>Ga0065711_1038216_pt1 | contig 19015 bp, 13 predicted proteins | sample Hoacrofraction12_FD_59098 | JGI IMG/M metagenome (GOLD analysis project Ga0065711, IMG submission 59098) | Hoatzin crop microbial communities from Cojedes, Venezuela - Epithelial fraction 12 v2 (version 2) | ecosystem: Host-associated > Birds > Digestive system > Esophagus > Crop | place... | reverse complement strand
TGCCCCTTTCAGTGCTGTCCCCTGCCACTGATGGGATGGAGGAAAACACCACCTGCGCCCCTGATCCCTCAACCAGTCGCCCCAGTGCCCTGAAGTCCCTTTTGATGGCCTTGGGACTTCTTTCTGCTACTTCTTTCTTTACCCTATAGGCAAAGATATAATAACCAAGTTGTGACTTAGCTCTACTTTATTAGTATGTTGCTAGTGCTGCAATAGAAGGGCTCTTGTTTGTAACTACTTGAAAATGCTTATTACAACTTGTGCTTTTAATGAGTTAAATTTCAGTTTACAGATCAATCTAGCACTGAATAATTCTACAATGATGGTGGTTATGAAATATTACAATACTTGTGCTAATATTCTATGAAGTGTATATCATAGAAACGTGGATAATTTTTGGTGAGCCATGGCCTTTTTTTTAATAAAACTGCTTCCATAACACTCTTTTTAGAGGAGTTAAAAGCCTCTTACTGTGTCTTCTTAGAATTTTGTTTACTGACAGTGAATGTAACACCTGTCTTTAATCTGGTAGAGCTTTATGAGGAGAGTAGACAGTGGATTTTTGAAGTGAGGGAAAAATAAGGCAATAGAGGAATTGTTTTAAAGAACTATTAATGATATATATTTGGTTAACAGTAGTTAATGTGCTATTGTAAAGTCAAACCATGGCAAGGACCCATGCATACTTTGGGCCTGCAGGTGTTCCTGTCCCAAGTTCTAGCCACATCTAGAGAGACAAACATTCCATTGCTAAAGGTCCCATTCCAGGGACACTTGCTCAAACTGAGCATGCCTTAGACAAACAGCTGATACGGTGTTCATTTCTAGCACGGTAATAAAAGAAAACGCTCGTGTTCACTGACAGCTTCTGCCTAGATAGGACTGAGATCTGAACACATATGAAAGTGAAAGCTACAGGCCAGCAGTAGGGCCATATTGCAGCACAGCAGATGAACAAGCAACATAGAAGGGACGGAACCAGCTCTGTCTGCTTATACGTTGTCATTCTGAGTCTGATGTACATGACCACGAGCACGTCATCCTGAAGCTCTCAGATTTCAGAGGCACGGACAGCTACATTTTCTTGTTTTGAATAGCTGGTTGGGATTCTATCTGTGGTGCCAGAATACCTGTCTGATAGCTACAGTACCCGCTGTTGGTCAGTGTGACACTGAGCTCAGCCTGAGAGCTCCCTGCCAGAGTCTTCAGACCACTGGAACTGCCCAGAATGCAGCTATCCTTCAGTTCTTGTCTTGTCCTTTCTTTCTTTTCATAAGCACTAATAACACTCATTGTATGCTTTTCTGAGGACAAACCTAACGCTGGATTTTCAGTGAACTGATCTGTTTACATTTGGTTTTGCTCCATCAACAACAAACAATATTAAGTCTATTAAATAGCACGTTGGCATTTTAGACCATTTGTGCATGAGTTTTGCAAAACAGTCCTTGAAGGTTGTTTACACAATGAAAAAGTCAATTCTCCTAACTTAGCGTACTAGTTATTTTTCATAATATTTGGATCACAGTCCAGGTCGATGTAACATATTCACAAAGGCGAAGATCCAGGAAAAACCTTTCCTTCAGCAGAGCAGCTGAAATGAACAAAATGTTCCTGGTTCTTTAATTGCTTTTCTTTCTTTGACTTGCCATATCACATAATAACATGAAATAAAAAAAAGTGCATCTGTCTAATCTTGTAGCACTCGTTCAAGCTGAACTCCCACATACTTCAATTTCAACCTCTGCCTTTTGGTTGTGCCCCTCGTTACAACAATAGAGGTGAAATGCCTGTGACAGCAGTGGTACCAGAGAGGGTGGCATGTGGGAGAACAGTAGTTTACTTGGATAACCATGGCCTTGTCAAACAGCTTGTTTGATTCAGTTTTGAGGAGGAGGCTGGGAGAAGAAAGTTCTTCTGAGAGGGTCAGAGCTCTGCCCTGGAGCCTGCTGCCCTTGAAGTAGGGCAGCTTCCCAACACATATTTCTTCTGACTACAACAATAAATCTGTCAAGGTGCACACATATTTAAGAGGCTACCACACTCTTAGACACGTTAGCCAAACACCTCCGTATTTTTATCCTCAATAAAAATCATACTCCTGAGCATTTGCTTGCTGATTTGATCACACAGCCCCATTAGAAGCCATAGTAGCAAATAAAGACACATTTATGGTGGATATTGCAAAGAGCTAGCTGTAAATGAGCCAGATCAGGTATTGGAAGTAGTGTGGCCATCATAGCATAGTAGTCATAGCTGTGGTTAGCTTGCATGTTTCAGGAAGATATGTGGGTTCCTTTATACTGCACCTCAAAATGCCATGACTTGGCAGGTGGCATCTGTGGACGTTTGATGCACAGGAGGGGACCATGTGGCTGTAAAACATGTTTTCTTCTGGTTCTTCAACATGAGTGTGAATGGTGTCACCAAATGTCCTCTGAGACACAAGATCATAAAATAGTTAGCAAAATAAGGCCTCTGTCATAAACAGGATACTGAAGTTGTTGCATGATATATATATGCTAGATAGTATATGTTTGTTAATAATCATGAATAAGACAAAAATTAATTTTATTTCTCTGAAATGTATAAAACATTAAAAGATGGAACGAAATTCTGTTCAGGCACTTCAGTATAAAATGAGATGCAGTAACCAGTGGGAGATGTTGCTTTATTGCTCACAAATTAAAAATTACTAGTTTTTATATGTGTTTGGTTATTATTTTCTAAGAAAGAATTGCTAATTGTTAGTAGCTAAGTAAAAAATACCAAATACTGGTATGACTAAATATTTACTGGATAAAAAACAGGGAACAGAATCCAAGACTTGCCGCCTCCTGTGCCTAAAGCAGTCACTAAATTGCAGAGTCACAGTCACATTTGTTCTTTATCTCTTCCCTCAAAAATCTGGGCTTCTTATCTATATACTGAAGTGGCTTCGAAAGGATGGATGGAGAATGGTGGAAGTCCTTGAACAACCTCAGGCTTGTTAGACAACACTTGTTCTTGGGAAATGTGGCTTGCAGTATCCTTATAAAAGGGAGAATATCAGACCCACATCTTTTTCCTTTGGATGACATGCCTAATCCCTGAATTACTAGAAGGAAGTAATAAGGATACAATACCCCCATACTGTATTGGGTGTAGAAATGGACTAAGCATAAGCAAGCAAGCAGAGACCTACCCAGAGCTCTGGGTATGACTCCTGCTGATGTGAAATAGTGTTTAAACCATGACACTGTCCACAGTGATCTTAGTTTGGTCACCAGCTCCAGCACCGATTTTGTGTGTGACCTGACCATGCCTCAGTTTCCCCTCCGTTCAGTCAGGAGAGTATTTGATTTTGCCACTTACAGAGGTAGCTGCAAATATACTTTCATTGACAGTTTACGAGTTTCTGAAATACAACAGTAATGACTACAGAAAGAAAAAAGCCTTAAAAAAATTAAAAACAATATACAAATATGTCTGAAAAGGTGCTTCCAAAGTGAATTTTCTCACACTAGGAGCAAGGAAAATCTGTAATCCCAGAGTTTCATGAAGAAAATATATTGATTGAATTGCCTGGCTTTCTAGGTTCTTTCAGCTTCTGTTTACAATGGGTTTGTATGACTTGGTTGAGTTCAATAGCAAGAAACTTGATCCAAAAATATGGTAGGTGTTTCCTAGTTCTGTGTTATCTGAAATCAGGCAATTCTTAGACCACAGCTAAAAGCATAGGCTGGTTTTCACTGAAAAGTTTGAGAAATTAATTCAGTGTGTTTAAATTTGAGAAAACACACACAGTTTGCATTGAAGTCAGAGTTCTAGGAACCTCATTTCTTGTCACACTAGGTACTGTAGCAGATCCGAAGAACAGAAATTTTATATGCAGGATATCCCTTTAAAGCTGTAACACTTAAAATGAAAACGACAATGAAGGTTTGTTGGCATCATGTTACAGGTAATGCTTTCAGTAGGTTGGATCTGACTTTACCTTATAAAGGTAAATCATTTGTTATGAATCCATCTCTTACAAAAAACATAGCATTGATATAAGCATAAAAATCTGTCATGATGAGATATGCCTCATGGAGAAACAAATCTACATTTCCTTCTGTGACAATTTAAGAAAAGCATTTTAGTGAAGCTATTGGTAAAACTATGAATCAGACTATAAATATGTTTATTATGGTTTTGAGTGAAAGGCTCAATTTGCAGAGGAGGTGCTGCAAGCAGATGTTGCAGGTAAGGCAAAAGCAGGGCATGAAATTACAGGCTGCCATCTGCTTTTAACAGATTAATTTTTCAGTTCTGCCAGTCAAAATTTTAAATTCATGATTAATGCATGGTGCTCAGTTTAAAGCTTTTGGAATGACAGACTGTTCAGCACTGAATTCTACTACAGCTAACAAGGCAGATCAGGGAGGTCAAAGCTTGTTTCTTGTCTTACACAGGCAAGGAAATCCTTCTCCTTGTCCTTAGTATCTTGATTTCAGAAAGCTCACATCATCACCAGTATGTTTTCTTGGAAAAGAGAAGGTTAGGAGAAAGAGATTATTGGTAAGATTGTACCCATGCTATTACATGCCTTTCAGTATTTTGTAGAGGTTGGTGGTTAACACTGCAGATAATCATCCTAAACCAGAGAATCTCTGTAAGCAGTAGTGATTATAAATTGTAACAACTGTCTTTAAAAAGATATTAATTGCAAAGGTCATGGGGCATGCTTTTAAACTCCTGTATATCTTTCCTTTTTTCTTTTTATTTTCTTTTTAAAGGAAAACCTTTGAAATTTTTTTCCTTGTGATTTTGTCCAACATTATGGAACAGGTTGCCCAGAGAAGCTGTGCCTGCCCCCTCCCTGGAAGTGTTCAAGGCCAGGTTGGATGGAGCTCTGAGCAACGTGGTCTAGTGGAGGGTGTCCGTGCTCATGGCAGGGGAGTTGGAACCAGATGATCTTTAAGGTCCCTTCCAACCCTTACCATTCTATGATTCTAAGATTCTATGGATATTCTTCAGAAATTAGTATGTATTTGTTAGGTCAAAATTCATTTTATCATCGTTTTCAACCCTTCCCCAATTTTACCATTTCTTCTTATTTTCTCTTTTGCTGTTCTGTAATTCAGTAGAATTAATTGTATCTGTGCTTTTTTCAGTGTTTTTTTTTAACCACCTTTTTTGCATTTTACATTCTGCAATTCTTAAAAACTTGAAATTCTTTGGATAAGTAAAATGAGCAGCAACAAAAAAATACAAAGCACAAAGAGAAAAATAGGAAAACTGGAAAGGAAATGAAAATAAATAGCAAAGCTGGAAATAATTTCTTCTATTCCAGTAGATGGCAAAAAACTTGGACTGGAGGTGAAGAATTAGAGGGGGAAAAAGATGTATCATAGTTTTTGTTTCCAAAACTAAAGCAATGTAGAATTCCAACAGGAATAATGTCGTTTGCCAATTTGTTTGTTGGGGGGTTTTTTGCTCATACATTTCATATTAAAAACATTCAAATGTTGTTTTCTTTGGTAAAAAATAAGACCAGGTTATTTTTCAGTGGGAAAACTTTCAGATAGAGTAAGTCATCTAGCTCTGCTGGGTCTGATGCCTTTTTTGCTCTTGTGGATTACAATAACTGTTTGGAAAAGTTTAGGAGCTGTTGTGTTTGCAGTGACATGAGAAGAATCCCCAAGCTGCCAGCTATCGAGTTGCAGTTCTAAGAGGTTGCAAACGCCAATGCCAACAATGTATTGATCACCAGCTCCATCAGCTAAATCAGCTGAACAAAAGGAATATCTAGGTTTCATTTGCACTGTTATGCATTGTCTGTTATTTGATGTAATCATAGCATCATAGAATCATTTAGGTTGGAAAGGGCCTGTAAGATCATCGAGTTGAACTGTTAACCTAACACTGCCAAATAGTGTTATACTACACTCCATGGCAGTGTATATGTACATATACGTATACCTCCAGGGAAGGTGACTCCACCACTTCCCTGGGCAGCCTGTTCCAATGCTTGACAACCCTTTCGGTGAAGAAACTTTTCCTAATAACAGTCTGAACTTCCCCTGGTGTAACTTCAGGCCGTTTCCTCTTGTCCTATCACTTGTTACTTGGGAGAAGAGACGTACACCCACCTCACTACAACATCCTTTCAGGCAGTTGTAGTGAGTAATAAGGTCTGCCCTTAGCCTCCATTTCTCCAGGCTAAACAACCCCAGCTCCTTCAGCTGCTCCAATGATAGTGTATGTGGATGGTGCATAGTTAAGGAAAAAAAATCAAATCTCCATTAGGAAGAAAATATATTCATCTGTATCAAACTTTCAAATAGTAGACTTTGTATGCTTTCTCAAATGAAATAAAACAAGCCACAAGAAAAATTGTTTCAAATCATAGCTCATCTTGCAGGGTCTGTTCTGGAGAAACCAGTGAAGTTCTAGGCCTCCCAAATGCTCCCAGAGGTTTCTGCCTTTCCCAGGAACTGTTAATTATATCTTCCATATTGTCAACTCTAGCTCCTTGCAGTGGCAATACTGAGGTGAAGAAAGTCAGTGTAAGCATGAGGTTTTAAAGACGACAGTGCAGTGTTCTGCAGCTAGAGTCAAAGCCCAGCCTGTGGCCTCTGAGGAATGTGCACTGGCAGATGGGTGTACTTGGGGAATTGCTCTGCAAAGCGGCTTCACGTGAATGATTCAGGTCAATGTCTCTTGAGCAGAAAGTTTGCTTTGGAAAGACATTTGTGATTTAAGAAAAAAAAATACTACTGTTTTTCAGATTAACAGACTCTCTCATTACGATTTTTGAAATTTTTGTTAATGGTCTTGTGCTCCATTTTCAATTTTTCTAGCAGCATGGTAAGAACTTAAAAATGGATTCAATTAAAAACGCTTGTATCTGTCAGAGAAAAGAATTCCCTCAGAAACAGAGGAAGTCACGTTATCTTCTTTAACTCCTGGCCTTGCCTTGGTAACTAGATAAAAGTATTTGAATTAACGCTGGTCTTCACACAACGTGTTCTGTAATTTTTGAGTTTCTGTAGCTTACAAATTATACAAAATGTATTTAAGGCTTTCAAAGCAGGCAGTTTCTTTCTAATTCTAACTGTGTATGTGTGTGTAGATCTGATTTACGGCATAGTCACTTTAGCATAGAATAGAATAATTAGAAAAGGTGATTATGTATGGAAAACTCTAATCTACCTGCATGCTGGAATTATGAAAGAACAATTTCCAGCATTCTAGTGAAAAGAGGTGAACATTCAAAGCAGTACAACCAACATTTAAAAAGTATTTTCTCTTCTATGCATATATATGTCTGCATGCATGTGTGCACATGGTGTCATTCAGTGGCATCATCCATTCTGAAACTGTTTTCCAAAGCAATTTCCCATGAATGTGATTCTCCAGCACATTTTTCTCATGGTAGCAAAAAGACTTCTTGCACAAAATAGTACCTAATTGCCCTGTCCTATGTAACTCCCCATATATACATGCATATATGTATAGCTATACTTGTTATATATATATATATATATGTTATATATATTTTTTTATATACATATAGTAGGTAGGTATAGTGGTAGGTATGGTTTTTAAGCTACAAGTCTCTAAAGAACTTGATAAACTTAATTTTCATAAAATAAGTCTGTCAAATCAGATTTCAAACACCCCAATTATTATGTGGTAAAGAGTTTTACAGCCACAATGCTCAATGAGTAGTGATTTTCTAAAAACCTATTACTGCTTCTATACTTCAAACGTACACTGCAGATTTGCACTGAGGTAAAAAACTGAGTTGTTTCTAGATTTCTCTTTGTTTATCATATTAAAAACCGTGGTGTTTTCTTCCCTAGATGCACACACGTATCTCCCATCAGCATTACAGTAAGTATCACACAAGCACTGAGGAGAATAGTTCCCCAAGGCATTTATATTATCCTTCATGCATTATATCATGTGGAGCAAAACAGAATAACCTGAAAATAAAATATGAAGGCTTTTGAACTAGCATTATTGAACTTTATGATCTTTGCTGCACTAATTCCACAGAACTGGTAGCAGCAGCAGAGCTGATACAGACTGAGACCCCCACCAAAAGCATACAGATATGTTTCTAGCCTTCTGGAAGGCAGTGAGGGACAAAACACTGTTCTGCTCCTGTAGATGTTGGCAAGTTGCAGGAAAAATGCAAATTATTTGGTGTAAGGACGAAATTTTGTAGAACTTGTTTTTAAAAAGTCTTCTCTCATTCAATACTACCTTTTATCTGTGTGTTGGTAGTATACAGGCGTTGATGACTAAGGTCTCTCAATAGGTCCTTAAAGATAAAATTATTAGTGTTCTTCAGCCTTTAAGCTGGTGAAATCATGAGCTTTTCATTCTGAATAAAGCATTATGTCTTTGTAATATTAAACTGTTTAGATCATTTGGGAAGAAAAATCTGTTAACCAATGTGTTCTACTGAGCCAGCCTTTTATAATAATAACTTACCCTGTCAGGAGTTTTGACCAAATTTTTAGGTTGCTTTTTGAGCAAAACTAGGACAAAAGAGTAGCAAAAACTTTTGGCCAGTGTCTAAACTAGCTCTAAACTGAGAAGGTTGGTGTACAGTTTCCACCCTCTGAGATGTATGAAGTTATTCTTTTAAATGTGAGCTTACTCAGAAATATCAATTGTTCTTTGTGGAAAGTTTAGAGAAAACTAAGAATTCTAATGAAAATGTTGCTTGGAAACAAGTGAATTTCTTTGGATTTTTAAAAAATATTTCCGGTATATTGCATATACCTTTATGAAAGATATGCTTAGAATTTTCCCAGCATATTCTGAATGAAATTAACAGCCTTGTCACTAATTTATTTCTATTAATAATTAATCTCCGTTACCATGCCTTTATCTGTTTAAAGTTCATATATCTTCCTGGCTGTGATCATGAACTTTTATGCAGTAACCATAGCTTGCAAATATTTGTTCACTTATTGCTGGTTGTTGTCCTTCTTACCTGTAATAAAGCTAAGCAAACAGCTACAGGCAACATGTGCTTATCTCATTGATAGGCTGCAAAATGATGAATCAGAGTGAATAACTATTTGGAAAACAGGCTGTTTCAAAGCAAAGGAAGCCACCCACCTTGTGTCATCTTAGAAACTTTTGAATATATTAGGAGAATATTGGCTAGGAAGGTCAGACTGATCCAAATTAGTAGGGTGTTAACATTTATTTGTAATGTAAAGAGACAGAGTAAAAGGTCACAGAAAAATTTAATTACTGTAAATCTGCCGAAGATGTAACTTCCCCCTGATATGGGACAAACTGTTCCATAAAAGACGTGTGTTCGAAAAACTCATTTTTATAGGACATGTTTCAATACTCTCTGAATTCTGTGGCCAATGTCCTCACGGTGTTAATGGCGTACAGCTACTTTCCTGCAAGGTGCACTCATCTCCTGCATCTTCAGGGTTTTATTCAGCAATTAATAGCTCCACTGATGTTTGAGGAGGTCATACTCTCTTTGGTTTCTATCAGTACTGGGATACAAGGCTGGCATGAAAGGTTACATGTAAGGTGAGAACTGATGCTGGGGCAGCTACTGCAGGAAAGCAGCTATGTGGCAGTGCTGGGTAGGCAGTAACAGAAGAAAAGAAAAAAAAAATAAGCCACCAAAATGGTCACTTCAGGAACATAAGATTTCTTGTTTGGCTTCTTTACTGAAGATCAGGTGGTATGAGTTTAACTGGTTTTGCATTACTTTTTGGTGACCAAAGGTCACTTCTTTCTAGTCCTTTTTTATCATTTCCTTCCCAGGTTACATTTCATCTTATATTTCTTATGCTGCCTCATTTTCTTCCTCTTTTATACTCATTTCATCCCCAGGTAGGGAATGGAGGAGAGGGAAAGGCAATAGTGGCTATCTCTAGTAGTATTTCTTCTTGACATTGAATTTATTCATGTGACTCAAGTATACTGCTTCCCTAATGATTAATACTAAATTTGTTAACCTTCCACTACACCATGCAGATTGACAGCTGCCAGAGACCAGTAGATGAGTGGAGGTTGCCAGTCCATCCACATCCTTCTTTTCCAAAAGTCCTTCATTGCATCCCTCCTGTCTTCTCTCCAGAGGACCTTTTCTGAGGAAACTTTCTGCTTCCTTCCCTGACACCACAGGAGGCCATGTTAGAGAAATCCAGCCTTCAGTCTTCCCCCTTTACCCCTGTGAAAAACATGCTTAACTATAAAGATTTTAATTTCTATTTCTATTCAAAGACTTTCTTCATTTTGGATCTTCTTCGGACCTTACACTGCCATGCTATACCACCGTGTACTGCCTTTCCATTTTTGCCACATATTCCATAGAAAATCACAAGGAAATCTTCCAACATCCTCCCAAATCATGTCATGATAGGACTGCGTGTCCTTTCTATCAAATGTTGTGCATCATCCTATTCAAAAGTGTTGTCCTGTACCCATCACTTCGTTATTTGTATACCTGTTTTGTAGGAATTTGTTAAGCGTCTGTCAGATGAAATATGTTAGGGCTCCCATGTAGGTGTGTGTATATCCTAATGCTATGTGAAAGCAGACAGTCATGGAGATCCACATGAAGAAGCACCTTGAAACAATGTCTGTATTTTTCTCTATTCTTCTTCCCACTCGGTTCTCTAGTGAGACAGGGAAAATATTTCTGCAAAATGGTTTCATTTTTTGTGAAGCTGTTGAAAGGTGCAAGAGTTATATTACCTGCTGAAAAAAGAAAGTCCAAGTGGGCACATAATATTATTATTTGAACTTGTTTGCATTAGCAGGAAGACATGTTTTGCATATATTTTAAAAGTTGTCTTTGCCTCCCTGTGTGAGCTGAGCTGTTCTCACTTGTTACTAAATTTAGCATGACTGCACAGAAACAGAAAGGAAAAAAGCAAATAAACCTTGAATCTTCCCTTCCATTAAAAGCTAATTGTTAACTGCATAATGTCTTACTTATGAGATGATATTGGACAGACCTTCTTCTTTATTACAAGTGCTGTGATATTATTAGAGGCAGGAAAAAATTATGGGAAAATAATCTGCAAATAAATGTAGTCCTCAGAGAAATTAAACCTTCTGAGATTTTTCTTCCTCTTACAAAACACTTAAGATGGCCATCAGACTCTAACAAGGAGTACATCTGGGAAAGTAAATCAATGGCAATGTTTCATAAAAAAAAAAAAAGTAGTTCAGATGCTTTTTAAAGGTTTTGTGGTTCTGTATTGGTTGTGTTAATGAAGTTCATTCTCTGTAGATGATATAACTCCACATGCTAATGCTTCCTGCATTAGTGAATGAATTCCCTTTTCTCTTATGACAGAGCAAGCCTCTGGTGAGAAACTGAATTTGTGATGAGATCTAGGTCAATATCTCCCATCTGACTAGGGCGATCCTCCCACCTGCCCGGAGAGAATGTGGGTGGTGATGAGAAGGGTGCAAGTATTAGCAGAGATTAAAATATATGAAACAAGCTCTGCTTGTCTGCAAAAGTAGCACTTATTCTAGTCTTGCAGACCTGGTGTTTAAATGAGTAATAGGAACACCTCTGAAGATACAGTATAAAATGTAAAGTGGAGAAGAAAAAAAGTCATCAGACTTTCTGATCTGGCACCTAATTCATGTTATGCCTGAGAGCGTTAGACAAGAAAACCTTCCTTTAAGTGAGGATGCCCATTTCCTGACTTGCTTGTGGTCTGCTGGCTCTCCTACAACTGACAGCTTCAAAAAGCAGAAGAGAATACAAATGAACTACTGTCTGTAAGTTGCTGCTGTCAGTAATGGAAACGGTGATTCCATGCAGAAGGAAACATCAGGCACTCAACTGTAATTACATCTTGTTTGAGATGATGGCGAGCGGAAAATGATTTGTAGATGAGAAACAGGTTGCGACTACCCTTCACAGCATCTTTCAGCTCTGTGAGACTGACCCTAAACTGCCTCTCCTTCAACAAGTGATTTGAGTTTTGTTATAACAGTGGTTTCTAAACCTGATTCCTACTGAGAGTGTAAAGGAATGATTTAAGCCTTTCCAAGGACTCACTTTATTTGCAGGAGTGAACAGCTGTAAGGAAACATTTTTAAGGCAAGGAACTTTTAAGAGCGATCCCCTCCTACCAGTGACAGGATTATTTGTATATGAAAAGTTTATTTCCTAGGGCTCTTTAGCACAATAAACAATACGGGTAAATGCTCTAACACACATTTCCATTGCCAGCAAAGAACAGTTACTTCACCAAGCTCTGAAGAGCTATGAGGAGAAGCTGCATAGGGATACATCTACCATTAACGTGCCTCTCTGCATGTTCAGTAACGGGCAGTGCCTGCTGCATAACTGATCAGTTACCTCACATCTTCTTTAGTGTTAAGATAACTTGCAGCAACCCAGCTGTCACGGTGTGTTTCAGTTAGGCTTGATTCCCTCATGTAAAAAGGTCTGAAAAGCTAATTGGCACAGAGGTACTTTTGTCTGCCAGTTGCAGGGAAAGATACAATTATGCAGCAGACAGGGGAGAGGGAATACAAAAGGCAATGATGTTTCCTACTGTGATTAATATATTAGGTAAATTAAGAAGAGTAGGGATCATCGTAGCTAGAGATAAGGAGAGGGAGTAGTTAGCTTTCTCCCTGACAGGGACAGGGTTTTATATTTCATACAACAATCTCAAAAATTAAAAATACCCTGTCTTAAGCAGAAGAGCAGTGTTGTGACACGCTCAGGTATTTTGGAAACTGTTATTGCCAGTGAGCAGCTGGCAATAACATATTTGTTTAAATGTCACATTTAGAAGAACTGATATATTGTCATTCTTCTTAAATACCATAATTATGAAAGATATATGGAGGATTCATGGAAAGCTTTCACTTCTGATGCTTGTAAATAATTAATTAGTAGGCATAATTTACTGTTTTATGTTAGAAAGGTTTTAAAAAATTTCAGCCTTCTACTTTTTGCTGGTGGAAAGTAAATGCCAGATGAGTGCCTATGCTCATTTTCCGGCCTCGTATCTTCCTATTCAGGACTATAGAGAGCTATTTTCTCATGCACTGCCACTACCATTTAGTGTCATGAAAAATGCTAAACAGGATTTTTATTGTGTGTACTGAATTAATATCCCTGGGTACTTCAGCACAGTTGCTATAACAGAAGACACGGCCATTCAGTTACAGTATTTGTTGTTACAGATTTCTGGTTTTGTGACAGGCGAGAGGGAAATAACCAAAAATAGTTTCAGGGCATATCTTCTGGTTTGCAACTACACCGTATGCCCACCACGCACAATATGTCTGATAATTCCCAAAATTGAAGTGTAGATGGTAAAACATGATGAATGAAATATATGGCTGGTATAGCACTACTGCCTTCACAGAAATTACACTAGCAACAAATCTAGCCTGATGACCTAACAGGTACATCTATTTTCAGGCAGCTACTTGTAGCTGTTTATCATTTCAGTATAGTTCAGTGTCACGTCAGTGTAATTGAGAGGTTCTTTCCCACTCCTAGAGAGCTCCCAAACTGATTCTGAAACTAATTGAAAAATCACTCCTCTGTTTTTTCCTTTCAGTTTATTAAGAAATTGAGCCCGTCTGGTATATGTCCCTTTCATAACAGCATCCTTGGTGGGATTTTAATCAAATATGCATTCTAGTAAGATGTTCTGAGTTTCTGCTTCCTCTCTTAAAAGTGTCCTTTTGTTGGCAGAGACACTGTTTTTATTAGATCGCTGTTAAGGCTATTAAAGAAAAGACTCTAGAAATAGTCCCTCACTGACCCTCTAAAAAATACCATGTCTGATTTACATGTTATGTATGAAACCACTGCACACGTTCCACCCCATTAAGCTATGTGAGGACATGTAGCATTATATCATCCACCAGCAGGCTGTTACTTAGTTCATAAACTAATAGACTTTAGGAGGCTTATGCAAAAGTGATTTAAATCCTAACATTACAGCTGTCAATCAACAATCGCCCCCCTCTCCCCAAGAAGTAGCCCACGGAAGTGGCAAGTTGCAACAGGGGCTTGCATCTGAAAAAGGAGGGATGTCTAAAGTTATTGGGAACAGACCAGAGAGGACATGCACAGTGAAGAGCTTTGACAGAAGTAAATGACACCTTCTGAATAATTTTTTAGCTGTTTCTCTGGCAGAGAAATGGCCATTTTCCTACTGTCACATCTGCTTACTCAGTACAAGCCTATCCCAAATCCATCAGTGTAAAAGGAAAGATTCTGACTGAATTCAGACAGCTGTGGTTCCAGATTTTTAACAGGTCTGTACTTTCTGCTTTGTGTACCTAATTCTCTTCTTTTTGTTGCTGCTGGAGAAACACCACAGCTCCTTTGTCCTCCTCTCATAAGCTGAATACTTGACCTTAGCAGAGTCTAGTTAGAAAAAGGAAAACTATAACTTGTGTCTGGTTGTCAGAAAGATTAGCATGAAAATCAGTTATTCAAGAACCCATGTTTGAATTTATCACACTTGTTATATCTTTCACCTGTTCCTTTAGAGCTCTGCCTGATCTTCTTTCTTATGCCTTTTCTTAAATCAGCACTAATAGATTTGACTATGAAGATGTCCAGAATAAAGGAAAACAAGTGCCTTCACTCGCTGCCTTAGAACTCTAAAACTAGTTTTTGGAGTCTAGATGGAGAGAAACAGCGTGGGGGACTGAATGGTCTGTGTTTTAGCATGACTGAAGAATGGCAAGTCCCCCAGCAGTGTAAATCAGCAAATCCTGACCAATGGCTCCATGTCCACTTTCACCACCCAAAGATCTGGCCAAATGATATGAGCAGTTCAAACAAGCTTAGAGGAATGTGTCTTCCTTTTTTTTCTTTTAATCTTTCAAACTCAGTATAGCCAAAGTGGCAGATACCGTGTGGCAAGCCAGTGCCAAGACCAGATTCTGCATCGCTTCATTGCAACAGCAAGCAGAAAACTCTGTAGCTGTCCCCCTGGATTTTTTAAGGTTCATTTTTCTTGAACAAGGATGAAATTATCATCACAGTGACATCTCTGTTGTTTTCATTTGACATGTCTTTCTGTTTAAGTCATTCCCATTTTTAAACAGAGAAATTCAAGACTGTTGAATAGACTTTTCTGGGAGATTATGGGTCAGCTAGGGGGCAGAATGGGTTTTGGCATCTAAAATACATGCAGGAACCTGGGCTTGTTGGATTAAGTATATTAGCAAGACAGTAAAAATTTTAGCAGTGCTTAATGATATCAACAATGACATTTTCAGCCAGTGTCCTAGAAAGACACACGTAGCAGTTCGTACTTTCCAAAGAAATAGTACAGTCTGTTTGCAAAGCTTGGGAACACTACTATGCATGATTCAAAGTTCATTCATGTTTGAGAAGGAATATTCTTGACCTTGTAAGTCCAGAAAGCATATTTTTAAAAACTAAGTCGAAAGTGCTGGGATAATTGCAGGAAGTGGTTTTAATGCACAGACAGCTAAGGAGATCTTGTGTTTTTTATCACAGTTACTGTTTTAAGAGACTCTTCTTTGACATCCTCAGAATTTCCCAGGCTAATAATTAAAGTGAGCCAGGCAATTAAAGACAATAGATAAAAGTAGCACACAAATTTAAAGGAACATTTCTTGCTGAGATGCTAACTGGAATAATTAACTGCGAAAGTCAAGTAACAGTGCAGAACTCCGTATATTCCAGCTCCAGGTTTTATTCAGAGACATTTCACTTTCATCCTCTGTTTTCACTTGCAGTTAGCATATAAGTTAGCAGCATTAGCTTGAACTACAGTGGAAAGTTCATAGCAAAAGTCAGTTTTAAAATGCAGATCTTTCCTTTTTTGTGGAAGTTCAGTCCTATTAATACAAAACTGATTTGTGTTCTACAATAGAGTATTTAAATTACTGCCTGTTGCTTTGGTTTATTTAAGCAAACACATTCTTCTACCAGCAGGTTCCAAAAAGACTCCTCTGGCTGAGGAAGCGGGCAGTGGAGGAACAAAAATCTGTGCATTCTCAGTTTCTTCTCACCTATTCACTCTTCACGGGACAAAATGGTAATGAGAGAATGAATTCTTAGCTTTATCAGCATTGCTAAGGCTGATATGGATTTCATGAAATTAATTTTCTTTTGGGCAGATTTGTTTTAACCCACTTCAAAATGAGCCAGGATCAGTAAAGCTGACTCAGATATTTTTGGTAGGCAATAAATTTGTCACCAAAAAAGTCATCCCAAAGAGAGTTCACATTCAGGTCTTATTTAGTAAGTAGCTTTGGCTGAAAAAATGAACTGATGGGAAGGGCAGAGAAAAGGACACAGAAAATCCCCTGTATGCAGCAGCTGACTGTCTTGAATACTTCCCAGGGTTTGGAGACACTTCCTTATCTTCAGGGGATTTTGAAATTATTTTCTTGACTGCCTGCTTTTCTGCATTAGAAGAATTTTCATTTTCTTTCCTTGACAATTTTTTACCCAATGGTATCTAACCAGAGATTTACTAGAACAGTAGCTGTACCATTCAAGCTCTCTCGGTGTCCTAACCAGCAGGATAGACTATCTTTCTCTACCATTTACTGACTGAATGTGCTTTATATAAAATGCAGCAGTTTCTGAAGAGAAATCAGGATTTCCTTCGCCAAGACTCCTGCATGACCCTGTCTGTGTCACGTTCTCCTGGAGGCCAGGAGATTACAATTAAGCTTCCCCTGCTGCAAGTGTGGCAGAGCGGTGGACCTTATGTCTTGCATTTCCACACAAGACTTCTGACTGCTTTGCTCTTTCAGCATAGGTGGAAACATCGAACCAAATCTAACTTTCCATTTTCTGTATGATTTCTGTGTCCAAAAATGAAATGCCAAATGGAAAATGTCAGTTAGTAAGAAATTATTTTTTTGGTTCCTCATTTCAGTGGGAAGTCAAACTCTGTAGTTTTGCTTTATTTATGCAGTTTGTCAGATGGATGAAAGCATGGAGTATTTCTGCAACCCTACAATCAGCAAGGGCTGGAACAGAAATATTGAGCTCCAAAATGCATGTCTCTTCCACCTGAGTAGGAAGGATAACTGCTCTGATATTATCAATAACAGCAGGCATCCATTATTCAGTGGCAGACAAGAAAAGCGGGGAGATGTGGAGAACGTTTTGTCATTTATTACACTTAATGTGTCAGAAAAGAGGGCAGCTCTCAGGCCTGCTGAGCTCTGTCTTGCAGAACTTAAACCGTCTGCCTTTATTGCAGGTCATTATTCACAGTGACCATTAGAAAAAGAGGAAGATTCACTGCAAAACATACAGCATGGGTCTGTGGGGACAGGGGTGATAGAGCACGTGCTCTGTATTTCCTGTCTTCATTTCTTGTTCTGTTTCTCTCACTGATAGCTGAATTTCTGTGATAAAAGACAGCATTGTGTATAATTAATACTGTGTATAGTTTGTAAATCAGTTTGTAATCTACTTAGACATCCCTTTAGATGAAAGTTAGTCACCTTTATCTCTGTGAATCACAGGCTCCTGTCTTGTCAGGAGATGCAGTAAACTTTTTGCCACAAATCACTTTCCTCCCACGCCTTGCAGTTTTACAAAAACAAGGTATCTCAGGAGTTCCATGTTTCCTTTTTGTATCACTAAACCAAAACTTTACCTCTCACTCTTTTACTTACTGTTGTCTTTCTTTTCCTCATCCAGCATTAGCCGTGTTAATTTAAATTGTGCAAAGTCTGTACAACCACTAAAAAAAGAACGTCTCCTCTCCCTGTCCAATTGATAGTTTAGTATTCAATCAGCTGTTCAAAGTGTTAATTGTTAATTTAAAATAATGGCATCCATGAACATCATATCTGGATCTTTAAAAAGTTTGCCAGTAGTTCAGATATGCATTACCTATAGAAAGCTACACAAAAAAGTGATGATACACCAGTAAATTACATGAATCTCTTAAGGCCTGCTTTGAGTGGGAGAAATATTGTAATACATTGATTGTATTTGGCTTAATGATGTTAATCACTATGTGCGATCTACGATATTTTTCCCTGTAGTAGTTTTGCACTGCATTTGTGTGTCTGTCTCAGGAACGGTCAGGAAGCATGAAGTGCTTCTAGGTCTGCCAGCTGCCACCCTATTTTATAGCGGTTTTGCAACAAGCTGCAGACCCCCCTGCAGACATGCTTAGAGGGATCCGAATCCATCAGGTGTAGTCAGGTCTTCAATAAGGTCTTCTGATGTGCTATTTAAACACACTGTGGTTATGTCTACGTTTGATTTATTTGCTACTACTAAAGATTTTTGAATGGTGAATTTTTTCCAGGACATATTAATCACTGTTTTTTTCAGGCTTTGTCAGATTTAAATGTTGAAATGAATATGTTATCATGGCCACCTGTATTTAACTCTCCCAGTGAATAGAACAAGTTCCAGTGTTTCAGCTACTGATTTCATTGTCCAGCATCCTACTGCAAACCTACCTTCCTCCATGGTTTTCCTTAGTGAACCAGAAGACCACGTTTGCACCGCGCGCGATTTGGCTCTGAGTCCCGTTCCACCAGCCCAGGCAGGAGATCGGTCGTGTCTCTACAGAAGAGGAGCAGAGCAGACTGTGTGGAGTAGGAACATCACAACTGTACCACCCCACTACACCCCACAAGTTCTCTGGAATCCGTTTGCCAGAGCCCATCAGTGCCATGTGCCATGTTTTGAACTTTTTTTCCAGAGCCACAATGTGCCTGTTTTTGTCAGCCTTTCAGTAGAAACAAGCATATTGTTCAGCTGGTGTTCGTCCAGGTTAGGAAAGTGGTTACATTTTTAGAACTTAAATTGTTATTTGGTGTTGATTGCCCTGGTGAAGGCTTTTGAATAATGAGTATTGCTTAATTATTGTCTCAGAATGGAGGCAAGTTATTGAGTCAGTGTTCTTGGACATCAGTGCCCTGGCTGCCAAGAAAGCCAATGGGATCCTGGGGTGCATCAAGAAGAGTGTGGCCAGCAGGTCGAGGGAGGTTCTCCTTCCCCTCTACACTGCCCTAGTGAGGCCTCATCTGG
>Ga0065711_1038215_pt1 | contig 19016 bp, 12 predicted proteins | sample Hoacrofraction12_FD_59098 | JGI IMG/M metagenome (GOLD analysis project Ga0065711, IMG submission 59098) | Hoatzin crop microbial communities from Cojedes, Venezuela - Epithelial fraction 12 v2 (version 2) | ecosystem: Host-associated > Birds > Digestive system > Esophagus > Crop | place... | reverse complement strand
TCAGCCTTCCCGCCTTAGCTCGGCTCCAAGGAGGCTTCTTCCTGCATCCATCTTCTGCGCTGGAGGGAGATCTCGGTCCGTGCCCGGTGCGGAGGGTGCCGGGAGGGGTGCGGGGTGCCGGGGTTGGGGGTTGGGGGGGGGTTAGGAGCAGCATTGCTGCCCCACAGGGAGCTGTTGGCCTGCCCGGGGTCTGGCCGTGGTACTTCTGCACCAGTCGCCCCATTGACTTGGCCCATCACTGTGCATTTTGCCCCTCGAGTTGGCTGAATAAAAGGTGTCTGAAGCTTTCACGTGAAAAATCACACCACAGGCCCTCAAGCACTGATGGCTGCACGATGTTTTAGGCACAAATGTGTTGTGCGGGGATACAACTTGGTATTTGGAGTTAGGGGATACGTGTGCTGCTGTGGTGCTTCTGCAGTCTTATTCATTCGACAGTCTTTTTGCACCCCTGGTCTTGGAGTGAGATCAATGAGTATGTTTCCATGTCCCATCCGTGAGCTCTGTGTTGCTCATTTGCTTCTCGTTATGCTGCTTTCTCCCAGGGATGTTTATCCTCACATAGTGACACTGTCACCTGTTTCCTTGCACTGGAATGAGAAATTCTAATAAAACTGGAAAGTCTGAATTGTCCACTGCTTTCCGAATAGTGACACTGAATATGGCCAAAGTGTATTTTCTTTTCCACCTTTTAAAACAATATTTTTGCTTTCTTCTTGTCATATTCTACTGGTGGCAGTGAATGTCATGTCCCAAGCTCTTGCTGAGTGTAAAGGTAGATGGAGTTAATTAAAATAGATGTTCCTGAAGTTAAGATCATAATACGGCTAGGTCTGTGTTAGATGCTAAATTCAGCAGTAGCTGATAGGATGAGGAGGACCCTTCCTTGTGGTCCCTGTCTCCCATAAGTGTTCTAGACATGATTTCTTCAGCCTTCCACTGAAGCATAAGTTGCTGTCTATTAATGGACACTCAGCTGACAACATAATTTTGGAGGGACAAACTATAGTCAAGTTAGGCGTTCACTTGAATTCTCTTAGTGTTTATAATTCTGCATTCCAGAATCAAAATTGGAAAGTTGCCTTATTAAAAAACAGAACAAGAACTTTGTCAGGGACTACTTGTTATATAATGCCTCAAAAGAAATGTGAAATAATAAAAACCCCTTAATGTATACATGGAGTGAAGCAGCTTTTTTAAAAATTCATTATGAGTTTATGTATTAATGCTGATATTGCATGCTAATACTTAATTAACTAGTTGAGTCTTTGATCTTCTTCACACTGTAGTTGATATTTCTACCCTGATTTGAATTCTAGAAATATAATCATGTTTGGTATGTCTTTTTCCAGAAAATTCTAGACTGTGCAGCATCTAACATAAGGTGCTTTCAGGTCTTAAATTTGATCATACGTATTTTTATAAATAATTTTGGGTTTCATACTACTTTTGTGACGAAGTTTTGAGTAGCCTGAAATATGGTATTCTTTTGAATCTTGCCTAATTAAATTTAGGGTGTATCTGTTGTCTGAAATTCCTATTCTGTCGTCAGCTATTGGTTTTTTCCCTCCACTGTTAATTAGTTTAACCTTACAAATGCACATTTATAGCTCTGATAAGCTTTACTAACTTTAAAAGTTTATGTGTTATTTCTAATCTCAACATCTTTTTTTATGGTTTCTTAAAATAATCTTGTATTTCTGTATATAAGTAATGCCTTAACTGTTCTCAAAGGAACAAACATGGTTCGATACTATTAACTTTTTTGGAAAATACAGATTTCAAGTTGTTATTGTCCTCCTGCATAACTTAACTACGTTTATTTCAAATTAATAATGTGCAGTCTATGGAGGCATTGGATGTGGTTAATGATAGATCTAGGAGTCAATATTTAGTAATTATACAATAAATATTTTTTTTCAAGTTTATGTTATATGGTTCCAACTTTGTTCTGTCAGTTTCAGTTCAGCAGGAGTTCAGCCTGAGAACTTTTCCATTAGCTTCAGTTCAAATAGGAGCTTTCTCTTCAGTTAGTTGTTCCAAGCAGCATAGTCTGTTTCCCTTTCTAGGTAAATGCCAATGGTCATTTGCATTATTGCTTACAGGAAAGAAACAGATCATTTTGTTTTAATGACCATTGGAAGTCCTGTAGTGGGATACTTATGATATAGTTAAAGATTTCTAAAAATTAAATTCTTAATTATTGTACTCAATTTTGCACTTCAGGGATGCAATCTGAAAAAATGTAAAAATGAGGTAACTTTTTATTAAGCTTTTGGTTTTTTAATTTGTTGAAAGTAATATGTAGCAAAAGGAGACAGGATTTCTGATGTTTGTTAGGTCGATGGGGCATATTAAGACCTTGAAACCTAGATAAATGAGCTGGGGAAGGTAAGTCCTAGTATCTCTCTAAGCAAATTGTGAAAAGATCAGTGGAATATTGACCCCTGTATATTTCTTCTCTGAGGTTCATTGGTCTTACACTTATCTACAAGAGCTGTATTCACACAGCATGATTTTCCAGTAAGTCCAAGAAAGATCAAGGCGCCTCTGAAAAATACTTAAACTGGGGGTTTGGCTTAGGAGCTGCCATATTCAGCCAACAGCAAGCGTTAGGCCTAAGGACCTTTCTTCATTCCATTAGTGCTCTCTATTTACCAGAAATGTACCTTCATGTGGAAAAAGCCTGTCCCTTCAGCAGAGCTGAAGTAATAGAATTGCTTTGTTTCTGTACATAGAATCACTGAATGGTTTGGGTTGGAAGGGACCTTAAAGATCATTTAGTTCCACCCCTCCCCCGTCATCTGTCCAACTGGCTTTTTTGCTCTTACTTGAACTTGTTAAGTCAATTGTCCTCGCTTCTTGCATCTCTTTCGTCTTGTCCACATGCTCAACTCTTTCTTTATAGAAACTTAGACAAACTAAAGTGTGGAATTAACTTTAGACATCAGTTACAAGCAGTTGACTGACAATATCAGCAAAAAGTGCCCAACGTTTGACTTTTTTAAAGAAAAAATCTGAACATTATGCTGCAGTCATTACATTCTTCCTTTTTCTTCCCCAGAACTCTCAGAAACAGATCATGTGTCTTCTAGGAAATAGCACAACCACTCTGCTAAGCAGTGAAGTGTGAATAAGGAGCTCCCATTTTCCTGTTTGCCAGTTCTGAGGTTTACAACCTTTAAATATTCTGGACTATGTCTTATAGTTTTCTTGCGGAATCTACTGGGCTACTTTCTAATGATCCCACTTCATTTATAAGGAAGAATGTTTTTATTTTTCAAACTTTCTGCTCCATTCTCTTAATCATTCAGTTTTGTTTTTTAGGAATGCTAATTTCTATGGCATTACACAAATACAGTCAGTCAGAGTACTTTTGAAAGTGGACTTTGATGGTTAAGTATTAATGGCACCACTTTTGCTTCACCTTTTTTCTTTTGCTTTATAGGAAACTGAAAAAATAGCTGTTCCAGTCCCTCCAGGTAAACAGAGCAATTATTTTTCCTTTAAAGTACAAATTATGAATTTATTTATATATGTTACTTCTTAGCTAGTGGTGTATTCTGCATACTAACTTCCCTTTTTTACTGAAAGCAAAACTTGAGAGTCTGCCTCGGCAGAAAATTGTGGAAATAAAGATAGGCTCAAATGTGGGAGGTGATTAAAATTTATGCTGTGCAATGCTGTATGCAAGTATTGAAAGTATAAAAGGTGTGCTGTTCATTTTGATTTGCGTTGATATGTTTGGTTGCATGAGAAAGGCATCTCTTTTAATTTTGAAGTGTTTAAATTTGTAAAAGAAAAATACTTTTTTTTATCATCTAAAGAAGCATATCTATTAAAATTGTTGTATGAAGCCAAGCAAAACGCTGCATTCAACTCTTCAAGTAACCATTGAAAGAATATTACCCTTTACTGTGGCAAATATATTCAGTCCACTTGACTTTAGCTTGAAAAAGTATGCACCTCAAGTAGAACACGTAGAGACTTTGAAAAATTTTGACCTTTCCCTTTTAAGTTTGTTTCCTGTTGTAAATTGGAGCTTGAATGTAAAATCTTAAAAATCTTACGCTGCCTAAAGCAATTGCACACTGTGATGAGATCTACAGAAAAGCTTACCGAGAGTTAATAATTCTGTGTACAGTAAGAGTTTGTGTCTTTCAGTAAAGGGGCACAATCTCAGATCAAATGTAAAGAATAAAAGGAAATGTTAAGTAGACATGATCAGTCTTGAGGAAATGCAAACATCCGCAGGGAAATACATCACTGATACTGTAACTTAAGGGCTTTGTAATGTTCAGACCCAGGGGAGACTTGATGCTGATGGACTACTGTAATTCTGATTTCTCAGTGGCTGAATATAGTTTTTGTCCAGCTTTCTCATTTTTCTCAAACCAGAATGTACAGATGTTTCTTGATTTGGAGCCACATGCAAGTAGCCAGTCTCACCACAAAACTGGGGTTTGCATCACATGTGAGCAGTAGTGGATAAATCAGCTGCTGCTGTAGCAGGCAGACTGTCAGAACGTCTGCTGTGGGCTCTCCAGTTCCGGGGGCTGACACATTTGTGAGGATGGGCATCTCTTCTTTCTTGCTGGCCAGTAGAAGAATGCTGAAACTGAAAAATTTTAAGTTGTGGGTTTTTTTTTTTCCTTTGTTTGGTTGGTGGTGTTATGTGTTTGTTTTTGTAAGTTTATAGTTGTCTGTCTGCTCTGTGTTCAGTTCGGGCTGTTTTCTTCCATGCTGTTGATATCAGCCCTGATGTTACAGGAGGGCAGTCTCTGTATTGCTACAGTGTGTAAAACAAGTAATTACAGGGTCGGACTGCAGAGCCCAGGAGCAGGTTGGTTGGTGCGTGGAGGTCTTTTGGCATGCACCATGCTTTACACAGGTAAAGTGTTCAGAGGCTTTAGCCACAAGTCTGACAAATCTTTACTAGGTATGTGTAAAGAATTATTTTTCTCAACAAATTTGGAGAAATGTATGTGTGTTAAACAGCTATTTAAATGTTTAATAGAAAAATTTTTTGACATGAGGTGTCGGTTGTGTTTTCCATGCGTTCGTATGTAGGGAATTAAGAGAAAACAGAAGAATCTTTGCCAGTAAAATAAGCCAACAAGACATTACTTAAGTCAGTGTAAGATTCTATTCTTTTACAGATTGTCTACAGGATTATTTTAGAAGCAAGCCTCAGAGTCTGTAGTAATAGTTTCCAGAAAATGTACCTAAGATGTTTAATTAAAATCTTGCAAAAATATACAAATGATTGCTAAAGGTATTTTTATAGCGCATTTAAACATTAGTGTGACGTTTTATAGAAACATTGTTATTTTTTAAACAAGCACACTGTCCTAAATATAAGCAAATTGCTTGCAAACCTGTTTTTATTTCTGTGTATTGTATACATTTTAAGTATATATATACTTATTTATATACTTTACCATTTGCTTTCCAAAAGTGATAAAGGAGGCTTGCGATATTTTAAATAGGAGTGACGTGAAAGTATTTTGCCTTTGCGTTGAAAGTATGGAGCAAACGAACACCAAACAAGTGAGATTACTTTCTGATTTAAGTTCCAAAGTTAATTGTACTACTGAGACTATTTCAGAGTTTTCCTACGTTCAGCTCTAATCCTTCTTCTCAGTGTAATTCAAAGGAATTCTGTGTATGGATTTCTTTATGCTACTGAAAGGAGCTTAGGGTTGGAAGGCTTACAGAAGAAGGTTGCAGTTAAGTAGACTGTAGTAAGAATCATTTCACTGAACTGTTCAGTTTATCTGAAGAGGTAAGTTGAGGCTGGGGTTTCACATTCAGATTGGATTGCTTCGGGAGCCATCTTTTTCTGTGGGACAAGGTGCGTGCTGTTGCCTGGGTAACAATCCAAGGTGGCTATAATTCTTCTCTAGCAATTGGGTTAGCAGTTTACATGCTTTATTTCCCATTTGGTTGAGTGAGTAACATTTTTCACAACAGGACGTTTAAGTTGCTCTGCTGGTTTTCAGGGAAGAATATTTTCTAAATTCTCCTTTCTTATTGTGATATTCTCTCTTAGAGCAGTTAGTCTCCAATAGCCTTTTGAAATCAGAGTGGCAATCACAAACTACTTTTCTGAAAAGTTGCCTTCTGTGTGTTAATCTCGTTATTCCTCTGAGGCAACAAACAATCCAGAAAGAAAAGAGGAGGCAAAGAATGGGGTTGGTTTATTTGTTTTGTTTTCCCTAGGAGCATCAGTTTTAGTTGGTGAGCTGTGAAGTTAACCACCCTGAGTCTTCTAAAGCTGTCAGAACATTACCCAAGTTTGGATTCTATTTTGCTGCTGTTCACCTGTGACTTCTTTATGTATACTTCAATTTTCAGAGTTACCTTGGATTGTTCAGAATTTCATCCACTCAAATTTTGAATATCTCCAAGGATGGAGATTCCCCAGCCCCACTGGACAACTTGTTCTACTGTTCAGCTGCCCTCACTGTGTGATTTTTAAATTTTTTTTTTTAATTACTTTTTATTCCCTCCACTTATACTTGCTAATAACTTTCTTGATGTGGCTTGTGAATGTTGCATCTCATTCTTTTGTTGTACGCTACCCAGAGTCTGGATCTGTCGTCTCTATACCAATGTATTAAGTAGTGTAAGACAGCAAATGGATGCTTCCTTGGCCTTCCTTCTCCATGCTAAACAAACTTTGCTTCCTGACTTTCCTCTTGTATGTCATAGTCCAGCCTCCTAACTCTTTTGTTGGGGCCCCTGCTGGATTCTCTCCAGCTTGTCATCTGTCTTGAGGGGCTCAAAACTGGACCCAGCGCTCCAGCTGTAGCCTCATGAGTGCCAGATAAAGTAGAATAATCACTTCCCTTCATTTGGTTGTTAGGCTGTTAGCTTTCAGTGCTGTGAGCGATGTGATGCTGAATCGTGTTCGGTTTGTTGTCCACCAGGAGTTACAGGTTCTGCCCCGAAGCTGCTTGACAGCCACCTGGCCCTCAGCCTCCACTGTTACATGGAGTTATTTCGTTCTAGGTGCAAGCTTTGCATTTTTCTTTGTAATAGGTAAATACAATCCTTACTGATTTGGCTACACTAACGAACGTGAGCCCTTTGTTTTCCCATCTTGTCAGATCCAGTTTCTGTTTAGATTTATTATGTCCGTGGTCTTGCTGGAATGAGTGAGTGAACTTCTTTTCTCTGTTATGTGCAAAAATTTCAGTGCTTCAAGATACTTTTTTTTCCTCTGATGTTAGCTGGAATCCCTTTACAAGGCATTACCTCACAAAATTCCTTGTGGCCTGCAGTCAAATAATACTACGAAGATCAGGAAATGAATTTATCTTCAACTTTTTTCCAGTAAGTTTGCCAGGAGGACAACACTTTTTTTCTTTTTCACAAGGATTGATTTTAAGTTTATAAATCAGGCATTCCAAATTCACAGACTTCGCCAATCAAAACATGGAACCAGCTAACAATTTCATATGCAAATACATATTTTGGTAATATTCCTTTATAAGGGAAAATGAGCAGACTGAAAAATTGATCTTTACAGCCTATGACCTAAGAAAAATAGTAACACTATGGATAGAGTAGATTTTATGGCTGATACTGTGCGCTTGTCAAAGACTGACAAGCTATAGTAACAGAGTGAAAAAAAATGCCCTACATGCGCTTCTGTTAATCAAAATCTTCATCTTTTGGATAAAAACAACCCAGATTTTTTTCTTGCACCTGCAGACATTTCCGATACAGATACAGCTCTTGTATTCAGAATGTATATCCATATGTGTGTATTGCAGCCATATACAATATAACTATATGGTGCCCCATGGTCAAGATTTAACAAAGCAAATTCCTTTTGAGATCTAGAGGAGACTGACCCTGTTAATTTTTAACTTGCATTTAAAAAAATCTGACTGTTGGGTAGCTGAATAAGGATAATAAGCTTGTGGGATAGCTTTTGAGTGTCTGTTGAAGGATATAATCCTAAAGCTTTCTTGGTGAGGGCCTTATTTTTCACCCTGAAGCCTTAGTCATGAGTATGCAAACTTGCCCGTAACCTTGTGAATACTCTTTATTGGTGACAGTACCAAGTTCATAGTTTGAACAGTTGAAGAAATATTTCATCCCTTCAGAAACTTGAGACGGGTTATGAGCTCTGCAAAGAACAGCAGAACAATCTCCATCACTGATTTGCTTTGGCATTCTTTGTTTGGGACATAAATGTTTCCCTGAGTTGTCAATGCCAAAGACTCTAAAGTTTCTGGCAGCCATTCATCTCTTCTTGGCTTATGATCTCAGCTCGGTCTCCTCATTGTGTTGAGTGTATATATTTAGAAATGACACTTTGGAATCTCCTCCACTCCTTGTTTTGCTTCTTTACTATTCAATGCGCATGACCAAGGACACTGAGATCTCCTTCTCCTTGAAGTAATATCAAAAAAGTCTGTACAGTAGTTATTTACTGTACCAGCACAGATAAAAGGTTCAGCTAATGTGTTCCCTACAGATCTCTGAGGTATTAAGTCTTAAATGATTTGCTTACACTTACTTGATCTGTCTTGTGTCTAGTGCTAAGTGGTGTACCAGAAGTACACATTCTTAGGATGGTTCGACGGTTTCAGAAGCCTTGCAACTTTTCATGACCAGCCTGTTGGGGGAGAGATGGATTTATTCTGCTTATGATCTTTCATCACAGAGACATCTTTATTCATCTTTATTTGCTTCATGAAGCCAAGCAGTGTTCAGAACTAACGTTGTTAGATCTCCATACAAATACTGTATTTCCTCCAGGGTAAAGCCACAGATGGGTTGAGAGTGCTTGTCGTCTGCTGGCTAATTAGCTAATTTGGTACATTCATTCCTCCACCGCACCTTCTGCCCTGTTACTTGACCTTAAAATGAGGTAACTTCAGCGTGGAGTTTAGTTACTCATCACTATTGGGTTTAGTGATGTGACAACAGTATCTTGATTTTATATGTTCGTTGTACCAGAACTTTGTTGTTTTTTGTCATTACGTCACAGCATGTTCTACGTGTTGTCCAGCTCAGGTTGGCTCAGTCCCGTCTGTGTCCCTCTTTCTCTCCTGAAGCAGAGTGATGCTGCCTCGCGATGTTTGTTCTGTGCTTGCAGGATGAGAGAGTAGAAGCATCTCTTTCTCTCTGAGAGAAGGCATAACTAATTAGAGGATGTATCGAAGTAAACATTTCTTTGAAAAAATTGTGTTTCGTGGGTGAATAGCGGACATTATACAATTTATCTTTACGAAATCATGTATTATTATGTGTTTAACATACATAGTAATTAATATCTTCTTTCAATTACAGTTCATTGCCATGAAAAGGAGGATATGATAGTTTGCCCTATGAAACAGGTTTATATGTGAAATCTGGGCAGGTATGTGTATTAGTATGTGTGGTGAGTATGTAAAACAGCGCGAAATAGAATTAATATTTATTACTTCTTAAACATTTTTTAGCCTGTTGGTAATTTAGTTGTATAGCTGAAATATTACGAAAGTACATGTTTTTGTAGTTAAATTTGTAGCAGTTTACATAAAGGGCTATCTGCTAACTTCTCTTTAAAGATGAGCTTTAAAGATTATGTAAAAACTAAGGAATCTACCACTTTTCTCCTCTGTTGGCACTGTGTCCTTGACTACTTGGTATTGTTGGCTACTTTGTTCTTCTATTAATTGTGGGAATTGGATCATTATTACAGGATATTTTTATTTCAGTAACAAGTTGCCTTACTGTGTTTTCAGATACTTTTTGCAATTAGTCATGTTACATAGGAATACTTGCCTTTCCAATTGAGATGTATGTTCAAAACCTGCTGTCTCTGTTGGGTTTTGTGTACCTTCCTGACAGACCTTGGAATCCATACTTTGCTTGAATCCTGGGTATTTAGATTCTTAGTGTAGCCAGAAAGCAGAAATTCTGGCCCATGGAATATTAAAATATCCTGTGGATGTTGATGTATTGATAATTTGTTGCATATTTGTAAAACTTGTTCCATTCTCATTTTAATGCAGGTAGCACAACGACCTGTGGAATATGAGTGATGACAAACCCTTTTTATGCACTGCCCCTGGATGTGGCCAGGTAATGGTCTGGCTTGAAGTTGTTAACATTGATCAAATAAAAGTAAAACACTGAAACATATTTCTAGGGATCGAAGAAAAGTGGATTTATGCTAATTAGTAGAAAGTATCTATGTTTTGCTGAAAAGCAGGTGACCCCAAGAATTTCTAGCATTTTCTGTATTTATTCAGAAAATACTGTCCTTTAAAAAAAAAAAAATTAAATTACGCTTTCTGAGCTGAAAACAATTTCATTTGTTAGCCCTGCTTTATTTGCTTTCATTAAAAAAAAAAGTCTTAATTTGTATAAGGTAACCTGTTTTCCAGAATATTTCAGTGTTAAGGGGGAGCTCATTGTGAAACTTGCTTGTCACTGATCTTCACATCTACAGTGACTGCAAATATTTAATAGCATAATTTTTAGTTACGTATATTTTTGTGTATAGGAAGATCAGAACAGTATGCATGCCACAAAATGTATTTCAATTCCTATTATAGTTTTAATCTATTCTGTTAAATAGCATTAGTAGATATAGAGCTGTATGTAAGCAGAAAAATAAAAATATTATTGAGTGTTTCAGCAGATGGTTGCTTAAAAGGAAGCTGTCTTAACACTTTCATGTAGTAACCTGAAAATAAGTGAATTTGCATTAACTAGCTGCATGAAATGGACGTTCCTGCGCCTTTATATAGAATTAATTTCTTAAACCGATTTTTTTTGTTATATTATCTCTGCTGCCTTTATATAATACTGATTTCTTGAGCTCTATTTTTTCATTGTATTAGTGCACCTGGATTTATTTGGATTGTGACTTCAAAATATTTTCACTTTTATTCTGAAAACTTAGTTTTTATAATCAATGACAGCATTAATGTTACATTAATGGAGGAAAAGACTAAGATTTCTTATTGTGTCTAATATGTTGAGAGGCATCAAAAGTAACAGAAGAGGACTGCCTTCTCCTAAGAAACATGTTTGTCCCCATCCTATTTGAATCTCATTTTGATGTAAGCTCTGTCAGAAGTGTTTCGGCAGCTGAATCTCATAGAAGACATGTCATGGGACTACAGCAGTCCTTGATTCCAGCTAAGGAGAAGAGAGAAGTTCGTGCCCCTGAAATGGGCAAGGCTTCTCTAGATGCCAGCTCATACTATAGAATAGAGAGAGGGAGTCAAGATCTGGAGATCCTGTTCCCTCTGAAGGAACCTGTCCATCACGTAGTGAGGACAGAAAGATGTACTTAAGTCTCTTAGTGTGATAGAACACCAAAGTTTCTGGCTTATGCTGTATCTAGGGATAAGGCACAGGAGCTGTGTACAGCTGGGCTTTTGGAACCCGCGGCAACAGAGTTCTAACACAAAAAGTGCCTGGCCTGTATCGCCCTGTCGCCCTGTCTTTCAGTGATCCTGCATTTTTAATTTCCCTCTCAGCTCCACACATATATGGCGTTTCTCACAGAAATACTCTGGGTGACTGTGCTGTGAAATCCACTAAGCTTTCTGTGTTGGTTTCTGAGAGATGACACTTGGTGTCTATCTGTAAAAAGTTACATGTGGAGTGACTTAAATTATTGAGGAATAATCAGAAACATAATTTGGGACTCAAATGTTCACAAAGATAAGTAAGAAATTGAATATTTTATAAAAATGTGTTCTTTTTAGGTAACCTGCATCTTGGGGAAACAGTTTCTCAGATTTTCTCAATTGAAACGCTAACTTTACCCACCATTACAGATGCATAGCAGATTTGAAGTTAGTAAAAGTAAAAATACCTATTTTGCGGCACCTAGTTTGTCTGTGTACTGGTTTTTTTTTTTATAGAATGTACCTCAAATTTGGGGGGAAGTACAAAACTAGCATACTTCTGAGAACTCGAGAGATTTATAAAATGCTGGAGTTCATTCACAGCTTTTCAGTTGTCTGACATTGTTCCAGTGTTTCCCATTCTATCTGCCTCTTATTTTGTACAGTAAATGATTGGGGCAGGAGCTATACTTTATTTTTACACTATTAACTACAGGGAAGTCTGTGTTAGTGATTAAAGATAAGTTCCCATTATTATGATACTACACACAATACAGAAATCAAATAGTGGTAATCAATTACTGAACATTGTCAAGATCCATTAGTATAGCAAAGGGCTGTTTGCTAATGGTTGATGAAGTCTGCAGCACTCTGAAATTTTATCTTGGACTTTTGATGAATGCAGGCAACTTACACTACCATTTCCCTGATATCGTTACTATTTAGATACTATAAACTGAGTTTTATAGTATTTCTGCTTGGTACCATTAACCAAGGAATAAGATAGATCTGCCTAAGAGGGTTGTCTGTTAACATAATAATTACAACTTTAGGTGTTCTAAAAATTAGTTTCTGTAGAATTGCATTTACTTTGTTCACACTCAAAATTACAACTACTTCTTAAAACTTTCTGCTGCAGCGTTTTACCAATGAGGATCATTTGGCTGTCCATAAACATAAACATGAGATGACACTGAAATTTGGTCCGGCTCGTAATGATAGTGTCATTGTGGCTGGTTAGTATATACTTTTGTAACTAGTTTATTCACTTTTCTGCTGGAATGGGCATACATTTTATGTATTTTCTTTACATGTTAAGAGGATATGAAACACTTTCTTCGCTATACTTGTCTGCAATGTGTGCTTAGGCAATATTTTCATACATGATTAGCTTTTGTCAGAATTTGAAGCCAGTATTACTGTCCATAAGTAATTTTTATTTGGATCTGATATATAATCAAAATGGTTTTCATTTATTAACACTTTAATAATTGATTAAATTATGTAATAAGCACTTAGTAAGAACGCACACTGATAAAGGCTGTGTTTAACAGGATCTGTAGCTAGATTAAACTGTATTTAAATTTCAATTGTTCGTTATTGCTTGTCTTAAATTGTAAAATATTTAGTGTTGTTTACACACCTTGGTGACATTAGAAGAATGAATTGGTAATTATTCTTCTTTAAACCGTATAGTAGAAGAAAGATCAAAATTTTTTGTTTGAAAATAGAGCCTGCTTGCTCGCTGAAGTGATTTGCTGTGCCAGACGAGGCACTGGAGAGCAGCTCCCTCTCGTTCCTGGAGCCAGGCAGGAGCAGAGCTGTGGTGCCCTCCCCGCGCTGGAAGGACTTGCTGGTTTGCAAGCCCCAGTTTTTGTCCCCAGCGAGTAGAGTCGCCTGGTGGCTGCTCTCCCGCCAAGGTGCAAGAGCTCTTTGTTGTATCATCTCTTTCTGTTTGCTTTTGTTCTGGAAAATATTTGTGATAAATAGGTTCATAAATGGTATTTGAAAAATAAAATTGTGGGGGTTTTGTACACTTCATTTCAGATCAGACACCAACACCAACTCGATTCTTGAAGAACTGTGAAGAAGTGGGCTTATTCAATGAATTAGCAAGTCCTTTTGAAAATGAGTTTAAAAAAGCTTCTGAAGATGACATTAAGAAAGTATGTTCAAAAACTTTATCTTCTCAGAGCTTCTACTTTTTTCGTATCAGAAATTACGTTTTTAAAAATGCAAACTTTGGATTTATATACTGCCTTCTAAACTACACCAGTCATCAGTTGCCAGCTGCTGATATATGTTGTATGGAGAGAATACAAATCTAAGATTACTCCTCCTGAAGATTAGTTTACCTGATTAAGTTTACATGGTTAGCATGGACAATGGGAGCTACTGACTTTGTCTTAGTTTTTTAAGTATCTAGTCTACATCCATTGAAGTTAATCATTAGCTTTGACTGAAATTTCATGAGGCCCTGAATAAGCAAAAAATAAGTCTGAAAAATGAAGAGTTTTTGCAGAAGTAAAAACATTTGCAGGGAACCCATGTGCAAAGAGTAGTGTGTGAACACTGATTATTTTGATTAGTTTTAAAATATGATGTTGTTCTAAGAATCAATTGTAATGATAATGAGAGTTAAATACTGACTAAATTTAAAGAAGTGTCAGTAATTTGGTTATAATTTTTTTCACTATGTGTTGAAATCACTTTTGCATAGAAATTATTGATTACAACCTAAACATCTACTCTTTTTTTAATGTATAAGTTGAAATAATGAAAGAATTTGAACTGCATCTGTTTAGCAATGTCATGTTTTTGTGGGGAACTTCCCATACGTTTAAATGTCATTTCTTCTATTTATTTTAGTACTTCCCAGTCATGACTGGTTAGGGGCACAAACACTTCTGCAAATGAAAAATTTTGTTCAATATCCCCTTTGAATAATTTTTCCTTTGGTTGATTACCTGGTTGACTTCCACAAGCAGTGATAAAAAATGTACTTTTATACTCATATAACATATTTTGCAGAATTAGCATCTGCATTTACTTCGTTTCAGTAAAGATTTTAATAGGTACTTGTGAATAGGATGGATTATTATCCATTCTGACAAAGCCTCCTCACCCTTGCTTTGTTACTGCAACTATACCAGGTCATGATTGTTTTAATTTTTTTTTTTTTTTTTGATTGGTACATGCTAACTGTTCTTAAAACACTATGTATGGTAATACTGATTCCGGATTTACTAATACCATATTTTCTGTGTAATTCACCACTACCTTGGAGGAAGTTATAGGTATTGCAAAATATTTTAAACATTTTGACAATGTTTTTAATTGATATTAATTTTCCAAGCTGCCCTCTGTCTTATGAGAAGAAATGCAGTCCTGCCATATCTCAGGTTAATTAATATGCATAACCAATCATGGCAAGGGGTAGAAAAATTTACTGTAATAGCACACCTTGTAGGGGGTTGATAGTTTAGTTTGCTTCTGTAGTATTTCATATTCAGATGTGGTATGAGAAGAGATTCCACTTTTAGCAGTCTTCCTTGCCCATTAGTAATACATACTGTAGAAAAACAAGGAATTTAATTGAAGAAAGCATCTGGAAGAATGTCAATAGGAGATAAGCTTTGGGGGATGTTTCTTCCAAAAGTGTTTGGATAGCAGAATAGACAGAGGTATAGGCTCTCAAATCTATAGTATTGCTTTAAGTATGTTTGTAACTTAATTTCTTTGTGGCATTTCAGATATACTGGTGGATTTTATCTGTGTGGTAATATAAAACGTCCTTTTTCAATAATTATTTCCTGCAATAAGTTTGAAATTAGTTATTCACAGTAGCTTTCTTCATTTGGAAATGTAATTAGGATTTTGTGCTTTGTGGCATGTGATATAATAATTTATGGGAGGATAATACCTTCTTTTAATTGTTATTTTTAAGTGTAGCACATTCCTTCCTCAGCTATAATTTTCCTGTGACTCTTGGGAAAGGAAAGCCTGAAGAGTGTTTTTATTCTCAAGAAGAAAATACTTAGTCTGACACTGGTGTTGAAAGACAAAATGTTACTGAAGATTGGTATTCATGCAGATGGTGGATAAATAGCTTTGACTGGTAATGCATCTGCATCAAGATCTTCCAAACATCAGCACCTGCCTGTTGCTATGAGGCTGATATTTCTCTTTAGTTGCTTACATTTTCTTGAGTGTTTTAATTTTTTTAGAGATTGAGTAATTTTGTTTTACACTGGTGCTCTTAGATGCCTCTAGATCTGTCTCCTCTTGCAACACCAATTATAAGAAATAAAATTGAAGAACCTTCCGTTGTGGAGACAACTCATCAAGATAGTCCTTTACCTCACCCAGAGTCTACTACCAATGATGAGAAGGTCAGAACCCTTTTTTTGAAGTTTTTTGGAATTTGTTTTTCAGATCATCTGATGATGTGTAAGTTTGTTGTGCATGATGATAGCCACACTACTTAGCTGGTTGAAAGGAAAAGAATTTTTGTTTGCTATATTCCTGTAGATACTTGCTTAATCTGTTCAATTCTTTAGTTAGCTTTGTTCACAGCAATTATTTCTTTGCCTCACACCGGCCATCCAGTAGAGCGAGAAAGGAAATCAAATTTAATATCTATGATATGTTAGAAAAGGCTAAAGGGGCTCTGTACTCTGTTCTATGCATCATCATTCATGAAAAACCAAAAGAAATTCAGTTTCTTAATTTTTTTTTTTTTTAATAATGTCAACAGTTTGAGACTTTTCCTGTGTACACTTTTAGGTTTATCCTATGTTTTACCATGAATTGTTTTGTAGAACAGCAGGGAATGTTCTATAAAAATGTTGAGGGATGAATGGGCTCTCTTTCAAAGCTAAGCACCAGATAATTTTGTTTCAAATTTTATACTCTTAAGGCTGTAGCAGTATGTTCAAAAGTGGTGATCTCGGGCATTTGCTTGTTTAGTGTTTACTTCAGTATTCATAGAAGGCTGAGGTATTGTCTGTCGCTAGAGGATGTTGCAGTCAAATCAGTTTTAGAACTGTTGCTCTAAAGAATGTTTTAATATTTAATGGTTTAATAGTACTGATAACTTTGATATGTGAGTTGTGGTGTTTTCATCATATGCAGTTCTCTTGAAGGACACAAAATGAAGCAAAATCAGTGACATAAATGAATTACTTCCTTAAAAATATTAGGAGCAGAACATAATAAAGCAATATAGTTGCTCTAGTCTTTTTTTCTGTGTGCATCTTCAGTGGGCAGTCTGCATTTGAGGGACTTACTCCCAAAAATCAGCAGGACTTTTTAGGATCACGGGGTGCTTTAGATTGGAAGGGACTGCAGGACGTTCCTGGTCCAACTTCCCAGGGGTTAGCTCTGAGATCAGACCAAGGTACTGGGGGCTTTACGCAGTCTGCCTTGAAACCCCTGAGGAGGGCAGCTGCCCAACCTGTTCTGACGCCAGGCTGTCCTTGGGGTGAAAGTGTTGTTCTCTGGATCCAGTCTGAACCTCTCTGGTTTCACCTTGCACCCCTCCTCTTGTCCTGCCAGCAGGCACCAGTGTGAGAAGAGCCTTCAGTGTGTGACAGAAATTTAAGAGAGTTTCAATTCAGATTTGTCTTTACAAAGATTCGCTGAGTTTTATTAAGGGTTTTTTCAGGGCATAACTGGTTTTAAAATATATGCGCCAGTGTAACCATTTCATTGGCCAAACATGTTTTAGTAGCCTTAAATGATTACAGCCTGTTAATGTATGTGCAAGACAGTTCTAATTTTTCTTGTAGTTGTCAAAGGAATTTCTTAGAGAGCCTTAAAAATTATGCTTTAATATTTTCCTAGTTTTCCAAGAGCTCCCTGAGTTCTGTTAGGCTTCAATAAGAGTTGATATTCTGCTTTGAATAGACCAATATATCATTAGAAGTATATAAAGCCTTTTAGCCGTAAAATAATAAGCAAATGAAACCTAGTTAATTATTTTGAAACAAATTGTTTTCTTACAGTAATAATCAGTTATAATATTAGTTCTGGCCATGTACATTTTTGTATAAAGAATTCTGTGCGTTCATTGATAGCATTAGGAAGTTATTGCGTGATATTTTCTTTTAAATACAAAATACTTGCAAATATGCGTCTCTGAAAACACTTCTTAGATAAAGTAGCTGTCCTCTTTTGTAAAATATTATCCAGTTCAGTGGCTTTTAGTTTCTAGAATAAAAGGGTTGGAGAGGTCCTTTCAGTAAGTCTCCAATACCTTTGATTAGGCTTATAATTCTTTCTTGTAAAGGTAAGATCACTTCGGCTTAATCTCATGATTGCAAATTCATCTCTTTTTTTTCTTGTTCTTTAGCAGAATATGTTTACAAACCATTTTATTTCAGACAAAACTTATACTTTGTTAGTGCAATGTTTTGACGACCAGTAAGTTAATAGCCAATAAGTGCTCACAGAGTGCCGTACCTTACTCTCTCGTACATAGTTACCTGGTTGCAGGAACAGTTGGGAGGCCAATTCCAGCTGCTTGCTGAGAGGCGGAAGGTCATACTGACATACCAGCGACTTCTAGGCAGGTGTTCAGAAAGCATTCAAAGTCAGGTGGATGGGGCTCTAAGCAGCCTGATCTGGTGAAAGATGTCCGGGCTCCCAGCAGAAGGGTTGGACTAGATGAGCTTTACAGGTCGCTTCCAACTCCAACCGTTCTATGACTCTGTGAAAGTCCTTCAAGGGGTCTATTCTTTCATCATGTGCATCTATAATCCTGTAGTCTTTGTTCACATGTGGAAGCCACTGTGGTCTTGGATGTTGTCTGAATTGTGCAGCATGTTCGTGCTAGTGTACAGATTTAGCAGGTGTTCTGAATTTATGAATCGTTGCAGATTCAACAGGGCCAGTTTTCTCTAGAGCTTGTCAGTTCTTGGGAGGCTTTCACACACTGCCTTGCAGCACTTCTCTTCTTGTCCTTACATATTCTGGTAGCTATTTCCCCATCCACACACAGGTACTTACAGAAGCCACTGGCACAAACCCGCACAGAAGGGGCTGTTATGGCATGACTGTTGTTGAGGATGTGTGAATATCTGGTTAGTTATGCTTTTGTGTTAAAGCTGTATACAGAGCTTCATGGCTGCTGTTAGCTGACTGTCTTTTCCCCCTTTGTTATGGAAATTAGAATTATTTTGTCATAGCTGTTTATTCTGTGGTGTTCATATATCTAAATTTATGTTTATACATACACTTTAACATATATGTGGTTGCCATGTAGGAAGATGTTTCAGGTGAAAAGAAGAACAAGAAAAAGAGCTCTTAACACCTGTTGACTGTTCGGGGCAAACATGGGTGTTCCTGTGTCAGATTCCTGTAGTGGGAATGGACTTTCTTGTGGCTCCTTGCTCACAGTAACAAGGCAGGTAATGGTGGCAAACAGCAGGCAGGAGAGGGTGAAGCTGAAACCAGTGAAGAATGACACAATATTAATTTCTGAATTGACAGTTGCCAAAAAATGATCAGGGCAAGTATTCACAGAATCACAGAATCACAGAATAGTAGGGGTTGGAAGGGACCTCTGTGGGTCATCTAGTCCAACCCTCCTGCTGAAGCAGGGTCACCTACAGCAGGCTGCACAGGACCTTGTCCAGGTGGGTCTTG
>Ga0065711_1038214_pt1 | contig 19016 bp, 13 predicted proteins | sample Hoacrofraction12_FD_59098 | JGI IMG/M metagenome (GOLD analysis project Ga0065711, IMG submission 59098) | Hoatzin crop microbial communities from Cojedes, Venezuela - Epithelial fraction 12 v2 (version 2) | ecosystem: Host-associated > Birds > Digestive system > Esophagus > Crop | place... | reverse complement strand
TGGGCGCGCTGGGGTGGCAGCGCCCCCTGGCGGCGCCCGAGGGCCGTGCCGGGTCCCGGCTTGCCCCCCTCCAGCGACGCGGGCCCGGCGCGCTGAGGGGACAGCGAGGGGCCTACCGCTGTCCGAGCTCCGGGACACCGCCCCGGTCGTGTCCTCACCCCCCCCGAGCACAGCTAGCCTTCCCAAGGCTCGGGGCTACCCGGAGGAGCGGGGCAGGCCCCGGGGACACCCCACGTGGGACTTGCCCGCCGTGCTCACCGCGAACCCCGGCCGGCGGCCAGGCGCTGGTCCGCCCCCCCGCGCACAGACACTGCCCGCCAGCACGGCAAACCGACGCGGGACCGGCCAGCAAGAGCTCATCCCGCAGAGAGGGAACCTAGCAGCCTGCTCCCGCCTTCACCCTAGGCGAGCCGTTCCCAGACAGCCCGCATACTTTTCCTTATAAGGAGTATCTCCCCCGGACCCACACGCGGTTCCTCCGAACCAGTCGAACTAGCGTCCTGCGAGGAAGCTGTCCCGCATCCACGCACCGCACCGCGGCCGAGAGCCGCCCGACCCACACTGCCCACGGAACCCCCTCCTGCTCCTGCGCACGCACGCTCATGGGGGCCGAGTTCTCCAGTTCTCTTTCAAAGCTGTAAAACTTTATTGCCATACTGAAGTTAAGCCCTTTCCATCCTTTGTTCACTGGAGAAGCAAAGCAAGATAAAAGCATGTTGTCTTCCATGCCAAGTTGGTTTTTGTAACATTTCCCCTTCCAAAAGTATCCTTCCCCCAAAAAAATACTTTGCTTGCTTCATCTGGGGCAACTCCTCTCTTTATTACGGCTTTGAGGTTCATTTTTAAAGCCGAGTTATAGGAAAAAGATGGTCATCGCTTTGGAAATACCATGGTTTCCCCTAATCCTGTAATTCAGACCTGCGATTTACTCAGAGAGAACTGGGTTGTATGGCAGCAACCGCAGAGCCCCGGACCCGAAAGGCAGAGACCACCGCCTCACCGGGCTCCGCACACGCAGCACACCAAACGTGCGTCAGGGGCAGGCGAGTGGGTGGGATGAGGCCCGCGAGAGGCACAGGCTCTTGCAGTATTACCATATAAAGTGCTGAGCTATATATATCTCCCAGCTCGCTCCCAGGATCCCTGCCCTCTGAACTGCAGACCCAGCAAGTATCACCTTCCGGACATTTTTCTCTCACACAAGACTGAACTTTTGTCCGACAAGTGAAAGAGTTCCAGTGATCTCTAGGAAAAAAAGCCTTTTACCTCAGGGCCCCGCGAGCGAGCCAAACTAGCACCTAGCAGCAGTCCTAACGCATGTATGCCTAGAACAGCTCTCTCGAGCAGCGACCTCGCAGCCCTTGCTCTTCCAGATGTCCCTCTCCCGGCCCTACTTGCTACCAACTCTCTGATTCTGCACTGCTATCGAGACAGCGTTGTTCCAGCCTGAGCCGTTTCCCCCATCACCTGAGCAGACAATGCGACAATGCTCCCTTTCCTTACTTTCACATCTAGAGCAGCAAGTACACATGAGAAGCACGTGTCAGGTGAGCAGAAACCCGGTCAAATGCCTCTGGTAGTGTGCAAACCTCATGCAAGGAGGCAGTGCCGCCTCCCTGACCTGCCCTCAGCAAAGCTCTGCAGCGCTGGGCGGCAGGAGACCGGGCGGGCCTGCGCATAGGGAGCGTGTGGTCGCTGTCCTGCCGTGGGGGTGAAAGGGACGGGGGTAACTTACATCTGTGGCCTTTTTGTCAGCCAGTTCCAACTTTTCCTGTGCATCTTTAAGGGACTCGGAGTATTTGTCCAGCTCATCCTCAGTGCCTTTCAGCTTCTTTTGTAGAGCCACCAGCTCGTCCTCCAGCTGTGATTCGGGTGGAAAGTGGTGGAGAGGGGAGGGCGGGCAGGAAAAGGTGCAGCAGGCAATGTGATCGTGCAAAGGGAGAAGTGCGAGTGCAGAAGAGACAGAGAAGGACAGACGGACAGAGAGAGAGAGAGAAGGAGAGACAGTTAGATTCTCTTTGCTTGCGGCAACGGCACGATACCTTGGCAGCATTCTCCTCTGCGGAGAGGAGGCTATCCTCAGACTTGTGTAGCTCTTCAAGCACTTGGTCTCTTGCATCCTCCGTCACATGCAATTGCTTTTCCAATTGCACAATGTCATCCTCTAACTAGGTGCACAAGAGGAAATACAAATATATTTCTCCCTGGGCTTAGAAGTGGGTATTTCATTTTTAACCCCCCCTCCCCTTCCTCCCTCCTCCTTCAGGACCTCCCACAAAAGTGCAACCAACATGTCTCTCTCCCCCAAATGAAGAAAGCCCCAGGTGTAAAGGAGGGGGGTTGGAGAAGGCCAGGAAAACAGGGCACACATCTGGAAGGGGGGGGAAGCAGCTGGAATCGGACAAGTCTGCTGGGTGGTGCTGGAGGGGGTGAACAGAGCTTTAAGAGCAGCATGTCTGTCTGTTGCTACCCAGGAGCTCAAGGCAACCTCTGCCAGCCGTGGCCCCACGACAAAGGCACAGAGGCCATGTGGCTGTCCCAGGGCCCTGCTCCCCAGCTGGGGTGCTGGGGGAACGACCTCCAGCCAGGGGCTGCCGGGGCGAAGCTCTGTCTTAGGAAAGTCCAACCAGTTCTGCAGGGGATGGGGGCGGGAGGGGTTACAACAAGGTACATCGGGAAGAAAAAAGGGAGAGAGAGAGAGAAGTTGTCTGGACAGACTTGCGCCCCGGTGCTGGCCACGCCTGGACCCTGGGTGCAGACCTGCTTGCTCCTCTCCTCCGCTGCCTTCTTGTCTGCTTCGGCTTGCTCGGCTCTGTCCAAGGCGTTCTCCTTGTCCAGCTTCAGCATCTGCATCTTCTTCTTGATGGCATCCATGGCGGCGGTGGGCTAGGGCGCGTCTCCGCGCGAACTGCACCCGCAAGCAGAACTTGGGAAGCTGCGGGACGGCCCCGGGTGCGAGAGCCAGGCGTGGCCCCCGAGGGAGCGGCGCGGCACGGCACGGCGCGGCGGGGCTGCTCCGTGCGGGACCGGGCGCAGCGGAGTGCGGGCGGCGGGCGGGCAGCGCTCACAGATATGTACTTTCCCAGGGGGCTGACTGCATTCCTCAAGACATCCAATACTTTTTTGGGAAGGGCTTTTTTCCTCTCCCTCCCTCCTCCGTTCGTCCCTACCCCTTTCCCTCTCTCACTCCCCCGGCTCCGCTCGCAGGCGGAGCGCTCCCATTCGCTGCTGCCGGCCATTTGATCGCGGAGGTGACCATATATGGGAAGCGAGGGGAGGCGGCGGAGCCGTCCGTTCCCATTTCCAACCAGGCGGGACGGGCCGCTTCGCTGCCGCTCCTGGGAGGAGCAGGAGGCGGGGAGCCGGGCCGTACAGCGCCGAGCACCGAGACCGGGGCTCCGCACGCCGGGACGAGCGGGCAGAGGGGCCGGGCCGCGCCAGCCGCCTGGGAGGGAGCCGGGCCAGAGACACGGGCTGCAGAGGCAGCCCGCCCCGCCAGCCAGAGACTGGCAGCGGGGAGCGCCAATTAAGAAAGCACCGTGTAATTAAGCGGAGCCCCGTTCCGGCTGACGGCGGGTCTCTCGCAGGCCCCAGCAGGCGAGAGGGCGCTCGGTACGGGCGGCGGCACACGGCGAGGGGACGGGGCTCTGCAGCAGGAGGGGACGGGCCGGCTTCCTACGACAAGAACAGTAAAACAATAGTAATAATAGTAACGATTATAAAGCTTCTGGAGGGTGAAATTCTCTCTTTTCTATACAGGCAATATTGTTCACTCATCCCTATCCATCAGTTCCAAAAAAATACTATTTAAACCCATCGGGATATAAACAGCATTGCGCTGTCAGGGGATGTTTAAAACCACCAGACAACAAAGCGTTGGAAAAGCCTGCAGGTTTAGTCACAGCCAGCTCTAAAGCGCAGTTTTTCTCTTTGCCCTTACCTTGCTTTTACAATATAGCCAATTAGAAGAGATCACGGCTCTTCCGAGGTTCAGCATAGCAAATAAAAGACACCCAGTTACACATTGTTCAGCAACCCGACTGCACTATTAAATGTATCAGTATGTTTTGTTCCTAGTTTAGGAGAACTTACTCCTCTGCCACAAAAACTTCCTGAATAAGTATAGGGTCATGGCTGGGAGTTCACTGAGGTAGCTCCTCTGACTTGGGGAAAGCAAATGTCTTGCGAAATTAAACAAACAGAATTCTGTCTGGCTCATTTGGGAGTGGTGCTGATAGGCTCTTAAAGAATTCCTGTGCAGCTCCATTTTTCTAAAAGAATGTTAGCCCTGACATGGGAGCCCTCTGGGATATGTGAGAAAGTACCAGATATGGGGAGCAGGAAAGGAACTGCAAGTTTTTTAAAGGCATACCTACAGAATGCAATCACCTCCACAGAAAAACAGAATCTCGAGGTTCCGCTTACATGAAAATGTCCAGTTGATAAGCTTTGTTTGTATCAAGATGACCCTGTATCCATGGGGCTGAACTGGCTGATGGCTATTTAAATTTTTCTTTCCTTGTAGAGAGAATATGAAAAGTACAGACATGTGTAAACATGCCTGCTATACCTTTCATTAACAATTTCAATTGCTTGGAAATTTCTGTTTCAGCTGGCTAAGAAAGAGTGGCTTGGAAATCAAACAGCTTGTACAGTCTCTCCCTCTTTAACTGATATGTGAAGAAAGGCTGCACACAAATTATTTCTGCATACTGAAAAAAGAAGGCAGCACAAACTTTGCTTTTCTGACGTAATACCAATTCTGTAATGCTACTTGTTACCTTGTTCGTTTTCCACCACAGCGGCTATCTCATCTCTCTTGCTAACAAATGGTGCAGGAACTCCCTAGCATCAGCTTTATGTGCTTCTAGGGAGTACCTACTGCACTCGTTTTGAAGTCTGTTAATTTAGTCAGGCTCTTTAGAAAATGAAGACAGCCAACACAAAGAACCAGAGAAGGATATACTGTTTTTGAAATTCACTACTCCTCCTATGAGTAGGTGATGTTGCACTTCAAGCTGACTGACAATATGGTATCGTTTCCCAGAGCAAGGCTGGAACCCATTTATATCACGACGTTTCTGACATGTCATACATCCCTTGACATAGGCAGAAATCTGCTTGGAGAAGGACCTGCTTTTTTGTGCATGGATTGGGCTGGTCAAAGGGAGTTCACACTGTTGACTCTGCCAACGGACAAAAGTGTAGGTGGATATATTAATTTGGAAAAACTTCAAACATACCCTTGGAGTTACTTTTCCTTTTCTTCTTCTTCTTCTTCTTTTTTTAAAGGAATAAGCAGGAAATTACACCTAACTTTATACTACAACTGGTTCTACCAGTTCTATGAAAACATGGCTCTTCAAAGATGATTAAGGATTCAAATTAGGACAGTCAGAGTAAACTCATAGGGCTGTATGTGTCATTTGAAAAGTGGAGTGTTCCCTCATAGGGAGGCAAATATAAATAAAATACAAACTAATTTCCCAAAGCTCTCCAAGACCTCTGCAACCCTTGTAAAATGGGAAGGTTCATTCAGGACAAGGGGAGCAGCAACATGAGTGTGGCAAATCATCAAAAAATAGGAAACTGAAAACATCTGTATTCACACGGAAAATAAATAAGTCAATAGATACTGATGAAGTTAGGTAGGTTATACCACTACAGTTAGGGTATTTTATCCTGTAAGGGTCTCCAAGAGCTTTGCACTAAGGAAGCTGGGGGACAGTATTTCTCAGAAGTGTATAAATGTCAAAACTTCCCCTGAGGGAACTGGTCATAATATGCTCCAGCCATAAGGCAAGAGAAGGCCCTAAAATGGAAGGTAGGAATCCTGACGGTCAGTTCTTTGCACAGCTCAGTGGGCAGCCAACGAGTACAGAAATACCCCTGAACATGCCAGTCATGCTTAATGAATACATCCTCTAACTCTGTAAAAGGTTTTCCCTAACATTTCTAAGGTAATGGTGAACAGCATTTTAGCTTTTACAATTAAGAATTATGGGATGACTAGTTGGGAAATTAAGCTTTGAGTTCTTCTAAAATTATTTTAGTAATTTTCCTTTTCAGAACTAATATGTTTCTGTCCCATTTGTCATTCAAGAAACTTGTGAACTCCTTAAGGGTAAAAGTATTTATAGTACAATCTTCTGCACCTGCCCTGATCTATAATCCAAGGGTCTACTCAGATATCACACCAAATGCTAAGAAGCTCATGACCTAACTTATGACCTAAGGTCTTAAAATAACTGAGAATGTCTTCCCCCCCCCATATCCTTTTTTTTTCTTTGCAAGACTCCTTTCACCCTAATTACATTACTGTTATTCACTACTTTTCAGCTGAGCACACATCTCCCAAGGTTTTGGATTGTGTTTCCTTTTTAAATCAGATTTGCTTTAGCTGGTAGTTATGAATTACTAACGTAATTCTCTGGAAAAATAAACAAAAAACAAGTAATGGAAAGACAATTTTAAAAAGTCAGTTTTGGCAAGATGTTTTCCCACATCCTCCTTTTTATAGCTTCAGAGAGTTTTAGGCCAAAAAAGATAAATAGATAATTTAAAACTGTTTGCTTGTATTTATACATTGTTTGATTTATGTTCCACTCAGTGCAGTCTCTATTGAAGTCATTTACTTGAATTTGACTACAGTAATGTGGTGTTTAAAAAATAGTCTTGCAAAAAACCACCCAGTCCACTTTGATTTAAAGCATGCTACTGGTAAAGAGAAAAGAAGAATGCTGAAGAGGACAAGTAACAGATATGGACAAGTAATATGTAATGTTGGGGAAAGGAAAGACTATAATCAAGTGTACCCAAACACCAATCTGAAAAAACCCCCCTGTGAATCGACAAATCCAAAAGGAAGTGACTCTTTCCTAGCGAAAAAGCCCAGTCACAACCTTACACTGGTGCAGAAATTGCATTAAATTTTGTAGATCTGCTCTGGTTTACAATATGCCAAAAGATATCAGACCCAGTTCTACTGAATTCAAGGTGAGAAAAAAGTTGTAGAAAGACCCGCTGTCCTGGACAAGGTGGCCTCTACCTGCAAAAGACATAGTTCCATCCTTGCTCAGCAGTTCATTTGCCAATGCTTTGAGCTATATATAGATTGCATGATTGCAAGCTGTACTGAAGTATAGCTTTGCCGTTTTGTCGGGGATTCTTTTTTTTCCCGGCAGAACAAAGAACAGTTGCCATTGCATATCCTTAACAGATTTACGTTACTGATTTTACTGGTACAGTAACATATGATGACAGTAAATACTGGACCAGAGCAGGAATGGAAAAAAGGAGAGGAGAAACCTAATGATATGTCTGACTTCCAGCCCTTCACACAACAGTACAGAGGGAGATGGGGTAGAGATGTATGGGGGTAGACAGCTATTTCCCTTCTCTTGGCTGCAACTGAAAAAACTGAAAGTGTTTTAGAGTTCATAGCAGGGAATGTACAGCAGTAGCAACTCCTGCAGCACGGAAGGCTAGAAAAGAAAAAGCTTCTCCAGTAAGTGAATCAGCAGAAGCTTCTGGGCTGTACATGTGAGCGCTCCTCTCCGGCCAGGAATTAGCCTTTGTTTTGTGGAAGTTCTCAGTCATCACACAACAAGGCATCAATCTGAATTTGGACAGGATATAGGAAAATACGTCCACATTCATGCAACTTAAATTCAACCTACCTGCCTATGACTGACGACCCAGGACACTAGACAGAAGTCTTCTGAAATTTTTAGCCAAGAAGAAATACCAGCGTGGGGAATTTCTGCTGTGTGAATGTGGCTCTGGTAAAAGCAAATTTTCTGATAGCAAATAGAGCCGTCACTACACTCGATCTTCAGCAATTATTCTATTTCAGTCAAACTGCGTATATAGCTCAAGAAAATAAGCGAGTAATTAAATTGTCAAAATGCATTATATAAGCTTACCAGGTAAAGAGGTTACTTCTGGAAGACAGTAAACTTTCTTATCTGATCTGAATATTCACCTTTATGGTGGGAAGATCCTGAGAACCTAACTGCCTGTGCCTTTAAATAGTGTAAATTTTTGTCAAAAGCTAACCCTACCAGGTCTAGCCAAAGTTTTCTTATTGCCATCAAGACTACACCCACCAGGGAACAAAGAAAATTAAAAAAATAAAAGAAAAACTCTCTACTGGAACCTAGAGAAGTTTTTTTCTCTGATCCAAGTCTATTTTCTGGGAAGCGAGAAAGGGAAGAAAGATGCCTTCAGCCTTATTTTATAAATGATCATACATCATGTAGCAGAACAAATAATACTTTATCCCCTTCACTTCAAGTCTTATGTTTGTACAGCCTGAAACTTGCTGCCACAGCAAGAGAACTGTGAAAGTGTTTAGTCTCAGCTCAGGAATTAAGAGTGTAGCCCAGGTGCTAACTCTGTCCTTCCAACATCTATCTCCATGTATCCCACAACCTTAGCTTGGTCTTTCCTGTCCTCCTCGATGGCAAACATGCATTTCATATCGCTGAGATCTTTGAGCTGGCGACTTGACATGCTAACAACACGACAGATGAACTTCAGCAATAGTAAACACAATAAAGCCAATCCACTGGAATAACAAATACATGTTAATTTGTCCTCTCATTAGTTCCTTATCTTTTTTCTTTGCAACTCTGAAACCTTTCATTAATTATTTGGCAGTTAATGCTTTTCTAGATAAAGAACTTACTTGATGTTCTCATTAGCATTCATGCTATTTTTGCTACGGAAAGCTGCTTGGACAGAATTCATGGGTTTGTATAATTTACATTTACACATTCCTTCCTGCCCCAATGAAGTGGAAGAAACAAATTCCCAGATAATTTTCCTGCAATTAATCCTGATTTGAATCTAATTCCTCAAACCTCAGAAGACAAACCTTTATGTCTCAGCGTAAAAACCAAATTACCAGATGCAAAGGGAGTATCTGAAATAAAAAGTTGTCAAGTTCCATGAAGAATACAATTTTTCTTCAGAGACAAATGATTTTGGAGTTAGTTAAAATTATCTCACGTACCATGATGCCAAAATGAATGGCTTTCCATTTGCTTGGGAAAGCTACACAAGAATGTTGCATACAAGACAGCCATGGGCTTGCCATACAACAGCCCTTGGGCAGCAGCAGAGAGAACAGCCTCTGCATGCCCACCACACAGGTACTGTAACAGTTAACACAGTGTCACAAGATGCGTATTTCAGCATGCAGATGGCAGCTGCAAGTATTAAGACCACTGCAGCTCACAGCTCTGTTTCATTCTGAGGGTAAAATGGCCTCTGTATTGCAAATTTACAGATCAATTTTACTGAGCAACACGTTGTTTTGAAATCTGTCTAGAATCTGGTGTCACACCTCTCCCAGCTAATCACTGGCACTGGAACAGCAGCTTGCAGGTGCCAACAGCAAAACCGTTTGAAGCGGTAATCATCCGCATGTTGATGTGTTTAACATCCATCTCAGCCATCCTGTGGTCTGCATGAACTGTTAATCAATTAGAATTGAAAACTGGCACTCAGATGGCATAGCTGCTACAGCTGGATTAGAGACTAGGAGCCACCCAGAAGCTAAAGTTTCATTAGAAGCTATTTTAACATTCATTTGTCTACAGGGACAACAAGCTTAGCAAACAATTGGACTTTTACTAGAGCCCTCTGCCAGAGTGACTCTTGAAAGTTCACTCCTGAAGTTAACATTTTACAAAGATTCAACTACACGCTTTTCCAGTGCAGCCAACAGTGAGCTTAACCAGAGGCAGAATTCCCCAGTGACCTTTTTGCAAAAGTGTTCCTTTTGCTGATTACAATTTCACTTCAGCTGTTTACGAGAAAAGACGATCATTTCTAACAGAGGCTGCACGACTTTATGTTCTGCTCCTGATACCAGCACATCAAACGCAAATCCTGATGAAGCTGAAGGCTGCTCACAGCTTTTCTTCTTTAGCATGCAGCTCTAGAGCAAAGGCTTCAAAACTACAGCTGCGGAGAGCTGGTGAAATTTAGATTCTGGACTCATTCATCCAGGCTACAGAGATGAGTGGGACTCGTTTCATCACCGGCAGAATGAGGGGCTGCATGCCAACAGCGACTCCTTCTGAAGACCTTGCTGAAAACTGACAACTGCTGCGAGTCTAAGCTGTGTCAGAGGCACTCTGGGGTCCCTGACAAGTCACCAGTTCAACTTTTCTATAGGTAGCTTTTAGTTTTTGCTATAGCCCCTGAGAGCCCTAACGGTTTTAGGCAAGATCTGGCCAGCGTTTGTTCATCTGCTCCCGCTTTTATTAATACAAGTGGCAACGTGCAGCAGATATGTAACGTGCACACTGATGCCAAGTAAACACTAAGAAAAAAAGGGTGAAATTTTTAGAATTTTACTAATATATTTGAATTTGAGTGTATAATAGGTAAGATGTATTTTAGGATCTGTTGGTTTGCTGAAATAAATCCTGTGTCAGAAGTTGGGGTTCATGCTGAGCAGCTAAACCTTAATTTGCATTAGAAAAGCAATCTGCCATGCTTTTTTCAGGGCTGTTGCACAAAACAGAATTGTTTCATGCGTTATTTTCCTTGCAAAAGCAGATCCTTAATTTCATTCTGTTGTTCTGCAACAACCGCTGATGTTCTCCAAGAACCGCTCACGTCAGAATAGGACATCGTACACATCTCACATGAGCCCTTCTTGTTCATACCAAGAATATTCCAAATTACTTTGCTGTAAAGCAAGATGTAGGTGCCTGTTCCTATAATACTCCAGGGTATAAACGCATTTCCTGTACTCAAGGCAATGATATATTTAAAACTCACTGGTATTGTTATTATTTATTACCAAGATCACTCTGCAGAGCCTTTGGGCATGTATGTATCATGTAATGAGCACCTTGTAAAAATCCCCAAGCAAGTATTAAACAAGTTGGTGTCAGAACTGAAAGAAGTTTCATGGCACTAGTAGACAAAGGCATACAGGCTAGTTAGCAGTTACAGCCCCGCCAGGACCAAACTCTGCTTACTATCTCTGCACGACATTATGCTGCCCAGTGCAGAACCAGCAGCTTGCTTGGAGCTAAAGCTGGGATTGCCAATGTGGGGCTCTGCTCTGTAGAGCAGACCTGACCCCCATTTTCTCTGACTAAACAGGATATCTGCAGGACCTCCTCTGTTCTGCAAAATACAACCTCAGGATGGATGCATAGGAAAAATACCTAGTGATAGCTGTTGAGTGCTCTACAAACAGGGAAGATAGTATACTCCTGCACCATATGTTAAAAACAGAAATAACGGAAGATAACATGGTCTGAAACATTATGTATGGGATATTTAATTTTAGTGAAAAATATTCTTTTAAACAAAAACAATGGGATCCCTCTGCGTCCAATCTGGGGTGAATTAATTCTCAATATTAGTATAGGAGCTTGGTGTTGAGAATAAGCTCTTTGTATTTCTTTCTATCCTTTCTGAACTTTATATGACTTCAAATTTCACTCCTTCACACAGTTTATTTTATTTAACAACTGGTTTTCAAAGCATGAAGACCTTAAGCTGTCAAGAATTCTGACAATAGCTGGCAGAGAATGTTGGGGGTCTTTTCCCCCCTAAATAATTTATTCAGTAAATGACGCTGCCAAGCTTCATCAGAGCGTTGAGTCTTGTTCTTTAAATTTAAATACGGTAAACTAAGGACAAATGTAACTGTTTTGATGGATTTGATTCTAAAAATATTACACACGTTTAATTAAAAGGGAAGTTTTAGAAAAGCTCATGTAACACTGCAGGGATCAGAAGGAAGGAACAAACCCTGTTCTAAGTAGAGCTTGTCACTGATTCACAGACTATCCGAGCAATCTCCAACAAAGCAAACATACTCACTCCGGCTCTCAGTAGAACAGAGATTACAGTACTGCTGTTCCCCTTTTATGGTTCAAATATGAGCACTCATCCCTCAGTGCATTTGTTGCCTCAGATCTCAGGGCAACAGAACCCCGTTTTGCACCACAGACAGCATAACAGTAATAAATAATGCTGTAAGTTCACAGGCAACGTACAAAGCAAAACTCAGACCTGGAATAGTGGGTTCTTTGTTACCTCATGGCACATTTTTTGTTTGAACTTACAGAAAAAATCTCTGGGTTTATGTTACTCAGTACTGGAATTCAGCATAGAACCTACACTGCTTAGTTTTAAAGCGAAACTAGACACTCAAGATAAAAAGAAAAATGAACAAGTCACTGAGTGATTTTCCCTGACAGTCGAGCATTTTGCAGCTCACAAAATCTTGAATGTACCCACCACCACCCATTACTATTATTATTATTATTCCTTCCTTTGTTATATTATTAAACTGTCTTTATCTCACAACTTTCACTTTTTCTCCATTCTCCTCCCCATCCCACTGAGGATGGGGAGGAGCGTGCGAGTGGCTGTGTGGTGCTTAGCTGCTGGCTGCCAGGTTAAACCATGACATAGGGATTTGTAATTTGTAAGTAAGAAAATTTCATAATTATCTTTATCTCTCTCTAAATTAAGAAGCTATTTTCTTAACAGTCTAAACATTCTCCCTCTTCCTCTTCTGAGTTCTCATATTATTTTAAATTAAGTCATGAAGTATTTGCTATGTAAAAGCTAAATTTTTCTTCCCCAGACTAGCAGAAATTTGGCATAGAAACGTGGCTGCAAGAGCACTGGGATTAGATCAATTTCTGCTGCTACTGTCTTCACAAAAGGTCATTTGCTCCAGAAATAGCTCAAAACCTATCTGTTGGAAGACAGTTATGATGACTGGGGAAAGACGACGACTTTCAGGATGTCATGGGGTGGTTAACTTGTATTACATACAGGCATAGAAAGCACTCACTGAGGACAGAATATATAACCAAGATGTAATTTTCCAGAAGGTCCCAAAGAAACCCTCAACTGCTATCAAAAGTCAATAGGCATAACCAGTTATGGGCTTTTGCAAATACCTAACCAAACGAACGAGAAATACGAGGAAGAATAAACCTAGAACTACACTTATATCTGCCCCTATCATAAGGCTGTGATAAAGTGCAAAAACATACCAACACAAAATAGGTTTGCTGAAGAGAGGCAGAATGGGGGCAAGGTACGGGGCAGAGTCCTGCAGCCGCTGTTAGTTCCCTAAATATTCCCTCTGACACCAGAAGTATTTTAGTAATCTCTACCTTCAAAAACACAAAGTCTGTTTCCTACTTAAGAATGGCCAAATGGATTAAATTCAAATTTAAGGGGAAAAAAAAATCCTGGACTGCATCTCTTAATGCCAAATTTCTGCCTGGAACAAATTTTTGCGGTTGCATATTAATCCCCTAAAAACAGCATAGAAATGTTGACAGCTGTAATAGTTATTCATACTGGTCTTCTACTTCCACAAAGTTGCTAAAATCCTTTATTTAACTACCCATGCCTAATTATCATGCCAAAATTAGAAAAAAATAAAATAAATAAATCCCCCACTCCATTGATTTTCAAGAAAAAGATCCAGTGTCTAACACGAACAGACCCCCAAGCTCTTCATCAGTACAGCGCAAAGCTGCACGACTGGGTGAAACCCTTTCGGGTTCAGGGACACTGGTGGCACAGAGGCATCTTGTTCCAGTGGGAGCCAGCTGCTCCCAGCGCAAACGGGGCCTCACTGCTTTATTTGTACCTTTGAAAATCTGCACACGATCTCATTCAGTATCCTGCATTTACAGGTGTTGACTACATCTCCCACAGAAGCTTGTGGTATCTGAATTAGCCAAAAATACTGCTGAAAATAATGGTTCAGTGAATAAAGGACTCCAAAGACACTGCATGTTTTTGATCTGGGCAAGTCAATTTTAGGCCGTAGCTGGTGGGGCCAGATGACATTTGATTATCAGCTGGGAGTTCTTCAAGGTTGCTGACCCTTCCCTTGAGAACAGCTGGTTCAGAGTTCTTTGTAGATGAGATTTTGGTGTATACCACTAGAACTGCTTTAACATATGCAACTTACCTACTGTGTTGCCATTTAACTACACTGACTGGTAAAACACAATATTTCTTTACTTATCATATGTGGCTTTAAGGCTGGGAACAGGAGAATGAGCGTACAGTGCTAAAGCTATCATGCAAACAGGTTTAATAAAACAATGTGAGGGCCAGGAGTCTTTCGTCCCTTATTATTAACTAGTTTCAAAGTACACCCAAAGGAGCAGGGGATGCAGAGCTTTCAGGGAGGAACTGCATCAGTATCTGTTAGTCATGGGGATAGGAATTTCCAGATTTCAGGCTAAGCTGATAGGAGAAAGCAGGAGCAGGATGGGGCAGGGATACACCAAAGGCAAATTTTAACTGGAAGGCGTCTGGGATGTCAGCGGATAGTTTCACCAAACCAAATTAAACAGCTCCCAGCAGAAACCAAATAATGGTAAATTAGTATTTTTCTGAACACAAGGTACAGATGATGCAATGAGAGTTAAAAATTCAATACCTTAGATGTTATAATTCCTGATTGTGGAGTGCAATAGAATATACACTATTTTAACTTCTCTTTGTTAACACAGAGCCATTAGGGTAAAAAAAAAATCAAATATTAAGCAGCCTTCTCTCGGTGGAATTGTAACTAAACTTTTTACAGAGGAGTTTACCACAGGACAGTGCAACTGAAATCTGAAAGGTCTGCAGGAATATATACATTACTACAAAGTAAAACTATTTTCTTCCTGTTTTCCATTGTTATTTTAATACCACCAATATTGTACAGTATCATGAAAGATCTTCACTATTGTTTTTTTCACTTTGCAGAAAATTTCAAAATCTGTACTTTTTTTCACAATTTGATTATTTTTTTTACTTTGAAACTTTTCTACAGAACAAAAAATTCTGGAACAGCGTTTCTGTTGACAAACAGGCTAACAATGATGACGTGTTCCAGTTTGACTGTGAAGGGAAAAATCATATTAAAACAGAATTTCAGAAAACAGATCAAAAAATGAGGAAGTTTGTCATCAAAGAATATTGACTCTAAAAATATGAAATTACTCTGATTCGTAATCCTAAACTCAGAATGATTAAAAGACCTTAGATTCAGCTATTTCAACAATGACAACTTCACAGAAATCATCAGAAATTATTGAAGATTTCATGGAATCACAGAATGGTTTGGGTTGGAAGGGACCTTATAGCTCACATCATTCCAAGCCCCCTGCTGTGGGCAGGGACCCCTTCCACCAGCCCAGGGTGCTGAAAGCCCCATCCAGCCTGGCCTTGAACCCTGCCAGGGAGGGGGCAGCCACAGCTTCTCAGTTAAAGGTTCTCTCTTCCCAGTTAAAGGTTCTTTCCTGTACTTTTAACTGGGTAGAAATGACAAAAGTGGACAGACTAACATCGGGCAAATTCTTTACTTTTCAGAGAGAAGTAATGTACTTTGGAAAACATGTTCTGAATTTCACCTATTCGTAACAGTATAACTGCTCATGGAGTTAATTGTTGACAGTTCTATTAAAATCTCTGTTCATTGGGCTGATGAGGTTAGAAAGGTTAACACTCAAGTGGAAGACAATAATCACGATATTAAAAGGCTATCTGAAAGTGAAAGGGGTACCTTCACCTGTATTACTGGCTTCAGTTCTGGTGAGCAAATGGGCAAAAGCAAAGCTGAGGAGAGAGACTGGTGAGGGAACTAGATGAAGGAAAGACTTCTCTTTGAAAAAAAAGCACGGATGAAAGGAACAGAAGTGTTTATTTTAGAAAGGAGACAATAACAATTAGGCTATATAAAAATAATAAATGGTGCAGGAAAAAAGTCAGGAATTTCTTTTTGGCTACTCTCATGTTAAAAGAAAAATGAGATATTCAGTAAGGAGCTGGAAGACAGAAATTTTAAAATGGATGAAAAGAAAACAGATGGTAAAACATCGTTAATCCATTAAATTTTCTGCTGCAGATAAAACTGAGGCTAATACTTCAGCAGATACAAATTAGGGCCAGTTATGAGATCACCAGGAATCCAAACACCATGGGAATTCTGCACAGCAGTTTTTAGCCTTCCATGCTGCCCCTTTCTCCCCCTCCAAAGAAACAAATCAAACCAAAGGCTCAAACAGAATGTAAAGTCCCATGCTTCAGGGAGGAAAAACAGTAATTAAAAAGAAATCTAAAACATAGGCAGGTTATGTCATAATTGTACTTTATAGATTTTGGGTATTATTTTTTGAAACATCTGGCTCTGGCTATAGAGATAGACTCCTGGACTACATTCCTCTCAGCTAGCATGGCAAGTTTAGCTTTTGCCTTTATATTGTATGTATTTTGCTTTTCTGTCTCCCTATCTGTCACAGACACAGTCAAAGCTTCCTGTGTTTATGGAATGTCTGCAAAAGCCACTACTTTGCTGGGTGGGGAAAACTGACCACAAGTGCTGAATGTTCAGAGGTTGTCTCAAAATTCATCTGATGATTAGAAACAGGCTTGGGAGCAGAAATCTCTCTTCCTTCCCCAAAATCACTATGCTGATTTAAAAGCATGCATTTTTTTAAAAGGAAGATGAGTGGATTGGTTTCGATTTTTTTTTCAATAAAGGAAAAATAGAGGAATTTTTTTTTCCTAGTAGCAAGAACTTGGATTGTGTCAGCTTTGAACTTTGCAAGCTCTGTTTGGATCTCAGTTGGGCATCTTCTCCCACTGTGCACACACATGCAAGTAATCTTCAGTATTTTCTGTGGAGAAGGAGAAATAGCAAGCAAAGACGCGAACACCCTCCCACTCTGCCCAAAATACTCACTAGCTCTTTCACCAGTCCTTAGAAAAAGAACCACCACCCTGGCTTGGGTCTCTCCCTTTCTTCTACTCTCTGACCAGAGAAATGAGAACTGAATGAAGTCTGGAATAGCATTTGCTAGAACCACAGTCCAACGTCCTCAGAAAAAGAGAGAAGCACCAGCGCGGCAGCAATTCCCACCCAGTGGATACCCTCTTGAAACCAGAGTGAGCTGGTTTTACTACAGCAAGCTCTAGCAAGGCAATGCTGTTAGCCTTACTGCAGAACCGAGGAGCTGAGGCGCAGAAAAGCAAACCCACTTAACCTACTGTAGAAATTATCCTGAGAGAAGGGGCTTATACTCAGGTCTCCTGAATATGAAAATAGTGATCCAGTTGTTGGAACATTCTTTCTGGAAGTTCTATTCACTCCCTACCTTGCTTTCATGACTTCCTTATTCAGCTGAAGACTCCAGCCAGATATAGAAAAACATCACGTAATACTGAAAAAGTAACCATTCCTCTTTCCTTTGTACTTTTTGTGATGTAGTGGGAAAGAAAAAAAAAAAAAAAGAGAGAGAAGCCATTTTTCATTGTAAAGACTTGACAATACAAAGCTCAGCACAGAACTGCTGTAGGACAAATTCTGATGAGACTGTGAATCCAATAAGCTTTCTTTCCTCATAACAGTTAATCACATAACAAATCTCAACAAGATGCTGCCCACTGTATTTCTTTCTCGTTGCAATGAAGATGTGTACTGAACTCTACAAAGAGCCATAGGGAAGAGCACTACAAACTAAATTTGTAGTGACAAACACTCCCTCTCTCCTCCTTCTCAGGGAGATTTGCTCACCCAAAACAGAGCTAAGAGGTGGCACTTGCAATCTGGCAATTCATGGGCTGCACAGTTTAACCCAGGAAGCAAAGAACATGTTCAGCTGAAACTGTAAAGGAATTTAAGGTACAAGGAATATAGTGACACTGGACTTCTGCTAGAAGACACGAGTTACCAGCACTTGCAAAAAGTAGTAGGTAGATTACACTACAAGAGATATTGGATGCAATATGAAACAGAAGTCTCTTGGAGCCCTCAGTGATGACATGCCAAGGAAGGAAGACACGGGAATTGCAGCCTCACATTTGCTGTTGGCTCCGTTTTCCAACCATCGATATTACTGTCTTTGTTTCCATAAACAAAAAAAGAAAAACATTAAAAGTGGTGGAGCATAATCAACAAAGTACACAAAATCAGCAGCAACAGTAAAAACTCTGGAGCTGAAGCTGACTAGTTCAATTACTCAAAAATAGAAGAGAGCGCTTTAACACACAGATCTTACCCTGAGGGTTAAGTGATTTGTGTAGGGCCCTCCTGCTAGGGTGGTCCCATATTCCCTTTCACAGTCTAGCAAAAAAGGTTGCAGAAGCCAAAAGTATCATTTGTTAGAAGCTTGAGTGAAAGCAACTTTGATTATAAAGGGGTGGGGGGGGAAATAGAATAAAATCAATCCTTCTGTCTTTCAAGTACTGCTTTTTAAAATGTCAGGTTTACTAAACTCCCGATATTGCTCCCTTAGCAGACTGCCTGTGGAGCCATGCACTAACCAAGGGTATTTTGGAGCAGCTGGTTTCCTTTAGTCCGTGCACATACAAGAAATAGGTGTTACTCCCTCCCTTTCCCACTGCAACTCGTTTTTAAGCTAGTCTTAAGTGCCTTGGCCAACTTAATTACTCCAGTCAGGCCAGGCTCATTTCTCTGGCACCAGCATCTAACGGTCTGGTCAGCAGACAGGTATATGGGGGTAGGTTTCACAGGGCTTAATTTTGAAATAATGAGAGAGAGGGAAATTTGAAAAAAAAAACCAAGAAAAAAAAGGAAGGCTAGCCTGTGGAGGTGGTGCCATCCATCCACGGGAGATGTGAGCAGAATGCAGAGTGACTTGACCCCATACTTCACACTTTGACTCCTGCGATGCCAGAGTTAATGTGACAACTGGCAGCAGTAAAGGCTGTGTTTTCTGCAATAACAAACTGCAGAGTAGCAGTTGAGTTGGAGATGTGGGAAGAGCTAACAGTTACGGAACAGTATGCTTGGACCACTGCACACCAGCAATGCTGTTTTTTTAAAATGCATGAGCCCAATCCAATCTTCAAAAAGGGCAAGACAGAGGACCCAGGGAACTACAGGCCGGTCAGCCTCACCTCCATCCCGGGAAAGGTGATGGAGCAGCTTATCCTGGAGGCCATCATCAAGCAAGTGGAAGAAAAGAAGGTTATCAGGAGTAGTCAGC
>Ga0065711_1011281_pt1 | contig 19017 bp, 22 predicted proteins | sample Hoacrofraction12_FD_59098 | JGI IMG/M metagenome (GOLD analysis project Ga0065711, IMG submission 59098) | Hoatzin crop microbial communities from Cojedes, Venezuela - Epithelial fraction 12 v2 (version 2) | ecosystem: Host-associated > Birds > Digestive system > Esophagus > Crop | place... | reverse complement strand
GAAGGGGTTACTGCTGCATCCAGGAAAGCAAAAAACCCCAGAGCAATCCTTGGAGGACCTGGGCTTGTTTAATCAAAGAGCTAATCCTTGCTCCCAGGGCTTCACCCTCCAGCATCGGTGGAAGCAGAAGTTCTCCAGATGTCCCTCTGGAAACCACAGACAAGCTTTTCAAAGGCTCCGGCTCCTCTCCAGTCCCCGGCTCGCAGACAGATGCTCGGTGCTTCCCAAAAACGGGGCTCTTTTCAGGCATCTCCCTCCTGGGGCACGTGGAATTTCTAATCCTGAACATTTTGGCCACACTATCTGGCCAAGACGTATGTCACACCTCCACGGCAAACGTAGAGACCTGCGTCTTGTTGCTATCCTGCTATGTGCAGATGGTGTCTGGGCTCGGGGCTATAAGATTTTTAACTAATATCTTTCTGCACTATCATCCCCTCCTCCCTTTTCCCCCACCTCCTCTTTCTCTCCCTCCTTCTCTCCATCTGTCCCTACCCCCTCTCTTCTCCACCTTTTCCCTTGCACACTTGCAGCTGCTAATTTTTACCCAGCATATTTGGCAACCCATCCCAACACCTCTTCCCCCACACCCCGCCGCCCTGCTTCTTGCTTTTCCCCTTCGCTGCCGAATATTCTCATTTCTTCACCCAAAAGACAGAGCGCGCGCCGAGAGCACCGTGCACGGGCACGAGGAGCACGCACAGCCCATGCAGAGTAACACAGCAGGGAAAATCGCATCTCGCAGTCCCGGGATAAAGCTGAGTAGCTACCAGCGCGTGGAAGAGGGGGGGGACACAGCAAAGCATCACCCCCTTCGCAGGATGAAAGCCTTAGGAAAGCCGTTCCCAGCCGGAGTGACCGCTGCCCGGCCGATGGCACACGCTCAGCTCTCCCCCTCTGCTACCCCTGCCTGCCTCTGGCAGGATTTATTTATCCCACTTAATTTTTCCAGTTGTTTTATCTTGTTTTATCTTCACACTAAATCAGGCTTTCTCCGCAAACTGAACTTTTATTTTCCGTGCTGTTACATTTAATGCATTTTATCGCATGAATTTAGCCAAAAAAACCCCGCTGAGGTAATTGCGGAAAAAACGCAGCCTATTCTTCAAATTGATCGCCGTGCTCGAGCTCGCCTGGGCAGAAAATGCAAACCTGAGACCCACGCTCCTTGCCAACACCCGGCTGCTGGACTGCTTCAGCAGTCGGCGCCCGGGCAGCCCCTCCACCACCATCCTCCCCACTTCCATCACACCCTTCCAAGGACACGCGAACCCGGCCCGGGGTCACGGTGCCAGCGTGGCGGGGCAGGTCTCGGGTCAGGAGGACCGGCGAGACCCGGGGATTGTGACGGGATCACTTCACACTTGACGCTCGGCGCGCAGCTGAACTCCCCGGCTGAACCAGGGACACACGGCACGCTCCAACCGCGTGCAAACCTGACAACCGAAATCCAAACGGGAGGCAGCTCCGAAGACACCCACCTCGCGGAGTTAAAAGCAGCCTCCTCCATCGCACCAAATATTAAAGAGAAAAATAAAACAACTCTGAAAACCCCCTGCGCTGCTCAAGCAAACCTCGAAGGGGCTGAGACACCCCGGTATGGCAGAATCGTGCAGAGCCGTCACAACATCGCCCGAAAAGCTTGAAAGGCGAGGATTTAATTTTCCAGCAGTATTTCTGACAACGATCCAGGATTTTATATTTTTTTTTCCCTTAATGAAAGCAAAACGTTAAGATTTCCTTTGTGATGCCAAGATTTTTTTATTTTTTGCCATTCCTGATGGCATTTAGTGGGCATTTGGGCAAGTCTTCAACTCCCATGCGGTCTTTCCCTTAAAAGCTGACTCCAGAGGGAAGGGGCAGGGGGCAGTTCCAGACATGCGACATTTTGCTTCACTGCCAAAAACATTTCCATATCTAAACACACCAAAGTTCAGCCCGTTTCACCGAGGACATTGTTTTGGAACAGGAGAAAAACCTGCCGGCTGATTGCCAAAGCGCAGAATAAAAACCCCACGGCACCGCACATGCCCTGCAAGCATCCATCCAAGAGATGCTTCCAGGAGCTCATTCCTACATTTCCCACAGCCCTGGGAAGCAGAGGGGAAAACGAGACCGGGGTCCAAAGGAGGGAACTGGAGCATTAAAGAGAGCAGGGTGGGGGAGTACCTGGAGTCCCGGGGAGGATGGAGCCCTGGTCCCAGGAGGGTGTCTATGGTCCCCCCACTGCAGCAGGGCAGGGCACGCCGAGGGGGGGACTGGAGAGGACCTACAGCCTGCACTGACCCACAGCAACAAGCGAGCCATGCTCCAAGGCTGCCCACCTGTGAGCACAGCCCATTTAAGGCAGATTTATTTGAGGGCGGGGAGAGGATACAGGTGTCCCTGCCTTCCCCCTCATCACAGCGTGCAGGCTCCCAGTTTGCAGCACATGGGAGGCTCCAGCCCCACAGCACCAGCAGGAACGGGGAAGGAGGCAGCCTGTTTCCACCTGTGCATGGCTTTGCCCACGTGCAGGATGAGGCCAAAGCCCCTTCGGACAGCGAGTAGCAATTAAAAGCCTCCCTGCATCAACACCACCCCAAAGGACAGGGGTTTTCCGTAGCGGGGTTGCTCAGGGGAACGGGAATGTGTTACAGGTACCCGTGCGTGCATCACGGGCAGCCATCACACGTGGGGACAGCCACCGCACACGGGGACAGGGCTGCAGGACAGGCAGGTCTGAGGATGCAAAATGCTCCTTCTTGCTAAGAACCCTCTGGGCTGCAGGGTACAGGGGAACTGCTCCATCCACCCGGGGCCCAAAGTCCTATTTCGGAGGGAAGGGAGGGAAAGTAGGTTACGAACAGCAAGCTGCTGTAAACAGGGCAGCAGCACTGCACACTCCCACGGGCTCTCATCTGCTCAGAGCACGGCCAAGCATGGGGCTGCGTGATGGCCCCGTTACCCCCCCCACCTCCAAGGGCCTCCCATAGACCCAAAGTGAGCGCAGGGGCTGGGAGCCGATGCCAGGCTACTGCTGTTGAAGAGCGGATGGTGAAGGAGCCACGGCACAGCACCCCATCTTCCCAGTCCCAGGGACCCAAAAACCCACGTAGCTTTTCAACAGAGGGAGGGACGCAGCCATTTTGCCCAAGGAAGAGGGAGCATAGGTCTACCACATGTGCTCTCCTTTGGAAAATCATCTGCCAGCCTAGAGAAAGCCAAAGGCCATACGTCCATTTGGGTCCCCACCACACGTGAGAGTCTCACGTTCACCTCAAACCCTACCAATGAGCCTGGCTCAGTGCCACGAGGCAGAGGTCCCCATTTGGCACAAGCCACAGCAAACCTTCAGGTGCCATAAGCTGAACCTTAACCACAGACGCAGAGGGAAGAAGGGAGCAACCCAGAGCCGGCCCTGCACATGATAGTGGTCTCCAGCTGAGGACACTGGCCACCCCGCAGCTCAAGGGGCAGAAGCACGGACAGGGCTGAAGGCACCTCTGAGATGAAGGAGGTAAAGAAAGATGTGCGGATGGGAATAAGCTCTGACAGCAAAGGCGCTGGGTTTGATGTGGTTTCTCCATCACTAGTACCACACTCACGTACCACCTAATGACTTCTCACTGGGACAACGTGTGCAGGCACGATCGCATCCCCAAATTAGTCCAGGAGCAGTAGAAACACCAGAAAAGGGGATCTTCACCACAAACGGCTCGGCATTGCTGAGCGTGGGCATGCAACGTGCATCTGAATCTTTGCAGCCGTTACAAACTAGAGATGGAAACCAGGACCTGGGATCTACTCCTGCGTTCACCATGGTCTCACCCCGACCGCGGGCGAGGCAGCGAGCCCCCTGGAGCCCCTCAGCTTTCCCCATCTGCCAAGCGGAGCAGGAACATTGCTTCCCTCTCCTGGGAGCATTACAAGGCTCATTTCATAGATGCTTGCAAAGTGTTTTGCGAGCTCTTAACTGAATGAATAAAAGAACAAATAACTAGATAGCACACAGCCCTGCTTATCCGATTTCTAAATGTGAAGCCATCGCGTAGCCTCTGGGCTTATTTACAAACCACAGAGACGCAGAAGCGATCAGAGAGCAGTTGTGCCACCTACGCTAGATGCTGGAAGAGGGAACGACCACGCTCTTGGCTGTCCTGGGGGCCCACGGTGCTGCTGGGCAGGTCAGGCAGCCGTGTTCAGCAGGTAAAGGTCGAAACACTTCTTCTCAGCCTGCCTGAACTACCCGGGCTTCACGGGCTGCAAGTCCCAGGAGAAATAAAAATTCTCAGCATTTTCAGTCTCTCCCCTCTGCGGCCAGTACAGATGATTTTTTTCGTCTTTCAAATTCTCACTTCTAAGGGCAGGAGTGAGGGAAGGATCTCGGTTCCTGCAGGCTTTGGAAAACCTCCCTGGGAGTTTGGTTTGAGCTGTGGGTAAATGCCAGCGCAGGTCCCTCGCTACCTGAACCAGCAGATCTGCTCCGCGTGTCTCGCTGCTGATTTATTCCCAGCGGTATCAGGCACAACCAGATAAATATGCAAGCTGCGGAGCCGGGCTGTGGATGCGAACATCTCCATCTTCCCAGGTCAGTTTTAATTCATCTTTCAGAGTCAGCCTGGTCTGAGCCCTTCGCTTCTGACTCCCACCCAATTCTCTTCAAAGCCCAGGTCTGTCTGGATTCTGGGATTAAAATCTAGAATTGCAGCAAACAAAAGTAAGCACGCTTTATGAGCAAGAGTAACCCTGGGGAGCTTTTGACTGCAGTTTCAAAGGCTGAGCAAGGTTTCTGTACACAGCCCTGACTCAGTTCTGCTCGCTGTCAGCAATCCCTGCTATCTCCAGGTTGCTGACAACCCGACAATCTCCGCTACCGCAGTAAGGAAACAACCCCCAAGCTGCAAAGCTCGTTCTCCAGTTTTGCAGAGAGAATAACGAGGTAGGAAAAGACAAAGGAACCCAAATACCTTTGAGGAAATGAGAGACCTGCCCGAGGCCACCCTGGAATCCCAGCTCCCTCCCATGCGCACCGTTCCCCGTGGACACATGGCCTTGGAGCATCCTAGGTTGCCACCAAAAGCTGGCTCCTCCACCAACAAACAGCCCCGAGGCTCCTTCCACCATATCCAGGGTGAAGCCCCTTTCACCCCACCAATTCCAACAAGGACACGCCGCTGCGAAACCACAACTGCTGCCAAAACGGCGGGCACCGGTTCCGAAACGATCTCCCCAGGCTCAACGCGGTCGGCGCGAGGCACCGGGGGCACGAGCCAGCCCCACGAGCCGCCGAGCTCCATCGCTCGCCCACCCAGCCTGCATCCCCTCACGCACGTCGTTATTAAAGCCGGTGTTTGTCATGTTAAGCAGCTGCTCCAACATAAAGCAACACCATCAAGAAAAATACGAGCGTTGCAGATGGGCGGCATTTTCTTCCTAACTGCTTTATATTTTTATTTATTTGTGGTTTTCCCCCCCCTCCCATCTCCTTCACCTTTTAAAACTACCCCTGCTATCGCGGCTGGCTCTGCAAGCCACCATCCTGATAAGCAGCCGCTTGCTCGCTTCTTCTGGACCTCGCAGGCTCTCCTCTTCATTGTTGTTTCTCTGTCGCTACAAATTGGCACTTCTAAAGAGATTTCCAGGCCAAGTATTAACCCCCCCCGGAGCCCAGCCACATCAACACACACGTTATTTGTCAAACGAGAGGAAGGCAGGGAAGCTGTAGAGAAATTTAAGTGACTCGTCTGAACCGGCGCAGAGGAGCGAAGGCGCAGGAGCCGAGACAGGCGTCCCTAGCTGCCGCAGGACCTTCCCTCTTCCCTCCAGCCCCGTTCTGCAGCCCAAACCCCGAAATCCTCCGTCCGCCCGATAAATCAGCGAAGGCAGGCTCCCCTTCAGAGCCAGAAATAGGACCCGGGAGTCCTGACATCACGCCGCCATATTTAAGCGCACAACAAGGTTTCCTCTCGTTGCAAATTCCAGTCCAAACTCCTTTTAGAAAAAGGTTTATAGAGGTTTTATTTATTGTCAGCTCCTGGATGATAAAACGAGCCCGCTACAAGTCCTATTTATTTCCCACCCTCGCAGGAATCGGAGGGGCTGAGATGTGAAACAAATGCAGGGCTCCGGCACTGACCCTGGGCTCGTGCTGGTTTGCAGACCGCTGGGTGATTATTTTATAATAGCTGATAGCATCTGTGATTTAATGCAGCTGTTGGAAATTAGCAAGGACTCCATCGAAAGCGTCCCAGTCACTCACGATAACAGGCTAATAAATCATTCCCCCAGTGCTCCGTGGCATTTATGGTTCTATTTTAGAGATGCAAAGCATAGATCCGGCTGCTCCCCTGGATTTATTTTTATTTATACTTTTAATAACGCAATTAAATAAATAAATTTAGGATGTTGTGACTCTGTTGCCAAAAACGGCACCGATGAGAACTTCCCCTGCATGACTTCCCTTCGTTATTTTCTCCCCGCTAGCCAATTAAACCGAAAACAAATGGCTCCAAGGCTCCTCCACGATATTGCTTCCAACGCATGGGGTGAACATCTCGCACCGCTGAAACCCAGGGGAGGCAGAAAGGGAGCGGGGAGGAGAGAGGGGAAAGCTGGGGTGGCTTTCGCTCTCCTCTCCACCCAAATTTCCTCGCATCTCACCACAACCCTCAATATCTCAACGCAGGTCTCATGGAGGCACATGCGAGTGGACTCCCAGTTGCCCAGTCTTCAACCAGCCATCAAACCCAGCGTTATTAATTTCTTATGGGTCATGATTTGGGGCATTCCCTACACTTTTGAGAAGAGCAGAAAACCAGCAGCTTCCCCTGTATCTACCCACTGTGGCCGCATCCTGGGCACGTAAAAGCCTCCCGTACAATAAGGATTCCTGATGCCAGAGCAGAAGGAGGTCTCACGAGGCCGGCCGGTCAGCCTGGCAGGTCCTTCTCCACCAAACCCCATCCAGAACGTCTCGTTGATGGGGCAGAGCTCTCAGCTCCTCCCTGCTGGAAGAGGCAGGAGGGCTGGGAGCAGACGGGACCTCAAGCAGGGTCTCTGCAGCATCTCTGCTTGCCAGGGAGAGGTCATGACTCATGATTTTTTTTAATTCTCCTTAACATGAGCTTTATCCTGTCATCTCTCACATGGCCAACTTGTGTTCTCGCAAGGAGCCTGGCAAACACATCCTTGGATGCCTTTCCAGGGCAGCTTCACCTCGGGGGTGGTTTTCCATCGCTTGGAGACCTGACCCATCCCGAGATTGGTGTGGAGCCCACCTGCACCCTGGATCGAGGTGGGGAGAAAGCACCCCAGTGTCTCGCCTTGACATTACCAACCTCCCCGCTCTCCTGCACCGCAACCCACCAAAAAAAAATTTCAGAAAGTACTGCTTTTCTTTCATCTAAGTGTATTTGCAGTTATTAAGGAGAAGGAAGCAATTTATTTCTCAGCCATGCACTAAACTCTGGTGTTAGCGAGTTTCGAGTAAGCCAACACCCAATAAAGTCTGTACAGACTTCACTGGAACTGAATCAGATCTCTGCTGGGTCCATTTAAAATGCTCTAAGCATTTTCATCATATCCTTACTTTTAAGTAGAGTTACAGTCAGAAAAATTACTCTGCATACGCGACCCCAGAGGTTTCATATTTCTTCTCCTGCGGTGACAGTTCCCGACCAGATCTGTTTAATTTACAAGTTGGGAGATAGGGTTGCTTTCCCCCCTCTCCTTTAAAACTGCCAGCCCTGCAAATTCCTCCGGAATGGTAATATTCGCCTCCCCTCGCCGGCTCTGCCACCCCAGCGCAGGATATACGGCCCCGGGCACGGCTCCCGAGACGCGAGCGGATGCCAGAGGGAAACCCAGCCGGCTCCGGACCCCGGAGCCACAGCGCTGGGTGCCCTCATCGCCCGCACGCGACATGGCAGCGGGGAGCACGCGAGGATGCCCAGCAATACGATGGGAGATCACAGGTAAAGCACCAGCAGAAAGCCACCGTGTCTAGCCGTGGAGGGTGTTTTTTTTTTAATTACAGAAACTGATTTTTTTGCAATTACTGTTTAATCTAATGGAATTTGTCATTAAAGCAATGGGTTCAACTGCTCTGATCTTTTCCCATTTAAATAAAGACGGACGGAGGAGGCTCTGGGAACTGGCACCACCCACCAGATCTCTAACTCAGGAGCGCAAATGCAATCAGGTCAGCCAGGAGAGAGCTGCTACCGGCATATTCTCAGCCCGCCCGGGAGTAAAACGAACAGAGCTTCTCCCCGGTGCCCCAAGCAGGGAGATGCTAGGTGTGCCGAGGAGGACAGGGCACGGAGCACACAGCGCGGGACCTCAGAGCACCTCTGCTTTGCTCCCCTGTAAGTTTTTCTTTTAGGTGCACACATGGATGGAGAAGGAGTCGCAAGTCCAACACCCATCTGGGGTCTTCCCTGCCCTTCCCAGTGCTCCACCAGTCCCTTAAGGACACCAAATCTCTCCAGATGTGCTTTCTAGCCAGAAAAGCAGTGCTTCGATGACTGCAAAACCCCATTAATGCCTTTTTTAAAGAACCAAGCCTAGTCAGGCATTCCCACGGGTACAGCCAAGTCTAATCCTGCATCCAAGCTCCCAATGCAAAAGTCCCACCGCCCTCTGCAGAAGCCGCTTGGTACCAATTATTCCTTTCCTTACCCCAAATCCTCCTCTTGGCAAGCAAGGAACTGAAAAAGCCTTGATCTCAGAAGAAAGCAGAGGGCTTCAGTAAGCACTTTCAGCAATGTTTTAGTAACAAAAATTCTAATTAAATTTTTACATGTTTAAACACATTTGTCATGTATTTTCATTAATAACATTCTCTGCCCTCTTTAATTTGATAATCTCCTCGCTCTGCAAATAACCTCCCCGCAGCACTCCAGCTATCGGGCACATCAGCAGCGCGGAGAGCCGGACAACGCTCCCAGGGCCACACGGCACTTCGGTGGCAGTGGTCCACAGTCCTCTGCTGTGATCGGTCCGAGGAGGCAACCTGGAAACGGGCCTCCACGGTAGAGCCAGGAACCCACATTACACCAGGCAAATGGGGATGGGGGAATATTTTCCTAGCTAGGACCCCTACAGACAAAGCAGGTAAAGAAGCAGCCATCAGAAGCAGTTCTCCGAAAACAGCTTATTTTCAAGACCACTGGTGCACTAAAGGCAAGCCACTCAACTTCCCAGGGCCTTAAGGACCCGCTGAGCTTCAGCTCTTCTCCCTAAGGGGGAAGACAAACGTGGGAAACAAGAAATGACCCCAGCTATGCCTCAATCCTTTCCGACTTCTGCGATACCATCTTTCGAGCGGGCAGAAAACCTGTCTCTCACGATTAGTGCAAGCCACTGGTTGATCACTGCCTGGAGCAGGCTGGTATTTAGCAGCTGGGCAGAGCTTTTCTGTGGTTTTGTATTTATTTTATTAATATTATTATTTTTAACCATGGAATCATTTTATTAATATTAATAAACCCGCAGAAAGTGCTAATTTCCTCCATCATTCTCCTAATTACCTCTATTGAATTGTGAGCATCATCTGCATGAATAATGACTCCCCGCGCATTTGCTTCGCTGTTCCGCCTCTGTTCAGCAAAGACATCGGCAAGAGCTGGATCCTGCGCCCGCAGATGGGAGGGAAGGGTCTTGTGAAGCACCACCAGATGCCTCCTACGTTGGCAGCAGTAACTAAAGGACTCTCCCCCAGCCTCAAAAGCCTGGCGGAGGGGGTCACCAGATTCATTCTGCACGAATACAACGGATGGGAGAGGTCTGCTAAGGGGAAAGGCGACCGCTCTCATGCTCCTTCTCACTGCACAAAGCCTCTCTCTGCTCCTCTGGAGCTCCAATGCCCTCACAAGCACATTCAAAGAAAGGTTGCACAGGCAACGTGTCGCGTGGTGCCCAGACCTCTTGGCCACCCCAAAGCCCACAGCAGTTTTCCTACAGGTTTTGGCTGAGGCAGAATCTCACCCTGGATTTTGGTTCCAAGAGCAAGGAGCTAGCAGCATCACCAAGGGATTATCTCCCTTAGCCACACACTGACTGGGACCAGAAGGTCCCAGATCGGGTGGGAGAGGTTAGGACACAGCAACAGCTACTCCCAAAGCAGGGCGTGTAAGCGAGTCTTCCCAGGAAAGACCGAGAACAAAGAGCCCTTTTATTTATTTCTTCTTTTTTTTTTTGTTGCTGATGCCAAGATGTTTTTCCTCCCTAAGTCCTGAAACCACCTGCAGCACAGGAACGCTTTCCAGCTCCAGAAGCACCCCAAGCGCTGATGCCTAGCACAAAACCTAGGAGGACTGATCAATGTCACCTCCGCGGCTCCTTCACGGGCGTCCCTGCCGCGCTGGCCCCGCGGGGCGAGCCGGGAGGAGAAGGGACCCCAGCGCATCTCCGCAGCGCGTTGACTCCAGCGCGGCCTGGCAGGAACAGCTGCACAACACCCTCCGGCTCGCTCGGGGACCGTAAGTCTTTAAAAGATGTATGATGTTCTTGGATGGGATCCATNCCCCCGCAGCTACCACACGCCAACAGGCTCGCAACGAACACGGAGGTCTGCCAGCGCACGGCAGCCTGGCGATGAATCTCTGTGATGGACGCTTCGCGGGCCCTGGCATCGTCCGCTACCAGCGCCGCCCGCTGCAGGACATCTGGCCAGGGAGACAACCCGAGGCNCGAAGATCTCCACAACCACCACTGCTCTTCTCACGGAAAAGCAGCTCCGACCGGCCCTTGCTCCGGGANAGGGGAAAGACGGGACGTTTCCGACTCCCCCACCCCGTTCCACTCGCTGCGAGCGTACCCAACGCACGTGACGCCCAGACTCGCCGCCCTTCGACCGCAAGCCGAAGCTGCGAGGCGGCCACAGGCTGCCAGTCTGCCTCCAGAAAGTCTTCTTCTGGCACAGGGACAGAAAACATCGGTTAGCAAGGCTCTCGCTTTCGCAGAGGAGGCTGCCTGGATCATATTTGTATTCATTTTCATGAACTCCCCATAAAAGTCACTAATAGAACACAATCTGCTAATTAAATTTCACTCAGGAAGGCATTTTCACCTTAGATTAGCAGTGTCCTTGCACATTTTTTGCTACTAATGTACTAATAACATCTTATTTATCTTATAAATGAATTCCGTTAGACTTATCATTAAATTTGAGATATTAACACGCCCAAATGAACCCAAAGTGAAAGGCAGGGAATGATTCCAAAGGGATGGGAACCACGAGTCCGTTTTCCTCCCTTTTTACTGCTAGGAAAGCCCCGCAGCAGGCTGACAGCTCGGGGGAGCCATGTCCTGCCTTTAACGGCTGCAGAGGTGGAGGCGAGGGCAAGGAGCCCTCCCCAGCCCACCGGTCTCGCTGCCAGGGACCTGCTGCCCAAGCAAAGGGCTCCTGCAACCCCAGGTCTTCTTCGCGGGGAGGTCTACACGAGGTGGTTCCACGCCATGAGCGCATGGACGCCATGGAGGTCTACACGAGGTGGTTCCACACCACGGAGCGCATAGAAAGGACTGAGATGCATCTCACCCCATCCTTGCTCGTCCCGTCGGGGCCGTACCTACAGACCCACAGCAGAACTCGGGGCTCCGGTTTCCCGAGGACTCACGCTCTCCCCGGAGATGCCCCGTCTGGGCGTGCAACCAGGCTGGAGAGGCCAGCTGCTGCACCTGCTTCCCAAACCGGGGCTTGGATTTGAAATATTTGTCGAAAGGAGGGAGGAGGTGGGGGAGAGGCGTTCTTGATCATGAATCTTGGCAGGATGCAGCTGCTGTCTGCACTTCCCCGCCGCTGGCTAGAAGATGGATAACGGAGAGGAGGCCAAGCTGCAGCGCTTCAATCCAGCTCTGCTTTCGCACGCTGCTGAGAACCCTCCCCTTCTAGAACCGTGTTTTCTGACTACAGGTCCTCAAACCTTCCTTGCACGGGAGATGCATCACCGTCCTCCTGAACATCACTTCAGGGCCTGATGCCAACCACTCGGCACGCGCCGAGCTGCGCCTCGAAGAAGGGGATATGGTTTGTTTTTTGTATCCGGCTTTTCATTCTGCTGAGGCTTTTTGTCCCAGATCAGGGTTCAGCCTTCATGCAGGCTGGATCAAATCCCACCCCGGCTGAGCTAAACAAGAGCAATGACTGCTTCCTCCTCAGTACCCTCGTCCATGGCCCTACGGTGCTTAATAGCCAACTTCGCAGAAGAAAACAACATCCAACCTCCTCTCTTCTGGCAGCGGCGTTTTCTCCCCGTTTCTGAAGATCTACTGCTTTCCCACTTATAACTGGACGAGGCAACATTGACATCCAGTGGCCGATGAGATTAATCGCAGTGGAGCCTTGGCATTTTCTCTGGGGATGGAGCAAGGGCTGGCAGCGCACTCTGAGCTGCAGCAGACAGAGGAGCCACCAGCATCCCTCCGCTGTCCTTCCTCCGCATCCCCCTGCCAGGGCCACCACCACCACAAACCAGGGGAAACTGCATTTCAGGGCTTCCTTATGCCCAAATCCTCCACCATGCTGGAAGATATTACGGCCCCATCAGCACAAATCAGCACAGATGTTTTCCCAGTGGCTCACCAGCACTCGGTGTGACCTTTCACAGACGTGGGGACACATTGCCTTGCTAAACACGGGTCCGTCCAGCAAGGGACCAGCCACTCCTCGGGCATTTACACCACTGCCTACCCCCGCACGCAGCCAAAACCTCCCAGTTCAGCATCAGGCCCTGCCCAAGAGCCTCTCTGCGACCTCAAGCTCAACCTGGACCTACCTGCCCACCCGTTTGCAGCACACGCCTTCTGCCCACCACCCCATCCCACCAGCTCTCGGCTGTCTTTTAGCCACGCGGCACCGTGGCACAGGGCTGGCTCTGGGTAACTTGACTTCTCCTCATTCTCAAAATGCTTCCCAGATGCCAGCTGTAGCTGGACATCCGTGAGGTCCAGGGGAATTTCTGCATTCCCCGCTTACAGACAACACAACTGAGGCACCGGGAGAGGAGGAAGATCGCGGCGGATGGGGAAGGCCGTAAATCCGTGCCGCCACAGCCCGCGTTCAGACCATTTTGCCAACCAAAGAACAATTTGCATGCATACAGGGGCAGTTAGATGCTGCTCCCTCCCCAGCCAGCTGTTAAAAAAAAAAAAGGCTCCCCCTCCTCAAATCTGCTTTAAAGGTTCTCCACTTTCTGCGGGGCTTTAATCTTATTTTAAAAAATACTAAGGCAGATTACATGCTACGCAATTAAATATTGATTGGGAATTCTCCCCAAGTATGTTTCCCCTCCATCTCTCTGCCTCCGCCGGGAGATGTCAAGTTCTGTTTCCTAAGCTGTCCCCATCCAGTGATTACGTTCATTAGGACACCAGCCTTGTGGTTAAAAGTACTTTCTTTGCTGCTCTACGTTTAATTAGACAACTCTTTCCCAGAAATTATTTATAGCCAAGCTTGGGAGCTATTGTTAGTCCGAATGTAAATAAGATTCAAAAGGGAAATCCCAGGGCACCCCTGTGGCTGGTGAGCCGCTCGCTTCAATCCATTAGCGCCGGTCCCAGCGCCCCTGCTTAGCACGAGCTTCCAGGGGCTTTATGGCTGCAGCCCGTGCTATTTAACACAACAAAAACGCAAGCCAGGCTAGGCACGGGTTTCCAGCTCAACCTCAAGTGTACAAGGAGTATTTTCCCCTCCCGTCCGTGTAGGGAGCTGGGAAACCCCCCCAGCTTGCAGAAAGAAAAGGACGTGGCTGGAGGAGGGCAGCAGCCAGCCTTCGCGTTCGGTAGGAGAAATACCCACTTTAATTAGAGCAATATACATCTTTCAAAACCACCTGAGAACACCTGAGCAGGGTTACACCTTTGTTTAAATAGGCTGGGTTTTGAAACGTGCCTAGGAAGGACACAGACTGAGCCCGCCGGTCTCCAAGCCCATCACGGCCAGTCCATGACGAGCTACAGCACCGCAGCTTCCAGAGGAAACGCAAGCGCGTCGCTCTGATCCTCACCAAAACATCCAGACCCGCTCCCAGACACGACCACCACCTCCAGGCGAGATGGTCAGCCAAGCCCCAGTCCTCTCCAGAGCCCCCTTTTGCAAGCAGTGAGGTTAAAATACCAAATATCTCTGTTTATAACCTGAATTAATCACCAGGCGGGATGGGGATGTTCTTCCCACCGCTGGGAGCGTTGGCCAACCACCGCACCCGACCTGCGGTGACGGGGCAATCACGTCTGGACGCTTCCCCCTCCCGCCAGCCCAGCGCTGGCGAACCAACCGCACACATCACTTGATGGCAGATTCACGGGGTCAATCTCGCCTTTTCACACCTCCAGCTCTCTCCCTGGCATCCGAAGCAGGGGGGGAAACGTGCTCAAGCGGTGATATTTAGCAGAACAGCACTCAGCGGGTTGGAAATCACCGCTCCACGTGCGTGAAGCAGCTGATGACGCAAGGAAAAACGGTTAAATCTCTACGAACGGCGAGGAACGGCGAGGAACGGCGGGCTGGAGGTCACCGCACCAGGCACCGCACAAGCCAGCGCTGCCCACGTGCCGTGCAGCTCTGCTGGGACCGGGATGGGAGGCAAAATCCAACGCCAGAAGCTCGGCTGCTCGCTTGGATTTCGGCTGCCATCGCGCAACGCNGGGCTGAGCTCCCCGGTGCCGCAAAGCCGCCTGCGTCAGCTGTCCCGGCCCCGGCGGGGACGGTGCCAGCAAGCCTGCCGTCACCGCCGCCAAGCCCAGGCAGAAGCCATCACCGTTCTGGAGGGTAACGCCCTTGGGAGGTCTATTATTTTAAACATATAATTGATTCTAATTCATCGCTTATCGCACGGTGACAGATTTTTATATAGTTTATTATCTCAGTCACAGCACGGGGGCCCGGGAGGGCTGGCTCCTATTGTGCGGTGGTTCCTGCTTGCCTACTTCTCGAGCTGCTCCCGTTATCTGTCTGATTAAGTTAGGGATTCTGGTATCTCGGGGTCCCCAGGTAACTGTCAGCGCTCATATCCTCCCCTTGCAGGAGTCAAGCAGCCTTTATGCACCTCTCCTCCTTCACCCGTCTGTCACACGCGGTCTCCGTGCTGAGCTGACGATTTGGGGACTGCAGAGATGGCCATCGCCGCCCCCGCTCCCAGATGCTCGGCAGCATCACCGGGAAGTCCCCGAGGACCGGGGTGCCGCGGCGTGAAGCCCTTCAGACCCTGCAGGATGCCAGCCTGAACCCTGTTGCCTCCATCCCTCTCCTCCCAGCACCTCCAACGGGAAACCGCAAAAGAGTGAAGGTACCCAAGAAGTGCCCAGAGGTGCAAACACCGCATCGCCTCCCAGCCCCATCCGAAAATAACTGATCCCTGATCTGCAGGGGCTGGGCGCTGCTGCAGCCCGGGGAGCCCCACTCCTCCTCCCCAGCAGCGTGGGATCGCCGCTAAAATGGGTCGATTTGGAGAATTTCCATTTCACAAGGCGCTTTCAACTTCCCCGCGCTTTGTTTTCGTTCGGTTTCAGAATGAAAAAACCCAAAAGCGCCCGCACGCTTTCTTTCGACGAGCTCAGCAACTCCAAAAACGCCAGAAATTAGAATTTTCTTTCAATGCTTTAAAGAGTCGCTTTGCAATTTTCAGTGTATCGTTTCAGCATTTTAGATTATTCCGAATTATTTCTACAACATTTCACGATGCTAAATGCAACGCCGAGCATCACACGGCACAGCTAGCAGGATGTCATTATATGACATAACATAATGATTGAAACATTTTACAATTTGATCCTATTTTAAAATCATTAAGGGCTGCTGCTTCGTCGTTCTGATTTGAAACATCTTGGGGGTTTTTTTCCTAGATCAAAGCGTGCCTTGTTCAAAATGTAAGGAAACAGTTTGACATTGTTCAAAAATGGCGTCAAAACCCGTTTTTACAACACAAACAGCAGAGACTTTCATCTCGATGTCAAACTGCTTCATTACAACAACAAACACGAGGCACTTTCATCTGTAAACCAAAATGTTTCAGTTGACGTTAAGTAGCAGCTGCCCTTCATTTTATTTTAAAAACAAAAGGAAATGTTGCAGGGATTAATCCGCTTTGGTGCTGGTGAAACCTCATAGAAATGTACGAACAACAACAACGAACCTCCAAACAGAGTCAAATTCAAGCAAAACTTTAAAACAGCGAAAGTCTTTGCGAGTTTTCTGCCAGGGAGACGGGTGCAAGGGAGGTCTGCGCTGCTGCACGGCACGGCGGGGATGCTGGCAGCGACACAAACCCTGCATCACCCATCGCCACTCCAGTAAGTAACTGCAGACCAGGTCTGGCATCAAAACCAACAGCCCTGACCCAAACTGCCGGTCTTCACCCTACAAATGCTCCCGGGAGGCTCGGGACAGGGGGAGGAAAATCCAAAGATCACTTCTGGCTTGGACTCGATGTCCCGGGCAGTGGCAGCCCCACAGAATCACAGAATGTTAGGGGTTGGAAGGGACCTCTGTGGATCATCTAGTCCAACCGCCCTGCTGAAGCATGCATAACAGAGGCGAGCGATGCTCTGTACAGCCAGGAGTGAGTAACATCACCCAGACAGACCCTGACAGGCTTGCATTGTATAAGAAATACTGGCAAAATCTGATTTCAGCCCAGCCTGGCAAGCTGTGGTTAGGGCGACTCTGCTCTCTGGACCAGGCACTCTGCCACTCTCCTGTTCTGAGGGCTCAAGAGCCACAGGAGGTATTATCTCTTGCCTGGCTTTCCATCTGGAGGGGACAACTGTCTCCAGCACGGAGAAGGGACACTGGGTCGGCAGGTTTGGGACCACCACACCTTTTTTCACGCAGTACCTAGTGCCAAGGGAGCTGAACTGGTCCACCCCTTGAAACCATAGGAAGTAGACAAATAGCAACAATAACTTTGACTTAGACAACAATAACAATGACTTAGACTAAACAAAATTATATTTTCCAAACACACACTCTTACGTGTACGCATGGAGAGGGGATGCTGCAACCTGCCTAAGCTGCACCAGCGTCGGTTCGGATGGGATCAGAGACCCCCAGAGAGGACCACTCCGAAACGGAGGAAAGTAAAAGTACTGCCAGACCAGATTAATGCCCCTTAGCAGCACCGGTTTGGGGGAACACGACTTTTTCCCATCCTTTGGGTCCCCACTTGGCAGCAGCAGGCGACTAGCGGCGCTGCCCAGCACGATGCTGCCGTTCCCCCGAGGTCTCCATCCACGCCGCATCCTTGGAAACCAAAACCCTCCGCTCTTACAAGCCCAGAAGAGGCCCTTGAGGTGCTACCGGCTGCTCCCCGGGCGGCTCAATGTTCCTGAGTCGCGCCGGGCTCTCGATTGCGAGAAGGAGAGCACTTGTTTCCCCGCCAGCTATTGCCTTTGCTGCTGACATTTTGCTCAGTGCTCGACAAGCTTCCTCCCCCACTTCCCCTAGGAATGACACCACTGTTATCTCCGCTGCATCTAAAGCACACACAGACTCAGTTTAGGGACAGTTAATTTCCAATTCTTTCCAGATGGGTTGGAATAATATCCCCAGGTGGTAAATACATTATTAAGAAGGCAGTTTGGTGTGAAATTGGCTATTAAAATATAGATAAAGTTTAATATATTGAGCTCCTTGTCAGAAAAATCACTTTAGAGGGAGCTTATTATTTGTTTGATATTAAAAGAGTCACAGCTCCGCTCCAAGTGACAAATGGGGAGGGGGAGGAAATGCCATCAGTAATGAACAAAAGCTTTTTAACATTTAAATTTAGGTCTCCGCTCAACGTCCCATGCTGTTCTGGGCATGCCCGCCCGGTGGATCCACCCGCCGCTCCTCGAACGCCAGCGGCGGAGATGGACATCCCATGTCCATCCCAAACCCCGGCCACGATGCCGGTGGCGAAGACGCTTTTTCTTCCCCTTCGGGGGAAGTTCAAAGCAAGCAGCCGCCCCTCTTGGCTCAGTGTTTCCTTACCCTCTGGGACATTTAGGAGCAGAAATGCAAGGGGAATAATTTAGAGGAAAAAAACAACTTCAGAATGTCCCCAGCTATAGCGCAAGCCCCAAGGGGCAGCCAGGGATGCTCTAACCGCACGCTGAGGGCAAGCCTCCCCTCCCGCTGGAGCTCTGTCCCATCGCTACGGCTCAAAAAGCAAAAAGTTCTACGGCAAATCCAGACTAAAGCTTTGGGATCCCTGTCGCACACGAGCGGAGCAGCAGCATCCCCACCTGCCTGGGACCCGCAAGGGATAATTATACAAAACGTCACCGGTCCGATACGGAACAACCAGCAGGCAAGAGGCAAGCTGCATCTCCCCGCTGCTCCGCGCAGGGCCCACGTTAGGTCTCCTATTACTAAGCCTTCATTAGTTTTACAAAATATACTACAGAACATTTACTAGCGGGCTATGAAGAATCATAAATAATTAAAATTAAATTACACTTGTCAAGGAAACGAACGAACCGCTTCTCGGCGAGGCATTATCCTCACGTGCTTTTTTTATTTATTTTTAAATCGCTTGCTTATAAACTTCGCAGGTTTTTATAGAGAGGGGTTAGAACAATATGCTCTTTGGACAAAACACAACATCACCGACCTGATTTTCACCCCACTTAGCCACCAAGCAGAAGAAATTACAATCTAAATCAATGGTGCTTCGGCTTATGTACCCACATTTGAAATCAACAGTGGTTTTAAAAGCATTATTAATCAGCATTATTATTATCTGGCAATTAGCAAACTTCAATAATTGGCACTTATTAGATCTTCCACTTGATGAGAATTTACTGTCAGAAGCCTTTGAGGGGAGGCACAATAACAGTGGAAAACATCTTAACTAATTAATTAAGCATCCCAACAGCCCCAGAACCCTTACGAAAAGACGAAAAAAAAAAAGAAAATGAAAAAAAGAAAAGGCAGTTTGTTACTGCCGGAGTTCATGCCAAGGCTCCTTACCCCCGAATTAAGCATTTGCCCTGGGCTAGCAGACGGCACCTTCGCTCCAGCGCCCCGTGCAGAAATTGGGCTCTGCACCC
>Ga0065711_1006656_pt1 | contig 19017 bp, 10 predicted proteins | sample Hoacrofraction12_FD_59098 | JGI IMG/M metagenome (GOLD analysis project Ga0065711, IMG submission 59098) | Hoatzin crop microbial communities from Cojedes, Venezuela - Epithelial fraction 12 v2 (version 2) | ecosystem: Host-associated > Birds > Digestive system > Esophagus > Crop | place... | reverse complement strand
CGGAGCACTGCGGCGCCGCCTAGCGGGGGCGCGCGGCACGCCCTCGCCCCGCTGGCGCCGCTTCAAGCGCTGCCGCACGTGCGAATGCCGTTAGAAACGCGGCCGCGCGCGGGAGCGGAAGGAGGGCCGGGCGCTCCTTCGCCGTCTGTCGCCACGCTCCCCACCGCCTTCCCTAGTAAAGGCTGGCCCTGCGGGTCTGCCCGCCGCCTGCTTTGGACCCCCAGCACCCGCCGAGCCCCCGCGCCGGCAGGCTCAGGGCTCGGACGCGCAGCGGCCTGCGGCAGGGCGGCGGGGAAGCCACCTCGGGCGGGCCTCGTGTGGAAATCAAAAAGCCGCGGTGGCTGTTGCCGCTGAGCTAGGCCCTGAGGAGCATCCGCCCCGCAGAAAGGATCTCCTGCGACTTGCTTCTCCCGCAGGGGCTGGTTCACGCATGCCCATGGCCCCCGGGGCGCAGCCTGCCAGGGTGAGGCCCTCGCATGACAAACCTAGCACAGGAACCACGATCGGCTCGGTTCTCAAGGGAACAACCTTTCTGAGGGGACGAGGGTGTTGGTTCTGGTTCATTTCCCCCTCCCTTTCTGCAGCTTTGCAAAGCTGAGCCCAGCAGTGGGAGAGGAGCAAGGCCTCGTGCTTCTACAGGGTTTGCAGAGCTTGATGCTAAAAAAGGACTTGTGGACATCATCACCCATGACCTGTATTTTACAGGCCATTACATTTTGCTCAGTTACCCTGTGTTGTGATCAACGGCTGACATTAAACCAAAGCCGCCTTGGCTCCAGGAGGTTCAACCACTGAGCGCTATGGGGACAAGGAAGACAGAATTGCCACAAGGAAATAACTCAGTTTCTGAGAAACAGGAGAGATTATAGTGCATTTAGCAGTCACAAGAAGAAACAGCACTGGTTAAAAGGGAAAAAGTATGTTAGAGATAGATCTTTTCACATAACAGCATCATAATATCCATTAAAAATTGGTTCTTTATAATTAAGATACACTTTCAGTATCAGCATATTTCATGGTAGTTTTATATATATTGCATTATTGCAGAAGTGGTGCAGGCAGCATAGCAGCATTTTTAAAGAGGCTGCCTTCCATTAAGGAAAGAGCTGTATGGTTAGATGGGTAGGAGGGAGGATTATTTTACTCTAAGTACGTTTACACTGCACCTAAAATATAGGCCCTGAGCCTAATCTCCAGTTCAAACTCCCCTCACACCTACAGTTGCCAGTTCTTCATGTTTGATCTGGAGATCTGGGGTTTCAGCATGACAAATTCAGGGTCCTACCAGATTGAGAAAAATTAGGGTACACCAGAGAGCGATTCTTGACACCGTTCCTTGGAACAGCCCCTAGCCGAAGAGTAAATCAACAGTTACCACATCATCAGTTGTGCCCAGATATCACATTACTTTTGACAAAGCTTGTTGGTGAGTTTTTAAGATAGTTTTTCCCCACAAATTTCCACTAGTCACAGCATGTTTTTGGATTTGTTAAAAGGCTTAATTCCAGCTTCTGTGCAATCTTTGCATTGCTGCTGGAAAACATAAAGAAGCAGATGAATAGCTGCATCTTCTCAGCAATTTAAAGAAAAGCATTGATGAACAGTTCACATTCAGTAAACTCCGAATAAGAGCAACTGATAGGCTTCCCCTATAATGGATATTTTTTTAAATGCAAGTTTAATGAACTATGTACTACATTCTTTTACACTTGCAGAAGTCTGAAATAGGTTTTATAACTCAGTAAATGACTTTGCACAGGAAATTTCCTGTGTATTAAATTAAAACATGGAACTTTATTTTGAAACTAGTAATACAGAACTAAACACTCCAAGAGCATATCTGCAGAAATCATCTTCCAGCATCAGCTCTTACAGTCAGGTAGCAGGCCTGTCTTTTGGTGAGCTTTGTTAAGTTTTCTCACCAGTGGGACACCATGTTCCTTCCTCCCCCACTTCTGGTAAGACAAAAAGATTTCTAGTGCTGATTTTCATAAAAACATGAAGCTTTTTTTGCTCTTCGTTGTCTTCACAGAATACCGCAAATCCTGGGATTTGATTCACAGCATCTCGCATAAGGGAGGCTAGCAGCAATACCTTTCTCAGCCCCATTTGAAGGACAACTCGTTCTCCTTTGCAGGAGGTGCCCAAGATGCCAAGGACAGAATCATAGAATCACAGAATGGTAGGGGTTGGAAGGGACCTCTGTGGGTCATCTAGTCCAACCCCCCTGCTGAAGCAGGGTCACCTACAGTAGGCAGCACAGGACCTTGTCCAGGCGGGTCTCCTGCTATGCTCCATACGCAGCATGCCTAAAAGACGAGCGGTTTGCAGCAAGAACACCAGCAGAATCAGTAGCCTACGCAGAGCAGACAATGCTCTGCAGCTTCCTTGCAGCAAAGCTGGTGAAGAGAGTTTGAAGGGCGGGGAAGCTATATCAGGAAATAGCTCAGAAAAATCCATCTGTATAGCACCTGCCTCACAGAGCACTCAGACAAAAAAGGGAAAATAAGAAGAGAGCAATTAATCTATAGGAGACAGGAGATAAAGAGAAGTTTATGAATAAAGCAGGAGCTCAGAAGGTAGGTAAGCAGCATAGTCACCGCTCAGGAGACACACATGGTTCATCGTCACATACATCCAAGCAGGTTCAGTGCATAAGGGGGCAGAATTATTTCATTACTACAGAGAAAGAAGCACTTGTTGGGCCCAGTGACCGATCGTGCAAGCATTGGGAGCTCAGGAAAGCAGCTCCCTCGCTTTGTCCTGAGATCCAGCGGGTGGGCAGGCTCAAAACACACATTGATATTTGGTGGGGATCGATCTCAAATGGCAGCACGTACACTAGACGTGTTGGCAAGGTTGACTGTTACGGTAGCGATGCTGCTGTACAGACACGCATGCGTCAGGAAAGAAGCTGCGAGAGATCATGACCAAAAACTCAGCTCTCAGCTAAGAGGTCATGAAAATAGGCCTGAGGGTAAGCTAAAACCAAAACAAAACTGTCTTAGTATCCCTGAATGCTTGACCTGACCAAACGTTTAAAGGCAACATAGTAACATGTCCATACCTGAAATTTTTAGTTCAAAGACTATTAGCAGTTGAACACTGGCAGAGTTTCTCCCAAGTTTCTGGGACGACCTTGAAACACGCAGTGTGATAGAGCGGTGACTACATCCACGCTTACCTGAATCCGCTGCTGAAACACAACTTCCACAGAGATCCAGTGGAGATTAAGGGGACTGCAACCGGGGCGAGAGCCTTGCGCTTGAAACAGGAAGAGCCAGTAGGTTTTTGCACCATAGGTCAATAGAACAAAGACATACATCAGGTGGGAAAGGAATGTCTTGCAGGTGTTCGCCTTTGTGAAAATTTGAAACAGCATCTGGTAGGGGAAGAAGCTATCAGAGTAAGAAATAATGTGTCTTCTAATAAAAACAGAGAAGACAATTGTTATTGTCACTAGCGGTGGACAGCATTTACAGAGAGACGCTGTCCCACAGAGGCAGTCCCACAATGCCTCCAGTGTATGCTGGTGAAATACGGCAGTTTATATTGCAAAAAACCTGTGCAAACCTGATTTCCTACCTGCAGCAGACTATTACCACAGACACATGGAATTGAAACAGAAATACCAAGTCCTCAGTCTATTGCAAAATCCAGAAAATGCAAGAAGATAGAAGACATCAGCCAAGCAATTGAACTCTGGTTTCTAGGTGGAGCACACAAGGCAGAGATTTTGTAAGACCCATGTCCATGTTTATGGGAAGTACAGCAGATAAAATGCTTCATATCCCTGTTATGAACAGCAAAAACACTGGGACTAAAGAGAACTTCTGCCTGGCAAGCAGTTGTGATATATATTGAGAAAGTGAAGACCTAAAAGCCAAAAGCAACAGTGGAAATGGAAGAACAGCTCTACCTGAATGCAAGCCCAAATATTTTGCCCACAAACCACCTCTCTGGTATAAACAAGTTCTTGAGACACTTGGGAACTCAGTAAGAGCCATGAACCAGCACCAGCCTGGTGGTTGCAAACCACTCACCTGAGTCAGGTAGCTAATTTTAGTTGACCAGTGCTGTGTTTATGCCTTTTCCCCACTCAGTCCAACCATGTTGCTGATACCAGTCGACTGGCAGCAAGAAGTGTGCAGGTAAAATTGTAAAGAAGGCGTTTGGATACCTGCCACTGGGAAAACAAACAAACAAACAAACATGCATGCAATTCCTGAATGGGGAATTGTATCCAAGAACATGTTAACAGCCAGACAGAATGTGCTGGACTAGGAAGTGGATACCCAGTATATTCCATATTTCAAGAACTGTGGGCTGTATGGCACACAAAGAAAATGCATGTCTTAGAGCAGCCTTCAATTCTTTTCTAATTCATACATGACGCTAGAGTAGCTGATAGTGTCTTGCAGATCCTGACGTGCTCAAAAATAACTTAAATCCTCCTTTGCCCTTTGTCTGCTATGCTGCAAGTACTATGGGACAGCTCTTGAAAAAGAGCAGCAAAGAATCAAGATCAAAGCTTACGATTTAACTGCGATTTATGTCCTCACCCCTTCCATTAAGATCAAGGCATTCAGCAATTCTAAACATGCCAACAACAGTAATTTTGACATAACTACCAAGACATATAGCACTTGCTGGTTTATTTGAGAGAAAAACAAAGACTCAGCTTGTTTCACCATAAGTCACTAACACATGTAAAAGAACTATAATAACTTTATACCAATTAAGTTTATAACCAATATTTTAGAGGCATTTTATTCCCAGTTAGCTACAGAATACAACACTTTGTTTAGAGCAGTCTTATCTTCTTCCAGTACATTAAGAAAGCCTCCATCCTGTAAACAGCCACTTAATGTTAGTTCCCAGCTTGTGAACTAGATCACTGGAGGCCAGCACGAGGTGGGCTGCGGTGCAGAGGGTATGCTGAGGGGGGGACCTGGGAACAGGAGGCGAGAACTGCTCTTCCAGGTGTGGCTTTGCTACTCCGCCTGCAGCAGAAAGCACTTCCCAGCAGAGCATCATTGGCTTGCTGCACCTGGGAGGTGAGCAAGATCCTCACACAGCAGACTCCTGCTGCCTTCTAGCAAGATCTTGGCTCTGGAATTGCGATACGGGGCTGTGAACTTTCCACCACTCCACAACCTCACGTGCTAGACACCAGACACAGCTGGAGCTGGGTGAGAGCCACAGGCAGGACCAGTGCTCAGATGAACCCTGCTAGGCAAGCAGCACTGTCCTCTTCAGCCTCCCTCCAAACCCCACCATGTGATTTGTCACTGTCCCTTTCCAAACCACACCATAACATGAGAGCATCTCAGTCTTTGCCAAAGAAGATACCTGTAAGAACCAAAGTAACTGTTGTTCAGGGCAAGTTCCTCTTATTTTCATTAAAGCAAAGAATGCTGGAGATCCCCATCAAATGAAGACCTCGTTACTCTACACTGTGCAAGAAGACAGCAACTGGACAGAATCTCTTGTATTATAAGTACCAAATCATATTTCATACACACAGGCTTGCATACAGTGAAGTAAGAGGCATAATATCAAGGAGCACAATGGAAAGAAGAGATTCCTCTTGGGAAGAAATAGCATGCAGTGTTCCTAGTAAGACTGACTGCAAAAGACAGCTCAAAAATTGTTGACATGGGGTAAGCTCAGGTTCCTGCAGTGCTGGGCAGGCAGCACTCCTCCCTTTACCTCCTCCTCTTCCTCCAGATAAACACTGTTGGACCGGGCAACACACAGCCAGCAGGACAGCTTTCCCCCTCGCTGGCCGATGGAGTTGCAGCCTGCTCTTGGGCATGGCAAAACAAAGGCGATGCCGTTAGCTGCAGAGTTTCGTACCCTGTGCGTAGCAGAGGCCAGGCAGGTGCCCAGGGACGGGTGGTGCTCTGACCAGCTTCCCACAAGAGTTTGGCTCCTGGGAGGTGCCAGGAGGTCCTCCCTTCCTGCAGAAGCTGATGGGAGTGGAGATTGCTCACCTTTGCACAGAATCCATCCGTAAAGGCAAACATCCTTATATTCTCAGTGTGCATCCATTCAAGGACACCTACCTGAATGTCCTTTCCTATTCCCCCCTAGGTTTTTTTGAGCCATCTCCCTCACCTTGTGCCTTCAAGTGCTTGCTTAGAATTAATGCCTCACACTCTGTTTTTAACAACAGCAGCTGAACACCGCAATGGCAGAGCTAAGTGAAGCGTACGTGGAGAGAAAGGGAAGGAAAAGCAATTTTCCACCCATCCCCCCATCTGTCATCTGTACATCCCTGTTAATATGCAAAACATAGAGCAGCCTGTACAGCCTACATTACAGGTAGCAGTTAGAAAAGGGATGTTTTTTCCATGTGTTACCTATAGCACCGAAAACACTGCTATTACTAAAACATCCAAGCGGTAATGCAGATTACTAGTCCTCAGCAGTTCTAATAAGTGAAAGAGAAACAGCACAAGTCCCTGAGAAAAACCTTTCGGGGATCTTGCTGCCTTTCCCTGAATCCATCTGGGCATATAGACAGCAAGGGTTAGGGTTATTCTTTATCTGTTTCATGGGAGCCTCGAGAGCTGTTTAGGGAGAACAAATGTTCTTAGTACTCTGAAGAAAAGAAAAAGTAAGAAGGAAAATGCTGGTCAGGGAAAGCATTCAAGCCCTTGCATGACAGATATGCAGGGGATAGAGATTATTTTTACAGAAAAAATGGAAATAGAGATTATGACCAGTGCTTTACTGATTTATTTTTCCCCAAAAAACATTCTGCATTCTCCATGCTTGAAAAGAAGCAATTGATTTTTCCACCATATTAAGATGGGAAATTGTTAGGGTGATTGCAACTGTAATGTAAATACCTTCTGCTCTGACGAGATTCCCCACTCTGTAATCACAGTCCACATCAATGAGGCATATTTCATAAACCATTTCAGAAGTTTTGTTCTGAAGTCATAAATCACCTTTCTTTGTGTATATACAGCACAGCTCAGGCTGCTCACACCTTTCACCTGTGGCCACTTAGTTGTCTTTCAGGCCAGCAAGTCCCACTGCAGCAGCGTCTCTTACATGACGAGTTACGTGGCTCCATATCTCTCCCAGGAACCACTGCCCATCAGCGCTGGAGCACAGGGAGCTTCTGGTCAGGTCCCCGAGTGGGTTTGTTGGGCTTTTATGGGGCAAACTTCTACAGGCCTGTAGGACCTCCTCGGGCTGCCTTTGTGTGGATCATTATGCCAAACATGCCTGATTTCTGTCACTGCAGTTTGTTAAAACTGGGATTCAGGGAGGGGAAAAAATACACAGAAAGCTTATAAAATGCCTTCCCCAAGTTGTGTTGGAGGTACTTATTTACATATGCTAGGCATGTATGCGCAGCAACACTGCAGCTTTCATCCACAGCACCTCTGAATTACCTGGTGCCTCACATACACACGGACTTTGGTCCCTCACATACACACGGACTTTGGTCAGGCTACGGATATTTACCCAAATAAGTGAAGAAGATTGGCTTCAAGCCGAGCATATATTTAAAGGCTAATTAACAGGTGTGCCTCACATTTGCAACATATCTGCAATAAAACCTCTGAAAATTGGCTAGCACTTATGTTTTTAACAGAACACCATCCAATATCAAGTCAAAAGTCTTAATAAATCTGAATATATAACAGTACTTTTACCAGTCATCGACTATATAAATTCCTCAAGCGTGGAATCAGGCTTGCTTCACAACAACTCATTTTCATTAATCTATATTGATGGGTAATAATTATATTTGTAGATGTCAGTTCCTTTGAAGCCCCATGTCATTTTTCTGTCGCTTTGCCTACAACCGATGTTGGGCTAACGAGTCTATAATTAGTGGCTCATCACACCCTCTGAATTCTGGCACAGCCTTAGTATTTCCCCAGTCTTCTGGAATTTATTTCCAGTTCCAAGGTGTTTTCTGGGCATCTTCAATTTCTGATGCCTTGAAAGTTGTGTATGACTCTGCTAGCATGCAAGCACAAATCCTGCTCCATTCTGAATAAAAAAATGTCTTTTTACATATTTCTGCCTGTTCTGCATCACTGATACCAGTTTTGCCTGCTGTTTCTAGTGATGGGCCTAAAACGCCGTCATTGTTCCTAATAATTTAATGCTTTCATATTATCCTTGGCTGTCATTTGCAGATATTTTTTCTGAAATCTTTACTTACCTATTTTCAACATTTAATAATTGCGTACTTATATGGATTGTTCTTTTTTGTTCACTATAGCATTTATGTCTTTTCAGCAGCTGATTTCCTTCTGCCAGTGAATCATGACTGATGTTTAGTCCCTCCTTGACAAAGGGGGAAACTTGACATTTTTCCATCCAAATAAACTTCTCTGAAATAAATTCCCATGTTTATTTTCACTTTCCTACCTATATTTTGCCTCCTACACAGTTTTCTCATAATTTACCCCTGCTTCAGGAATTTAATTTTCAGGATAACCAACACACATTAGCTATTGGTGGCCAGTGTGCAGTGCTTGCCCGTATTCAACGTAATCAGATCATGATCATTGGCCCTGAGGCAACCAAAGCTTTCCAGCCTAGCCATTAATTCGTTTTTTATGAACAGAGACTGTAACATAAAGCCTGAGCCAACAGCTAAATTAAAGTCACAGGGATTATATTAACTCCAGAAGTTCCTACCTTTTGAATAGCCGATTTTGTAACAAAAAACCCATGTCCTTCTAGATTAATGCTTAGGGGAGGAGGTAGGAGAGCAGAGGACTTGTTTCTCTATTTCTCCTTTTTTAAAAACCCTGAAAAAACTGATTCTCTGCCCCCTGATTTTGCCTTCCCCAGGAGGGGTCAGCACCAGGGCCGGAGCTGACTGGTTTACCAAGTGACAGAGGTCTGTAGGACACTGCAGTGTTTGGCAGGTGGATTTCTTCTCAGTGGCCCTGTCCTGACAGGTCAGAGTCAAAACTATATGCGGACTATAGAAAGTCTACGGTCCCTCTCATGGATTTCCCCTGGGCTTTGCAGGGGACTGTGTGTGAGCAGCCACACATATTCCTCCCCAGCCCTTCTCAGATTTGACCTCCCAGCCCTCCCAGCCTAATCTCTTCCCCTTCCTGGCTCCTTGTCCAGTCCCAGCCTCCTACATTTTCTTGCCCAGCCCAAACCTCCCCTCACTTTCCCATTCTCTCCTTCCTCTATCCTTGTCCAAAATTGCTTAGACATCTCCAAGCTCTAGCTCCAGTCTTTCCTATATTTAAACCAAACAATTTCTTTCTCCTCACTACCACCAGCCAGAAAAAGAGGGACATTGAGAGCCCATGAAAAACAGGACCCAAGGCCATGGTAGCCTAGAGATGTGACACAGCCCAGAAGGAATGATGTCCAGCTCAGACACACCCTCCAAGGCATTTAGCTCGCAGCTGCAGCACATATCTACAAAGCATGTGCTAAATGCATTTTTTTTTTTCCTACAAGGTCTATAACTTGGCCATATTTGGGTTCATTCTTCTGGAGATACAAAATACCCAAAAGTCGTCTAGGGTTAGTTTCATGTCCCTCCTATAAAGCATGGGGGCCAACTAGAGTTTCCAAATGAAAGACAGAAATTAACATCATCAAAACAATACATATTTTCTAGCTATGTTCTTGGAAGTGACTGAACTGTTCTCTTCATGCACTTAAATTTCAGCTAAATGAGCAGATGCCCCGCAGCGAAATTTTTATTCCCAATTGTTACCATTTGGCAGAGCTATAAGCAACAAAGAACAGGAGCTCATCATGGAAAGCATTGGACAAACAACAATAGACAGTACCACTACTAATACAAATCTTTTTATTTTTAGATTTCCTATAAAATCTTTATTAAGCATTCAAAGGATTTGTTTTACTTCTATTTTCCACTGTGTTTTCATGAACATTTGACTGAAAGCTCTGGGGAATCGATGAGGGCTAATAGCACCAATAAAGTACAAACCAACTGCGGAGCTGAATACAAGCTGGGGAGCTTTTGGAGGCAGCTTTATAATAATAGATAGGATGTTATGAAATGGGACTTACTGATTAAAAAATACTTAAATAAAATATAAAATGCACCAGAAAGCTAAGGGAAATAAAACCCCGATACCTTTTAGTTGAGTTTATATATCACTCCCCACTATGGTAACTGAGAATCTGTTTTTAATGCATATAAGAAAATGAATAGCAATGAGAATACTATGAAGCTATGAACAAAAAGAGTAAACAGGGAATAGGAAATAAGAGAAAGCTGTAAAATTATCAACTTGGAACAAAGCATTGTACCCTAAGATTTATATTAAAGTAATTACACAGATGGACAGAAATCCAGCAGTGAGAAGGAAAGAAGGGATGGGAAGTTCACTTTATACACTCCAGTAATCACTAAACGATAAGATCATTAAGTCGCAGCAGATGTGCACCAATACAGTTCTCTTACGTGCTCAAGTGCATCAGAGCTGGGCTCCTTCAGTCAGCTGAGAATTGCACCAGCCATGGCCAAGTGCAGCCCTGGCCCCATCTTGGGCAAACTGAGAACAACTGGCTTTTTTTTTTTTTTCTTCAGTTGCAGATCCCCTCTTCTGCCAAATCCTAAACAGCAGCAGTAACAAAAAACTCACATAATGTCACTGATTCTTCTGTCTGTCTCTTTGGAAACACTTTTAATTTCTTCCAAATCTTTTCTCCTCTTAGTAGCTCAGTTACTCTTCCAGAAGAGCAAAGGTACTTTTAGCAGATTCTTTCTGCTCTGGACGTGGGCTGTTGATCAATCTCTCTGTTGTATTTTTGTTTGAATAAACTCATGGAAGAGAAATCCACCAACACTTAGGAAATATATATTTATTTTAAAAAGGTTATTATGCATGTACTATATAAAATCTTCACTCTCAGGAAGTCTCTGAGTTGGAAACAGCCAGAAGATTACTGAGAGGAAGTATCATTTATGCTCGCCCCGTTCTCACGTTCTCTCCCAGTAATCTACTGACAGACATTGGTGGAGACGGGACAGTGACCTAGATGGACCTGAGGTCTAACTTGGTAAAGCCAGTCTTATGTTCTTGTAAGAGCTGGAAATATTGCTAAACAGCAACCTTGCAGTAAGGGTCTTTCTGCTTATCAGATATCAGCAGCAAACAGTGAGCCTCCTGATTGAGCCTTGCTGTTGCACGTCCAAAGCACCTTGGTCTCCTAAGCAAGGAATCATAAAGGTTACAGGGACACTTGCCAGTGTGCACAGCAGTATTTCCACTGTGTTTTACTGAGGATTGGAGTAAAGGCTTCTTCCACCATTTGGCTTTGTTGTTGTTTTCTAACACCATACCCAACATGGCTCTCTGTTTCCTCCTGTGGTCTGAACCACCCATTAATATAGATCTAGACTGGCTATTCAGAAGTCTCAGATTCTGTGCATGTTATTGTGCCTCCCTTGTAAAATTGCTTCCTAAATGAAATGCAAATCCAGTGCTAGAGCTGAAGCATCTTCTCAGGCGGCCACAATCTCAAAAATACTTATAGGTTACTCTTGTCCTCATTTTACTTACTATATTTATCTACCTTAGGAATTCAGCTACCTTTTTTCCTTTACCCCACATCACAATATTTGAGTTCTTGATAGCAACCCAGTGAAGATGGCAAGTCTCATTTTATAGACAAGAATCTGGAAGAGCGAGACCAAGATACTGTCATAGGAGGCCTTAAGCAGGAATTAGGCAATCATCTCCATGCTCTGTTCCCTCTGTCCTGAAATTACTTGCCTAAAGACACAGAGTTAAGCGCAGAATGCAGCTCTGGGATGTCCCACCCTAACATTGTAGTGACCAGCTTCCCTTAAAGCATATACAGTTGGTGGCATCCTGACACTGCATTTCCACGTAGACTGACAGTGTTTGAGCGTGCTCAGCTTCAGGAATTTCAGGAAAAAACCTCATGTGAAAGAGAGTTGATTTGTCAAAACCAAAATCTTTTCTCAGGAAAGAAAAAAGGAGGGAAAGCAAAAAATTAAAGGAGTGTGGCTAGAAGAAAATTTGCAATTCAGAGTGCTTCAGAATAGCTGGACTGAAGTGGTTGAATAACTCTGAACAACAGTCGGGATTCTGCTGTGCTTGAGGCAGAAGCAAGAGATTGAGCCCTATCTCCCACATCACTGGTGACAAGAAGCCCTGTGTTGATGAGCATCTTCTATTGATGTAGATATGTTAGAAAGCAAATTCTCTCCTTCATGGAAGGAGAAAGCTCTTCCCTGCCCAACTCTACTGCTGCCGCTCTGTAGGATCTGCAAATCCCACTCAAGGATCAAAGTCGTTGGGTTTGGGCTGGCTGCTGCCGTAGTAGCCGGGTGATTGCAGGCACCTGAGCTATTCTTAGCACTTCAGCACTTCCATTCAAGGTCAGTTCGGTGCATCTGCGTTGCACTTACGGCTCTGAATGCAGTGCAGGCACATGCTCCAGAAGCGGGTCACAGCAAGATGACGAAAGCTAAATCAGGCAGCAATTATGCTCAGGATCTAATCCGTTGCACTAAGACTGTCAGTGCACTTTGACACCTAAAATGAGAATCTTTAAGCACAAATAGGAGGTATTCAAATATAACAGCAAAGACTGTGCAACACCAGTTCAAAAATGTGCTTTATGTAGTCCCAGAGCAATTATTTTTAGTAAAACCTTAGGAAACCATTCAATCTGCAGCTATTAGCAAAGAGCAAGTATCTGGTTTGAAAAAAAAAATAACTGGGGACAAGTCTGTGGCGATATACCCTGTTTTGCCAAACGTGTCTATACAGATCAGCTGCCTTGCAGAGCCGCTGCTTACCAGGACTGCAAGACAACCCCTGATATCAGGTGGTGCTCTGCCACTGCTTGGCTACCCCAGCGACACAAGGACGTGACAGTCCACAACATCCCTCCCTGCAACAACAACTGCTTTCTCATCACATTTCCACCTCCGGAGCTCCCGAGGCAGGGGATGTCCCACCCATCCCAGCAGCGTGGACAGCCATGAGCTGAACGCCTTCTGCAGAAGAAAGAGGGTGGAGAGCAGGACTTGTAACACAGCAGAACTGCAGGGCGCCCTTTGTAGCGCACAAGCAGGGAGACATCTAGAGACAGGAGTTTAGCTCTGAGTCATTACTGCCAAAACACGTGGAAACAATGTTGAACATTTGCATTTCCATAATATTTAATTCCACTGTCTAGGTCTTTTATCAGTAATGTAGATTATGGATACAGATAGATTCAGAACAATAGAAATGTAAGCCTGGGTACTGATAATCTCTTGTTAATTTTTAACAGACAACCACACAGCATTTAATTCCTCAATGAAAATGACTCAGAACCCACTTGTTTCCAATGAGGCAGTTTAAAAGATGTAATAGCAATAGATGTTCCAACCTTCAGCATCTTGCAAAAGCTGGATTATGCACCTGCTTGGTTATTGTTGAATGTGTTTGAATTTGAAAATAATGGCAGAAATTTGGCAATTTAAAAGCAGTCATCTTCTATCATCCTTTGGATACTTGGATCTATATATTTTTAATCAGTGCTGTTGTTGCAAAGTTATGAGGTGCAACTGATTAGGCTCTTCTTTATTCGTTATTACCAATAAAAATTCCATTGAAGTACTAGCTGTCAGGTGCTTTGAGAAAAACACTCGGTTTTTGCTTTCCTCCAATGAAAATGTGGGCTAGACACAAGCAAGGAATGGAGAGACAATACAACAGTGATCCTGTTGTTGACCAGAATCAACAATATTGCTTCCAGCTCTGAGACCTAGAACATCACTTCTATATTTCTGCCTATACAAAAGATAGCAGTGGTTCAATAACCCTCACTAGTAAAGAATGTAATTCTTTTATTTTTTTTGTACAGCAGCCTGTAGGATGGGGAAAGGCCATAAAAGGGTCATTTTTATATTGCTCAGCACATTTTTCAAGGCCATAAACTTGCTTTTTGTGATGATCTCCATATTGCACCAAAAGATTAGCTTGAAATTTAAGCTAAAGGCATTCTGGAAGAAATAGTTTCAGTAGTTCATGGATCTTCGAAACCTTAAGTGTAGCAAACATGCAAGGCACATAAAAAACCTCCCCACTAGGATCAGATGCAAGCTGTAAAGAGATTTAAGGAAGGAAATTATAAATTTAAGGAGAAGTAAAGGGCTTAGTCACGAAGCAGAAATTTTGATGAGCTTCCACTACGATACAATGCATCTGTGGAAAATTTGCCACACATCACATGAATCAAGTACTGCCAGAAAGCAGCAGAGCAGCTTCAGGTCCTTCTGCCTCCCTACATTTTGCAGTTGCATGCAGCTCTCTAACTCTTTATCTTTCTTACGCCAGTACCGAATGCCAGCCTCGCATGTCTCCAACATGTGGCAACAGATCGGTGTTTTATTACCTTTTCAGTGTCGTAATGCAAGCCAGCTGTAAGGAAAGCAGGACGCTTTGCTCTCTGTGGAACTGAGCCTGAGCAATGGTGCTCCTCTGCTCCCCTGGGGAGTAGGGTGCTTCAGGCAGCTCTCAAGGAGCTGCAGGACTGAGAAGCAAATAAGATGTTCTTGTTGTTATACTAAGGAACAAAAAGAGGAATCAAAATGTGAAATGATAATTGAAATAACTAGACTATTGCTGTTATAGGTATTTTTGTAAGGCCCTACCCTTGTTATAGCTAAGGTTTGCAATCTTGTAAGTTTAAAATTAACCATAGAAACTAAGAAACAGGATTTTGAATAATGTGTTATTGTTTTATTAGAAGGATGTACCTGTCCAAAGTAGAACCAGAGAGTGATGAATCGTAAGTACAGCTAACGAGCTATGAAAGGCTGCTGAGATTGCTGAAAGGAACAGGTAACGAGGGGAAAGGTCGTTCCGTCAGGGAGGAGATCATGACCACCGACTCACAGACCACCCACCCCAATTACACCCCAGACTCAAAAGACGAAGAAGCTGAGCATGCATACTAATTTACATGCTGGACAAAGACACTTTAACCAATCATTTAATAGAATAGCAATGCATATGTATTAGGAAGATGAATATGGTAATGTTAAATGTATAAATAACTGTTGATTTGTGAACAAGGTGTGCTGTCTTGGGACAGACACCCATATTTGTGCAAAATGCAATAAAATACCTCTGTTCTGTATGCATATTGGCATACTGCACTCTGGGAAAACGAACCCCGATTTTTGGGACTACATTGTGAGGAAGGGTCCTGTCCACCTTCAGCTTTACTGCAACTATAGTAGGGTTCTAGCAATACTCGGGGTGGCTGGAGTTTAAACGATGTTTTCCCAAATCATCCGCCCCACTGCCCCCCCCCAGGTATTCCTCATCTACAGCCTCTCCAGGCTGATAGCTCATGAGGAGGAGCAAAGTTCAGCCCTCGGGTAGCCACACAGCGAGGCTGCAGCCATGCAATGTGATCTGCTCCCATAGTTAATGTGAGGCACAGCAAGCATCACCAAGGGACAGGGGACTTCCAGTTGCTTTCCAGCCTTAAAAGCCTGTAATGGTTGCTTTTAGCTGCAGTGCTGAAAAGAGCCATTAGAGTGACAGAGTGACTTGACCAGCAGCTCCCTCCAGCATCAGTGACAGCTTACTCAGTCCTGTTTATTCTGCCTTCCCCCCAGAGTTACCTATGCAGCCGTGCAGTGAGCCACACAAGGAAAGGGATTGATGTGTATAGCAATCTTTTTTGGTTTTTTCCCTTTCATTTTCGAGGCGAGGAAGTTGGGCTGGGCTTTTGGATTGGAGGAGAAGACAGAAAAAAAGGCTTAGGGAAGACCAAAGAGCTAACGAGCCAGGTGAGAAAGCTGTTGCCGGCTTAGCACCTCCACACACACTAATACCATGCAGGAGACAAACATTGCTGGCTGGAATACCTCGCAGCCCCCCTAACAGATTCATTTTATCAGCAGAGTTTGGGATTTTTTTTAGTCTGGATTTTTTAACACATTAAAATCGTCAAATTAATAGTTAAAACTGCCTTAGCTTAGCGTTATACATACAGGACACAAAGAAAGAGAGGAACAGTCTCTTCTGATTAACAACTAGTTTAATGTTTCTTGGACCAAAGGCATTGGTCTGTAGTAAACATCGCTGCATTTATAATTCATGAGCACAGAGAGTGCCAAGTCCCACTATGAGGACAGAGGTGAGACTGATTACATGCCTTAGCTGCAAGTTTCCATACAGTACCACGTTTTGTTTAGGTTGTCTTCTGGTAAGTTGATTCTTCACTCTGAATTTTCTTGGTTTGCTGTGTACACTTGTGCCATAAGGAAATGACTTCTGTGTTTCATTTTAACCCCTGGTAACCTATTTGTATTCCCAACCATCGCCTCAAGTGTATCTAATGCTTAGTTTTCTGTTTGGCTTCAGTTTTCCAAGCAATTTTCAGCTTCTGTCTTCAAATAAAGACGACCCTGCTTAGAATAGCTTCAGCTGGCTGAATCTCCACTGCGGAGTGCCCCTGGCTGAACACTGCCCTGTAAACATCTGCTGGCAGCCTGGAGGAAGCATCACCTCCCCTGCAGTAAGGATGCCCGGACAGGCCGTGAAAGGCTTTCCCAGCCTTCTTCACCTTTGTTTTTTTTAAAAAACATGCAGCAAGTAACAAAAAGTGAACCAGTAGCTTCGTTTTATTGAAACATTTCTGAACTTTGGGACGTTTACAACTACACGTGGGAGCTACTGCCTGCGGCAGGAGTGACCCAGCGAGAACTTGCACAGCTCTCAGCGGGGCTGGACAGGGTGAGCAGCAATGCATGGAGGCAGGGCTACACTTCAACCTCGGGGATCTCCCACCAGGAGATTTCTTGCCAGGCTCCAGGACGTTTCCAGCTCCAAGCACCGAGACCACTTTCAGCAGCAGGCTGTCCCTCGTAGGCATCAGGGAGATCAAAGATGGTTCCTTGTAATGTGTTGGCACTGCCAAAAAGAGGATCCTTCTTGCACTGTGTGTTTGGCATCCATAAATAGAAATTCCTACGTTAAAATATTATAAATATATGATTTATGTACTGCATAGCAATAAAATCTCAGAACCGAGAAATTTGAGCTGTAGCTTGATCAAAAAAAAAAGCTTGAACTTGTCTCAAGCTGCATTTGAACCTGACTTACACCTTTTTTTATTAAATCTTTTTTGAACCAGAACTGAAACCAGGACTAAAAAAACATGTCTAGGTATTGGTTCAAAGCAGTCATTCACTGAAGAGTGATGTGGTACGACAGATAATTTTGCCTTTTCCTTGCCCTTTGCCCTGCCTCTCTAAAGCCAACCACAAGTTAATTGAACAAGCTGAGATGTGCTGATCTGCTTCTTAAGACATTATATTGCCCATGCTGAAACAACTTCAGTCGCAGCTGAAGCTGAATCAGGAGTTCATACCTAAATTTTGCAGGCTGCTATGGGAACATATTATCATCTGCTCAATGAACACATAAAAAGTGAGAATGTGCCATGATATTATTATGCTTCTGTCAGATAAAAGGACTATCTAGATGCAGGATAACCAAAGGGCTCAGTTCTCCAGTTCTCCAGTTCTCTCTCTTCTTCAGTTCTATGAACTGGACTCCACTGACCTCCAGGAATTTGCATTACTATAGATGTAAATCAAACTGGACCTATAATCATCCCAGAAGAGGGGTCGATTGGTTACAACAGGTCATGTCCCAGCTCCTCCACTGAAAGCCACCTTTCTGATGAGCCTGCATTGCTCATCATTATTTCTTCACCCTGAAAAGCTCCACCACTGAAGTGCGCAAGTTTAGAGGGCACTGAAAACATACTCCGGCCTATGAGATAGAGTGAAGAATGGTATAAAGAAATGCCAGATCATAAATTATCAAGCTAATTATTGTCCAACACCTTCTTTTAATTCTCAGTGCTTTTGGCCATTTTGCTTAGAGACTGGTTTATTTTGTACTAAAACGTTCCTGAAGTTCACTCATCACGTTCCCCTTTTTTTTCCCTACTGTTCGCTGCATATGGGCTAAAGCTCAAGAATTTGGGTCTTTATTTACACTCGCTAAGTGGCAAAACAGCACAGATCTAATCTTATCTAATCTTAGCTCAGTACAAATTAAGATTTGCTTGTTGAAAACCCCTAAATTTTGAAAGCTACTGCACAAATATATACTCACCTGCTTGGCAAACCCACAGAAAGTGAAAATTGGGCCGTTGCTGAAGAATAGGAGGAGAACGAAACTCTTGGGCTCCCTCATAGTGCATCATTCTGTATCCACCAAATGACAGATCCAGAGGAGATGCATACACCTAAAACCGGCCTTTGGCAGAATTTGTCACCCAAACCCGCAGCGGCAATGCAGTGGTCAGTCCCCACTCACCCTGGGAGGATCCCAGCCTACAGAGGCTGTCTGCAATTTCAAAACTTCCTTGACTGACTGAAGCGCTGCATCTGTGGGTGAGCAGCAGCAGGGCATTTTGGCCATGCTGAACGCGTGCCGGAGAGCACCCACCATCCTGGAGCAGGGACTTCCCCCAAGCCTCGTGAGCAGCCGGGGCTGGAATTCCTCCTTGCACCGTTGCTGGCATGAGCTTGCAGGGTGGCCTTGCACACTAAACATAACAGAGATGCCGCTTTATTTAAAACCTGGCCCAGTATTTCAACTCCCTTCTTGAACTGGACCCTGAGTAACCACTCTCCTCATTGCACTTGCTCCCCACATTCTCTGACTGGTGCATATGCCAGACAGAAGCCCATGAGATTGCTCCCTAATACAATTCAGCCAAAATTAGCCGCATTAACTTAAAAAATATCATAAATTGGCCTTTCCTTGAAGCCTGACACAGTTCACCTGAAAGGGGATTGGGATTGAATGCACAAGCAACCAGACCATCTGTCCAGCTATGGCAGGGACATGTTAGGGACACAGCAGCAGACAGAATCACAGAATCACAGAATCACAGAATAGTAGGGGTTGGAAGGGACCTCTGTGGGTCATCTAGTCCAACCCCCCTGCCGAAGCAGGGTCACCTACAGTAGGCTGC
>Ga0065711_1038213_pt1 | contig 19018 bp, 22 predicted proteins | sample Hoacrofraction12_FD_59098 | JGI IMG/M metagenome (GOLD analysis project Ga0065711, IMG submission 59098) | Hoatzin crop microbial communities from Cojedes, Venezuela - Epithelial fraction 12 v2 (version 2) | ecosystem: Host-associated > Birds > Digestive system > Esophagus > Crop | place... | reverse complement strand
TTAGGGATTGGAAGAGACCTCTGTGGGTCATCTAGTCCAACCCCCCTGCCGAAGCAGGGTCACCTAGAGCAGGCTGCACAGGACCTTGTCCAGGCGGGTCTTGAATATCTCCAGAGAAGGAGACTCCACAACCTCCCTGGGCAACCTGTTCCAGTGCTCCATCACTAATGGTAACTGGCTTTTTTCCTGACACTAGCCAGGTGTGTGATTCAAAATAAAAGCAGGAACCTAACATTCTTAGAAGAATCAGAAATTTGTACCACCAATAAAAATTAAAACATTACCCCAGAACTCTGCTGGCCTTAAATTACTATCTTCAAATCCTCTGCCTTTCAGCCACTTCTTAAGTTTAATGTATTCCAGCTTGTGACTACAGTTGACTACAAACAAAAAAGAGGGAATTAATGCTATAAAATAACACTTCATTGGAAAATAAAGGAAATTGAAAAATTTTAATGCATAGTCAGAAAAACTGTATTTCAGTATAGCATGACAGAACAGCAAGAAAGGCTCCCCTCCAACTAGCTTACTAAGTTCTAGGTGTCTGGGCACTGACAGCTCTCAGAACTCCAGCAGTTATTCAGCCATAACCAAGGATCTATGAATTTCAGAATAACGAAGTACTTGCCATCAGCCGGAAAAGAGAGCTCACAATATTCATTCACCATGCTCTGCTTGGAACTGTAAACTAATGCTAAAATATCTGCTTAGAAAATGCTAACATTTACGAATGTTATTTTCAAAGCACAAAGGTGTTTGACAAATATGTACCACAAAATGACACCCCGACAAACAACCGGTTATTTTATTATTCAAGGGTAGTACCTCCATCCGTAAAACTCTGCAAGTGTTTTCTTCTTCTCTTTCGAGCCGTGCGGCCTTTGCTTTTCTTCATACTAAGGAACAGATTTTGCCTTATTTAGACAACCTGAATTAAGGAAAAAAGTTACTTAAAAATATTTAAAATTCCTTTCAAATGCTGGCTGTTTCTTTCATCTCAGTAAGAGAAATCGCAGCACTGTTTAATAAGCTGCCTCTTTAAAGCTTAGAAAATGCGCCACAAGCACAGCCCTCCACGAGGGAGGTGAGGGAGCAGGGGAAGCCTTTCTCCCCAAACACGCCCTTGGCCGCGGCACGGCCATAACCCTCCAGCGCCCAGGCGCTTCCCCGCCACACGGCCGGGCCTCTCCGCCGCTTCCTGGTCGGCTCCAGCTCCGGCTCCCGCTTCCCTCCCGGACTGAATCCCCGACGGAGGAGAGGGCAAAAACGAGCACGACACTCGCCACCCGCCGCCGCCCCACCTGCCGCAGCGGTCACAGGGACCACAGCGACCACCTCTCCCGCCGCCGCCGGCTCCCGCCCCTGCCCGCCGCGGGAGGCGGGGCTCCACCGCCGCCATTTTAGGTGCGCTCACTTCCCGCCCACAGCGCATCGGTTAGTGCGTCTGTTCGTCGCTGTGTAGAACTGAGGAACGAGAGGGGAGACGCGCGGTGCTGGAGGTAGGTGAGACAGGGCTGGCTGCCCCTCCGCGCCCGCCCTGCAGCTCCTCGCTGCGTTCAGCCGCTTTGCGGGGCCCGTAACGACCGCCGGTAACGGGGTGACCTGAGGAGTCGGGCTTCGTCGTGGCCCGCGGGTTAGCTTTGCGTTCCCGTTAGGAGGGAAGCCCGGCCCGGGGGAGGTGGTGGTGAGTGATACTTGCCGGTCTGCGGCGAGGTGGGGCCTTGATGGCGAAGCGGGAGGGTGGCTTCTCGCCCTGGTAAAGTCGGTCGGTAGCTGGGCAGGCGTTCCAGAGCCTGTAAGAGAGTTCATCCTTGCTAGATGTCTGCTCGTCGTTAGTTACGAACTAATTTGCAAGAAAAATGGCAATTAAATCAAAAGTGAACAAACCCAGCTTTTTAAACTCGCTTTTATGGGGGAAATACATCTTCTTTAAATGTGCTATGGCTGTGAAAAAATCAGCAAGTGGGTTTTGTATTGAAATGAAAGGGTTAAATATTTGCTGTAACTTTAGCTAGTACAGAGCTGGGTTTTAGCAAAGCAAAAGAAACTATCTTGTCAGCAAGATCCCCCACACAGCAAGAAAGCATTTCCAGCTGACCTTGCAGATAATAGCCCAGGACAACTCAGTGGTTTCAGCCAAAGGTGAAAAGTTTGTTGTGAAGAAGACTTCGCCCCTTCGTCCCAGACATCCCTGCCCGTGACCACCAGGTGGGATTATGCAGGCACAAGTGGAAGGGAACTTGTGATGATCAATTCCAGGAACGAATTGTAATAACCCTGCCTGTTCTTGGAAATCTAATGAATATGTGTGTTTATGTACAATAAATATCTAGTCACCTGCACCCTTGGTGTGCAAGTTAGGAGGAGCGATCCCCCTTGCACCTGGTGCTGCAATAAACATACCTGCTTTATAACTCTCTCAGTTGTGGAGTTTGTTTCCACATGTCAATTTGGTGACCCAGATGGGACCCTCTCTCTGCCCGACCGCAGAACCGGCTGAGAGGGGGATGTCCTAGGCATGTCCCGAGATTTCTCGAAGGAACTCCCTCACTTCCCCGGTTGCTGCAGGGTAGGCAGGGACCATCAGTGGACCAGGTATGTGGGTAAAAAGGGAAAGGGGATACCTGTAAGCCGTAAGGAGACTTCCTACGCAAGGTAAAGAGTTACATTGCTCACCCCTGGGTAGTAGAGCTGTGGTGTTCGGAATACTATCTGGGTAGTAGAACTGGGTTGCTTGCCTTTACTCGGAATCCTACCCAGATAGTAGATCGGCACAGCTTGGAAGGCGTAAGAATCCTTTTTAAATTTTTAAGTGTCCAGTACTGTGCATATTTTGAATTCTTCAGGTTGGACTTTAACATCAGTAAACCATGGTTAATGTGTGGAAGTGTGTGATCAAGACGTGCAACTAAGCACAAAGTGAGTGCGGAGTTCTGATCCGCAGTTCTGTTCTCACACAAGGGAAACAGCCAGAGATGAACAAAGTGAAAGTCAGTATTTGTGAATTGTTTTGTATTATGGTATGTTGTTAATATATGGGAAGTAGTGTAGAATTTTAACAATATAAGACCTCCCCACCATATCAGGGCACAGCCTAGCCCTTGTCCACATTGTCATAGGTGTTGTCTTTTTGTATGAGTTAAGTGTTTGTACTGTGGTAAAAATATAATTTCTTTTTCGGGAAGAAATGAATTTTATTTAAACCATTGTTTAAATTTTTATTGTATGCAGTATGGGGCGAGTACTCTGTTGTCATCTTTACCATGGGTAAGGTATTATTGTTGTAGATGTAATTGGTACGTAAGGGTATAGATTGGAAATGGGAGGAGTACCAAGTAAAGACCTACCTAAGACAAGCCCTTTAAAGTGTCTTTTAAAACACTGGAACGAAATTGCAGGAGCACTAGGAGGTAGCATGAGTAAAAAGACCCTGGTTGAATATTGAAATTAGTGGTGGCCCCTCTAATAAGTTAGATGATGGGGAAAAGTGGCTCCCTAGTGGAACCTTAAATTACAATGCTTTATTACAACTAATGCTGTTTTTAAGATGAGAAGGAAAATGGGATGAGTTGTTGTATACAGACATGTTTTTTTTACTCTCTGGAACCACCCGGAGTACCAGAGAGACTGTGGGCTAGCGCCTCCACAGGATCCAATGATATTGGCATTAGAAAAGGAAAATCTGAAAGAAGGAAAAGGAAGGTTAAAAAGACGTTGTTCAGCATGCAGCATAGGGCAGAGGTGTATAAACACAGAGAAACTAAAGAGTCTGGAGAAGAAGGGCCTGCCAGAGTATGACAGGCCTCCGGTGAGTCCTCCACAAGAGGAAGACAGAGGTTCAGACTTGGGAGATCCTCCCGACAGTCCTGTATCTTCCCGTACAAGAAGTAGGAAGAGGACAGGCAGTGATGCAGGAGAAAAACAGGCAATAATATAGGCACTGCTAAGGGAAGCAGTGGGGCCAGAAGGGGGTCCAGTCCCATGGATAAAAAAGTCCCATTCAACTTCTTTGATCTAGAAAAATGGAAAAATGTAGCCATAGGTTACTGCAATGATCCTGTAGGGGTAACCAGACACTTTCAATTTCTTTTGAAACAACACAATCCCAATTGGAATTACATCCGGTTATTACTGGATCACATGACAGAAACCAAAAAATAAGTGATCTTAAAAACTGCCCAAGAATTGGCGAGTGACCATGTCAAGGGTATAGGGGAAGATATAAAAGACCACTTCCCTTTGCAGGACTCACATTGGGACCCAAATAGAAGTGCCCACACGAAGCTGTTAGCTGCATATAGGGATTGGATCACAAGGGGGATAGAACGGGCTATCCCAAAAAAAAGTCAATTGGTCAGCCTTGTGTGCTGTTTGGCAAGGGCCAAAGGAAACCCTGTCAGACTTTCTTGATAGACTAAGAGACACTATGAGAAGACATACCGCTCTGGACCTCGGGTCAGAAGTAGGGATCCAACAGCTAGTATCCCTTTTATTGGGCAATCAGCAAGTGATATGCAAAGAAAGTTGCAAAAACTAAGGTTGTCAGAAAGTCAAGATTTGGAAAAATTGTTAGATGAAGCGTGGAGGGTATTTAGTAATAGGGAAGAAGAGGAAAGGAAGAGAGCTAAGAGAGCACTGGTGACAGATTTACAGGAAAATGGAGCTTAGAGAAAAGATCATGAATCAAAGAAAAACGGACCTCAGAGGCCCTTGAGGAGAAATCAGTGTGCATGGTGTAGGCGACAGAGACACTGGAAAAGTGAATGTCCCCAGAGAAGACACAGGAGAGAGACAGCGCAGTCCCGTGTAACAGATGACTGATGGGGACCTGGGAAATCTACCCTGGCGGACCCGATGGTTATATTAAAGCTAGGGAAACAACAGCAAGAGGTAGAGGTTTTTAGTTGACACAGGTGAAACATTTTCAGTTTTGAACTAAACTTTAATGCCTGTGGATAATGATTTTTTAACGGTAAGGTGAGCGACTGGCCAAAGTGAAAGAGCATATTTTCTTAAACCTTTAAAGTTGAAATTGGGAAAACAACTGGGGATACACAAATTTCTTTATATGCCAGATTGACTGAAGCCCTTATTGGGACAAGATTTGTTGGAAAGGTTAGGGGCAGAAATAAAATTTGGAGATGGAGAAATAGAATTTAGGGTAGGAAATGAGCAGCTAATTTGAGATTTTAGGTTTAGCTTTGATGAGCACCTCTGTTGAGACGGGAGTACCAAAGGAAGTTCAAGATCAGGTATATCCAGGGGTGTGGGCTTCAGAAGTGCCAGGGAAAGCAAAAACAGCCCTGCCAATAATAGTAAAGGTTAAACAAGAGACACAACCAGTAAGGGTGAAACAATATCCCTTGAGATTAGACGATAGGAAAGGAATTCAACTGATCATTGAACGGTTTGTCAAACATGGGTTACTTATAGAGTGCGAATCTGAATATAACACTCATTTTACCGGTAAAGAAACCAGATGGGAAATAGAGGATAGTCCAAGATCTCAGGGCCATTAGTAGGACAACTGAGGATTTATACCCTGTGGTGGCCAATCCGTACACTTTGTTAACTAAATTAAAGCCCCACTTCGCCTGGGGTACGGCACTGGACCCAAGGGATGGTTTCTTTTGCCTGAGCTTGAGCCCAGAGAGTCAATTGCTGCTCGCCTTTGAGTGGGGAAAATCCGGATTCTGGAAGAAAAACACAACTCGCGTGGACTGTGCTGCCTCAGGGCTTTAAAAATAGCCCTGCTCTTTTTGGAAACCAGTTATCCAAAGACCTGGAACAATGGGAACATCCGCCCGGAGCTGGAACAATACTACAATATGTAGAGGACTTGCTAGTAGCCACTGAGACAAAAGAATTAAATATAATGTGGACAGTGAGTTTATTGAACTTTCTTGGACTAAGTGGTTATCAAGTCTCTCCACAGAAAGCTCAAGTGGCCCAACAACAGGTGATGTACCTAGGATATGAAATCAAAGCTGGTGTACGGACTTTGGGGACAGCAAGAGAGGAGGCTATCTGCCAAACCCCTAAACCACAGACGTCTAAGGAGCTCCGCACCTTCTTGGGAATGACAGACTGGTGCTGCTTACGGATTTATAACTACGGACTCCTGATAAAGCTGTTCTATGAACTTTTAAAATCAAGTCCGAAGGACTTAACCCAGAATGGGAAGCTAATCAAGCTTTCAGTAAATTAAAACAGGAACTTATGCAGGCACCAGCCCTGGGGTTACCAGATCCTACTAAACCCTTCTGGCTGTTTTCTCATGAAAAAAAAAAGGAATCACATTGGGGGTCCTGGCCCAGGCTCCAGGACCAGACCGAAGAGCGGTGGGATACTTTGCCAAACAACTGGACGAAGTAATTAAAGGATGGCCAAGTTGCTTGAGAGCAGTAGCAGCCGTAGTGCTCAACATCCAAGAAGCACATAAATTCACAATGGGCCAAAAGATAACAGTACTAGTATCGCATACTGTCTCCGCAGTGTTGGAGGCGAAGGGGGGGGCACTGGCTATCTCCACAGAGATTCCTCAAGTACCAGGGCATCATGGTGGAGCACGACAATGTACAAGTAGTGGTTACTGATATTGTCAATCCAGCATCTTTCCTCAGCAGAACTGTAGGGGAACCGGTGTCCCACGTCTGCCTGGAGACAATTGAATCTGTATACTCCAGTTGACCGGATTTGAAGGAGGAACTGTTGGAGGATGCCGAAGACACGTGGTACACAGATGGCAGCAGTTTTGTTTGGCAAGGTCGGTGTAAGGCTGGATACACGGTAACCACTACTGATCAGGTAATAGAGGCCAAGGCCCTTCTGCCTAACACCTCAACTCAAAAGGCAGAAATCATAGCTCCAACTCAAGCTCTGGAATTAGCAAAAGGAAAAAAAAATTCAACATCTGGACTGATTCTAAATATGCATATGGGGTGGTTCACGCTCATGGAGCAGTCTGGAAAGAGAGAGGATTGTTGTCCACCCAAGAGAAGTAGGTAAGATGTGCTGAGAAAATCCTTAGGTTGTTGGAAACAGTTCAACTACCAGAAAAGCCATAATACACTGTAAAGCTTATTAGAAGGGAATAACGACTCAAGAAATAGGTAATTCCATGGTGGATCATGAGACCAAGAGAGTGGCCGAAGAGGGCATAGTGGAATTGCAGTCTTTGGTCCCAGATCGTAAAATCCAAATTGATCAGAATTTCGGTGAGCCTAGATACTCAAATGAGGATCAGAAACCAATTAAGGACCTAGATGGAAAAATAGGTGAAAATGGATGGGCTAAAACACCACAAGGAAAAATAATAGTACCTTGTACCTTACTTTGGGCTGTAATTATGGCTGAGCACAGAAAGACTTATTGGGGAACTGAAGCCCTATACAAGTACCTAGGCAAATGCAGTGTTGCTCGGACTTTATACACAACTATCAAACAGGTGACACAACAATGTGAAGATTGCCTACAAAATAACCCCCAGACAACTCAAAAGGTTACATTGAGACAAATAGGGAAAGGGAACCTTCCTGGGCAATGGTGGTAAATTGATTTCTTGGAACTTCCAAGAAAAGGGGAGTTCTGATATTTGCTTGTTTTGACTGACACCTTTTCAGGTTGGCCAGAAGCATTCCCCTGCCGAACAAATAAAGCCAGGGAAGTGACTAAGGCATTCGTGCAAGAAATTATACCCAGGTTCGGAGTTCCGGCAGTCATGCCCTCAGATCGAGGACCGCACTTAATAGCAAAGGTCACTCAGCAAGTTAGTAGATTTCTGGAAATAGATTGGCAATTACATACCCGTTATAGGCCACAGGCAGGTGGCCAGGTGGAAAAAATGAACCACCTCCTTAAATTGCAAATTGTAGAACTAGGACAGGAAGCTGGATTGACCTGGCCTCAGTCACTACCCCTGGCTCTTCTGAGAATTAGAACCAAACCTAAGGCTAAGGAGGGACTAAGCCCTATTGAAATACTATACGGAAGACCTTATATGGTGCAAGCAGGAGCATCTACACAAGTCTGTACTGAAGTGCTAACCGACTATGTAATAAGTATACAGAAAGAACTCAGAGAGGTAGAAAAATTGGTCCTGGGCTCTCATGCCCGCGGGCTTGACGGACCAATTCATAATATTGTACCAGGTGACTATGTATATGTTAGATCTCTTTCAGACTCACCTTTAGAGCCTAAGTGGGATGGACCATTTCAAGTTCTGCTAACGACACGCACGGCGATCAAAGCGAAAGAAGTCTCTTCCTGGATTCACCATACGAGAGTCAAAAGAGCACTGAAACAGCAATGGGAGACCAAGCAGACCGGTCCTCTAAAATTCCATCTCTGACGGAAGGATTGCTGATCATCTCTGTCTTGATGGGACTTTGTATAGTAGAAACTCATTCCTGGGATCAGAATGTATATTTACAGTTAACTACTAATATTTCGAGGCTTTTAAATTTGTCCAACTGCTGGGTATGTGCTGCTCTTCCTAGTGAGGATGTGAAATTCCCTCTCTTTGGAATACCAGTGTCTTATGCTAATTGGAGCTGGCCATATGATAACCTAAATAATTCCACTTTGCCCACAGGAGAAAATTTGATTTGGAAACTGGACGGGCCTTGTGCAGAGGGTCAAGATATATCTATACTCCCTAACGGAGAAACTATGTGTTGGGGTTTAAAATCCCCATTACCAAAGAAAAAGGAAACAGATCTAAGTTATTCTTGTGGACGTAGTGTCGTCCAACCTTTAAAATTTGATCTACAAGTTTTGGGAAAGCCGATCTTTATAAAAAGGGTAAATGAAACTGCTCCAAAGGTTGGAAACTTTAACTTTAATCTGAGCGATATTAATGGAACCAAATGTACTAAAAAAGGTGATGACTCCTCAGAATGTCCCGTTGCAGTTAAAGCAGGACTACAGCTTGATTATACATATGATTGTGTACCTGATGGGCTATGGTGGCTATGTGGAGATGGTCATGCCAGAAAGTCCTTACCTCATTACTGGGATGGGAGCTGCACTTTAGGATATCTAGTTCCCCAGGATAAGGTGTTCAATCACTCACATCCACCACCAGGTATTTTAAGATCACCATGGAAACTCGTTAAACGAGAAGTTAACAATTCCCTAACTGAACGAGAAACAGGATTTCGTAGCTTTGTTAGATGGCTCTTTCCCCACTTAGGAGTAAGTGAATTGGGAAAAGCAATAGTGAATATTTCGGCCACCATAGAACAAATAGAAAATCTTACTGCAGGTGCCATACAGGGAATTCAACAGGAAGTTTCCTCATTAGGCAAGGTGGTAAGTCAAAACAGAATGGGTCTAGATATGCTTTTAGCAAAAGAGGAAGGATTGTGTATGGTTATTAATCAAACTTGTTGTACCTATATTAATCATGAAAAACGTGTAGAAACAGATCTAAACCAGATCTGGGAAAAAACTAAAGTTTTACACCAAGTGGCTGAAGGTGACACCTCTTTTGGGTTTACTGAACTTTGAGAAAAGCTCACATCCTGGCTGCCTAACTTAGCATGGCTAAAGCAATTGTTTGTTACATGTATAATTATTGTAGCATTAGGAATATTGATTTGTTGTATGTTTTGATGTTTTGTATGGAAGAGTATGTGGTCTGGCAATAGTTATGAGGAGTGGAAAAGGCACCAATTAAGACGAAAGGCAGAAAGCGGGCAATAGTTCAGGGAAACTTGATTTCAAAACATAGTGCTTTAGCAAAAGAATTTTCTAAGGAGAAAGAAAAGGGGGGACTTGAAAAGCAAATCTTTAACCCTTTCATTAACTTTAGTAAAGAGCTGGGTTTTATCTAGAAAAGAGGAAGTATCTTGTCAGCAAGATCCTCCACACAGTAAGAAATCATTTCCAGCCAGCATTGTAGACAGCCCAGGACAACTCAGCAGTTTCAGCCAAAGGTGGGAAGTTTACTGTGAAGAAGGCTTCAAGCCTTCCTCCCAAAGACCCCCACCCGTGACCACCAGATGGGAGTATGCAGGCGCAAGTGGAAGGGAACTTGTGATGATGAATTCCTGGAACAAATTGTAATAACCCTGCCTATTCTTGGAAATCTAACGAATATGTGTGCTTATGTATAATAAATGTCTAGTTGCCTGCTCCCTCAGCATGCAAGTTAGGAGGAGCGATCCCCCTTGCACCCAGTGCCGCAATAAACATGCCTGCTTTATAACTCTCCGTGAGCTGTGGAGTTCGTTTCAGCACGTCAATGCTGCTTTAGTAAGTTACAGTTAGTGTGCACTCTGATGTAGTTTTGCATAATTCAAAGTGAAATTCTACATAGGATTTTAAAGAAAAAACACTTTAATCCGTTTTCAGACAGCCATCTTTGTCCATGCAAGTGTGCAGTTTTCTTCTTTGTTGTTTGCAGCTACTGTCACTTTGGCATACATTGAGAGAGGACAATGTCTAACGTGCCAGTGGCTGTGGTGACTGGGTCCAACAAAGGGATCGGATTTGCAATTGTGCGGGCTCTGTGCAAGCAGTTCCCGGGGGATGTGTACCTGACAGCCCGAGACCCTGGCCGTGGCCAAGAAGCAGTGGCAAAGCTCCAGGAGGAAGGGCTGCGTGCACTTTTCCATCAGCTGGATATCGATGATCTGCAGAGCATCAGAGCTCTCCGTGACTTCTTAAAGGAGAAATATGGAGGGCTGAACGTGCTGGTTAACAATGCAGGGATCGCTTTCAAAGGTAGGAAGCGGACTGTCTAGGGTAGTCCTATGTGCTACAAAGCTGTGTGGTGAAAGATAGTAGATGCATCAAGGACTTTACAAAGCTACTTGTATGGGACTTCTGTGCCAATGGCATGCTGCTTTTTTGGCTGGGTAAGCTGCCTACCTGCTTAAGCATTATGAGAGGGCAATGTGAAATGGCTCTTCGCGTAGCACCTGTTGGGCTCACTGTGCCTGTAAAGATGCTCCTCTGGAGTATTTGCATTGCAGACAGAGCATGAAAATACTGAAGGCACACAGAGCACAGTTGAGTTTGCCTCAGTGCCCATGAGTTTCACCAGGCCCATGGGAGCCCATCATCTATGCAAATATCAGCCGTGTTCCTTGGGGATCTGTGTTTTCTCTCTTCTGTAAGCCTCATACTTTGTTCTGTATGTTGCCTGCTCAAGGATTCTGGTTGATAAAGAAGAATCTTTGGCCCGGGGTAGTTTTTGTCATCTTTACTTATCTTTAACTTTCTCAAGCCGTTTAGTTACCTGTAGAATGGTTAACCTAAATTTTGCTGTGCTGAGCAAGAATTTAACCCTTTCATCTTCTAGTAGACAGGGACGCAGGGAAAGTGAGAAAGACACAGCAGTTGTAAGGTAGAAGAGTGCATTTTCCTTGTGTTTTTATAATCAGGTTGAGAATCATGTTAGCTCCAGATAGAGCAATAACAAGCATGACTACTAGTTCATATCGCTGCCAGTACGAACTTGTTCTTTCCATATTTTCTGTGGGTTTTTTTGGTGTGTTTCTTTAATCTCTTTGCCTGATTTCCAGTTAGGACATGTAACTGTTCCAGCACAGTGTTGTGCTGACTCATCTGCCAACAGCATGAGTTAAGGAGGCCATCAGGTAGTATGGATCAAATCTCATCTGCTGCTGAAGGTGGAGCTTCTCAGGTAGTGGGAGTGCAGCAGTGGTGTTCTGAAGTCCAGTCACTGTATATTTTGCGTGGTACTTTGCAGGAGGATTGCTTGTGTTCAAGATCAGCTTAATAGGAGGCAATTGTCTGAGGTAATTGTCTGAGCTTCAGGATGTGCTCAAGACAGAGGTGTTACAATCTTTTAATTTGCTGCAAATTTTTATCTCTGTTGTAGAATCACAGAATAGTTTAGGTTGGAAAGGACCTTTAAAAGTCATCTAGTCCAACCTCTGCTGCAGTGAGCAGGGACATCATCAATTAGACCAGGTTGCTCAGAGCCCCGTCCAACCTGGCCTTGAATGTTTCCAGGGATGGGGCATCTACCACCTCTCTGGGCAACCTGTGCCAGTGTTTCACCACCCTCATCGTAAAAAGTTTCTTCCTTATATTCAGTCTAAATTTACCCTTTTTTAGTTTAAAACCATTATTCCTTGTCCTGTCACAACAGACCCTGCTAAAAAGTTTGTCCCCATCTTTCTTACAGGTCCCCTTCAGGTACTGAAACTGCAATAAGATCTCTGTGGAGCCTTCCCTTATCCAGGCTGAACAGCCCCAACTCTCTCAGCCTTTCCTCACAGGAGAGGTGCTCCAGCCCCCCAATCATTTTTGTGGACCCGCTCCAACAGGTCCATGTCTCTACTGTGCTGAGGGCTCCAGAGCTGGATGCAGGACTCTGGTGGGATCTCAGCAGAATGGAGCAGAATCCTCTCCCTCACCCTGCTCTCTACGCTGCTTTTGATGCAGCCCAGGATGCGGTTGGCCTTCTGGGCTGCGAGTGCACATTTGGTGGCTCATGTCCAGCTTTTCGTCCATCAGTACCTTCAAGTCCTTCTTGGCAGGGCTGCTCTCAATCCCTTCATCCCCCAGCCTGTATTTGTGCTTGGGATTGCCCTGACCCAGGTGCAGAACCGTCTATTTGGCCTAGTTGAACTTGATGAGGTTTGCACAGGCCCACATCTCCAGCTTGTCCATGGACTCTTCATACTTTGCCCCTGCTCCAGCATGGGGTTCCTCCCATGAGAGACAGTTCTCCGCAAACTTCTGCAGTGTGAGTCCTCACAGGCTGCAGTTCTTCATGAACTGCTCCAGTGTAGGTCCCTTCCACAGAGTACAGTCCTTCAAACATTCCCATGCTCTAGCGTGGGGTCCCCCATGGGCTGCAGATGGATCTCTGCTCCACTGTCAACCTCCGTGGGCTGCAGGGGGACAGCCTGCCTCACCATGGTCCTCACCATGGTCTTCACCACGGGCTGCAGGGGAATTTCTCTGGCACCTGGAGCACCTTTTCCCCCTCCTTCACTGACCTTGGTGTCTTCAGGGCTGTTTCGACTCAAATTCACATTGGAGTTCCAGCCTGTCCAGTACAGCAGCACGGAAACAGCAGCAATGCCCTGACCATCTGCCAGCCCAGGCACATCGTCATTGCTGTTATCAGAATGTTTCCAGGTGCAGCAGAGGAAGATGATAAGCAGTACCACAAGCAGTGAAACCAAAAAGCAGCAACTAAAGAGCACTGTAATCTGTAGCAAGCACAGGAGCCTGTCAATAGCTAAACAGCAATAACAACTATAATTTCTATCCAGCTGTCCTTGTTTTGGTTTGGATAGAGTTAATTTTTCTCCCAGTAGCTGCTGTGTTTTGCATTTACTACAAGAAGAATGTTGATAACACTGATGTTTTCAGTCGTTGCTATGTGATCAAGGACTCTTTCCAGCTTCTCATGTTGAGCTAATGAGCAAGTATGTAGGAGCTGCAAGGGAGCATAGCCAAACAGATAGCCAAGCTGGTGAATGGAAATGTTTCATACCATAGGCATCATGCTCAGTTGAGGAATGGGGGTTGGCCGCAAGGCAGAAAGGTGTTGGCTCTTCTCATTTCCAGGAGTTTGAACTTTTTAGTGAAATTCATGATTTGCAGGTTCCACAGTCACTGCTCAGGGACTGGCTGCGAATTGGTCGTTGAGTGGTGAGAAATATTATATTACATATAGTTTGTTTTACATATTCATGAGCAATAGTAATATTATTTCATTTGTTGTCTTATTAAACTGCCTTTATCTTAAACCTTGAGTTTCCCCTTTTGTCCATTTCTCTTCCCCATCCCGCTGGGGAGGAAGGAGATAGGGGTGAGCAAGTGGCTCTCAAGTGTTTAGTTGCTGACTGCCAAGTTAAACTACGACACTAGCACATTCAAATCAATTCTGTCATTAGCTTGAACCCTTTGAGCCCTGTGTTGCGCACCAAAAAGCACTGTTGTGGTTTAACCCCAGCCGTCAGCTCAGCACCATGCAACCGCTCGCTCACTCTGCCCCAGTGGGATGAGGGAGAGAATTGGAAGGGTAAAACTGAGAAAACTCATGGGTTGAGATAAAACAATTTAGTAGGTAAAGCAAAAGCCACGTGCGCAAGCAAACAAAAACAACTAATTTATTCACCACTTCCCTTCGGCAGGCAGGCGTTCAGCCATCCCCAGGACGGCGGTGCTCCATCATGTGTAGCAGTTATTTGGGAAGACAAATGCCATCACTCTGAACGTCCCACCCTTCTTTCCTCTTCCCCCTGCTTTATATGCTGACCACGATGTCATACAGTATGGGGTATCCCTTTGGTCAGTGGGGGTCGGCTGTCCTGGCTGTGTCCTCTCCCAGCTCCTTGTGCACTCCTGACTTCTCGTTGGCAGGCTGGTATGACAAGCTGAAAAGTCCTTGACTGCTTAGCAACAACTAAAACATCAGTATGTCATCAACATTCTTCTCATACTAAATCCAAAGCACAGCACTATACCAGCAACTAGGAAGAACGTTAACCCTATCCTAGCTGAAACCAGGACAGGCCAGTATTTCTTCAATTCATAATCAGGCCCTTAGCTCAGCCTACTAGTGACAGTTTGAGCAAGACTGGGCTGCAACTACAGCATTTGCAGTGTGTGTTTCCTGTTGCTGACTTTGCAGCAGCTGTAGCCTCCAGCAAAGTGGGTACCTGGACAGGTGAAATAAAAGCTCCTCAAACTACTGCAGCATGAGCTCATCTGTGAGAGATCTGGGCTTTATTAGCGCAGAGCCACTGAACAGATAAATAGGTAAAATAGCATGGCCAGTGGCATTCCTGTCACTTCCTTTACTACATCATAGATTTTTTTTTTTTTACTCAGTAGTTGCTTCCAGATTTTTAGCCTAGACTCTTTTCAAGCTGACAACTTGCTGTGAGTCAGCAGTAGGTCATACAATTAAGAAATGTGATAGGGGAGACAGTTACAACTGTTGCTGTATAAGTATCTAGCACAGAGGCTAGAGGGTTTCACACTTGTGTGAGAACTTGCTGTGATGCTCATCTCATATTTTGGCTTTAATTCTTGCTCTGAGATTGTTTCTGCCCAGGCTTGCTTCTTGCCTCGCCAGGTTTCTGCTACCATGCCAGAATTTATGCTTTCCTTTCTTTATTGTAGTACTGTGTGTCGTTGCTGTCAAAGACTAGATTTACAATTAAATTTAATGTATTCTTCAGTTTTTGTGCTGCACTGCACATAGTCTAGCAAAGTCCTTAGTCCGGCAAAAACTCTTCATTATGAAATGATTATGTATTCCTGGGTTGCCTTGTGGATGAGCTTCTGTGAGAACAGTCATTCTAGTGATGCTTGGTAGATAAAGGGAGTGTGTATCTATCGGGTGTTATGAGTAATATATCTTGCTAGACAAATGAGTGGGTTTTGGAGTAGGGAAGCTTCTCTGTTGCAAGGTGGATATGGAAGCAGGAGTTCAGAGATGTGTAGGTTTTTAGTTTCTTCTCCCGTTGCTGTAATTCTTGTGATAGGTCATGGTCTGGCCTTATGTCTGGGATTTAAATGCAAGCAAGTGATTTGCAAAACTTGATGCCATCATTGCCCGCTGCTTGTGAGTATAAATGTCAGTCATTGAAGCTGTGTTTCGCAAGAAAAACACAACTACATTAAATAGTAAATGACCTTTTGCTGCTTGTCTTTTGAGTTTACATAGGTCTGGGCTGTGGAGACAAGTGAAGACCTGCCTAATCTATATGGGTGGCCTTCATCACTGCAGAGACAGAGCCTGCAGCAGAAGAGGAGGAGTGCTGTTACTTTAACTCCTACTTCCCCCTCAAAGTGGAGGACACATAGCATATGGCTTATTGCTGAGCCAAATTGTCAGCTGATGGCACATCTACCCCACTTTTGGTGGTGGCAAGCTGTCATTTCTGTCTGAAATCATACCCTTACAGTGCAGTTCAGTGATCTGCTTACGCTTACCGAAGTCAGCTCCATTAGCTGCTTGTTCCCACTCTTTTGCTTGTGTTAGCACAGATCTGTCAGTTCAGGGGATGATTTATGGCACAAGTGTTTATCAGTTTTTGGGGTCGGTTGGGGTTTTCTGTTTGCTTGTTTTTTCAGGCAGCACTAAATCTTACCTCTGCATTCTTTGTAGAAGCTTTTACAGTGTTTGTTGCAATTCAGCACCGCTCTGGCTGCAAGTCTGGGCTGAGAAGCCAAGACATGGTAACAGAGAAGAGTCAGGGTATAGAAGCAGTTGTCTGCGATGTTGTTGGATGTTAATACTGGTGTGGTAGTCTAGCTTTTGCATCTTCAGTGGCAACATCCTAGATTCAGGATCTTCCCTTCTGATTTCCCCTCTGCCCCCTCTCCTGGTGTATCAGGATGATGGCAAAGTGCTGTGCTATGCATTTAAGAGGAGAGAGCACCTCGAAGCTTACTTACCTGCGGTAGTGGCAGCCCAGACTGAGCACTGGATGTGAATAAGTACAGGCGGGTCAGTGGGCAGGTTGGGCAGCACACCCTGTGAGAGCAGTCTTTGCTTGTCTCTTCCATATAAAAGGCAGAAACGCAAACGGCCCATGGGTTGACAAATGACTCTGCAGAGTGATGCAGCTGACTCTCCTGGGGCAAAACTAAAGCCTTCAACTAAGAAGAGGTGAAAACAATTATTATTATTAATACAATATTGCAGAGCTGGATGTTTTCGTTAATAAGAATGTGTTAGTGATGTTGCTTTTTTTGTGTATTTTAATTGATCATATGCCTGTTTCCTAATTATCAAAAATAAACTTTTATGTTTTGATAGTTTAGTAATTCTCATTTAATTTAAATTTTTTTTTTTTCTCCCTTGCTACCTCCTCTTACGAAAAGTTCGTGACACAACTCCATTTGCGGTCCAAGCAGAGGTTACACTGAAGACAAACTTTTTTGGAACCAAGAATGTCTGCACAGAATTGTTGCCTCTTGTGAAGCCTTATGGTAAGTGTAACATAACAAGTAGGGAAATAGTTTTATGTGAATTTTGGCCCTCATTAAATGGGAGAATTCTGTCCTGTCTCAGAAGGACCCTGCCTCATAGCAAGAGGAGTGCACCTTGCTGTACCATAGGTAAGAGAACAGATGGCCTTTCATGACCCCCAAAGTGTTTCTGCTGTGTATATTTATATCCACTTTCAAGCCAGTCACATTCTTCTGTTATGGCTCGAAATGGAATTCTCATGGTGCCCTCAAGAACACATTAAAAACTCACCCATTTTTGTCCATGATATCTGCCTACATAAATTCTTATTGCTTTAGAAAGGACCTGTTGATGATACAACTAGCATAAGGAAGTACCTAAAAACAGTGTTTCAGCTGGGTTTGATGTGACGTGCCTGTTCTTGCTACTGCTGAAGAAACCTCAGTAGGCTGTCAGTCTGTCTCTATCTAGATCACAGCCTTTGCAGTATTTGCAAGTGTCTAGTGATGTAGTTATAAATGGCACTTGTAGATGTACGTGAAGTTACTGTGATTTTGTGATGTTAGGAGGAACTGGAAGAAAGCACTTTACCAAAAATAGTAAATAGAATGGACCAGGGTCAGAGAAGATAGATGCCACTATAGTGAAGAGGTGTTAGCAACATGCAAATAATCTGTACTCGTTGGATGACTGTCCTGCACAGAATGCTCTTGTTCTTGAAACGTGGGAGCACTGGAAGTGCATGCTACTGGCATATCACAGATAATTTGAAAGGAGGGTATTTGGATCCAATGCCCACACCAAATCTAAGGGTTTTTTCTTTTCAAGACTTGTGATCACTAGGTAGTTTCATGGATATTTGGATAAGGGCTTGCTGCCACAAATGAAATGTTGTCTATACCAACATTTAAATACATCTAGGTTTTTAAGAGAAAGTAAATCAAGTAGAGGAGAGAGAAGTTGGGAACTGTTAGACGTTCGGGGCTGGTAGGGGAGACAGTAAGTAGTGCCAAAATTGCAATTTAGTCCTCTTGTACTAAGAGCGAAGGACAAATGTGTTAATAAAATCATTAACAGAAAATATTAATTTCTGTGGCGTGTAAGTTCTAAATCCTCATGTTCATTCCATAGTTCATAGCCTGGATGGCTCTAAACTAGCAAGAAAGAGGGAAATAGCGTGACATAATTCTGGGGAAGATGAGTGAATTACTGATTCAGCTGATTCATTCCTCTGTACTGAAGTGCTGGGAGATAAATAGCTTACTGCGCTTTTGCATGCTGGGATGTGTGAATCTTCAGGTATTCTGTAAACAAGCTGATGGTCTCACCGCATTAAGAACTAAATTGCTTTTATTGAATTCTGTATTATTCTGGCTTTTGAGGTACATTCTTATGGGACTTTACTCAAGCTGTTGCAGAACTTCGAGTGATGTCTGGCTGCCATTACTGCGAAAGCCACTTACCACTATGAATATGCCTACAGATTGTACCAGCTTGTTTCCTGGAAGAATACCTGAAGCTCAGTGGAGAGCTTTTACAGGTTCACACCTTAAATTAGCCTCTGTAATGAAATTCACTGTAAATGCTTGACATCGAGTTAAATGTGGTCTTCCAGAAGCTCTGCCAAATAGCCCCCACAAAATACTGCACAAGTATTCACCTAAGTAATGAATGCATAACTGTAGGGCAAGCCCACTCCAGTGTCTGGGCTTGTTTAGTGTGTGTAAAAGTAATCAGTCTTTATTCTCTTTTACCAGGTAGAGTGGTGAATGTCTCTAGTATGGCGAGTAGCTCAGCTCTGGGAGGGTGCAGCCAAGAACTACAGCGGAAGTTTCGCAGCGACACTATCACTGAGGAGGAGTTAGTGGAACTCATGACCAAATTTGTGGAAGATACCAAGAAAAGTGTGCACGAGAAAGAGGGTTGGCCAAATAGTGCCTATGGAGTATCGAAAATCGGTGTCACAGTGTTGTCCAGGATTCAAGCCCGGGTGTTAAATGAGAAAAGAAAAGGTGACCACATCCTTCTCAATGCCTGCTGTCCTGGGTGGGTGAGAACAGATATGGCAGGTCCTCAAGCCACTAAATCGCCTGATGAAGG
>Ga0065711_1038212_pt1 | contig 19019 bp, 9 predicted proteins | sample Hoacrofraction12_FD_59098 | JGI IMG/M metagenome (GOLD analysis project Ga0065711, IMG submission 59098) | Hoatzin crop microbial communities from Cojedes, Venezuela - Epithelial fraction 12 v2 (version 2) | ecosystem: Host-associated > Birds > Digestive system > Esophagus > Crop | place... | reverse complement strand
AACTGAAGCAGAGGAAGTTCCGTCTGAACATGAGGAAGAACTTCTTCCCTCTGAGGGTGACGGAGCCCTGGCACAGGCTGCCCAGGGAGGCTGTGGAGTCTCCTTCTCTGGAGATATTCAAGAGCCGCCTGGACAAGGTCCTGTGCAACCTACTGTAGGTGACCCTGCTTTGGCAGGGGGGTCAGACTAGATGACTCACAGAGGCCCCTTCCAATCCCTACCATTCTGTGATTCTGTGATTCTGTGAAAGTAGACCTAGGAAAGGTATAGAGAAGAATAAGAATAACCAGATATTTGGAACAACTTGCATACACAGAAAGAACAAAAAAAAAAAGGACTTTTCAGCTTGGAAAGAACAGGTCTGCAAAAACATGAATACTGAGATAAGAAGTAGGAAAACTGGTGAGCCTTTCCTTTTGTATAGAAGCATGGAGACACAGAAGTTTCAAAGCAATAAAATAGATTTTAAAACTACCTTCCACAAACTTAAATATTTAAATTATACATATAGGCTTAAAGTACATGGAAGTTCAAAGCCAAAAAAAATTAGTGAAGAAATAAACAGATTCACAGGGCATACGCTAATTAGACATGTCAGTGTGGATCAGACATCAGTTCAGGAAGCCCACGAACTTAAAGCAGTAGGGTAAGTATAGCAGGGGAAATACAACGAACAAAGTATGGTGGTAACAGAAACAGCCTATAAAAACTCTTATTTTCATGTTCCTTTATCAAATCGTCCATCTCTTTATCATTAACAGCAGCAGGACTCTCAGCGATCAACACAGCTGTTCTCTTGTATGTTTGTTGTTCAGTATACACACCAGTAAAAATTTTGACAGCTATATAGAATATTTGGTGTTCAGGAAGTTGCCACGTTTGGAGTGTTTGATAGTGGGTTGATGACTTTCCTGTCCTTCACCCCCTCCTTTTTCCTTGTCGTCCTCCATGTTTTGCCATAAAGACAAAGATTTCATTAAGTAAATGCCATGTAACTCCCAGGATTTGATTTGTTCTTTGCTTTCTTCTATAGTCCCTGGTTTAAATGGATGTTTTGCCTTAAATCTCTGTTTCCTGCCTGAGTCAATTTGTTTCCCTGTCTAGAAAGCTTCCTCTGGTATCTAGTTGAGGTATAGTGTAACAATCTCTTCCAGTGGGGACATAGAACAATTACCTATATATTACAGTCAATATTAATAGATCTAGTACCACCTCAGCTCAGGCCTTGCACACTGGCCTGTTTCCCACTGTTAATTACAATCCTGTGGACCAGTTCTGCATCTGCAAAATGTGCCCTTGTGCTCAGGAAATAATAGATATTAACTTCTATTTCTGTGAGGTGCTCACTGCTTAACAGACTTTGCCATGGACTTCAGACTACCCAGACTTAACGTATTCGCAGGTAGAAGCAGAGAGCCCTCCACCTGGTAGGGCATTTGCCAGAGTTGTAGATAGGAACTCATTCCTGCAGCCGACTTCTCTAGATCTATTTTAAAGAGTGCACACTGATAGTGTCTAAACACTGGCTTTTATTTTTTATGTATTAGAATGTGTACCTTCCCCTCAAGGCTAAACCTTTTCCCCCTCCTCTACTCACCTCCTTGTCCTCTGCTTTGACAGGGCTTGTATTCGGAGTTTGATATGCTGCTCGACAGTCACCATTGCATTTTCTGGCCTAGCATTGTATCTTCAGGCACTTACGACATTGGGCCATTTTATGTTGACAACCTGATGTAAAATGAGCTCCTCCACATGGAAACAACCGTCAGGAGAGCAAGCTTCTTCCAACTGGCTTTGTATTTTGTTTACTGAAGCAGTTTGATTGTCTCTGGTTTGTGCTCACATATCTTGTAATTTTTCAGTACTGTTTCTATTACTTTTGGTAATTTCAAAGTTTTGGGCCAGGTTAAGTTCTCCTCTGCCAAAAATCATCCTTTGAATTCTCTCCTTATTAATACCATAAACCAATTTGTATTATAGCATGCCCTCTAGGACATTTCCAAATGAAGAACACTCAGTTTGCCTTCGTTCTACCACACAGAGTTGCAGTTTCTTCTTGCCTCTCATCCTATTATGAAATTTAACGCAATCTAAGAAACACTTAGCTTTCCTGAGTGAACTTTTAAGATCTTTTGCAAGTCCTCTAAATTGTTACTGCAGAAAACAGGGCTAGAATAATGCTTGTCCTGAGGCACCTTTCTGCCCCGAGACAAGAGGAGTTCTACCTGATTGAGCTGCTGTTTTTCCAAGACTGTAACAAACTGAGTAGGAGCAAGTTTTCTACACGATTGATTAAAATCTTTCCTTTGTCTGCATATTTGGTCTGCAAAAATAGGAAGATTGCAGCTTGTGTAAATTGTTGCCAGCCCTTATTTCCTTATTTACCTGTGTTCAGGCAAAATAGCTGTTCTCATTATTATTACTTCCCCCACTGGCACCAGTTTTGAAATGGGATCAATCGGCTGCAGTCCAGAACCTAGTTCCTCCTGCAGCTGAGCTGGTGTACAAAAGCTGACTGCTCCTTTTGCTTACCTGTAGAAACAAGTTTGCTGCTCTGAATCCTGACTGGCTAATGGTATTTAATGCAGAATCATAATTCTGGTGCCTTTCAGACACAGCTCTGCATCTGGTGCTCCAGAGCAACTCTCTCTTGGCAACTCACCTCTCCTTTTTTGGGAAGGCAAAGTTCGCTTCAGTCATAAAGGAGGCAGGTACAGCTGGGACAGCAGCTCTTACGCCCCAATGCACCAAGCACCTAACTTTTTCAAATCATTGCCCAAGCTGGCTGCCTATAACTCTTGCAAAAAACAGCCTAAAGTCTTTTAGTACTTCTAGTCTCTGTGCTATTGCAAGCAGACTGTACATTTGGCTTGATGATTTTTGTATCTTCTTTGGCCTTGGCATTTTCATCTTGCTTCTTAGTTACTCAGAGAGGGTTTACCAAGGTTTTTGTATCTGATATCACAGATGTAACACAGAGCTCAAGGGAGATGACATATTTTGGATCTGGTTTAGACTTGGCTTCTCAGGGAAGCGTTTGCTGTTATGATTTTGCTTTGTAACCTACTACTATTTTTATATTCAGCTCTGAACTCTGAAAATGTTAAAGAGCAATGCTTTCCTACTTCCCCAAGCGATGCAATTTTTTATGTACAGTGGAGTTAAAGGATAAAGTAGTGACAAGAATTTGGTGACAGAGTCCACCTTAAGCTGGATTCTTTCTGCTGATTTAATTACCAGACAAAGCCCAACTTCTGCACTCTGTAAGTACCTTCCAATCATCTGAAAAAAATTCAGGTCCTTGAAGTGGTGATGGTAGGAAGGCAGAAGTACTGCAAAATCTCTGTGGTCTGGGTAGATGAGACTTCGTCTGCTTAACAGTGCTGACAAAGATCTTCTATTCTGTACTGTACTACTTCTCACTGTTGCACATGGAGTATATATACTGGATTCAGTAAGAATTAAACAAAATGTCCAGATTCTGATCTAGCTGCATTAGAATTGCCACTTCATAGGTCTCATCTTTAATGTTTATCATTATTGAAAAAACAGAGTCCCTAAAGGAGTCGTACTAGTTTTATAAAACATCTTCATCAATGATCCGGGGAAGAAAATACTCAGGGAATTTGGTGAGTTAGCAGCTGATATTAAGCTTTTTTAGATCATGAGATGTCCCACTGGTAGTGAAGAACCCCAGAAAGACCTCACCAAACTGAGTGAGTACGCAGGCAGGAGGTGGTGGTTTTCAGCTCCACTGTGTTGAAAACACCAGGTTAGGCAGCAAAGTAACAGCAGTCTAAACCATGTTTACATGATACTGAACTCTGAACAGGCAGCTACAACTGTGGAGGGAGTCCTTGGGATCATCATCAAAAATCCTCTGCAACCACCAGCTCTGTGTGTAGCAGAAGTCTGAAAAAAACAACAAAATGTTAGGCATCACCAAGAAGGAGAACTGAGAACAAGGCAGAGTGATATTTTGCATCACTTGTTGAATAGTGTGTACAGTTCTGGACTCTCAATTTCATTAAGGACATAGTGCAGTAAGGGAAGGTACAGAGACGAGCAAACAAAATTACTAGGAGGATGTAGAAGCTGCCGTATGGAGGGAGAATCTTCAATGTGGAGAGGAGAAAGTCGAGGAGTGAAATATAATGCAGAGAAAACTGTGAACGAGTCTCTGTCAAGGGACACTGAGCTTGCCTGCGGCCACTGCTCAATGCAGGATTTTCAGACCTTTGCATTCAGTTTGTCCTGAAGCTGATTCCTTCCTTCATGGGTTTTTCTTGCTCCCTCCTGGTGCTACATCAGCCCTGCTCATCTGGGTGATAGAAGGGCATATTCTCCTGGCCCTATATCAGTTACTGAGCAAGTCTGAGGGCTAGCCCGACAGTCGATCTTCTGCTGTGTACCTGTCTAGGCTTTCTTCCTGGGATGCTGCAGCACAAGAGATTGAAGTCCAGTCCACACAAAGACTTGATTTATCCTCTCCTCATATATCCTGCCATATTCACAGTGTGCAGTTTTACCATTATTGTTCATTGCTGTAGGAGAATGGATAGGTGTTACATATACTGGGTTGTTACATCTTCCCTTACAAATACTATTGTAGAGCTCTAGACACAGTCAAGTGTCTAAGCAGTGTACAACACAGCATAAAAACACACCAAAATTGACTAAATTTCAGAATACTTACAAAGTTATGAACTGCATGGAGAATGCCAGACAAAAAATGACCAGAAAGAGATAGACTAAAAATGCACATTTACCTTTTTTGACAGACAGGCAGCAGTAAAATTGTCATTAGACAGAGACTGTCAACAGTTGCTATTGTTCAATAATAATGACAGTGATCTTATTTTCTACTATTGCCTTGGCCCTAAGGTTCTAATACTTTTTTCCTTGAGTATAATTTTAAATGAGTTGCCAGATGATGTCAATAGATTGTTTGATGCCTCTAACATGTTATTGTTTTCCCTCTTAAATAATGTGCGCTCTTTTTCCATGCCCCCTGTATGAGATTAATGAAGTGCAATTTGTTTAGCTTTTTTCCTTGGATGGCTGATAGCAATCAGGGACTTTGAACAACCTATGTAGGTCATTGCAAAGCTAATTAATCCCGCTTTTCAGGCTGAAAATTATTTTCAGGGAAATATGTTCTAAAACAGCTGTCCCAAGGATTTTAAATAGGTTCTAATAACGTGCACATTTAGTGCATTACCAGTGTTTCTAGAAACTGAAATTGATTGAGATTCATTGACATGACTGAAACAGCAAAGCTGAGGATGACAATTCCAGATATCTATTTCCTAAGCAAGGGAAAGGAAATTGTAAAGCTCATCAGTTTCTGAATGAGCAGTGTAAAAGAAAGTCAGTAATACAAGAGAACCATGGAAAATATCTGAGTTGGTATTTTGTTCCAAGAGGGTAGCATTTTAGCCATAGAACCTTAAGGAGGAGCTATTATGTCAATGCAATAGCTTTGCCAAGCTCAACATGGGAATTTCTTCATCTGTCAAATGCTTTTCTTGATATGTTGTCATCTGAGTTTAAGTTTTAAAGGTCTGTGGATTCAGAAGGATATAGAGTTTGTGTTGGGTTGTTGGTTTTACACTGGTACTGCATCACCACTTCTTAATTTCATTTTTCAAGGAAGAGCCTTTTTTACCTCAGAGCATTGGGTAGGGTGGCAAGAGAGAAATAAATCTGTGCAGTGCCTCACACGGTTCCTATAAAACTCTCCCCCTCTGTCCTCCAAGCTGACTGGGGCAGCCTTGCCAAACTTCAGAGTTTAACCAATGTCAACTGCAGTTTTGTGTTGAGCTACAAGAGAGCTAACAGCCAAATTTCACGTATGCAACAGCAGCAAGCTTCTTATCTGGTGCAATCAACTCTGCTCATGTTTTAGGAGATGCTTCAGGGAGAACAGTCAGATGATCAAGCATGGACATTTCCAACACATTAATACATTAGACAGCCCCTCTAGGAACCAAGTTTTCATGCAATCTGCATCCAATACAGTATCTCCAATAGTTCTTTGGGGTGGTTTCTCAAACTGTTCTCCATGCATCACTGGTAGAACTTAATATATTGGTCTGTGAAATTAGAATGAAACCACACATACTCCCCATACTTCCAAGCAAACAGACTTTCTTTCATTTTGTAATAAATGAATTCAAACTTTTGCCTAATTTTTTGTTGCTTGTAAATGAAGACAATTGTGGGAACACTGTAGAGATGGTCTGTAGGGTTGTTTTCCTAAAAATGTCCTTACATTCAATGAAATGAAATTAAGAAATACTGGCCTACAGAGTGGATCTTTAGAATCAGGCTGTCAATAACAACACCTAGAACTAAATGACATATGTTTTTAGATTAGGCTGTCTAAAATGTTAGGTTTAGAGATGAAAAATAAGTCTAAAGATATGATTATATGAAAAATGAAATAGATCTTTTTTTTTGTTTGGATTGGATAAATGCCAAGTGCCCACCAAAACTGCTCCATCACTCCCCCTCCTCAGCTGGACAGGGGAGAGGAAATATGATGAAAAGCTTGTGGGTTGAGATAGGGACAGGGAGAGATCACTCATCAATTACTGCCGAGTTTCAGCATCCATGCAGGGACAGGAATGACTCTCACACATTGATACAATGCACAGTCGATTCCCCCTTTATTGATCTGCTCGCGTGGTTATATACATTTTTCATATCTGCACACGCGATCACGCTTATTCGGATAGGCTACAGACATAGATCATGCGCTGTTCACGCGCCCCATATTCCCTTATGATTGGTAACTATGCACTAACGCCAGTAGAAACAGACCACTTGCACGTCCTTGAACACATCTTGTTTGTGCTAACCCACATCATGTGCACTATCAGAACTTTCTCAACTGTTATTCTTAGCTGTCCTTTCCAGTGGCCTATGCTAACAGTTTTGCTTAAGCGGCCTAGTCATGCTAACTCTCAAACTACATCGACCCCAACAAATTACCATCACGGACAAAACAGACTCAACTTGGGGAGAAAAGGAAATTTAATTTATCACCAGTCAAACCAGAGTAGGATAATAAGAAATAAAACTAGATCTTAAAACACCTTCCCCCCACCCCTCCCTGCTTCCCAGGCTCAACTTCAATCCCATTTCTCTACCTTCTCCCCCCCTGAGTGGCACAGGGGGACGGGGAATGGGGTTACGGTCAGTTCATCACGTCGTCTCTGCTGCTCCTTCCCCCTCAGGGGGAGGACTCCTCACACTCTGCCCCTGCTCCAGTCTGATGTCCCTCTTACGGGAGACAGTTCTCCACAAACTTCTCCAACGTGAGTCTTTCCCATGGGCTGCAGCTCTTCAGGAACTGCTCCAGCATGGGTCCCTTCCACAGGGTGCAGCCTTTCAGGAACAGGCTGCTCCAGCATGGGTCCCCCATGGGGTCACAATCCCTGCCAGCAAACCTGCTTTGGTGTGGGCTCCTCTCTCCACGGGTCGGCAGGTCCTGCTAGGAGCCTGCTCCAGAGTGGGCTCCCCACTGGGTTCCACAGGCTACAGGTGGATATCTGCTCCACCGTGGACCTCCATGGACAGGTCCACGGGGACATCCTTCTTCACCATGGTCTTCAGCATGTGCTGCAGGGGAAGACTCTCTGCTTCGGTTTCTCAAGCACCTCCTGCCCCTCCTTCTTCATTGACCTTGGTGTCTGCAGGGATGTTTCTCTCACTTTGTCTCGCTCCTCTCTCTCGACTGCCATTTTCTCCCTGTGGTTTTTTTTTTTTTCCCCTTCTTAAACATGTTGTCACAGAGGTGCTACCACCATTGCTTATTGGCTTGGTCTTGGCCAGTGTCGGGTCTGTCCTAGAGCTGGCTGACACTGGCTTTATCAGACACAGGGGAAGCTTCTCGCAGCTTCTCGCAGAGCCATCCCTCTAGCCTCCCTGCTACCAAAACCTGGCCATGTAACAATCTTTCCCATTGTCTGACAGTGACTACCTTGGTTCCCCCAAAATTGCTTGGGATTGTGTTCCAAGCTTATAGGTAAATATAAAACCAGTTCTGAATGCACTCCCTCTATTTTGCCTGTACCACCTCTCCTATAGCTTTATTCTGAACACATCCATTCCTTCTTTCTGTCTCCATGATATTGCCAGAGGGAGAAGAAAGGAGGAAAGATTCAGGGCTATTTCAAGCATTTGGCATCACAACACAACTCGAGGTTTGATCACATTTTCCTTGAACTTTAATTTTCACAATTTGAAGTGTTAAACATTTGATTTGACTAGATGGTTTTAGAAAGTAAATGAATCTGCTGATCATAGCGTATCACGTCTGAACAGATGTCCTGGCCTTGAATGAAGAAGACGCATTGTGGGCTGTTCTGTAAGAGGGTACTGCACCCTGGCCCTTGCTCCCCAATTTCCAGCTCTGAACCCCTCAGCCCTCCTTTTCCAGAGCACATGCCTGATGGACATGTGCGTGTTGTAGCTCCCTCCTGGGAGCTGTGAGTGCCTGTCCACCTCCACACTCAACTCCGTGGTCTCAATGAAGGTGAAACCACTTAGAGTGGTTCCTTTATGTTCACAGCTCTCCTCTCCTAAATCTCTGCATGCCTGCCTACATTCCTGAAAACCTCAGATATGTGAATCCAGATTTTATGGTGTCACCCAACCTATGTTTACAGTTAGAGGCTCAAGCCCATGACATAGGAAGGATTTGAGACACAGTTACAGAATGCTTTACCCTTTCCAGACAGGCTGTTTTACGCAGTTTGTCAGGCCACAAACTGGCATTGCACCTCTCCCATTCACTCACTGTTTTGGGTGCTTCAGAACCCCAGATTTGAAGTGGCATGAACCTCAGCATCGTCATATCTAAATTTCTTCTTAGACCTGGGTCCAGGTGACATAGGTGGTCTGAACATGTAATCCACAATTTATAAAAGACTTCACTAAATGAAAGAAGTGTTAGTCAAGGGGGGAAAAAAGCTCTAATAAGCATTTCAGCATTGCTAATTTGCGCAGATGGTTGAATTGGAGGGAATATGCAGAAAGAAAAGATATAATCTGAATATATGTTTCACCCAAATAGAAATAAATTTGTGAAGCAGCCAAATAAGAAAGTTTGCTGAGGCAGCAGTGTAGTTGCCAGGTTGAGGCAGTAAACAATTGTGTGCCATTGTAATGGAAACACGCTATGAAGACAGACAATGGAAGAGTTTTAAAGAAACAAACAAAAAAAGCAGTTTTGTAACTCCCATCTCTAATTTCTAATGTGCTCTTCACTCAGCACAACCTTGGGTCCAGTTTCTAATGCACTATTTTTCAAACAGACGCTAGTGGTGAGCACACTGTACTCTCGTATGCAGGACAGAGAGAACATAAATCACCTATCAGCCTGAAATATGTATGGTCCCTAAAATAATACAGGCTATTTGAAGTGTTACAAATCTGCCTGTTGAAATAAGTGACATCCAGGCATGGCAAGGGTCCTAGTTCTTTAAATTATATTATAAATAGATCAATCTTGCTTTTTTTCCTCTTCCATGAGATTGGTGAAAGGAATTCGATAAGGTACACATCTGTAAAAACATTGCAAAAAGATTGTTTGTCAACAGTAAATACATATTCACTAATTGCAATTAGAAATGTAAGACTGCAAAGGACTTCCTAGTCTCAGATGCCATTCCTGGGCTAACCCAAATGGCCATGTCTTCAGTGCTGCCGAAAGCTAGTCTATCTATGTCTAGAAAGTAGTTTGGGAAATTTTTCTCCTTTGTGCCTCCCTGAAAGCATTAGAACATACATATCAGTTATACAAAACAATTTTCCCTACTAATTAAAAGTCATTTTAGGCTGTCTTAGGTGGTTATTGATTTAGAAGTTTATCAGCTGTATTGAGGGATCTGTTCCCGCAAAGGCCTAACAAACAGGATAAGTGCACCTTGCAGTAAGGATACAGACTTCTCAAACTGAAATCACAAAGTAACAGAAGTTTATTTGCTGTATTAGTAAGACGTTACTACCAATTCATAGAACTTTAAGGTTGATGTATGGCTTACTTAATATTCCAACTTCAGTACACTTGATTGTAAATGGGCATATGTGCAAACACACAAAGTCTTCTAACTGCACTGTAAATAGCATGATTCATGCAACAAGCTTTTTAATCATATGAACTAGTGATAATTACAAGCATTCTAAAGTATATGCCAGCATAATTCCATTGTAATCATAGTGTGAAAAGTCTTGGCTTTTGCAAAGGCAGTAGAAAAACTCCCATTGTACTCTCTAAGTCAGGGTTTCCCTTACTATAAAACATTATTAGCAACATCCTGTTAATTCTTTACTGTCTACTGAGTGGGATTATGTTTAGCAGGACATACAACAAGGTGTGTAGGTCAGACTCCTTCAGTACTTTTGGTGTGTTCCTGGAGCACAGACCTGGAAAGCGTAGTTCAGATATCACATAGTGTGAATGAGCCCATAGTCTGGGAATGGCACAGACATTTTGCACTTTTTAGTGTGACACTTGGAACATGTTTTAAAGGGTTGCTGAAATAGAAGATGGGAGTGTATTGAGTAGGTGAGGAAAAGAATTACGAACATGCTGAATGAAAAAGGAGATTGTGGTGGGGGTAGAAGCCAGGCAATTTGTGTGGCTGGCTACTTCTACTGTTCACTTCCTTCCATACCTACTGAGAGGCTGGACCATATCTCAGTATAGACCATCTCTTATTTCTGTCAAAGTGACGCAAAATGTTTGTAGGTCATGGAAATAGTTGTACTTCTACATTTAATGTCTTTTTAACTTCAAATGATACTATTAGCAGATAGAAGAAGGAATGAAAAGCCACAAATCATGGCCAGGCATCCCATGAGCAAATCTAGTATCCCTTTGGCAATGAATAATTTTAGCAATTGAACTGTTTGCAGAAACATTACTTTTTAAGCAGCTGTTAGAGAATGTCCATGGAAAATGAGTCAGAAGAGTCACTATCTTGACCATAGAACCCCCTTACAGAATTAGTTTCAGCTTTCCGAGAGTAGAAAAAGGCCATATGGCCTAGACATCCTACAAAAATTTACTGGAGAAATCAGATTTAAAATACTGATATCACACACTGAACTGCTAGTGTGTGTTCTATAAAACAAAATAGATCTGGGAATGCTTGCAGGCACCATAGTTCAAGAAATGCCCTTCGTTCTTTCTATCTCTTTTATTCCTTTATTGCATTATATTAAGCTGAATGAATAATTTAAGCAATTAAAAGTCAAAATAATTTTCCAGACCTCAGAAATTACATTGGTTTCATTAAACTTGTTAAGGTTGATATAAAAATTCAGCATTTTGATATTGGTGTAATATAGAAAGGGTTACATGGATTAGAAAGGCTAGCATAAAATCTTCAAAAGATTAAAATATTTACTACTTGACAAAGGCATACATAATTAAGCTGGCACCTCCTTACTACAAACGCATGTTTGAAAGTTTGGATTTGGAAAGGCTTTAAAGGATTACTTTTATTAAAATGTCTGGGGTTGCTGGAAATAGACCTCATCGTAGACAAACAGCAAACCCCACACAAGGTCACATACTTCCTACCTCTTGAATAAAGAAAAGCTTGCTGGACTTCTTTGCCAAAAATACCTTTTTGTGTCTTTGTTCTGAATAAACCCAAGACAGCTCATTTCCTGTGCCCCCTCCCTGGCTTAAGATTCCATTTCTAGAAGCAATAGATAATTGGGGATCTTTTGAAATCAAGTACTTCAGTTTTCTATTTTTAGCCACATTAATAATGCTGAATTGAAATTCTTTCCAGAATTTCACCTCTTCAGCTTGAGAAAGGATAGTCAAAATTTGCGATGACTCCTTGGTTTGTGCTTTATATTAGATGCTGAAGTGCCTAAACAGCCTTGGGAAAGGAACAGCTTGCTAGTCTAATTGAAACTGGCAATATTTCCTCGTCTTATTTCAGCTGGTAGGTACTGTAGCAACCAAGGTCATGTACGAAAGTTTCAGCATATGGTAACAGCTGTGTCTGTGATTACAATATTTTCTGCAGATGGTTTATTCATCATTAGATAACAGTCATGATTATTAAGGGAGTAATTGGATGTTCAAACAATTCATCTTAGAGGGTGGAGGAATTGCAAGGGAGACGTTTAGTGTAGCTTAGGGGGTCTCTGTATTCAGCTCCTTGCCAACTCTCAAGTTTTTCTGTAATGTAAGAAAAGATTTCCGTTCTCTGTTTACCTTCTGCTAAGCCATTTCATCTCCTGCTAGAGATGCAGTCTCCCTCTTTCAGATCTTCTAAATACTAATGTCATATTTCTGCCATGTATAGCTCTGCCAACAAAAATCTGTATTTCGATTACACCATTTCAATGCCTGGTATGCTGTACAGTTCATCATATCAGAGTGGGCTTATCCATACTCAGGACAACCTTGCACATGTTCATACGAAGTCATGGAGACCAGATATAGCAAGTTATTGAGTCAGGGTATGTAGAGAACCGAGCATTTTTCTTTACTTTTAATCATCAAGAGGATGCTTTCTGCTGCTCCAAATCACAGCACTAAACGTGTTCCTGTCCCAAGAAACTAGAAAAAAAACCAAAAGTTTTGAGACCAGTGCAGATTGTGAGGATCCCACAACTATTACTACTGCTTACTCCAGTACTGTAATATGCCTTACTCTGGGGTGTGTGTTATGATGATATGAGAGGTCAGGCACAGAGGTAACACAGAATTGTTCTTCCGATCATGCAACCAAAAGTCCTTGCTGGAAGATGGCAAACCAAACTAGCTAGTTTAAACTGCCTTGCTGTGTTTTGTCAAGTCAGAGCAACATGACTCTGCCATTGATTTTAGAAGGAATATTTGGAGACTGAAATACTACACAGGAGTGTAGGTGATAGAATCCATCTCTTAGAGGATATGTATTGGAAGTTAATGCTAAATTTTTTCTATGTTCCCTTAGGAACTTTGAGCATTTTGTGTAATAACAGCAACAACAATAGTAGGATCAGGCTGTTAGGGGATTCCATAAAGATTCAGAGTACTCACTAACACCTTACATTTACCCTTCCATCAATATTTAAATACTGAAGTCTTGAAGTCTTCCAGCCCATGATAGTTCCTGAATGTGGGGTATTAGCTATAAAAACTCATGAATAACTCTTCAGCAAGTAAAAAAAAACATAAAAATCACCACTTGTGCTTGCTGGATTGTTGCATTACAATCTGCTCTTTTACTTCCTTTCTCTGGAAATACGTATTCTTTTGTTTCAGCTCAGCCACAAAACAGGCTAGACTAAAAGAATACTTATGTCTTACATAATAGAATTTTTTTCACTATCTGATCTTTATTCTTTCTAGGCTGGTTTTGCAAGTTATTTAAGGACACCTTAAAGTTACAGTACTCTATGGCATTAGTACATTGGCCACAGCTCCAATGTTATGCTTGGGATATCTATGTTAACTTAGAAAATAATACAGGGCATGGCTACTGCACCAGTTTTGAATATGTTATGGCCAGTATATTATGCCTCATTCCATCATATAGATAAGGTTTTGCTCTGGTAATATCACTGAATGGTGATTGTGCTATGGTGAGTTTAAAGACATGGTGGGCTAAGATCCACTGTGGGAAGACAAGGTGATAGTCCGTCCTCCAATCCCACTTTAATGACAATAAAACATTGCTGGGCTTCAATCTTCTTCAGTTTCTCTCCTCAGACATGCAGAAGAGTGGGAGACATGCCAGTGAATGGAATGAAGTTGTATCAAGAACAACTTGTAACTTTGTATCTACTATCTGAGAGGAGAGACAGGAGAATAAGAAACTACTAGTAGCTGGCAGGTGAAAAGCGTGAGATATGTACCTGGAGGGCAAGTAAAGAACAAAAAGGGACAGTGACATATATAACCAAATGATATGTTTAGGCTGGAACATAACCCTTATTCACTCATTGTAGTTCACAAGTATAGTCTGACTAATGAGGACTCGCATCATAGACGAGGATAGCAATTACCCTTGGGAGCTGTATTGCTGAAGGTATAGCTGTTCTTAGCTCACTACAGTTGTAAGAAGTCAGGTCTGCAGCAGAGCAGGTCTGAACACAAAGACACCACTACACAAGGGCACATCTGACAGGCTGTATTTCCTCTCTTTATTAAACAAGTGGAGAAAACTGCACTAAAAGGACCAAATGAAATGGCAGGGTGAGGGTCTACAAGTGAACTTCAAACAGTTCTGAACACCGCCTGAAGAGACACCCTGCTGCAAGCTGGGGAGGAGACAGCACTTCTCAATATCTTACTGTCCAGATGTGGCACTGTTGAACTCCTTGTCAAAAACAAGTCCATTTGGTTATTCATACAAGAACTAGGAGGTGCCCATGCATGTCAGAAAGACTTCTGGAAGCCTCATCTTTTTATACTAAAAAGCATACTCTACCTTGCCAGATGTTCTTCTTTCAGACCTACCTCAACAGATTCTACGAATTAACATCACTTGCCATTTGAAACATTCCTTTAGGGAAAATAAATGAGGTTATGAAAGGAAATTATTAGAACAAGGGCTAAAATTAAGAACTGAGGGTTGTACTCCACAGTTACCTTAAGCAGATTATTGAAACCCCGTTTCTAAATTTACTGATCTTCCACAATGAGGATAATCTTTATACACAGAGTTTTGTGAATGGAATTTTTAAAGTGCTTTGAGGGCTTCTCCATGAAAGTCCTATAGTCTTGAGTTACAAAGTTTATTAAAAGGTGTTAGTGTGTCTAGGAAGCAGATAAAGTAAACATAAAAACTGTTAAGTTATGATTTAAAACATTTATGCTCACTCATCAATATACTGAAGCAGTAATTATAATGAGCTAGTGTACATGGATGGCTATAAGAGTTAACAGAAAGTCATAACCAGTACTAGTGTTCTCCGAAAAGCGGATTCTTTACCCGGTGTGCAATAAGCCAATCCTCACAAACTCAGAAGAGATACTGTTTTATTCAGGCCTAGGTGCTCAGTCAATTTTCCACAAATCAAGTACACCCAATGCCAGCTTCTTTGTTACATTTATACATTGCATTCATGCATATTCTATCTATCTAATACATAGTCATTCTGATCTATGTGAGCTGCGTAACTATGTGGCATCATTCTTTTTGCCTCCTTTTCAGACCTTTCTGCGCTCGTTTTCCTTCTTTTGGGAGTCTCTGGTGGTCCTGGGTGGTCTTTCCGGATGAAGTACCCTAACTCCTTTTATCCATAGATGGTCACATGTCAGCTAAAGACAACTTAAGGCTACTTTCTTCTGCCAAATTTCCTTTGTTTCTTCCAGAGGGAGAATTTGTCTTTGATTAAACAGATAATGTAAATGGCCAAGACACCCTGTCTTCAAACTTAGGTTAAACGTTAACATAATTCTTGTCATGCATTACTTGATCAAAGGGACACTAATTAAACACAAACAATACCCCTTCTTTCCAGTGGAAGAACTGTTCCATTGCCCTAGCACTCAACAACATAGAACTTCCTGGTTTTTTAATACATGCATTAAAAATATACTAAAATACAATGCGCTGTACAGTGTACACTGTATATTTTTTCTGATGTTTAATATCTCATTTCCATTATTCTTCTAGTACATTAACATCATACTTAGCACTGTCAAACTTCATATTATCTTGAAAGACAGGAAAACCTTAGTGTCTTAAAGGAAACTTGTTGTTTAAAGAATCCATGTTATTTACTTTACAACATTTTAAAATTACAGAATAAAGTACTACCAGTGTAATAGCTTATTATTTCATGTTCTTATTTTACAATATAGTCCATTATTATTCAGAATTCTTTGTATACTATGCATATCAATTGTGTTATCTAAGTTGCTGACAAGCCAAATTGACCTGTGCTTTGCACAGCTCCTTTCTTTGAATCCTAATATAAACATACATTGTGACAAGTAAATGAGCTATACTGTCCCTTTAATTGGATATCTAACTTTTGTGAAGAATTATAGGCATGTGAAATACATTGCAACACTAGGAACTTTGTTTCAGAGATTACTTGCTTCATTTGCAAAAAGGAAAATAGGTTCCTCTGTGTTCAGCTGGCTTCATCTTCCAACTTCTGAACAGTTATGACTTTTTCTGTCAGCTTAAAGTTTTGTCTACTGCCAACTACCTCATGAAAGTACTTGTACCGAGCATGACTCTGCCACTAAATCTTCTGAGCTACCCCTGTCTTCCCAGAAGTTCAAGTCACCATGTACCCTGCCATGTGCATGTAAGCCAGATTCTGAAGCCTTGTAACCATGGCAGTTGCTGGTAATCCTGGGAAAATGAGGCCTTCTGGAGTGCAGGATATATTCACATGGATTCAGAGTCTTACTAACTTGGTTACTCAGCAGCAACTGTGAAACAACTTCTAGGTCTCTGGCTGTGAAAGAGGATGAAAGGCTTCCCTGTTCTGGGTATACATACTCTACTTCTACAGGTCTCATCTCTGGATAAAGCCAGGGAATATTTGTGAGTTTTAGGAGGGGAACAGAATTGATGTAGAAAAATGTTTGATCTCATCTTTGAGAAGGGCAAGAAGGAGGCTCCAGGAAACTACAGGATGGTCAGCCTCACCTCAGTCCCTGGGAAGTGATGGAGCCACTAATCTTGGAAAACTTTTCCAGGAATATGAATGACAAGAAAATCATCAAGAGTAGTCAGTACGGATTCACTAAGGGAAAGTCATGCTTGCCTGACTTAATAAACTTCTAGGATGAAATGACTGGCCTGGTAGACAAGGGGAGAGCAGTAGATATTGTCTGTCTGGACTTCAGGAAGGCCTTTTACACTGTCTTCCATAAGATCCTCATAGATAAACTGTTGATATGTGGGCTGGATGAGCAGACGATGAGGAGGATTGAAAACTGGCTGAAAGGCTGGACCTAGAGGGTGGTGGTCCGTGGCACAAGGTCTAGTTGGAGGCCAGTAACTAGTGGTGTATCCCAGAGGTCAATACGGTGTCTGATCCTGTTTGACGTCTTCATTAATGTTTTGGATAATGGGGCAGAGTGTACCCTCAGCAAATTTGTAGATGACACAGAACTGGAAGGAGTGGCTGATACACCGGAGGGTTGTGGTGCCATCCAGAGGGACCTTGACAGGCTGGAGAAATAGACTAACAAGAACTTCATGAAATTCAACAAGGGGAAGTGTGAAGTCCTGCACCTGGGGTAGAACAACCTCACACACCAGTATATGCTGGGGGCCACCCAGGTGGAAAGCAGCTTTGCAGAAAAGGACCTGGTGGACACCAAGTTGAATGTGAGTCAGCAATGTGCCCTTGCCACAAAAAACGTTAAAAATATTCTGAGCAGCATTAGGCAAAGCATTACTATCCGGTTGAGAGATGTAATCCTTCCCCTCTACTCATCGCTGGTGTGGCCACACCTGGACCATTGTGTCCAGTTCTGGGCTTCTTGGTACAAGCCAGACTGGACATACTGGAAAGAGTCAAACAAAGGGCTGCAAAGATGATTAAAGGTTTAGGGCATCTCTGTTATGTGGAATGTGTGAGAGATCACTTAAGCAACCTGGATGCCCACAAATCCATAAGCCCCAATGGAATGCACCCATGAGTGCTGAGGGAGCTGGCAGATGTCATTGCTGAGCCACTCTTCACCATCTTTGAGGGGTACTGGAGGACAGGAGAGATGTCCGAGGACTGGAGAAAAGCCAAAGTCACTCCAATCTTCAAAAAGGGCAAGAAGGAGGACCCAGGGAACTACAGGATGGTCAGCCTCACCTCCATCCCAGGAAAGGTGATGGAGCAACTTATTCTAGAGGTCATCATCAAGCAAGTGGAGGAAAAGAAGGTTATCAGGAGTAGTCAACATGGATTCACCAAGGGGAAATCATGCCTGCCCAATCTGATAGCCTTCTGCGATGACATGACTGACTGGGTGGGGGAAGGGAGAGCCGTGGATGTTGTCTACCTTGACTTCAGCAAGGCTTTCGACACGGTCTCCCATAATATCCTCCTAGAGGAGCTCAGGAAGTGTGGGCTGGATGAGTGGTCGGTGAGGTTGATGACTGAGAACTGACTGAATGGCAGAACTCAGAGGGTTGTCATCAGCAGAGCAGACTCTAGTTGGAGGTCTGTAACTAGTGGTGTTCCCCAGGAGTCAGTACTCGGTCTGGTCTTGTTCAACTTATGCATCAATGACCTGGATGAAGGGACAGAGTGTACCCACAGCAAACTTGGAGAAACACAAAACTGGGAGAAGTGGCAGGTACACCAGAAGGCTGTGCTGCCATTCAGCAAGACCTGGACAGGCTGGAGGGTTGGGCAGAGAGGAACCTCATGAAGTTCAACAAGGGCAAGTGTAGGGTTCTGCACCTGGGGAGGAATAACCCCATGCATTAGTACAGGCCAGGGGCTGACCTGCTGGAAATCAGCTCTGTGGAGAGGGACCTGGGAATGCTGAGGGACAACACATTAACCATGAGCCAGAAGTGTGCCCTTGCTGCCAAGAAGGCCAATGGCATCCTGGGGTGCATTAAGAAGAGTGTGGCCAACAGGTCGAGGGATGTTCTCCTTCCCCTCTACACTGCCCTGGTGAGGCCCCATCTGGAGTACTGTGTCCAGTTCTGGGATCCCCACTTCAAGAAAGACAAGGAATTACTGGAGACAGTCCAGGAGAGGGCTACAAAGATGATGAGGGGACTGGAGCATCTCTCCTACGAGGAAAGGCCGAGGGAGCTGGGCTTATTCAGCCTGCAGAAGAGAAGGCTAAGAGGGGACTTTATAAATGTCTATAAATATATCTGAAGGGTGGGTGTCAGGAGGATGTGGACAAACTCTTTTCAGTGGTGCCCAGTGACAGGACAAGGGGCAATGGGCACAAACTGAAGCACAGGAAGTTCCGTCTGAACATGAGGAAGAATTTCTTCCCTCTAAGGGTGACGGAGCCCTGGCACAGGCTGCCCAGGGAGGTTGTGGAGTCTCCTTCTCTGGAGATA
>Ga0065711_1038211_pt1 | contig 19020 bp, 25 predicted proteins | sample Hoacrofraction12_FD_59098 | JGI IMG/M metagenome (GOLD analysis project Ga0065711, IMG submission 59098) | Hoatzin crop microbial communities from Cojedes, Venezuela - Epithelial fraction 12 v2 (version 2) | ecosystem: Host-associated > Birds > Digestive system > Esophagus > Crop | place... | reverse complement strand
CCCCCCCCCTTGCCAGACTAAGTGTTATGATGTGCCTTTGAGCATGAAAACGGATGAGAAACTGCTTCTGTGCCGTGTGCCTGGATAGAAAACCTTACTTCTGACTGTAGGAAGACTCCCAAGCAGAGGCTTAGATTATGACTTGGGGCTTTTTGGCAGCCTACAGCTGCAAATGAACGTGTGCTTTTCCTTTCGGAAACAGGAGCCCTGGGGACAAGTCTGAAAACCCGATGGTACAGCTTTTCTACGGGACTTTCTTAACTGAGGGTGTCCATGAGGGTGAGTTAAGGGTTTGGTAGATTCTCTTTTTAACTCTTTCGAGTGTTTTGGTTGGTAGCCGTGACGACACAGGGTTTTATTGCATGTTCCTGATGAAATTGCGTTATTCTTTAAACTTGCAAATAGCCTGGTTGATAAAATTGCATGTAACATTTATAAAGTCTGTCTGCTGAAAATATTAAATACATGGAAGTGCTCAAGTGTTGCAAGCTCTTGTTTGTAAGGAGACTTGCCCTGACGGCCGTGCATACGCCTGTATGCGGTTCGGTTCTCACAGATCGTGCCTCCAGCTGGTGCTGGCGGCAGACTCTAGAGTTAACCGGAGCTTCTTGTTCTCTTGAGCTAGCTCATGGCTTTTGTGTCGTTTCCATCATCCAGGCAACACTTTTTCCAAGATCGAAACCTTTGGTCAGTATCCCCTTCAGGTAAATGGTTATCGAAACTTGAACGAGTGCTTGGAAGGAGCCATGGTGGAGGGAGAGATGGATGAGCCGACAGCGTCTCGGTCAGTGAAGTACGGACAGGAGGTCAGTTTTACGGTTTTCTGTTGAGCTTCTAGGTGCCTGCTGCAGAAAAATGCAACGCAGATAGCACAGGGGTGTCTCAGTGCATTCTGATAACGTTAAATGGCAATTGTAAATGTTCCCTAGGAACTGAATGCAAAATGTGTGCTGGATACCTGGAATGTCGCGTAAATGTGTGTTAGTGTGGCATGGCGAGGCGCTAAGTCTTTGCTTATTTGTAAAGATGTGTTGTCCTGTATAAGCAGTTCGAGGAATTTGTTTTAAATTGAAAAGGTAAACATCTGCTTCTGATGCAAGTGTGATAAAGTCTCTCTCTTTCTGTTGAAGCCTACCTGTACCTGAGTAGGGGGACAACCACTGCCTCCTTATTTTCGGAGGGTAAAAGTACAGTGCTTAACTCTATGGTATGCCATTTGGAATTTGTATCCTTCTCCCTATTACAGTGTGTGGTTTTTTTTCTTCTCATTTTCACTCTTATCTTCTGACTGTGCTGCTTTTTGTTTTTCTTTTTTTTTTTTTCTTTTTTTTAAATTTCGTGAATCACAAACCAATCATAAAATGCGTAGTGGCAGCAAAGTAGAAAGCGAAGGCGTACGATTACATTCGGCATCCTACATGTGCAAGTGCAGCTGAGACTTTAGCTTAGAGAAAGGCTGGGAAACAACACGGAGAAGTTTGGGTAGGCGTCTGGCGTAGAGGGGGCAGGGAAAGGTATCCCAGTTCTATGAGAACGCCTGGAAAAAGTGCTGCTGTGGTTTAAACTGGCAAAGGAGAAAGGAGGTCTTGGGCGGGTAAGCCCTGTCCGACTCCCGGCTCGAATGTTTGATTCTGGTTTTCCTGGTTCCTGCCTGAAGCTGTCCAGAGGCGTTTACAGCGGACGCAGGTGAAACCGATGCAGGCTGGTGCCAAAGGGACCTAGGGAGCTAATCGGGCAGGTCCTTTTCAGTCCAAGCTTTCGAGTTCCTCCAAATCCTTTTCCGAAAAATAAGGGCAATTGGACTGATGGTGGAGCTGTTTGAGTCGTTCTTTGTACGGATAAAAGGAAAAGGCTCTGGCTGTATTTCTAAGAAATCTGACTGGAAAAACTGTGCATCTTAATTTCACTTCCTAGGATGTCGTGGCTAGAGGACTGCATGATAGGGGACATAGAGAATAAGGTGCATTTTGTCTTTTGAGAACGTAGGTGAGTGTACTGAAGCTCAAAGCATGAGTGGGCTTAACGAGAACTTACATTGCTCCTAGATCATAGGTGTGTAAATCAGTCCTTCGCTGTGTTTATGTTCTCTCGTTCGGAAGATTGGGCTGCTTCTCAAAAAGCTCTGCTACCTGGCCATTTCCTCTCAAAGATTTTTAAAAATAATAAAACAAAAAAAACCCTGCCTTCATTGGCAATGTTTTAGATCTAAAAATCTGCTGTTGCGCTTCGGTGTGGAGCAGATTTATAGTGGCGGGGCGGCTGACGTGAATCCTGCCCAGGAAAATGAGCTTAGCACGCTCGTCCCGAGTCCAGCAGGGAGCATTGCCTGGGTGCTGCCGTGCTACGGCAGGCGAAGGAAGCTCCCGCCGGCGCGTGCTGGAAGCGTTTGTGAACCCAGGAAGAGAGAGAGGAAGGGTGAATGCAACCGAGAACTTTGCTTTTGACACGGCTCTTTGAAACAGCGTGTGAAACGGGCAGAGAGCGGGTGCCTTCTCTGAAGCTCCTAAATGGAGTAGTTTGTAAGTAGACTGAGAGAGGATGAGGAACCAAGCACTGCCTAAGGACTTCTGTTTCGTTCTTCATCATTGCATGCGATCTGCATTGGAAAAGAACCCTCTTGGAGGCTCGTAGCTGACATCCAGAGTTTGTGTAGTGTCTGCTAACTCTGTAAAATTCAGTGCTGGACCCGTTAATTATCCACCAAGCCTGATGCTTCAGGCAGTGAAAAGTAGCTTTCTGAACGCTGTTGTGAGGCTTGCTCGTGGTAAAAATGTAAAACGGAAGTGGAAATTTTAAACTCGTAAAATCTGGCTTTCTGACTAGTCGCTCTGTAAACAAACCATGTACTAAGTCGGTATTTAAAGACAAACAGACATTTAGGATCAGCCTAAAATCACTTAGGATCGGTCTGAAATGTGCCGTTTAGCGGTCATCTTGAAACAAGTCCCTTTGGGGGCATTTCTGCTTTTGTTACAGCGCTGGTTTACAAAACTCCCACCAGTACTGACCTTTGAACTCTCCCGATTTGAGTTCAATCAGTCACTAGGACAGCCAGAGAAAATTCACACCAGGCTAGAATTTCCCCAGACTATTTATATGGACAGGTGAGTTGGTCTGCTGTACGGTACGTACAACGCTATTGCTTGGTTGCAATTAAAGAAACTAAAAAGGTCGTATGGCTGAGCAAGGAATGATTCTAAAATATTTATTTAGAGGTTGTGGATGTTGGAAGTAAGCAGATCTCGCACGGCTGGGCTCTGTCTTTCTCTGTTTAGGTACCTCTACTGCAGTAAAGAGCTTATTCAGATGAAGAGAGAAGAAATGAAGCGACTGAAGGAGAAAATGGTGATCCTGCAGCAGAAACTGGAAAGGTAAGTCATCAGCTAGCTTGATTTTTTGTGCCCCGTGGGAGAGTGCAAATGCTTCCTTCTAAATGAGCTTTCCAGTAGAAGAGGAGCTTGTAGGGGAAGGAGGAACAGAGCCGGGTTTGTTCCGAGAGGTGTGGAGCGAGGAAGCGTGTTTCCCAAAACAAACTCGTGGCTTTGATGGCTTCTGAATATTACTGACGCTGTTGCAAGATTAAATCCTTTAAATAGTACAGTGGTCACCGTCAGCTGCGTTGGCAAGCCTCGGTGGGGAAGCCCAGTAATACACTTAAAAGAATCCGCATTCTTTTTTATATTAGCGGTCCCCTGCAGCCTAGAGTGTGGCATTGCTTATTGGGGAAGGAAGCAGATCGACAGGAAAAATCTGGTTGGTGGACAACCAGAAGGTTTGGTGTTCCAGGTGCTTTGTGTAAAAGTCCTTTTAGTCTGCGTTAACCTCGCTTGCAGTTTGTGTTGTTAAAATGCCGGTTCTGCGGACAGGTGGCAGGCAGAGGCGTGCTCAGTCGCGCTAGCCCTGGTGGCGTCTGCGCTCGGGAGGTTCTGGCGCGCGCGGTGAGAGCGGTTTACATTTAGGCCCGTGCGTAGCATCCCGCGGGCTCTGACGGGGATGGAGGTCCCTGTCTCCCCGGCAGCCGTTTGGTGCCGTGGTTTGGCTCGGTGACTTGGACGGTGCTGCTGGCACTGAGTTGAGCCCCTTCGCATCACCTGGGTTTTCCCCTCCTTGCTTCGCTGCCTAAACTGTCTCCGTCCCGACCCAGGGGTTTCCTTCCCTGTTGCTCTTCCGCTGTCCCCTCCAGTGTCACCAGTCGCATCCCGTCATTAACGCAACGTCCTGCGGTTTTGTGCAGGTACATGAAATACGGCTCTGGCCCAGCCCGCTTCCCGCTGCCCGACATGCTCCAGTACGTTCTGGAGTTCATCGCTACAAAGCCGGCCGCAGCTGTTTCTCCTGCTCGGGGCTCTCCGACCACACTCCTGCAGTCCCCGGCTGAGCCTGGTGTTCTGGAGGTGCTTTCGCAGCCAGACGGGTTCGTAAACAGAAATAAACATAATTTGTAGGAGGAGGCTTTGCCATTCGGCGAAGCGCTCCTGGTTCGCGTTCTGAAAGTGGGTTGTTTATCTGGGCACTTGCGAGCGTGGTGCTGTGACGTACGAGAGCCGGTGCAAGTAGTCGGTCGCTACTTTGCTCGTCATTTGGCTCCCTTTGCGTAAACGTAACACTGTGTCTAGTCTTTCTTTTTGCTTTTCCAAAAGCATCGCCGTATTCCTCGTGGTAGCAGCAGCTCTGAGTTAAATTATGTGCTCTATTGGGTTAGGCTACTAATTTTTTTGCTTCGTCAACCAGTAAATCGATGCAATATTGGATTATTACAATCCTAGCCAGCATGGCTGGTTTACAATCAAAATTAAGCTGAGTAAATACCTGAGTTTCTTAGTAGTAAGGGAAGGAATTTTTAGAATTGCTCGTTGTGGATCTGTACTTGGAGAGCTCTGTAGAATTTTAGCTTTCATTTGTCCTACATTTTAATTTGGTCTGTTAAGGAAGAAGGACATTTCAGTGTACTTGTTCTCTTCACATTTTGTACAGTCCTGGAAGTGAAAAATTGTTCTCTGACTCCGGAGCAACTTTGGTTTGGTTTATTCCATGTTAAAGGAAAGGAGGGGGAAGAAAAAAAAACAGAGAAAGCCTGAAAAACCAGCCCACTACTCTTGGATTTTGCTTTGTAGCATTCTAGAAGGGAAGGATCCCAGGACTGACGATGCAGCTTTCTTTTTGGCACATCCCTCGCCACAGCAAGAATCGAGTACGCCGCTCCAGCCTTCCGGTTCACCAGCAGAAATGTCTGAACGTCCAGCTCCTCACGTGGTTTCCGAGGAAGAGCTGCACCTCGTTCGGACGTGTCTGCAGCGATGGAGAAACGAGATTGAACAAGACGTGCAAGGTTGGCCCCCAATACGTTTGTTGTGATTCTGGTGTTGAATGCCAGTCTGGTTTCCCCTCTGTTGCTTCAGCTGGGTGTCTCCTGAACTGCGAAGAGTCTTGTGCGCGGTCCAGCTCTGGTGTTAAGCGCCTGTGGTGGTTACTGCGTGACTTCAAACTCTGTGGAGTGACAGGGGCCAGCATAGCCTGACGAGGTGTCGTTAATTTTTATCGATTATTTCTCTCATTTGTGATGTTCTTGGCAGACCTGAAGGAGTCTATTACCAGAATCAACCTGTCCATTGAACAAATGTACTGTGACCCTCTCCTCCAACAGGTAAGAAATGCAGCTTCCTGAGCTAAATACTAGACTGATGCTGCTGATAGTGGTAGTTTTGGTAGTAGCCGTCAGTTTAAGTTGGCCACTTGATTGTGTTTTAGAAGATCCCAAAATTATGATGAAGCAGAGAGAGGATTCTTTGTGAAATTCTTGTTGCTTTTTCCCTTGAAAGTCAGTTTGCACATAGTAGAAATTTACCGTACGAAGCAAGAGTCTTGTACCAGGCTGCGGCTGTGAAGGTGGTTGCAGGTTTTGTGCAGAGGTCAGACAAATTCGTTCCCTGAAAGCCACCTCCGTGTGAACTTGCAGGTTCCCTATCATTTGCACGCAGTCTTGGTCCACGAAGGGCAGGCAAATGCTGGTCACTACTGGGCCTACGTATACGACCAGCCTCGAAAAAGCTGGCTGAAATACAACGACATCTCAGTGACCGAATCCTCGTGGGAAGAACTGGAGAGAGATTCGTTCGGAGGCTTGAAGAACGCTAGTGCCTACTGCCTGATGTACATAAGCGAGAAGGTGTCCCGCTTTGCTGCAGGTACTGGAGCCAAAACTGCTGGTTAATTAGATGTTTGTGCATTAGCGTGTCTCTCTCGCCTGCGTGGTCGTTCCGTTCCTCAGCTTCTCTTTGGCACTGTTGTCTTTTGAGAAAAGACAGAAAACTTCGCCCCAGATAGAAGGGAAACAGTTTGCTCCAGACTCGATTCATTTCTAAATCCAAATCAAATTTCTAAATCATTTTCTAAATCCCCGATAGGGTTGGAAACTGACGGAAGAGCTGTACTGGTGAGACTGGGTACGGTACTTTATGTGTTATTCATGTGTATTGATATTCAGGCACCCCGTTTGCCACTTGCAACGTGCATCTGCTGCTGGTGACTTTCACTTGGACTCTTTACGTAGTTTATATGATGCTGTTTCTTTTATAAGGGCATGTGAAACGCCACCTCCTTCATCCCTCCTGTTTTTATCGTGCTTTCTGGCTCGTTGGCTGTTTTAGTGATATCGTTGTACTGAACCTAAACGGGGCTCTCTTTGTGTGCAGCCTTTCCTAGTGCGTGAGTTATTGCGAAGGGTGGCTTAGACTTGCAAGTGTGTTTGCAGTGCCAACGTATAAATAGTTATGTGGCGAAATTATTGCGCACGTGGCACTATACATGGCAAACAGCTGTAGAAGAACCTACTAATTTTACACGTGGTTCATTTTGGTGTCATAAATAGAAAGAAACAATGGAGAACTGTCATTCTGCTCACTGCTAAATGTGGCTGATGAGGATCTGGAGGCTGTTCTTTGTCTGTCTTCCTATGACAGTTCCGTTTCTGAAACGAACCCGTGATCTTTTTTTTCCCTCCCAATTTAATGCAATTTTTGTTGTTTTTTGAAGATGCCTGGCTTGGACGACGGGGGCGTAAGAAATATCTGGTGTAGAGCATTGTCGTTTGCGTCTGATGGATTTAGAGAGTTGTCTAAAGCTGATGCTGCTTGGGGTTTGTGCTAGTGTAAAACTGAATACTGAAGTAAAACTAGAAAGTGCTGAGGAATACCGGCGTGGCAGTCGTGCTGTGGAATCCGTGCAGTTCCCTACCTTTAGATGCTGTGTAGTGTTGTGGATGCGGTGCCTCCAGCCGAACTGTGAATTTGCCAGCTATTGGCAGTGTAAACACTGCTCTCTGTACGATCGCTGCCTTGAATAAGGATGCGTTTCTGACCTGCTGCATCAACAGGCGCCGCTTCTGGAATTTCTCTGGGATAAATGCCACCCAGTGGCGGAACAAAACTGGTTCTTGTTTCAGATAACTGCAGATTTCTCTCTATTTTCACGCTTTTGTGTATGAATCATCTTAAATTACAGAACCGGTAGAAAGTTGGGGTTTTTCCTGTTCATCCCTCGGCCAGTTTGACTGTGGCTTTCCGTAACGTTGCATATTTGTTCGGTGTCTAATGGTGGTGTCCTCCTGCGGTGTGTTCCGTTGTGTGCCAGTCCTGCATTCCTTCCAGACAAGGACGACGGCTCGGAGGTTGGACAGCTGCAGAAGGAAGTGGAAGCCTTGCCCCCAGAGCTGAGACACTACATCCAGGAGGACAACTGGCGACTCGAGCAGGAGGCGGAGGAGTGGGAGGAGGAGCAATCCTGCAAGATTCCGCAGATGGAACCTTCACCCGCTTCTGAATCGCAGGACCTCTCTTCTGAGTCAGGACCAGGTAGTACCACGTCTGAACTTGGGAACTGTGTTGAAACAGGTAGCGACCAGTTGATGAAAAATACCGCTGTGGTGGAGCCTTGCCTAAATTTCTAGATACCTAGGAGCGATCTGGGAGAAACTGTTGAGGAAGTAGCAAAGGCAGCCAGAGGGAGTCCGTCCTGGCAATACGAAACGCAGTTCTGCTGGTTTTGCGTGTGCGTCCTTCCAGGCTTGTCACCAGAAAGGCCGTTTCCCGGTCATTTAATCCTAACGGGCTAATCTCATTTCACTTCCAGACTTTTTGTTTTTCCCCCCATAAGTATCAAGGAGAAAGTGTTCGAGTGCTGTTCTCCAGAGTGGGAAAGCGTTACTTGGCAATCCCTGACAGCGTGTGCTGTACCCACGGAAAAGGGGTGTGCGCAAGCTCACGGTGAAATGCCTTCTCCTCTGGGGTGAATGCAGCAGCCCTGTAATCCTGCACAGACAAGATACAAAACACTGGAGGGCGAGAGAGGGGGAGAAATCTTACGGTTCGTGCTGTCTGATCCCGACGGGCCTCTGTCCCGACAGATCAGTCTTCAGTCTGTGAGCAGAGCGTGCGCTCGCTGTCCTCCGAACACGCCATGATTGCCAAGGAGCAGACTGCCAAGGCCATTGCAAACACCGCTGACGCCTACGAGAAGAACGGCGTCGAGGCAGCTCTCTGCGAGGTAGGAGCTGCGCCCCGGCCCGGGAAGCCACCCGTCCTTGGCATTGTGGTGTTCTTCTTGACAGACCTTTGCTTTTTCCGTTTCTGTGTGATTCTGTGGCTGTGCCACGCTTAACTTGGTGTCCTTCTGCTTTCCTCTGTTTTGCGTTGGTTTTTCTTACTCTTTTTCTCCTTTTTCTTCTTGGCCGTAGCCCAAGGAGGTAGAACCACTGACGGCCCAAGCGGGAGAAACGGCCCTTACAGTTCAGGCAGAACGGCCGCAGGACGCTAAGGAAGCGGAGTCTGCTGCCCAGAGTAGCTCCCAGGTCTCTGAAGTGGAAATCCCCAGTGTGGGGAAGATTCCCGTTAGATCCGATGCAGACGGATATAACGAGGAGGTACAGATCGCAGCGCAGGGGGCGATTGCTGCCGGTCGTTACCCTGCACCTTTGCGGTTAGCTGGCTTTGGGCGTTCCTAAGATTGGGTACGACAGTAGTCTGTCGTGGAAGCAGTGCCGGGTACGGAGTGCCTTTTCCCACTGGGGAAGTGAAGGCGGCCAGACCGAGTCGTTCAGTAATTCCGTTGCTGAACGCCATCGGAAGAGCAGCTCTGTGAAAGCACTCGATCGTTAGGTCTGCACGTTGTTCCCCTCAGGCTCCTTTCTGGCACAGCTGTACCAAAATTGACACTAGCTATATGTATTTATTTACTGGCTTCACGCACGGTTTTGTCCCCTCTCAGGGACGCTGACCACTAACAGCATGGCTTACCGTGCCCTAGCTGCTGATCTTTTGAGTCTGTTTAACCGCACTCCTGCATACTCCAGCAGCATTTTGGAGGTTTGGCCTTTTTCACAAGTGCAATTGGATTTCACGCAAATCCCAAGACTGTTACTCCTTGGGTATGTTTAGTACGTGCTCCTGTGACGTTGGCACAACGAACTGCTCCGCCGCAGACGCTGCTCTCCTGTTTGTATGGCTGGAGAACATTGAGTGGGACGCGGAGGGGGTGCGGCTAGTGTGCTTCACGTGCGCTTCACGTGCTCGCTTGTTGAATTTACAAGTTCGAGGCTTGGAGCGACCAGCCTTTCGACCTTTAAGCGCTTAAAAAAAGCCCTGCATGTGAAGTGCGTGTGGTAGATGGAGCAAGTAGTACGCAAGCAAGTCGCAGCTCCAGCTTGTTCCACCTGTATTCACACGGTTTCCTGTGAGCCTTATCTTTCAAAAAGTGTTTGCCATTCTTCACCGTGCCTTCTCTTCTTTCCCTGTCTGTTCCCATTCCCCTTGTTCGTCTTTTGTTTTCCTGCTTTCGTGGTAGGTGATGCTGAGTCCAGCCATGCAAGGTGTCATCCTGGCTATTGCGAAAGCCCGCCAGACCTTTGATCGAGACGGGTCTGAAGCAGGGCTCGTGAAGGTATCCGATTTGTTTGCTAAATCCAATAGTATGGATATCTGTTTCCACAGACTGGAGAATCTATGCTATATTGACGTATCCAGACTGCGAAGGGAGCAATCTGTGCAGTTTTTCTTCTAGTTAATGGCCTTTCTGTCCCGCATTTCTGTTTCTGCTCTCTCACTGTGACAATATATCTGTGGGCTCGAACACTTTTTAGACCTTGTAAGAAAGGACTCCCTCCTCCCAGAGAAAGGAGCGCCTTTTTTTCTTTTTTTACTTCGCACTGTTTTTCCTGCTTATTCTTTTAGTATTGGCAGTTCTCTTGATCTGGATAACAAGAAGGAGGCTTTCTTTGCGTGCCTTTCAGAATCTGTTGTCTAGATCCTCGGTGTGATTGTCAGGAAATAAACCAGCGCTTGTGAAATTTTGGGTTTGGTCCTGAACACGCACGTGTCCTGTGACCTCTCTCATAAAATGTGTCCTCACGAAATCCATGCGTTGAGCAGGGGGTTTGAAAGAAGAAGCGCTGCTGGATATCGAAGCTGGTGTTAGCTTTTACAGGCAGGTAGACTTCCCTAAAAATGCCGCATGGGAGAAGTCACCCGTGCTATTAGTCTGCAGGAATCTAAATCACCAGCTGCTCTTGCACCTTACTGCAGATAAGAGCATATCGCAGTCGATTTTTACAGCCTCGGCACCTGCCAGACGATGACCAAAGCTGCCCAAGGCAGCTCTCTGCCCCAAGGCGCGGAGACACCCTGGCGCTTCCGGAAAGCGCGCGCTTCACGCGCGTGGTTGGCCTCGGTGCGGGCGCCTTGCGTGCGTAGCTCCAGGGGTTTGTGGGCTGCCATTCACCCCTGGAAGGTAACCCAGCAGCGGAGGCGAGGTATCGCCCGCGGGAATCCCGTTGCCACAGGACAGGTTTAAGCTTCGTCTCAGCCGCTGTGGCGTTCCCACGGGCGGAAGAGCGGACGTGTTGGTACGCGTGTTTCGTTGGCAGGCGTTCCACGAGGAGTACTCGCGGCTCTACCTGCTTTCCAAAGAGACCCCGACCCCTCAGAACGATGCCCGGCTGCAGCACGTCCTCATTTACTTCCTGCAGAACAACGCTCCCCAGCAGGTGGTGGAACGGACCCTCCTCGAGCAGTTTGCAGACAAAAACCTCAGCTACGACGAAAGGTTCGTGCCGCGGACTCCGAGGTGAGGCTTTTCTCGTCCGGAAGCAGGCGGGAGCGTTGTTCTGATGTCGCTCGTCTCTGCTTACACGGAGCAGGTCAATTAGCATTATGAAGGTGGCACGAGCAAAGCTGAGAGAAATCGGTCCTGACGATGTAGATATGGCGGAGTACAAGGTAAGGGAGCAGCGGGCCGCCCTGGTCCGTCACCGCCCAAAGCGGTGTGTGGGAAGCGGGGAGTGCGGCGCGGAGCAAACGCAGCAGTCGCTGGCACGCCTGCCGGCAGCGTCCTTGCCGTCTGAGGTGCGTGCCCGCAGAAGGACGCGGAAAGGGGCGGGGGGTCCGCTGGGAGCCTCCTGCGCTGTGGGGAGCATCTCTGCAGCTGACAGAATTGATTGTTGTCGCTCGTGAGAGGTGTTTAAACCCTTCACAGGGTAACACCTGATACGCTTTGGAGTTGCGAGGAATGTGGAGCGCGCGTGTGCGGGTCACGGGTGAGGCTGACGCTCTGCTTTCTTGCTGCTCCTCGACAGCGATGGCACGAAGACTACAGCCTGTTCCGCAAGGTGTCGGTTTACCTGCTGACGGGGCTGGAGCTGTACCAGAACAGAAAGTGAGTGGCTTGTGGTGGAGCGTTGGGGCCGGGTCAGCTGCAGCCGAAAAGTAAAGGCCGCTTGGACAGAACTCCTGCTTCCTGACCCGTGACAGCCGGTTCACGTTCAGCCTTGTAGTTGAGGCCGGCGAGTCCTGTGTGACTCGCTGGTAGCGCTTTCTTGAACCCCGCTCAGCCCTGGTTAGCAGTTTGAGCCCTGTGCCGAGGCGCTGGCCAGCCCTCCGGCAGCTGCTCGGTCCCGCTCGGCAGCAGAGCTTTGTAGTCTCATTTCCAGAGGTGTGTTTGCAGGAATGACTGCCGTCGCTTTCTTTTTTTCCCCGCTTTGGACTCCGGTATTCAGATTAAATTGTCTTGAAGTGGACACAATCCTGTGTGTAAACACATGCCCTGGAGTACTCTAGCCTCTTAAGAAGGGCCTGGGTTTTTCTCCCTGCTGTTTCAGCCCCTGTATTTTATGTAAGTAGTGCAGTGTGGAGAGGGACGGTGCCATTTTAGGAAGGGCTGGTAATTTGAAAAGTGACTTTTCCAATCCGGAGAATAAACTGGCTTTCAGAAAGTACTCACGGATGGAAACAGAGCTGGATTCTGACGTGGGTCCCAGTGACGAGCCACCAAATTCAGGTGGGCAAACGGACAGGAGGCTGGGCCAGAGCGCCTTAGATGGTCCCCGAGTTGTCCCTGTCAGCTGTTCTGCGTTCCCATTGGGGCTGTAGAAGCCACAAGCACAGGTAAAGGAGCTGCAGACATCACCTTCTGCACTTCTGTGAGCGTCCTCTCAAAGAGGTTCCCACAGCAACGCAGAAGGCATCGGCGCTGGCGTTCGCGCTCAGGCTGTTGTACACAAGCTTGGCTTTAAAGGGCTCTTCCCAAGGTGCTTGCTGGGCCCGCTGGGCCAAAAGGAACGCTCGTTCCTCGACCTAGGGCATCAGTTTGTTTCTGCTTTGGCGAGGAAATGCAGTTTCTCCCATGGGGCCTGGCGCTGGTTACCGTTCTGGTCGAGCGGAAGATGTTTCCTGAGCTGCCAGGAGTGACGGCGCTGCAGCTGTGAGGCTGGCGAGCTGACCCTCTTCTCCTAGGTACCAGGAGTCGCTCACCTACCTGGTCTACGCCTACCAGAGCAACACCAAGCTGCTGCTGAAGGGAACCAACAGAGGTGTCAACGAGTCCCTCATCGCCTTGTACAGAAGGAAGTGTCTCCTGGTCTGTACTGAGCGGCTCTGCGCTCCTTCTGGGGGCGGAGGAGGGGAGGGCAGGGAGCAGCCTGGGCGACCTCGGCTCCCGTGGTGCAGCTCGCTTACCGGCTGCTCGGTGTGCGTTGCCCGGGGAGTCGGACCGTGCCGTGTCCCCTGTTAGGAGCACGCTGAATTGACGTGCTGCGTTTCTGGGGCAGGTCCAGATGCTGCTGAGCGTACTCTTGGGTTTTAACTCGGTGCTCACGTTGTTAACTCGGTGGCTGCGTCGTTTTCTGTCCATTCGCTGCCTTCCTCCCCAGTATTTATTTCTAATATTAATGGCTTTCTCTGAGCGAAAGGTGATCTCCTTATCCACGGGGGAAGGCAAAAAAGTAGCGTAAAAATGAGATTTGGTTTTAGTTCACGCTCCAGGGCTGCCAAGAGCAGTGTAACTGTCTCTCTTGTGCCTACGACCATGGCTTCTGCCCCTTGCCGAGTACCTGCAGCGGTGTGGAAATCTAGGAAGTAACAGCTCAATGAAAGAGTGTGCGGGGCGACTCTCGGGGGGGCCTGGGTGAAGGCAGGTCTGGATCTTGGCATCTTAAAACCAGATTTCTACGCAAGCTAGGTGTACTCTGTACATACATACAACAAATTACGCGTATGTACGTAAACATCGGTGTGTTTATGGGTTTGTTTTGGATGGTGCCATTCCTGTGAGCGCAGGCGGCTGTTCCAGCAGAGCCTGGCGCCGTTCATCGTTGCGTCTCTGCACGGCCGCGGGTCGGGGGCTGGGCCGTGTGCCTTTGCTGGCAGCGCGCTCATTATCTGGGGTCCGCGCTTGCTGCTTATGAGTCTGACCCCTGATTCTCCCTCCTCCCGCAGAAGCTGAACGAGGTGGCGGCGTCTCTGTTCGTAAGCTGCGAGGAAGCTCGTGTGGCAGAGGGCATGAGCATCCTGAACGAGCTGATCATCCCCTGCATGCACCTCATGAACAACTTTGAGATCTCCAAAGAGGACCTGGACGCCATCGAGGTCATGAGAAACCGCTGGTGCTCCTACCTGGGACGAGAAGACATGGACGGTAGGGAGCAGCTGCCTGCCTTGCCTCTCGCAGGCTGCGGGTGGGCAGGGCAGTGTCTGGATCCGAAGGGGAAAGGATTAAGGGAGCGTTTAAAACACTCCCTGAAATTTCTGCCGCCGGCGCCGTAGCGCGTTCGGGTGTTTCTGCTTGTGCGAGGAGAGATGTGTTTGCATCGTCAGTTGAACTACACGATGGAAGAATTCAATCTTCTCGTGCACTAAAGCTGCAGAGGAAGGGTTCCTCTTCCCTGAAGTGTGAAAAGTGTCAAAAGCAGGGCTTAGCGTTACCGAGGCGTGCGTTGGTTTTGGTTCGTCTTGCTGAGTGGAGGGTCCCGTGGGTGGCGGGTGAACGCTGGCAGACTGGACTGCGTAGGCATCGGCTTTGGGAGGGAGGAGCAGGTTCTGTCGGCGGCCAGGAACCTGGCCAGAGTTGCAGAAGACCGGGTGGGGGAGCAGATTCAGGGGATCTCTGCGTTCTGAGGAGAGGCTGGTCGTTTTACGGCTGAATTTCCATTCTGGATAGCTGTTCTTGTTCTCTGTTTCCGCGTGCAGTCTGGAGTTGGGCTCCCACGGCTCCTCTCGGTCATTTTTGTTAGGAGAAATTGCTTTCAACCCCCTTGATCTGCATGTGAAGGTTTGGAGAGTCATGGCGGAGTTTTTGTCAGTAGCAGAGGGTAAACTTGCTATAGGAGAATAAGACAAAAGCGCAGAGGTTTATTCTCAAAGTACTGTTGTTGACAAACAGTGCTAACACGCAAGTGTCCGTTCTGGGGCTTGCCGCGACGGCAGTCGCTGACACGGGAGGTTTCACCGAGACAGAAGCTGCCTGTGCTGCCGCAGACCACGTGAGCCAGCTCAGGGGTCCCCCTTCCTGCCTGCTGGTCCTTGTCCAAGGGTGCCTGCCCTTCAGCGCCGGCCCGGTGGCGTTTCGGTGGCCCGCTCCGGGGGGACGGTCCTTTCCCAGGAGCGGAGGATGCCTGCCGCAGTCTGAGGCGTTACAGGCCCTAACGTCAAGTTGCGGAAGTGCGCTCTGTCTCGTTCCAGTGCAGAGCCATGTCTCGGCGTCGCCTTGAAGCGCGTAGTTACTCCTGGCTTACCGGCCAGCACGGCACCGTGTCGTGGGAGCAGGCGATGCACCCTGGTGGGACTTGGCACAGTCCCGGGACGGCTGGTGGCGGCGGAGCTTCCCTCTGCGGGGTGCCCTGGGCAGGACTCGGGGCTGAACGAGCCCCGGGCCGGCAGTGGCGCGACGCCTGCCCTGCGTCGGCAGGCGCTGCTCATCCCCGCCCACGGGACACGGGCGCTTCTCAGCGCTGGAGATGATTCCTGAAAAGGCGTCGCAGCTTTTCAGCCGGCGACCCCGGAGCCCGTTGCCGTCTGGTCCTTTTGCTGTTGCGGTGGCGCTGACTGTCTCCTCCTCTCGCCCTTGACAGCAAAGCTGCAGATGAAGCTGGGCGAGTTGCTGCCCCGGCTCCTCGACTGCTCCACCGAGGTCATCGTGCTGAAGGAGCCCCCGAAGATCCGGCCCAACTCCCCCTACGACCTCTGCAGCCGGTTTGCCGCCGTGATGGAGTCCATCCACGGGGCCTCCACTGTGACCGTGAAGTAGGCCGCGGACTCGGCGCCGTGACGCCATGCGCACGCTGCAGACCACCCGGGGCCCTGCGGTGGGCGACGTCTGGGAGGGAGAGGGGAGAGGAGGGGTGGGAGCTGTGTTCTTTGTACATACGAGCGAATAAAAAGCGGTATTGCACTTTTGAGGTGAAGCGTGAAGCGGCAGCACGGAGGACCTGAGCCCCTGTACCGGCGTGGCACGCCGGGTCCCTGGCAGCGCCGTCGGCTGTGGGGTCCCCCGGCCGTCCCGGGGGGTTCTGCTGTTTTGGCGACTTTCTCGGCACGGAGATCTGCCGGGCGCGTTTACATCTTGCCAGATGTTGGCTGCCAGAGCTGGTCCGTCCCGATCTTGCCCAGCTGCTGCGGGCAGAGTCCGGGCTGCGTGCTTGGGGAACGGAGAGGAGCGGTGGGTCACTCTCCGTCGTGTGGGCAGTCGCGCGTGCCGCTGCATGTCCTGGTTGAGCCAAGCAGCCGTTTGCCTGCTGTATCGTAATCGGCAGAAGAAAATGTGCAGGAGTCTGCCGCCGAGAAAGGCGCAAGCAAATTTTGGCGGTGGCAAGAGGCAGGATGCCAGCTGCGAGGGCTGGAGTTGGCGCATTTTTGGTTGGTGGTCTTTTGGGGGTTTTACTGACTTTCTGTAAAAAATGTGCCGTGCCGGGGTTTCCTTTTGCTGGCAGCCTGTACTCGTGTTGGAGCTGCGGCAGTTGTTCTAAACCAAATGTTCTGAGCAAGCGGCGAGGGGGTCCTGCTCACTAGGACTATGCAGATCTTTGGAAAAGTGCAATAAAAGCATCTGTTCTACGTTAGAATGAAAAAGCGCCCTCCGTGTTTTCATTCCGCTCCGGTGCCAGGCCTGAGGCTTCCTCCTGGCTTCAGCACGAAGCAGGGGAAGCGGAGAAGAAAAGCAGCCTGTGGGCAGCGTCGCGCAGGCTGGCCGCAGCTCGGGGACGGTCCCAGCGGGCCGAAGGACGCCCGGGGTCTCCTGGGAGGACAGCGGGGAGCCTTCGGCACGGGCGTTGCATGCGCGTTAGCAGCGAGACGGGTGAGTTTGGTGCCTCGGAGCGTAGCGAGGCCGGGAGCGGGCGCGCGGAGCGGTGGGCTGGGGAGGGTCAGGAAGGCAGCTCCCGAGGACGCGGCTGCGCTCGCTGTCGGTGCTGGGAGGTTTCTTTGGAGTCTTTTCTTTGGGGCAGCGGATCTGTTCCGGAGCCCTGTGCCGCTGCCAGCCGCTCTGCGTTCCTGGGCGGTCTGGAGGAGGGAGCCTGCCCTTCCCAAGCAAGCGGTGGTCGGTAAGCGTTCACACGAAGTTAGTAAAGAGGAGGGCGAAGCGCTCCCTTCCTGCAGCCGAAATCTGCTTTCTTTACGAGTTGGGGAGTGGAAACACTGGATTGCACACCGAGCTGCTGCCGTGGCCCGCCGTGACTTCTGACAGCACCCTTTTACCTGCTGCTGCTGGCGTCGCTCTGAGAAAACACAGGTTTCTTGTCAGCAGCGCAGGAGGAGCGGAGCGACGCACGCACAGGGGTGAGGGTTTCTCCCAACAAATGAGGCCGATGTTTCTCGGACTTGTTCCTAGCACAAAATCGGTTGTAATTAGCAGAGCTGTCTCTGAATGGAAATTGCCAGCACGGTCGCACCGTTCCGCCGGTGCACGCTTCCCTGTCGCTTAGGAGTAAAGAGCTCCCGGGGGAGAGTCTTGCCTTCTCCCGGCTGTTTTTCAACTGAGTCGGAGCACCGTTACCGCAGAGCCTCAAGCTGCCCGAGCCCAGACAGCGAGCCCTGCCTCTGCCAGGCAGCGGGACGCTGCGCAGCCGGGGCTGCCGCTTTTTCAGCTTTTTGCCCCGTTGCCGTGATGGGGAGCGGGAGGACGAGCCCTCCGAGGTGCCTCTTGCGGTGCTGCGACTGAGGCAGCGAGCACAAGCGCTCAGCCCCTGCACAGAGCCCCAGGGCCGTGGCACCGCACGCTCGGTCACGGCGCCCGCCGCCCTGGCCAGCAGACGTGCGTCGCTCCGAGACGGCTTGTGCAACGCCGCTGTGTCAGCCCGACGCGCAGGCAGCAGGATGTGGTTTGGGGAGAGGTGCTTCGGTCAGGAGAATCCGGTTATTCCGACCGTCACCAGACGGTAGCTTTGCCCCGTTCTTTGTGTCGCTGCCAGGAGGCGAAACACCAGGTCGATGGCCAGAGCCCGCTCTGCGCGGCTGGCTGGACCCCAGCCCAGGCAGCATGAGAGACGCTTGGGGATAATCCCTTTCCTCTCCCCCGCCCTCCCGCTGCGTTCCTTCCTCCTCAGCGGAGCAAAGTGCAGGTTTCAAAAGGGGGCTTGCGGAGGAAAGCGGACTTTGCTTCGCCAGGAATGCCGGCGTCGGCCGGGGCCTGCCTCGAGCCCGGTCACGCGCCGCGGCTTTCAGCCTGCGGGGATTAAACCAGCGGTGAACCCGGTTGACAAGCAGTGTCGTGGCAGCGGGCCGGCTGCAGCCAGGACGCGGTGTCAATCCAGCCGCGTGTCCCGTGCTGCTGGGCGCACGGAGGAGCGCAAGTGGGCTCTGCTTTTGCAGCTCAACCAGGAAAACGTGGAAGAAAGGCTGAAGGAGATGCAAAACACCGCTCTTGCCGCTGGTGCCCAGGTGAAGGATGCAGGCGAGGACCTTTCTACGTGAAGGTCCAAGGCACGCTCACGGCTTTCTCATCTTCACTGTGAGAAGATGAGGCTGCTTCAGGGGACGTGGCCGCTGGCATCCAGCCTTTGCAGCAGCAGCGGTCTTCGGTGCCGCCTCATCTCTCCTTTTCCCTCTCCCCCTTTTTTTCCACCTTTCCCTCTTTTTTTCCCCCCCCAGTCCTTTCCGGACAGACCAGAGCATCGCTGGAGCGGCAGTGCTGCCCCTCGCAGCTCCCACCCTTCGCCCCACTCACGCCGTGCCTCGTGCGTGATGCAGCTGCATGTTCGGAGCGCAGGAACGCACCAACGCCGGCCGTGATAATTTATTGCGAATACAGCGGAGGGACGGGGACAGGCAAGGAGCGAGCGGCTACGCTGGGGCGTAGCTGCTGGCCCCGACAGAGCTGGCTGCGGGGGATTCGCGGGGGATGCTGAACGCCGCGTCGTCGAGAAGCGACTCTGCCACGGGTGTCACCAGGAGTGCAAAGCGCTGCCCGCTGCTCTGCCTCGTCGCCTTCCCACGCTCGTCCGGCGAGCGCCGCGGGGAAAGCTGTTGCTCCTTGAAGAAGTGAAGCAGACGCACAGAGGAAGGAAAACAATCTGCAGGGCTGCGGTGGAAACGCACAAATCATCCTGTAACACGTGCAGGAGCCGTCCCTGTGCCGGGAGGCACGCGGTAGCCCCAGTCCCTAGATGACCAGGTCTGCGTTTTTGGGGTGCGGGTGGTGGTCCCCGGCCGGACCCCCTGCGGCGGGGGGCTGGCGGCAGGCGGGGGCCAGCGGCGTGGCGGGCCG
>Ga0065711_1005835_pt1 | contig 19020 bp, 3 predicted proteins | sample Hoacrofraction12_FD_59098 | JGI IMG/M metagenome (GOLD analysis project Ga0065711, IMG submission 59098) | Hoatzin crop microbial communities from Cojedes, Venezuela - Epithelial fraction 12 v2 (version 2) | ecosystem: Host-associated > Birds > Digestive system > Esophagus > Crop | place... | reverse complement strand
GGCGGAGGGGCGGGGCAGCGCCGGCCGCAGCACCTGGGACGCGGGGCGTGAGGCGGCCGGGCTGGGTCGGGGCTGGTGGTGGTGTGAGGCGAGCGCCGAGCTCCTGGGTCGGCCTGTGAGGAGAGGCCGCCCGGTTTCCGCCGCGCCCCGGCTCTCGGAAACTTCCTCTCTGCGCCGCGGGGTAGGAAAGTTTCGGTGGGGTCTGCCTGGGCCGTGAGGGGATCCCGCGGGGCCGGCGCTCTGAGGGAGAGGAGGAGGCGAAGGCTGGGGCAGGCCCCCTCGCCCGGGGAGTTTGAGCGGTCGCTGCGCTCCGGTACCTTCCTGAGAGTTCAAACACCTGTGCCCTGCCGCAGCCGAGAGAAATTGGGAGGGAGGGCAGCAGTGCGGATCTCCGTTAGGTAGATAACACATCCGACTTTCCTTGCTGAGAGGCCGCCGAGGCGCGGCTGCTCTCTCCGGCGGAGCGGGGGCAGTGGCAGGGCTTGGCCAGCGATGCGAAGCCCCTCCGGAGAAGGGAGCGTGTGCCGCGGAGGGAGGCTGGGGCAGGGCTGGAAGCTGGCGATCAGCCCCAAGAAGCAAAGCCCTTGCTCGGGAGGTCTGGTGTGTAATCGCTTGAAATTTCCAGATAGGAGTGCAGCATCAGTTGTGTTTTAGATACAATGGCATCGGTCCTCTCCCCACGCCTGAGTGTAAGGCAGCCTCCAGAAGCACCGCATGGTACCTCGTTCACTTGTGAAAAAGTAAGACCCAGCGGTCCTGGGAACCAGACGCGTCCCGTGTGCCCTTCACCTGAACCAGGTCAGTTGACACAAGAACTGCTGAGCTTTGTGCGTCCCTGCTCCCTGAACAAGTGGACCTGAAAGATGGTCAGGCAAATCTCATGTGACGGAGTGGAGTCTGACAGATACCCCCCAGCAGCAGCCAGGACACACTCACTAGATCGGCTATTTGCTTCTTACCTTCTCCCAGTGTACTTATATCACATCTCTTTTCCCAGCCTCCTCCCTTTCTTCCTTTGTATCAACATCCTCTTTTCCTGTTTGCTTCCACTTTTTTTCAGTCTTCTTTTATCTTTCTCTCCTTCCTAGTCCTTTAACTTCTCCCCCCCTCCCTTTTTTTAGCTTCCCACAAAAGCATTCAGTAAACAAAGCAAGCAGAAAATTCTAAACAAAACTTTTCAAGTGGATACCAAACAAGCAATACCAACAGAGCATTTCAACTATTTCCATGGCTGCGCTGCTAGTGTATGCCACCTTCTCCTTCCTTTTGTTAAGCTTGCTTATTTAGGCACCCTTTCTGCAAAGTTTAGTATTTTTGCATTATGAGTAATCCTGGTTTAGATGAGAGGAGATGACTGTATGCTAACTAAATTGCTGTGTTTGTTAACTTAAATGATCTAAATTACACTCTGGAGGAACCTCGCTTTCTCTCCATCAATTTTATGTGTGTTTGAACAAGACTAGCCACGTGTTTTAGGTCCCTAGCCTAGCTGCCTAAAACTAAGGCAGAATTTTCACATAAGCAAGGTTAAATTAATACCTTTCAGAAATATGACCGCTAGGTCATATTTCTGAAACTAGTTCATCTGGGATCGGAAGGTTAGTTTGGAAGCTCTGTGGGGCAGGGGCTATTGACTTTGGCAAAGTGTTTAGTACAATTGGGCCCTGAACTCATCTGAGATTTTTACATATTGGAAATGATAGAAATAACAAATAACTGACTTCAAATAGAAACTTTGGGGTTTAATTTACTGGACACAATTGCTGTTAGGAGATTTAATACATCAAATTCAAACACTTCTCATTGGCTTTGCCCTTTTAAAGACATTTTTTACTTTGAGATTAATGTGACAATCAAATTCCACTGTGAGAATTCTTTTTCCTTTTTGACTTTAATGTCTTCCATAAGCTAAACATATTTCTAAATAAGACTGAATTTTTGCAAGGCCAGAGGAAGCCTTGCGCATCAACACCCAGCAAGTTGGAGTGGCATGAAGCAATATAAAATCATAAAGGCTGTACTAAAAACAGTACCCTTGAGAGGTGACTATCCATGGAGAGAAGAACTGCTCTTAAACTAAGAAAATGCTCAAGGTTTGGGAATTAATACCAGGCAGCTGTCCAGTTCAACTAAGCATATACAAATCAACTAGATCAATGAATATTATTATTTCTCTGTAATTCTATTAAAGACAAGGCAAAGTTACTAAAGCCTAACAATCATACAGTGATATCTTGTCAGTTATAAAGTATACAGATGGTTCATTTGAATGGAGTCCAGCAGTGTGTAATTTGAACGGGTGCAAACTCATAAGCCTCCCTATAGCTGAAAGAAGTGTTTTAGAATATTTATTTAGAATTAAAGTTTAAATATTTTTGTTCATTTTAGACTGGTATGCAAAATACTCTATTTTATTAACACTCTCAGCTATAGAAATATTGGTGTATTGTGTATTAGTCCAATATAAAAATTGGCTGTGTTTGCATGGCAAAATGTCAAGCGAAGGTTCTGTTATATTTGTTTGTTTTTGTTTTTATCAACATTACATATGCCCTATTGGAGTGAAATGTGAAAGAGCTCCTTTCTGACACAGGAGGAGAGGAAAGCCCCAGTCATTCCAGATAGCGCCAGTCAACAGCTTTCTGGAATTACTTCTTGCCAGCTGGCATAAATGTGGCTACTGGCTCACAGAGATCCTATAGAGAAAATGATGGGTGACACAATTGACTAGGAGGAGACAATGATAAAAAATAATGACAGCTTTCTAAGTGAAACAGTAGGGAATTAATTAAAAATAATAATAATTTTGTTTCTAGACGACTGGAAAGCTCAATAGCAATGTTTGTGTTTCATCTCTGTCTACCGTAGCCAAACATGAGGCAGGATAACAAGGATTTCCATAGATATTGCGATATAAAGATTCCCAGTGATTTTTTTTTTTTAGTATAAAGAAATTTTTCTATAGACTTGATATATGTATGTCCAACGCAAGTAGATTATCGGAGAAAATGTTACTTTTTAGTGAAGAACTTGGTTCTTCACTAAATTAAATGTGAGGGATAAATGTGGACATAGACTTAGGAGGGCCAGAGGTAACTATGGGCCCAAAATGAAGGGTAAAACAGTAACTGAAAGATGCATTTACAATGCAGTCTAGTCATAACAAAATGAAACACCACTTTTTGCTAAATTCCAGCCTGAACGGAGTCCTAGTGACAATGATATTCTCCTAGTCCTTAATGAAAAAATTACTCAGGGCCCCAGTCTAAAGCTCTTAACTTACCCTAGTGGTATTTGAGTTTATATCATGAGCGTGCAAACCACTAACATGTAAAGGCTTGAAAAGGAAGAAAAAACATTATTAATGTTTTGCCAGTTTAGCGTTTAATGCCTTGGTTTACTTGGGAAAGAGTAACCATGATTATATTAACAAATGTAGGCCACTGACGTAAGAAAAAGAAGAGACTGAAATTAGTATGTCATTCTTATTGCCCACATTTTCTAGATGCACTAGTACTTGACACTTGTATTCAAATTATTTCTGACATTTTGGTAGAGTTTTTTTTGGAATTGTGAATTTAAACTTCCCACCTAGACATCAAGGATTTTAAATAAAATCGATGAATCTAAATGTCCAAGTATCAATAGAAAAATGATCCCTTCTCTTATGTAATTAAATGTATTGTATTAATGTGTGCATAATGCAGAATCAATAAATAATGAATTACCACTGATTGTAATTGAATGTTTTCATAATTTTATTGTCAGCCATGATAAATAATCAGTACATTTATACTGCATTAAATTAATTAGTGTGTCATTTCTATTACATACATCAGCAGTGAAGTAATGCAGTGACATCTGTTTCTAATGTTTTAAAGATGTGGTATTCCTTATTAAGTAGAAGGAAGACTTATTAGAGGTATTTCCTGTGATTGGCAGTTATACTGGTACAGTCAAAGCCATCAAATAAAGGAACTTGCGCTCTTGGCAAATGCTGCATTTCAACCCCTAATGGTAGTGAGTAACAACGACGGGAGTGAATTTTACTTCTTCAGGCTTTCAGAAAATCCCACCTGCCTTTCTGTAGAAAGTAAGAGTGGATCTTCTCTCCCTAACACTGTTAGGGAGATTCTAACATGCAAAATAATTAACGCTCTGCAGAAGAACCGAGTATCCACATCCATTTCTATAGCCGTTTTTCTGCCTCAGTCCTCTGCATATGCAAAGGAAGTCCCCTGCTAGGTGCTCATTAAAAAGTCACAGATTAAGCCTTTTTTGGCTGTGATGTTCTTACGTGGAGGTATCTGGACTATTGGGTCTGTAATCTTCGCTTGGAGATCATACTAGTTTGGCATATCTTAGCACTTTGATACTACTCATACTGATGTACATTACTTGCAAAGGAAACAGGGATTTGAGTAGATGTTGTGAACATGGGAACAGAAAAGTGAAAGAGTAGAATAGGAGGAATAGAATAAATAGAAGGGGACATATAGCAAATAAACATGAATCAAGCTGTGCCAGAAAGAGCATTATTTTTGAAATTACTCTAGGTATTTTAAACTGGGTGATCACCTGGGAGCAGGGTGATGTGAAGTCAGATACACTGAGCAACAACAATTATGGGCTACAGTAGAGGTCTGGGATTCTTAATTAATGCTGTCTTTTCCAAGACACTTATGGACATCCTTAATTTTCTGTACCGTTACATCATCTTTAAAAAAAACAATTGGAAAGTCTAATGTGAGGCCTTATCTTACTGGAGTTCTTCATCCATAAAACAGCTTTTACTCTTAAATTGTTCTTACTATCAACATGCATCATCATATTTAAGCAAAATTAAAACAATTCAGAATTATTTTATTCTTGTCAGTGCAAGTCTCACAAATTACTTTCAACTGATCGCTGTCTACCTTTCCACAAATTTGAGAGTGGTCTCTGGAGCAACCACGTGCATACAGCAATTTGTGCACATGGCTTGCCGTGCACATGGGAGACTCTAGACTCGCTTTGGACTGCCTGTCTGACCAAGACTGGCAGCTGGCTAGCTCACCAGCAATGGTTATACATTTAATACTCTGTATGCTCTAACATCATGTCCCAGCTCTGTAGGCTTCCTCCCTGCGCAATAGTTGAGTGGGATTTTGAGCCTGCTCTTTGGACAGTCCTCAACAGACTGAGACAAGCTCTCCAGTTCACAGAATCCGCACTGAACTCAACAGTTCAAGCTTTACCTGAGGCATGAAGGATTTACTGTAAGAACCTGAGAAACTTAAAGCACAAAAATACTCTCTCAAACAAGGTCCCATCTACTTTTCCTATTCATTAAAATTTCACTTGACTGTTACAACTGAACAGATGTGTCCTTCGATGCTTAGACACTGGCACTTTTTGTCTAAGTGATGTGTAACTACCTTTCACCTTAAAGCAGGAAGTCTGTTGTATAAAAATGTGAGTAATACACTTTTAAGATTGTTCCAATGAAACGTGTGAACCCAAGATGCAGTTGTTGCTAATGATTCGCGACTTTTAATCTGGAGTTTGATTTTCAGGATAGAGGGCAGTGAAATTGCAAAGCCAGGACCTTAGTATAATAAGGCTGTATTACATGAGATACAATCATCATTAAGGTTCAATATTGTTTGCACCTTTTCTTCTTCAGGAAGCAAAATTAATACTGTTAGATGTATAATGAAGTTAAACACACTTTATAGCAAACTACTATGAACACAGTACTGTGTGCTCAAATGCATTCAGTAAGTCATTATACTTGAATGCTTGTTAATGTCCCCAGAGGAACAAGATTAACCTCACGTCTCACTCTCTCTGTTTGCAGGTCAGCTAAGGAAAGCAAAAGTTTTCCTGTACTGTCTGTCTGAGTGTCTCAGCCCTATTCTGAAGGCACCACCATCTAGTGGGATAAGAAGGTATTTAATTTTTCTTTACATTTTTGGGTATTTTTGAACATGGACATTACTTTCTACTTCAAGCAACAATAAAAAAATAATCTTTTTTTTGTTTATTTAAACATATAAGGTTCATGTGAACCTTTCATTAATTCTCATATCTTCCATTTAACTGCAGAGCATTTTCCAATAAAAATCTTGAGTCATTTCCATGAAAATAGGTTTTTGTAAACAGAATTTTATCAATGAGAAAACAATTTATAGCTATCCAGACTCAGTCAGAAGTGCAATTGATTTATTGAATAAATATTTTTAGTATTTTATTGAATCTACTTTGTGGAAATCCAGTTGGCAGAATTATTCATATTGTGAAAGTAATTATCTTGACCTCATCTTTAAAACCAGTATATATTTTAGACAGTAAAGTTACGTAGTTGCAGTTTGCCATGCAGCCATTAAATATCCAGCATTTGGTTGTAAGTATACTCTGACCATTAAGTCCCATCAAAAACAAATTTCAAAACTGAATGCAAAGCATTCATTTTACCTTGGCTCCAAGATTGACCATTTACTGTACTTTGCCTGATATACAGACTGCTACCTGTTCATAGTTGGGTTTTTTTTTTCAATGCACTTAACAGTTGGAAAGGATAATGGCAGGGATTTTATACGGGGGCAGGCGAGACATAAGGGTGAGCAGTGTGTATTCATTTGTTTGTGTTTTCCCAGAGAATGCATGTATCCACAGCTGTTATCCTAAGATGCCTCCTTGTGTTCAGGTCTCATTGATCTTGTTACAGCATTTCACACATAAGGGGATAATTGATTTACATCATTCAGGAGTACGTAGCTTTTATAAGTGTGAGCGTAAATATCAAGAAATTACCATATTTTAAAATTTCATAGATACTTTGATATTTTTATATGTAAATAGTAATGAAATAATAAAGATTTAAAGACTTCATGGCACAGATAACATTTTAGTATTCAGAATGTGGGCCTGCTTCTGTTTCCAAGGAAGTGAATGGTATTTTTGCCTCAGATACTACTAGGCATTTCGATGTTTTACTGTCTTCACATTATGGAAATCTTATTGACGGAAATTGGCATCAATGGGTATTCTGCACTGTACATCAATTTTATGATTCTTTTAAAACACTACATTTCTTCTGAAAGCCATACAGTAATATCAATCTGTGTTGCCATTTCTTATTGAAATCAATCTGGAGTTTTGGATAAAAATAACTGGAACTGGTCCAGACTGGTTGTGGTAGTACATGCCATTTTGACCCTTTGATCCTCAAACCACAAGCCTGAGAAGGTCAGAGACATTTCATTTAGAATGCATACTAACAAATTTGTAAGTACTGTCATTTTGAATACTGTTTGCAGTTGATAAAGACCAGGGTATTCTACCCCCCACTCCCTTAGAAGAACAAAAATCCTAAATAACTCTTTAGAAGACAGTCTAGAATGAATACAGAAATTAAGGCCAGTAATCGGTACAACTACCAGCTCCTGATTTCACATAGATTTTGCAAAAGCCTTTCCCTCAGAATTCTCATCTATTTTTAAATTCGCAAAGGAGCGAGCCTAGTCCTGAAGCCTTACTGCCACTGTCTGCTAGCTCTTGATCATACTTGTTTACAACTCTGAAGCAGGTTGCAAGAAAACATAATGAACTTAATGATTTTTTGAATAAAAGTAACTATTTCATGAAACCAGCTACAGTATATTCTCTAGTTCTTTACAGGAAGTGGAGGGCATTCTACGATTTCACCATTGTTAACGAAGTGGGATCCGGAGAGTCTGAATCCATCGTAGAAATTAGTCTCTCAATCTCAGTCAAAGGAATGCACAGTGGGATCAGAATCAAATATTTAAGAGTAGGTTTTGTTTTCAACCTGACCAATCTTCTGTGTCTCAGAATCATTCTCAGTATATTCTGTGGGTTTTTGGATAAAGTGAAAAACAGTCACATGAAAAATAACAGTGTCTTTCTTCATGTTCAGGAGACATTATTGACTTTCTCTAGTGTTTTTTCCTCTTACTTTCATGTCAAGGTTATTGTGACATACATTGATAACCTACAAAGAAATATGTGATCTTATATAAAACTGGCTTTATATACTTTAACTTCATTGACTTTCTGATGGAATTACTAGTGACTTGTGGAGGCATAAGGAAGATCAGGCCACAAGTTAAAAGTACAGGTTGAAACACCTGTGGTCATTACTATTTAATGCATAACTCTCCTGTAGTTTGAGTTTTTAAGAATTATCCTTACCCATATTTATAATGCCGAAAACTTTCAGTACCCCTACAAGACGACTACTCATATATTTCGTTAGTATTATGATACCATGAATGTTAGGGTATTTTGGACTGAGGAAGACTGTAAAACAAATAAATTTCTTCGAAATTTTTCTAGGGGAACGTGTTACCATTCGATTAAATTATACCTATCATTATTTTAAATATACTATGACAAGATCTTCCAGGGTTTTTTCACAGTCTACATATATGGAATAGAGCATAGTGTAGTATAACTGAATTTTTTTTTCCCTCAAATGTAAATGCAGGATACAGTTTTAACTACAAAAAAAATATTTTTGGACTGTGAGGTTTTTTTATATGTTAGATATTGTCTAAGCTCCAAGCAAGGATATAAGCAAAAGAATGAAAAAAAAAACCTGTTGAGAATCAAAAAAAATATTTTTGCTCAGAAGTGGTAGAGCAAGAATGAGCTTCAGACACCAATATTCTTTACTATTTTAATAAGTGCATGAAGTTAGCCAGGAATTCTGGGTTTGCTAGAAGTTTTCCACTAAGAGAAACTTATTTGCATCCAGGATCTTGTAGGTGCAATCCTTCTACAAACAAAGCATATGTTAAAAATTCAAATTGCTGGACGTAGAGAGGAAACAGAAGGCTCTCAAAACTCCAAAGTCTGTCTTTTGGCCAGAGGTGTTATGTATCTGTGCTGCAACTCAATTGTCAGTCTTGTTGTAAGGAAATCCTTACAACAGGTTATATCTTAGTCCGAATCTTGGACAGTGGCATCTATTCTGTGATTATTTACAGCTCAAAACATATTTTTTTAAAAGTTGCTAGTGTCCTCCTGTGTAGTGGCATCAACATACTTCTATTCATCCCAAGGAAATAAGAAAGAAGACACCATAATTTAATTTAACAAAGACAAATAAGGCTTCCGTTAGAATATATCTTCCCTATTCCTGCTTAGGGAATTCCTTGTCATCCAGGAAACCATCTGAAAACAGAGTATCAGGAAACTCTGCCATCTGCAAGACTGCAGGGAGCAATTGTTTTCACAAGTCACAGTAACCCTGGTCAGAAACAAGTTTTTAACACTTGACTTACTAGTCCTTGTGGAAGAGACTGCCAGTATTAGCCATTACTTAATAGAATATTGAAAAGCATTGTTTTGGAAGCTTGGTTTTGATGACCTAAACCTTTCTTCTTCTTCTGCTTCCACATCACAGCACTCTCTTGACATTAATGTACTCTTTAGCGTTGTTTAATATTGCATCCAATTTCATTGTTTACTTTCAGCCTTTTAAGACAACCCAAGAAAGATGTGCACAGTACATGAACAATTATATATCAGAGACTTAAATTCCTGATAATAAAGATGTATCGGCCACTCTACACTTCGTGCCTCAAACCGGACAGCATAAAGTAAAATGCTGGCTTTCCAGCTTGCACATTTACACAGGGCTAACAACTACAGTGGTGTAAGGCAATGGAGAATCACATTGTTGATCTTCTGCTTTGTGCTAGGGAGAGAAGTGATTTTTAGTTCAGAAGCGTTTTTTTTTCTCTTTATGTTAACAAATTTCCATGAAAAGTTCAGACAGTAAAGAAACCAAACAAAATGAATTAACACTAATGACAAAGCTATGGAAAAACCAAGTCCTGTTTTTCAAAGATGCCAGGTATCACACCACCTATGATGATCCCTCTGTTGCAAAATGCATTCTTTTCATAGTAATTTCAAAGTTATCAGGGAAATACAAATTACAAAACCTTTATTTATTTTGCTATGCATAGTATAAGGCATTTATAGTCTTGATTGGTCATCTGCGTTTTGATGCTATATACTCAATAAAAAAGAAACTGCTTTCATCAACAGATTTTGTGGATCTGAACTCTTCATAATTGTCAATCCTGATAAACTCACACAGTATAGATTTACTAGAAGAATGCATGCTTTTTACTATAGCAACAACAATAACATGGAATACATAATTAAAATCAATTAATATTTATTAAAATCTAAAAAATTATTAGTAGCTTTGAAAATCTTTCAGAGTGTCATGTCTATGGGCAGTTCCAATTTATTAAAGGACTTTTTGAATGATATCTTCATCTGAATGCACTACCACGTAAATTAGTTCATCTACTGCTTCACTGTTTAACATCCCTTATCTGGTCAAATGGTCCAGACTCAGGTAGAACCATTCTATTTCGAATCTCATTCTTAAGAACATTTTGAAGTGCCCTCACACAGTATCTATATCAGTTTTTCTGTACAATTTTATTATATTTTATTGAAAAAATAAAATGTACATATGTAATACTTCTAGATTTGACTTCTTTTGAAACATTTTTCTACCTCTTAAAAAGATTACAATAGATTCCATGAAAAGTTCACACTGAAAAAAGCAAATGAAAAACCCCAAGCACTAAAGCACAAAACAGAAAAGAATTGCACTGACATGTGAAATGTGTTAAAATTCTTCTTTGAATCACTCATTTAGACATACAAAGATAATGATGATGATTATGATGACAATAATTATAATCAACTAAAATTTAAATTCATCCATTTTCTTCTATGCAAATACCAATTATATTTCTTTTCTTTCAAATGAATGTGACCATTTTAAGTAGTTATTCTTGTAAATCTTCCTAATAATCTGCCTCAACATTTACAACGGCATAGCATTCTTCTGAAGTCAGGGAAAAAATGCTGTCTCTTCTGGCTTAACTGAAGGGTCAACATAAGGGTCTACATAAACTATATAGAATTAATATTCATCTAGCACCCTCAGAATGTGAGGAGCTATGGCCTATTCTGTGCTTTTATTTACTTAATCAAACCGAGGAGGCAGTGCCACTCATAAGGTGCTAACTGGGTACAAAAAAGGGGAGTGAACATCATGTTCCCATTACTTCTGCTTTAGAGTTTCTGAGTTTTTTAAGGCACACAGCAGAAGTAAAGGACAATGGCTCAAAGTCTTCCTCCCTCCTCTTGGAGAGTCTGTGATGCAAAATTGCTCTGAGAGAGATAGTTACAGTTCTAGGAATAGTCAGATGTTGGGGAACAATGAGCAATTCTGCTATTGGAGAAACTACCTTATCAAAGAGCTGTAGTGTATGTATTGCATGAATCCATGGCGTGAAGTTCTGCTAAGATGGACAACCACTAAGCTTACATCTTACCCTAAAAAAGATGTGAAGACTAAATCAAAAAACCAAGTCTTCTGTTTAGTACTATGTATTACGATTTGTTACATTCAAACCTAAAATTCTCATTCAGACTACAATCAGATTTGACCTCCTATCGTCTTCATTTTATTCATTATCACTGAATGCAAAAACTGGAGAACACCCTATGATCAAGGCAACGGTGTTGAAATTCAGGTTTCAGATATGCTAGAATGCTCCATTGCCTCGTCCCCTGAAAACAGATTAACATGCAAACATCTTATAAAAAATTTTAAATACTTTAATATACCTGACCCACATCATGTTTACAGTAGGAACATTAATTTCCTAGACATATACAGTTTAATTAAAATTTAATAAGTACAACGTGGATGTCTTATTTTCTGCACAAGAAAAGCTAGCATTTAAATGGCGTGTACTATTGTTTGGATTAATGAAAAATAGATGTTAAATCATAAGTGTCCTTTCTGAATTCTCAAAAGCATCACTACATATAGTCTGGCACCAGTTCACAACTTTTGAAAGAAAAACAAGACCTATTCTCATTTCTGTGAGGAAAGCTGAGCATAGTCTCGTTTCAAATTTCACAAAAATTTCAGTGGACCACTATTGCAACTCTTTAGGCTTTAAAATCCTAAACAGAATATTTTAAATACAAAACCTTATTTAACTGTAATGTTGTGAGAGAAATCCTTAATAAGGAGGCCTTTCCTGTATATGCCTTTCTTAAATGTACTTACTAAAATAGGAGATGATCACACATATTCCTGTTTCTTACAAAAAAGACTGAGGGCTGTAGAAGCTGATGGGTTTCTTTTTAGTCACAGCTCTTCTAATGCTAAAATTTCTCCCCAGACCACCTCCTACAAGTAACAGTTATTTTCATATATGCCCTTTCAGAGGGAAACAGAGTAAGAGGGTCTTGCAGCTCCGCCACTGGCTGTATGTACCCTCGGACAACATTAGTAAGTTTTCACCACTGCAGCTGTAAAGCCTGAACTTAATGCAGAGCTCTAAGTGGAGCACTGACAGACCCAGCATATCGGAACTGAGGCAAATCAGCCTCAGACACAGACTTAGTCAAGAATAATGTTTGCTTCATCATGTTTATTCATCTACTTACATAATTTCAAATGTAGTTGTTGTAGTTTATTTCATTTTTGTAACTTACTGTTATTACTGATAGCTTGCTTTACCTAGAAATCGGTCCCTCGCTGTTACTCACACCTAACTTTTAGATGTCTCTTGGATACAGTTTCATGTTTGAGTCCTTGGTGATAAGCGTGTCTTCACAAGAATCCGAGCTTGCAAGAACTCATTTCATCTGAGGCCTTTATAGTCTTTTGTTTATGGTTTCTCTGGTGAAGTCTAGGTAAAAATACTGCATATGAGACACATCAATTCACTCAGCTTTATGGACTACTTTAAACTCTTTTAATTATATGATAATATTTATGGTGAGTTTCCTAAGGGAGCTTTATCAGGTTCAGAACTTAAAGCCTTGGCTTATCTTCTCTTTTCTTTTCAGCCATGTGTCATTTATGATTTTCAAGACTGGAGAATATGGAGAATACTACTTCTTAAAAAAAATACTCCAAGAATCTTGCACTTGTCATTCTCAAATAAGGTCCACTCTGTGTTCGGATGGGGTTTTTTTGCTTCATATGCTATATTATCCATCTCCCAGCTCTTTTTTTCAGTATTTGTATGGGCACATTTTTAAATACGTATAGACAGTGAAATGAGATAACTACTCTTATCTCATGTTTAAAGCGATACACATTTCCCCTTTAACTGTAATTATTGTTTCTTAATCAGAAAAGACCATGATGTAGAGGCCGAACTTTGCATGGTAGAACTTATGTTGACTGTAATGAAGTAAGAGTGTGCCCTCATGGCTAAAGGATCCGTATTCATAGGTTGGCAACAAGTCAAAAGAGATGAATAAAAGAAATGCAATATATAAAAGAACAGGAATATTCCCAGAGAAAAGAGATTAGTTTCTTACATAAGCTACAGTCTCCAAATTTGTTGGCAAAGGTACATTTTTCCTAACCCCTGAGAACACAAGTTTGAAAATCTCTCAATATACAGTAAAAACTGCTTCAAGTAATATTGCAAATGAAATGAGGCAGTAACTGAATACTATTAGACACACTTGTCCATATTTACTAATCTTGATTCATTGCACAACTTTATATAGCGGTGCTATATGTCCAATTGGGTTTTTTTTGCCTGTTGTTTACTGGCAATTTCTGAAAAATCATAATTGACCAAGACATTTAGAAGCCAGAATATACAAATAATGGAATTGCTAGGACACAAAGCATTAAACTCTGCTTTGTAACATCCTGTTTTATAATCATATAATTTCAGTAATTGTTCCCAATTTATATTGATGTTACCGAGATCAAATTTTGTTCTAACAATGTCATCTTCATAAGAAGAAACAGAAGACACTGGTTATGAAAAAAATATTTCAAAAATGCCAAGTTGTCACTTAGAATATGTAATTAAGCTATACAAACATACTTTGATACATATCCAAAATGTATATATTCTAGGAGAGTTTATAATTTAAATCCTTACTAGAATAGTTAAGGCTCAGATGTATACGTCCGAGTATATCTAAGTTCTGTTGCTTCTGCCCTCTTACAATTTATCCTGCATTAGTCCGCAGTGTTTCTAGATCACATTTTTAGCTTTGGTGTCAGCCTCTTCGTGGATGCTAGGCAGGAACTGACTGCTGCCCATTCCTGTATATCTGCAGTCTGGATATTCCCCACTTCAAAATTATCTTGACATAAGCATAGGAAAGTATTGTCTCAGGTAACTGACTTTGCCATTCTTATTGACCAATCTTGAATTTGGGAGTTCTAATACTTTGAAGATCCATTTAAATTTTCATTTACAGACTGATGACACAATGACGCTAAGTTGCATATGCTTTTGTTCATTTGAATAGGACAAACTGGTAACCCATATATACTGTAAAGTCTGAAATAAAAGTGTTAAAAAGTGCTGTGCATATTTCTGCCAGAAATACCACTGTGTCTTCTCAAGGACCTCTTAGATACAGTGAAGAACACATTTCAATCCACTGAGGAAGTGAAGGAAACTTCTGAAAAGGGACACATTCCATGTACAAAGAAGTTTTGGTCCTTTGCTGAAGTATAGAATCATAGAATCATAGATTGGAAAAAGCCTCTAAGATCATCAAGTCCAATCGTCAACCCAACACCACCATGCCTGATAAATCATGACCCAAAGTGTCACATCTACACATTTTTTGAACCCCTCCAGGGATGGGGATTCCACCACCTCCCTCGGCAGCCTGTTCCGACGCCTGACCACTCTTTCAGTAAAGAAATTTTTCCTAATATCTAATCTAAACCTTCCCTGATGCAACTTGAGGCCATTGCCTCTCGTACTATCGCTTGTTAGTTGGGAGAAGAGGCCAACGCCTGCCTCACTACAACCTTCTTTCAGGTTGTAGAGAGTGATAAGGTCTCCCCTCAGCTTCCTCTTCTCCAGACTGAACAGCCCCAGCTCCCTCAGCTGCTCCTCATAAGACTTGTTCTCTAGACCCCTCCCCAGCCTCGTTGCCCTTCTCTGGACACGCTCCAGCCCCTCAATGTCTTTCTTGTAGCGAGGGGCCCAAAGCTGAACAGAATACTCAAGATGCAGCCTCACCAGTGCCGAGTACAGGAGCACGATCACCTCCCTACTCCTGCTGGCCACACTATTGCTGATACAAGCCAAGGTGCCGCTGGCCTTCTTGGCCACCTGGGCACACTGCTGGCTCATGTTCAACCGCCTGTCGACCAACACCCCAAGATCCTTTTCCACCAGGCAGCTCTCCAGCCACTCCTCCCCAAGCCTGTAGCGTTGCATGGGGTTGTGACCGAAGTGCAGGACCCAGCACTTGGCCTTGTTGAACCTCATACAGTTGGCCTCAGCCCATCGATCCAGTCTGCCCAGATCCCTCTGCAGAGCCTTCCTACCCTCGAGCAGATCGACACTGCCACCCAACTTGGTGTCATCTGCAAACTTACTGAGGGAACACTCAGTCCCCACATCCAGATCATTGATAAAGATGTTAAACAAGACCAGACCCAAAACTGAGCCCTGGGGAACACCACTTGTGACCGGCCGCCAGCTGGATTTAACTCCATTCACCACCACTCTCTGCACTCGGCCATTCAGCCAGTTCTTTATCCAGCGAAGAGTACACCCATCCAGACCATGGGCAGCTGGTTTCTCCAGGAGGATGCTGTGGGGAACAGTGCCAAAGGCCTTACTAAAGTCCGGGTAGGCACACCCACAGCCTTTCCCTCACCCACTAGGCGGGTCACCTGGTCATAGAAGATCAGGTTGGTCAAGCAGGACCTGCCTTTCATGAACCCACGCTGGCTGGGCCTGATCCCCTGGTTGTCCTTCACATGCCCGCTGAGCCCACTCAGGATGAATTGCTCCATAATCTTGCCCAGCACTGAGGTCAGCCTGACAGGCCTGTATATTATCATTACTTCTGTTTTAAAAATAATTTACAGCATTCTGTCTCCATCTCAGTAGTCCTAAAAAGTAGACTTTTTTATCAAGGAAAAAAAGATGCAGAATGATAATTAGGAAAGTAAAAGGCTGTTTTCAAACATGACTAAGTGCTTCAAAACACCCACCCACACTGTAAAAGAAGATACAGCAATAAGAATCCATGTGCTATACCAAATTATTTTAGCCACTGATACAGGGTACTGAGAGAAGTAGTCTAATCAAATAAAAAACTGAACTGACACCATATATTGCATATAATGCACTAATAACCTGTGTTTAGGTCAACGTAAATCAAGATACAATCTGATTCAACTACCAGTAGTTTTCCAAGTTTCCAGTTCCTAAAGTAAGCTTTCCTCCACGTCTCTAAGAGACAAGCACTAAAAACTGCAGCGTATTAGTCATCATCCTAGGTTCATCAGCTATTTTAAGCATTAAAATTAGCCTGTAGCATAAAATATAACTGAACTTTTGGGCTACTGCAAAGACTATCATCTCCTTCGTCCTGCACATCTGTAGTTTTAGGAAGCCTGTAAAACTCACAAGCAATACTTAATGAAGCTGTAGTGGAGCCTTCTCTCCATATTCTGCCAGCTACACTGGGCAGAGCAGCCTGAACAAAGCTCTGATCCTGTTTTTTTCTCCTCTATGCTCACTTTGTACAAGAAAGTTTTGACTGCAGTGAGAGACCTACAGATTATTTTTCAGAATGTCATTAATTAAAGATTGGAAAAACAGACTTCTTGCCTTGCGTGCTTACAGAAGTAGAGTGAAATGTAATTCTCTTTCCCAATCTCTCTAAACAATCCTATAATTTACTCACATCTTAGTAATCAGAAGGGCAACTTTAAAATTAGTTTCTGTGCTCCTTTGGTAGAGGATGTGGATTTAATTACTCTGTTTTTTTAAATATGTTTAGTTCACTGATCTACCAAGGCCAAGATTACTGTGTCAAAGGAATACTCATACCATCCGTGGGAATTAAGTTTCTACATACAATTGCAAATTTGCAGTTTAGGGTCTAACGCCACTAATAAAACAGAAGTAATGTGTTCTATGGGCATGATTGGGACTGACCACTGCAAGCCTTGACAGGAAGAAAGAAAAATTCAGATAGTGGTAACAAAGAAGATGTTAGAATAAAGGTGTATCAGAGTTTAGAAGAAATGTGGAAACAAATATTTTTTTTCCCAGACATACTTGAATGTAGATCTGTAGTTAATGAACAATCTAGTCTGTGCATGCTTGAGTGACTGACAGTTGCAGAACAGCAAACTCTATATGACAACCATGCATAACTTCAGCAACACACAAACATTTTCTTGCTGCCTGAACTAATGAGCCATTTAGCTGGGATAAATCAGGTTATTCAATAGATGTTTCAAGTAGCTAATAGGCCCGATCCTGCTGCTGATCCTTGTTCAGACTGGTACTCAAGTAGAATTAAATTCTGTATTCATGGAGTGAGGAATAGAATGAATAATGAGATTTCACATGTGGAGTCACTGCAGGATAAAGATACTACATAACTTTAAAAAAAATAAAATTCATCATAGTGAATATTAAGTATTTGCTATGTGGTTTTGGAGGAAGAAATATTTGATTAAATGATCTGAGACTAGATCTTGAGATAACTAGAAGCTCCATAATTCTAACGCTGATTCATCCTGATTTTCTCTTGGGCTTCAGTGTTTCTACCTAGGAAAATAAAAACAGTTACATAGTTTATGGGGGTTTGCTAAGATCGCTATCTTTCCAAAAAGTATTTTGATAACGTTCAATATTAACTACACAAACTTTAACAAAGGTAGTTCTATGAATATGTGAAAATCCAAATGAAAGTTATAAAGCAAACCCTGTGTTTTTATGAGATATTTTGCTTGAAATCAAAGTAGGAAAAATTGCTTACAGGAAAATATTTAGAACTGCTAAAAGTGGAATCTTAAAACTGATCTTTGCATGTGTCTTTCTGAACTGTTATTGCTAAAAACGCTGTATGAATCCTCTGCAATATATAGGATTGTGAATTCTTTCATAAAACGTAGAAAAACAAATGTATTTAATATAAACGGTTCAAAAACCTACATTTAGTCTTGTCAGTGTGCATTTTTGAATGTGTTTTGGCAGGTCTAATTGATGAGACCTAGTTTAACAAAATATAGGGAAATTCTGCAATCAGGCCACAGGATGTGCAGTTTAATGATGTTGGTGTGCATTTCTATTTGTTTCTAATGTAGAGGGTCTATTGGTAAAATGAATGCCCATTTTGTGGTCTGTTATGCAGAAAATGTTTAATCCAGTGTTTGATTTACTCTGTTAAATCTTCTTTATTGAATGTGCTTATTCATCCATGCAGAATTGGGTATGCTGCTTTCTGTTACTATGACATTGCAATTAAATAGCTAAAGAGAAAAACATGGTAAGACATTTTCTCAAGGTCCGTGAAATTCTCATAAAAATTATTCATACTTACATATTTTACTTCTACATTGGCTGATATTAAAACTGTAAAGTACAGAGAAATATTTTTGTGTTGTATGGGGCTGACAAACCTTGCAGTTAAAGATCCTGAATAATCGTTTTTGTCAAATAAATAGTACTAAGAAGAATTTCTGGTCCATTGGATAATGACTGTCATCACGAAATAGGATTGCACTGATTGCATCTTATGAATGAAGCTAACAGGAACTCGCAGAACCAAACAACAGCATTTTGTGGTGGGATAAATACTTCAGCACTTGAGAAACAGTAAGACATTGACAGTGAAGTAGCGCTGTTCGAGGGCAGTCCTAGAATTATACTAAACAATAACAACAGGTTTTCACAATTAAACTGTCTTTTCATGAGTATGCTCTCCCTCAGTAAGAAAAGGATGTGCAAGGAGAATTTGTTTTATCCGATTTAAGCAATACAGCAATACTTTGTTCCTCAACTCAAGGCATTTAGGTCTGGATGATCCAGCATTGTGAGAATTCTGGAGCTAAATTTCTGTTGTTACAGGTTAAAAAGTAGAAACGACAGCTTCATTAACAGAATTGGACTATGGAAGCTGCAGAATGGATTTTTTTTTTTTTTTTTTTTTTAA
>Ga0065711_1038210_pt1 | contig 19021 bp, 13 predicted proteins | sample Hoacrofraction12_FD_59098 | JGI IMG/M metagenome (GOLD analysis project Ga0065711, IMG submission 59098) | Hoatzin crop microbial communities from Cojedes, Venezuela - Epithelial fraction 12 v2 (version 2) | ecosystem: Host-associated > Birds > Digestive system > Esophagus > Crop | place... | reverse complement strand
CTGTCCGCTGGCGGGGGGGGAGGCCTGGGTCCCCCCGGTGCTGGTGGGAGCGGGTCCTTGGGGGAGGGGGGGAGCGCCTGCCCTGAACTCGGCGGTGCGAGCTGTGCTTCGCCTTCTAGGCCGAAGGAGATACCAAGGGCGATAAGGCCAAAGTTAAGGATGAGGTAAGAAGTTCAATATTTTGACAAAGTTGGGTCGTTAAGTGTTTGCGTTGGAAGAGGGAGGCTTAACTTTATTAAAATAAAGAAGGGGGGGAGTGGTCTTAATTGATCATGGCTTTTCAAAGTATTCACTGTCTTTTAACCACCATGAAAAATCTACTCGACTCCTGTTAGCTATAAGTAGTGATTTAAACGGGATCTTCTTATGTTTCTTAAGAATGGGGGGGAAAAAGGGAACTAAAAACTTAAATCGTTAGTTCTGGGATTTTACAACTTTGCAATGCGAGTTACTTTACGAGTTTTTGAGCGTTCATATTCCATCCCATTAAATTTGATCTTTTATTATTTTTGAACAGCCACAACGGAGATCGGCGAGGTTATCTGCTGTGAGTATTCTGTCGTTGAGCAGAGATGTCACCACACTCAGTTTTAAGCTGGAGTAGTGGGTACCGCATCTGTGTGAGAGCCGTAGGTATTCTGGAGAGACGCGTTGTTCAGGTGGAAGAAAGTTACTGGCTTAACGAACTGGCCCATTGTGTGGTGCTATGGGAGTGGTAGAATAATTGACAACCCAAGTAAGTGCTGCAGTTTCAAATATTTTGATTTGCTTTCATAAAACTAAACCATTGGGGTTGAATGTTTTTAAAATAGGAATAAGTTTGTCTTAAAGTAATTTGAGTAACACCAGGGATTTTTCTCACTTGCAGAAGCCTGCTCCTCCCAAGCCAGAGCCTAAACCGAAAAAAGCAGCTCCAAAGGTGAGTCGTCGTGTCAGTGCTGTTACTGAGATGTAAATGGGTTCTGAGAGATTTGTCCAGTAATAACCAATAAAACTTCAAATAACAGCGTGTGTGGCGATGACATGGAGCTGCATCCTTACTGCTGTGAAGTTGCACTGAAAACTTCTGAGCTGTACTAAATTTGCATTAAAAATACTGAAGTGAAGACTCCTCATAGTTGTTGTCGATCTCTTTAACGACGCGAACATTTGTGTGTTGCGTTCTTCTTGGGCCAACATCCACCCTTGGCTTTTGCCATTCTAGTTTTTGGGTTCTCGTGGCCTAATGACTGGAGGTTGGTAATCATAATGGCGCACGTCGTTTTACCTTTGCAGAAGAGCGAGAAGTTGCCCAAGGGAAAGAAGGGGAAGGCTGATGCTGGCAAGGAGGGAAACAACCCTGCAGAAAATGGAGATGCCAAAACAGACCAGGTATGGCGGTGGGTCTGGGCGCTTGTCTTACATCAGCGAATTCCCATTAACATATCGAGCATGGACAGGGCTAGGCTTGCGCTAATGAAGAGGGGTTATTGCTTGATTATTTAGACCTGTTGCTTGTGACACTAGCAACGTATGAACGGGCGTTGGGGGGAGGGGTGTTGCATGCTTGGTGAAGAGCTAAAGTTGCCTGTTGGCAAGCTGAAGTTGCCCCAGGAAAGTTACTGCTCTGCCTTGTTCTGAAAATGCATAAGGTTTGCACGGAATAGAGCAACTTCAGGTTGTCTTTTACGGTACCTCAAATGTTCGATTTTGTTTTGTTAAAAATTACACTGGTGCAGCCCAGATAAGATTTCTTCTGTTCAGAGAACTGCTGTTCAGAAAAAAACGAGTTTTATCGGTTGTTTGGCGCGAGTGCACGGTGTGTATTGACTGGTTCCCCTTTTTCTTGTAGGCACAGAAAGCTGAAGGTGCTGGTGAAGCCAAGTAAAATGTGTGAATTTTTGATAACTGTGTACTTCTGGTGACTGTACAGTTTGAAATACTATTTTTTATCAAGTTTTATAACAATGCAGAATTTTGGTTTACTTTTTTTTAAGCTATGTTGTTAGCACACAGACCGCTTCGTTGTTGTGTTGGGGGGGGGGGCAGTGGGGACAAATGTCACTTAGTCTATTTCTGGGAACCTAAATTTTAATAAGAAAAGTTTTCCCGGTCCCACAGCTTTTGGAAGAAGGGCTCTTCCTGAATCGCAGAGGAAGGGATTCCTTTGTGCTGTCCCTCTGTTAAGTTCTGTGAAGTGCATCCAAGTGACCATCGAAGCTCCCAAGGTGCCTGTTGCCGACTTCAAAACCACAGTTTGTAGTGCCCTCGGCATTCCCTTTCACGTCCTCGTTGTTTGCCTAAAGCCAATCACTCCAAAACACGGCAGAATTGGCATTTTGGGGCTTGCCACTCTAAATGCATTGTCAGGTGATCCAGACTTCTGGTGTCTGATTTAGGGATCTAATGGCTCGAAAAGGAGCTGTACTTCCTCTTTTATATTGTGGATCTTCAGATTAAGAAACCTGCATTTTAATTTTTTTTCCTCTTAAAGTCAGGGTAGGTTTGTGAAGCGTTGTTAAACAACATGCTAAATGTGAAAGTGTCCACCCTCACTCTAAACTTTCCCCTCTACAAGTATGAAATGAAGATTCTTCCGTTTTATAGCAACGTTTACGTTTTGGTAGTCCATGAAGGGAGGGGAGTTTGACGGTTGTTGTAAAATGTTGCAGATTGTAGCCCATGTCCTGCCTAAATTACCATGATTGTTTATGAAAAGTACCTTTAATAAAGCTGGATACGGTTTGGCTTGGACTGTTCTTAATGCCTTTCTAAATTCTCTTGCCTTTATTTCACCTGCGATGTGGTTAGTGTCAGGAGGGTACTTGCCATGTACACGTGTGTGTTTGTATTTAGGCGATGCTTTGCTAAAGGCCAGGAATTTGGTTGGAGCATCTTAATTCAGATAATTAATCCAGTCTTAATTCACAAGTGAAAAGTGAGATTTCCCTACCTGAGAGCTGGAGCACTGCAGGATGTTTTGAAACTTGGCTTACTGGGAGGCCCAACATGGAGCCTGTAAGTGAATTTACGGAGATAAACTATCTTTGTTACCGTCTAAAAAGTGGCACCCTACGAAAAGGGGAAGAATACAGCAATCTTGCAGTCGCTGCAGAGAAAAATAAATTTTGGTAAGCTTTTCTTGGTAGTGAAACCAGAACTAGCTCCGTGAAACTGATGGTGTGTTAGATTTCTGTGCTGAAGCTTGGATATTCTTGCTTCTGCTAATCAAATACAGACTTTGCTGTGGTAGTGACTAAGCAGGAAACAAGATTTGTTGAGTAAAAATGCACCATTTGTATAGTTGCTACTTACACTAGTGCAGAGCCAAACCAGAAGCCCCGGTGTGTAAATGTCTCCTTCAGCAGCTTTCTGGGAGTGCTTTTTCGGTCTCTGGCCTTTCCCGGGACTTCAGCGTCGGCTCTTGGTTCAGTTCAGCGCCCTGTTTCAACCTGTGCTGTTTTCAGAGGGAATCTGATGGAAACCAACAGGGCAGAGTTTCACATCAGATTTTTGGTGTCTAGAGTGCTGGAAGTGCTCTGGAGGGGCTGGACGGGCAGAAAGCAGCCAGTGTGAGATGCACCAATAGGAGCTGTTTTTCCATCTTGTATTATCATAGCTGATATGTCTTATACTTGCCATAGCAAATGTAAGAAGTAAAATGTGTAATAATCTTGCGTATACGCTATCCGGAAGCAGCAGCTTAGAAACGGCCAACGAAACTACTGACTGCTTGCTTGAGCATCCGAGCAGTGGGATGCGGCTGCTGACAGGCCGCAGCTCCCCGGCAGCGGGAGCAGGGAGGAGGTTGTGCGCTGCCCGGGGCGTCCTCCCGGAGATGCAGCTTGGGCGAAGCCCCAGGACGTCCATGGGGGAGGTTGAGAAGCTGGGGTGAAGCAGAAAGTCAAAGATTCCCGAGAAAGGCCGTTAGGGTACCGTGACGTTGCTCTGGTCTGCTCTGCTGTGTCCTGTGGAAGAGACTTTGGAGGGAGCAAGCGTGGTTCAAGCGCCGGAGCGGGAGGGCTGAGGGCGGGTTTGAACTCCTCGGGGTTTCCCAAGGAGCCCGAATTTCCAGGTACCAGAGGGAGGTGAGCCTGGAGGCTGTGGGATGGTCGAGGCTTGGTCACAGCCCGGGTGAGGCTGTAAGCGCGCTCTGGGCGGTGAGCTTGGGATTTCACCCAGTAATAATAACGTAATTACCTTTACATTCAAATATTTTAATTAAATGTTTTAATATAAGGAATTTTGAAATAGCCTACCTTGCTTTTGTAGAGCCTTACGTTGTTGGGCTTCTACACAGACAACGAGCAGTTCCAAACGAATCGGGTTTTGAACGGGTTGCCAGCTGGAATGCTCTGGTGTTCTCTGTGAGCATCTTTGTGGCTGGAAGGTCTCTTCATCCCCTAGTCGTAAATAAAGTACGGCTAATCAAGTGTAATTGCAGGGTTTCTTTTCAGTGAAGAACTTACTGCTTAACTATTACTTAAGCTTTTCAGTACTTAGAAGTCTCAACGGTGTGTCGCTGTCCTGTGCGTTGCTGTACGGGACATTTTCTGCAGCCGAGCAGGAAAATGATGATTTTAGCTGCTAACTGCCATCTCTGTAGCTCCTCAGCCATGCTCTCTTACTGCCAAGCGAACTTCCAAACCCCATTACATCTCGGATGTACGGAATCAACGGCCTGAATGCCTTGCCACACGTCACTTCATGCTGATACCGTAATACGCTTTGGAAAGTATTGATGCTGTTGGTTTTGCTACGAAACTCCTGTATTTTCCTTTATCCTGCTTTGAAATCTGCTTGCTGAGCAGAACACCACCTCTCCTCCAAACATGTAAAAGTTGCTAGAGAAGTTTTAAACCCCGCGGATGATCCACGTCTCGGCTACGCGAGGGCTCTGCCTGTCTCTTCTCCGCACGAAGCGACGCGTATATTCGCTGCTGCAAGATCTGAAGCTCTTGCGACACCGAAGGTGTTTCCCCCGGCTGTGCCCTTGTGCTGGAGTTATTGGCCTGTGGAGCCTGACTTGACACGCAGGGCTCATCTATTCCTCCTTAAGCAAACAGAGGGTGAGGGATGCTAAAGGCAGTAAATCCAACTAATTAGTTCTGTAAATTAAAAGCTAAAGAGCAGGCAGCGCTGCGCCGCGATCCATGCATGTTTAGCGGTTAGAATAGCCGCAAATCTGCATCTCCAGCTGCCAGAACGCCTCAAGCTAAAAATAAGTTTTTCTGTTAAATCGTAATCATTTTACATGGAGAATTGTCTCTGTGTATCGTCTGGGAATGTGATTTATGCTGCCGGGTGCATTTAGAAAGCTGCTCTGTCAGGTGGTCTTCGCGTTAGCGTGTGTTCTGTCCTATTTGTTTGAGCTGACAAGGACTGGAGCCCACCGGTGTTTGATGGCAACACGGCCATGCACAGAACTGCCCAGCGATCTGCTGGTGAAGGGTACCGGTGCTACGCAGTAATATGTGATTATTTTCCAACCTAAAGAGCATCCTATTTTAAATCAAGCTGAGGGTTTGAGCACTAAAAAAAAAACCCTGGGAATGCACAACGATGGTTCCCATTTGCAGCTGATGACTGGGAAAGACCAAGGATTGCGCTAGCTTCAGGTAAAAACAGAAGTACTAGGTGTAGAGACAAACGGTGCTGTCAGAGCCCGGCTGCGTTGCTGGGCTTTGCTCAAGTGCCCTGTCTAGGAATTTGTTGTGGAAGACATCATCCTCCATTTTTTGTCCACTCTTCTTCATTACTTCTCAGACGTTGGTGTCCTGAGGACCAGCAATGGCGCTTTGGAAGGGTAAGCCAGCTGTGACCCTGGTCACGTTCTGGCAGCTGCGTCACGTCGTTTCAGATGGTAACTGCACGTCTCGAGAGCTGCGCGAGGCTGTTAGGCAGTGCTGGGTGCGTTGGAGGTGTCCTGTAAGACACGAAAGCTTTTTTGTCTTTCTGCTAATTACCCCAGTTCTCAACATTCGCTGTCAATTTATGTGATAATTTTCCTTGTTCTGCTGTCTGATACCTTTCACACCTTCATTTTATCCATCCTCTTGCAGAAAAATGGCTTGCATGCACTAGAGAGCTACGATGAAGCAGGAGCCGGATTCAGTATGACGGGGGAATCTGTTGCTCGGAGTTGCAGCAAAGGGGCACAGCAGCATCCAGGATCCAGAAAGTCACCACGGACAACAGAAAGGCGAACGAGTAGGTTCAGTGTTCCTTGTCGGGCCTTGAAGAAGTCGTCGTGTACCGGTATGGTTTAAATCCGTGTAAAATTAGAGGCCGTGCCACTGAATTGTTTCTCAGTTTATTAATTTCAGCACAAATGGTCTGGGAAATGGACCCAAACTGCCGTTATCATTTATTTGCCTCTTAATAAGTGAGATTGCAAAGAACGGCCAAGTTCTTAACGGCGCTGAAACCTTTGGCAGGCTTCCAGCGGAGCCTGTGGGCGATCCTGGTTTTCTTAAGACTTCAGATTTTTGCTGGGCGCTTAAGAACATTTAGATTACTGAGAAATGATAGAGCAGAGTCTCTGGACTCTCCAAAAGCAGTGTACTAAGTGACAATTAAAACTGAGTAGGAGTTAACGTGAGGTAGTTGCCGGCCAGTGGGTCACTTCCCGCAATCCCACAGAACCACCTTTACCCCAGCCGTGGTTTTATTTTCAAGTGAAAGTGGATTGTTTGGCTAAAAAAAGCACAATTGAACTAGATTGTGCTGGGGGGACTCCCCAAGAACAACAAACTCCGTCCCTGCTCCTCCTGACGCGGTGCCCTTGGATTAGCAGCGTTGAGTTTCAGGGTGATTTACTCCTGCGGCAGTTTTCATCTTGCATTCACAGAGCTCAATTATATTTGGAAAAAGTGACAGTATCCTCCTCCCATCAGCCAAGCCCTGTGCTGGGTGGGTATGAAAAGGAACAGGGAAGGAAAACGGACTAAATCTCAGTGCGCACACGCAGTGAATATTGAGTTGCAGGATCATTTGTGTCAGAAGAATCACCAAGCTTGATGGCACGGGGATTTCATTGTCCCTAAATCATCCCAGATATGGTAATACTGTACCCAGGGACTAATATTGCTGACTATAATTTCTGAGAAATGGGTCCTTATCCTGCAGTTCGTAGAGATGAAATGGAGCTATAGTTAAACTCACAATTTACAGTGTGAGCCCGGCCTCGCTGGCGAGGAATGGGAAGGCGATGGCACAGGGGGAGCTGATTCTGAGGAAAGTTTGATTAAGGCTAATGAGGAGGAGATACTGACGAATAAAGAGCTTTAGTAAGTTGACATTAGGAAGACTTCTAATGTGAAAGGCTGGGCTTTTTTTTAAACTATTTAGACAGTTTTGATTTTTAACCATCTCCTTGCAAAAGGAATTTTTAAAGTGACAGAAAATCTATGGCGTGACAGAAGAAATAGCAACAGGAAATGTAAGGGAAAAACTTCCTAAATGTGAGATCTATTAAAATGCATTAAAGACTCCAAACAAGATTTCATCACCTTAGGTCTGTAACACCAGCCTGGAGAAAGGACTGAGACAAGGTGGAAGGAAGGCACGGTGCGACTGGCTGCAGATGACCTGGAGGTGCAGCATCTCACCGCTCTGCCTTCCAAAGCTCCTGCAGGTACTGGAAGCTTTTACATTTTGCTGCCGGATACTTGAACCCCCAACTTGCTAGGTTTCCCCTTCTAAACAGATTTGATAGTGGATTTCATTTTGTCTTCTTCAATTATCCCACTGAGTTTACTTTTGGATTTTTAACAAATTTCCTCTGGGCAACAGCTCTGCCCTGCTCTCAAGCGTGTTGGTTGCTGTTGCTGTGTATGCGCAATCACGAAGCAAGGGAGGGGTTACTATTAGATTACTATTAATCTAGTTACGTTACTATTTTAGTGTGGCCCAGACAGGAGGTTTTGTGTGCCTTAATTCTAATGAAGTGGTGTCTCAGTGCTCATTGTTGATGGCAATAAGTGTTATCTAAGTGTAAGAACTGAATGTATACATATATGGGGTGCTTAGTCTAGCCTGAGGACTGATGGTAAACTTAGGCAATTAAATTAGTTTCTCTAGTAATTTCCTTCTTACTGGAGATGATACTGGAGATGGTTACTGTGCTGTGGGTGTTTGGTGAATAGGGTTTGTTGGAGCGCAGCCTGGTTTGCGATGCCCAGGTTTCCCTGCCATACCACGACCAAATTAGCTTCCCCGCTGGCGAGCCCTGCAGAAAGCGAGGAAGGAGAATTCCGTTGATCCCGAATTAATTTCTCTTGCGCGGTTTCAGGAGTGAGCTGGATGGGTGGCATGCTGGCAGGGGAAGGCTGGGTTTGGCAGCCTCACCCTCCCTCCTTGCCACGGCCCGGTGGGCTCGGGGATTTGTGGGGCTGCTCTTCAGCTCATTAAGCACCGCTTTAATTAACAGCCCGTTCCTCCCTTGGCCACACGGTGGTACCAGGGAACGCAGAATCGAAGCCACAAACGGCAGGCAGCGTCCAACTGCAGCACAGGCCGCCTGTCAGCAGAGCCGGGAGCCTGGAGCCTGGGTTATCCTGGGTTATCCCAGTCCAGCGTCTGTTATTTGCTTTTAGGAAGCGGGAGGAGTGCTTCTCCAGCAGCCTCCATCGCCCTGCTCTCCTGCCAGCCTCGGCAGACCAGCACTCAACATGCGATGGTCACCAGAGCGGGGCGAGTCCCCTCCGAGCATCCCTAACCTAGCTGTGCAGCCACAGCACGGGAGCACTTTCCAGTTTTTGTTACGTTTTTGTCTGAAATCCAGACAGAGTGCTCAGTTCAGCATCAGTTTACAGGCACGGCTGACATCTCGCAGGAACCTGCCTGTGGTGTAGCGAGCCTTTGAGCTTAGGCTTCCCAGATTCTATTTTAAGAGTCACTGGACCATTCTCTCTCTTCCTCAGGCACTTCTTGCAGCTGCTGTGGCACATGTCCTGGGAGTTTCAGCTTAAACGAGAGCTGCCGCTATCCGTCTCATCTGTCCTCAAACTGGGGAAGGGATACTTTATCCTAAATCCAGATTTAAATAGGTATCGTATAAGCCTGGTTACTTTTAGGCTTGTTGGTACAAACGACTGCTATCACACTTGCTGCATCTTCAACCTGAGATTACAGAATAAATCGTATCATTCAAAGAAATAATACTTTATTGAAAAGCTTCCTGCACTTTTTGTCATGCCTCCCTTTGCTGTTGTATGTCAGTATTTTGAGTGCCTGTGCTTTTTCTCTACAAGCTTGATCTAGGAAACCAAATTGTCATATTTCTGCCAATTCACAATGCTCCTTGAAAGTCCAGCTGGCGTGATTTTTCCGATGCTGTAGAACTCTGTGCTCAGTTTTCTAGCCAGCAACTTCTGCCAGTACTGTTTGCCGAGTCTCACAGAATGCCATCCTGGAACACGTATTGGGCTGAAGCAATGCCCTCAGTTGCAGAGGGCTGATTTTCCTTTGTGTTTTACATTGTGAAATATCTTCGTCATTGGGTTGTCTCCTTCTCACACATGCTTTCCATGATTACCTTTACCAAGGAGCGGTGCCTAAAGTTGGAAAGGAAGTGGCCGCTTCCCGGAGTTGGCGAGATTGCGTGTGGAGCACTTGACACCCTTGTGATACTTCCTTGAGGTGGATGCGAAACGGAAAGATGAGCCTCCTGGTAAGCCAAGCTCATTCCTTTTCTTCAGTTCTCAGTACCTACTTGGGGCAGAGATTGATGCATTTATTGGGGCAGGGATCTATGCATTTATTGGATGAAGTGGGCAAAACACCACCTGGAATTATAGGGAAAAGGCAGAAGACAGAGATTTCCAGTCACAAGTATAAATGCCGTTCCATGAAGGTGTAGTAAACATTGACACCAAATGCTTCAAGGACTTCTGAGTGTGCCCTGTACTGGAATGACGTAGATTTTATTCACAGACCCTGTCACCGTGCCCCGCTAGTTCCTAGATAATAAACCTACAGCGATTATTCAGTGATTAGCAGAGTGAGCAGAGCGGGGCTGTTATCCGTTTGCACAGAAAAGCTTTGGGAGTTTGGTTTGTTGATTAACTCTTAAATGAACAGTTTCTATCAGCAAAACAAGGAGGAGCCAGCTTTAAGTTGAGCTTACAGTTTGTGTATGGGGGGGGGAGGAAATATAGGCCAGCTTAACCCAAAATTGGGGATGCTGATAGACCCTTTCCTCCCATCTGTCATTCACGGAGGTGGTGGGGCTGGCAGCCCAGCGGCCACCCGAGCCAGCACACTGCTTGGACTGGTGTGCACTGGCCCCAGCTGGGTTATATTCTATACGGGGTCTGGCTTGCACACATGAGTAAACAGATTGTTGAAGATAAAACGCCCCAATGTCACCCCAAGGTCCTGCTCACGGGCTGTGTGCTCGGCACTGGGGTTGCACGTTCGCTGCCTACCAGAGCGGTGAGAAGTGCGATGATGCATTTGTTTTAAATCAAAGGCATTGGGTTCCTGCCCGGGTGCCTGAGCAGGTCGCTGGTTACAGAGCCAGACGGAGGTGAGGGCAGAGCTCCCCGCACTCGTCTGCAGCCAGCGCAGCAGCAGCTCCCGTGCAGCGCTGCCTCCGTGCAATACCGGGCTCTCCTCGCAAGAGGGATTCCTCCAGCATCACCGCCTCACCCGCACTCGGGTTCTGCAGATTTATTTTGCATTTCAGACACAGTCCCCATCTTATGCTGGGTGGCAAAGAACTGAATTTTCCCTATGACTGGTGCTGAGAGCTGCAGGACCGTAAGGGGTGACTAACCGATGCTCCGGGTGGGCTGGTTTACCCTGTTCTGGATCCAGACTGGTTGGCTTTCTGACATAACTGTTTCCCTTTACTGAACAAATGATTTCTAAGGCTACAGTGATGCTGTTTAAACCCATCCATTTCTGTCTGCATAGTGATGATATTTAAACCCATCCATTTCTGCCTGTACCTTCCTCTTCCGAAATGCTTCTGGCAGCAGGCAAGCTTGTGCCGGCAGTGAGCCGGTGATGTTGTAGAAGGGACATTTGTCCATTGATAATTGGCTCCCGTATTAATTTCCAAGGAGCTGGCAAATGGTTGCCAAAAAACTGTTTTCCATCTCTGTCGATCAGTATTACCTTTCAGCAAGTATATGGTGTTCCAGAGTGTTAACAGCTCGCAGCGCTGTGCTTCTTGTGCTGTTTTAAGGACTGTAGCATGCCCCAAAGTCCTTGTATTTGAGAGAAGACTTTTGACTTAAATAATGTTACATTAGATATTATTTATTATCCATTTCCAACACACTGACCCTGTTTCCACCGTATCTTATGCTGGGCTGCTGCTACAGAACATTTATCTCCGACGTTATGTTAGTGGCTTCTTAGGCTGAGGGGGAAAATGATTCTCTGCAGACTGTAAATAGAAAAGTAAGACAGCAGGTCTGGCCAGGACTTTCTGAAAGCAGGTTGTGAGCAAATGCCTCATTTCCCACAGGAAAAGGCTGAAAGGAGTCGTTATCTACCACGCAAGTCTCATTTTTGCTGTCACTGAAGTTAGTGGCAAAACTCAAGCCAGCTTCCAGAGCTGGAGCTTTTTAAAATGCTCGCTGCCTCTGGCAGAGCCTTTATTGACACCAAGCAGCGTGCACTGAAGCTTTTATCTATCCACTGGGTGACGAAATACCTGTTGCATCAAGGTTTTACTTTGTAAATTACTGGTACTCAGTGGCTGGAGATGCACGTGCGAGCAAAGCAGAGGCGAGCGAGGCGGGAGGTCCCACCAACGCTGAGGACGTGTCCCGTGAGCACGCTGCGTGCTGGAGGTTTTCCTGCGCATTGAGAAGTCTTTGATTATTTTTTTTTATGTGCTTATTTTATGAATTCTTGAATATGAATGTCGGGACACATTTCTCTATAAAAGATGTTTAGTCCCCAGCAGTAAAACTGGGTAAAACTGCTGTCTGAGCAGCGCTACCCCCCCTTCTTTGCCGTGACAGAGGAAAGACACCGCCGCAGCGTAACAAAGCCATGGCTTTCGATCACATGGCTGCCCGCAAAGTTTGGCGGAAGGAAGATAAAAGTAAGCTTCTTGCTTTTGATCTTAGAAATTATCTTTTCTGAGCAATTCAGAAGCATGACAATGAAATGAGAGCAGCACACAAGAATCAGGCAGGTGGATTTTTAGCCTGCTAACAGAAAACCCTTTGGGCTAAACTTTGAACGCCTACATGGGCACTAGAGAATAATTCTGAGAGAGGATTTTTCTAGTTAAGGATCAAGTGGTTCCTCCCTCATCAGCAGAGGTGTAAGTACTCTAGGTAAACTCACCGAGAAATGCGCCGAGCCTCTCCTCAGAGAGCCAGAGAACAGGCCTTACATTGCTGGTATAAACCACCAGTGCCTCCTTTGGAAAGCAGAAGGTCTAAGGAGCAGTCTCCATGCTCCCTTCCTTTACTCATCGTGAAGGTGAGAGGAGGAAAACAGCAATTTAAAAAGCAGAAACAGAAAGTTCCCCTATTGTTAGCAAATTCTCTTCTGCTGTCAAGTATTGATCCTGTCCCCAAGGGCGTAAAGAGGGAATATTCTGAAACAGCCAAGCAGCAAAGTGCCAGCCTTGCGCTTCTGCAGCGTTTTATGCCACGCTGCGAGACACGCAACACTGCAAACGGCCGATAGCCTCGCTAACTCCAGAATCTTTTTTTTTTTTTTTGCGATGCTGACGAGGGATGGATAGATTTTCATTTGCCAGGTAGTCAGGTTTCTGATGCCCCTGAACTTGTGCCTTTTGTTCACTCTGCAACAAGGAAACCATTGAGGACTGTGTACAAGTACCCGCTGCCTGACCACACAAGCCAGCCGAGTCAGATCGGTGCTGCTGCTCTGTCTTAAGCAGTTTCTGTAATACAGAAAATGAACGTGATTAGAAGAAAAGTTGGAGACCTGCTTCTCTCTCCCTAGCGATGAAGGCACCTCTTTCCCACACCTCTCTAGAAAACTGTGCTTGTATTATGTCTTCCTATGTAACACAATTGGTTATTAGGCCAAAATATGCCCAGTCAGGATCTTTTCTCATATTCTGAAAGTTTATCTCTCTGGTTATTTTTATGATGTGGTTTTTCAAGCCTGGATGTGTGCACCAGTCTCCGTTTTGTAAGACTGAGAAATAAAATATTGCCAGTCGTGAGTATATCAGTGTTAAACAAATCAGAAATAAAGTGGTTTTTTTCTCCTAAGGAAAATAGTTTACTGGGGTCTTTAGGCTGCTCATCAGGATTTCTGAAATTTGCTTCCAATTTGGAAATGGTGGGGTTTTTTGTTGGCTTTTCTTTTCACGTTAAATGACGGCGTCCCAAACGGTGGAATGGGGTAGTTAGGAGTGGGTGTTTGTGTGTGCCCCCTGTTAAGCAGGACGAGACTTGTTCTGTTGCGTGGTGCAGGCTGGAGGCTGCGAGCACTGGAATGACATTTTCCTCTCGCTGGAGCTGGGTTTCTGTTGAAATCTGCTTTTGTTTGCCCCTGCCCTGTCTGAGAAACTGGGACCCGCGTGCTCTGTAAGGAGCACAAAACTGACGGCATCTGTTTGTATCCACTTAAAAGCCCCATCACTTGTTTACAAGTTCTTAAACCTAAAAGAACCATAAAAACTGACTGTACTTTGCACTGTTGTTTACTCAGCTTTCTCCCTGGCTAGGGGACAGTGAAAACAGGCCTGACGGTTTCACTTTTGTTTACAGTTTCTAATAGTTTTCTCTTTCATGTTATCACTCCCTCACACAGCACTATGCCGAAATAAACTACAAATGTAGCTGTATGCTCATTAAAACCAAAATTTGCCGGATAACTCACTCTAAATAACTTACTACCTGGGCTGCAAACCTGCTTTAAAAATTAAAATTCAAAATAAAGCCATTGCTTGTATTTTATGTGAGGTTTTGTAGAAGTCTTTGTCAGGTGTAGTTTGAGACACGCTTGACCTCTCATTTTTCCTTTGAAACAGGGAGCTGAAGTCACTGGAGCCTGCAGCGTTCCGCCCGAGCTGTGTGCTGAGGCAACCGCAAGCGTGTGCAGCCGGCAGAGCCCAAGTCCGTAGCAGCTTGTCGTGAATCCAAGAGGCTGAGCCAGGGCAAAGGCTGGACGGGCTGTGAACACAGCTCCTCTGAGGCCCGAGGAAACAGCCAAAGGTTGGGGCAGAACCGAACGCAATTGGGCAGAGCATTATCAGACTCACATAGTTCAAATACCGAAAAAGCAAGTCACCTCCCACTCTCCCCTCAGATGGTGTTAAGAAGAGCTGTCTAGGTTTGAAACAGATGATTTTCTCGTTTTGTTTGGATGCCAAGGGTTGTGTCCTGCCTAGGAACAGGAGCAGACTACCGCTCGTTTATTTGCATCCTGGAAAGGAAAGGTAACTGATACAGGAGACCGGCAGCGATTGTATCCATGACAACCAGCAGATATGGCCTCGCTGCCTCGCAGCTCCATCCCCATCGCCTCCCCTGCCTTCCCAGGGCACATCCCGGCTCCAACGGGTCTCTCTCCTCAAGGTACCTCTTGGCTGCAGTTCAGTATTCCTGAGAGATAGGTGCCAAATTCACAAATCAAGCATGTTTTGTGGAGCCAACAGCTTAATCAATTCTGCTAGAAAAACTCTTCCCTGGCTTGAGCTGTGTGTGCTTCAGCCAGGGCCTCCCTGGGAGACGTTTCAGAAGATCTGGTGCGTGGAGGGATGGCGTGGTTTACAGTGATACCATGTAGAAGCGGGGTGGGTTTAGAAGACCGATAGTTTGCAGAACCAGCAGGCAAAACACAATGTATTCTGCAAAGGAAAGGGTTTCGGATACGCCAGGCACCTTCAGAAAGCAAGTGAGCTGAGCAAGGTGGCATGGTGCTCACCTTTGCGGGAAGTATCGGCAGAGGTTAAAGGTGTTTGCTCTGTGAATGAGTCTTTGGTCTGCACAAACCCCGCTCAGGGGAACGAGAGCTGCCTGGGCTGTGCTCCCCGAGGAGCTCTTCATCCCGCTCCTGCTGCGGTGCGGCTGCTGCATTCCGACTGCTGCCTGGACCTGCCTCGGAGAATGCTGGCATGTGAGGCAGCTGCAATCGCACCCGGTGCTAAGGAACAGCAAGAAATCTGTCAGAAAAGCAAAAAGCAATTCTGCTGCTAAGCGCAGCCCAAGTTTTGCATTTCCAGGGCCGCTGCTTTATGTCTTCGAAGTGATGTTTGTACCACGCGACGGAAAAATGTGTCCCTGGGATCACAACAAGCTGATCTATCACCTCTTCCTTCGTAGTGGAAAAACAAACTAGAAGAAGAGAGGAAATGAGATGGTGAATTGAGAGCTGGGGATTAGAAGACAGGACGTGGAGTTCAGGTTCTACCCTGACAACCTGTTGAAAACATGACTCAGTTTCCCTGTTAGCACAGCGGGGATAACAATGAGCGACGGAACTGATTAGTCGATCTTGAAAACACAAAGAGGGTTGCTTCGAGCTCTAATTAAGCGACAGTCTTAGCGTAAACACAAAGCAGATTACACGAGTCTGTAGCAGGCATTTGGGACTCAGCCTCGCGAGTGCTCATGCCTGCAAGCTTTTTGCATTTCCTTATATGTGTAAAAGCAGCGTAGCATGAAGCCGGCAGTTAAGGAGAGATGCTCCCTGGCTTCAGTAAAAGGAATGGGTATGGTGGGCCCTGGGAGCACTGGGTTGCTGTGCAGTTAGGTGCAGAATCACTTGGGCAGCTTTGGAATAACGAGGAGAGGCTGGATGTGGTAACGTGGATAAGGACCGGTCTCACTTTGGAAGTGTCTCACTGGGGAGAGCTGGCTGGACGCGTGTTGCCAGCCTCTGTGAAAAGGAGGACGCTGTGCACCAAAAGCCAGCCGGCTGCAGAGGCAAAAATACCTACAATTGTATTTGAGGAGGATTTGATGTTTTTAAACGAAACTAAGACCGCAGCATTTTGAGTTTTCAGCAAATGCAGTACTGACAAAAGGGCCATCCAGCTGATCAGGAGTCTCTGTTCACCACAGCAGCAGCTCTCCCCAGCCTGTAAGTGTCTCAGAAAAATGCCAGTATGTATGCTTTAGTCACTGTCTCAGAAAAATGCCAGTATGTATGCTTTAATCACTGTATTTAGCCATGACACTCACCCAAACAGCAGGCTCTGCTGTTCAGCTCCAAAGAAGCTTTCTGTACCCTGCTCTCAGGACAGGGGCTGCTTTCTACAGCTGTGCTTTGACTAGGAAATAAACCCTGGGGGGAGACCACCACCTCGTTTCTCGCACCCAGACACCCTGCCCTGGCCTCACCAGCAATCTGACGTGGCACGATTCACGTGCTGTTAATCAGCTGCGATTCAGCATTGTGGGGTGCGGGAGTCGAGGGAAGGTCGGTCCGATAACGGATAGCTTCTCTCAGCAGACAGATCGCTTCGCTTTGAGTCCTGGAGCTGGGGATTGAGAGACCTTCGCTTGTCTACCCAGTGTTGCTGCGGAATTGCTGTGGTGTTCCCTAGGCTTTATGTATTTTACATATATATATACACACTTTATATATATTATACTAACATCCTGGGGGGTGTTAGTATAATTTTGAGGATACTGTAGAGCTGCCTCAGCAAAATCCTCTCCTAGGCTTTAACAAAAGTAGCTGCACAGGTGCAGGGAATGATCATGCACAAATCGTTTGTGGTCTCCCCGATATCTTTAATTTGCTGTTTTATTAGAAGAATGGGGCAGGATAATTTGGTAGTTTTATTTAGGTGCAGAGGTACCCATGGGTTTAGAGCTGTCTTTTTCTTCCAGCCCAAAGAAGTCATTGCTCCATAAAGCTTCGTAATTTCTGTCTTTTGTCAAGTTCATGGTCATCCTGCCTGTCTTTCTGCTGTGAACTATGAAGGACTTTCTGCAGCTCAGTAGACCTGCGGGGGGGTGGAAGCAGCAGCGGTTGCTGTCTCCCTTCCCTCGCTGAGTTGCAATAGGCCTTGCTCTGCCTTGCAAACCCACCCTCTGGATATTGCCCGTTAACCTTCCACTGTGACCTTGAAAATGGAGGCTTGCTTTTCTCCTGGTTACTGTATGGGCCTGTAACTTTTCAACACTTCAGAAGTAGTTTATTTTATTTTTAACATTTTTTTTTCCCTGTTTATAATAACAGCCATGACCTTGGAGTCAGAAATTTCCCAGGAGTTAATGACCAGCCTGGCTGAGATTCCCCCCCCCAGCTGCTGCCGGTAGCCGCTCAGCACCTGATCCTGCCCGACTTCCATGCAGAACCCACCCTGGAAGCTGGGAGGCATCCGGAGGGTCGTCTGAGGGGAAGTGGCCTTTGTGCCTGGCATCACGGCTGAAACATTCCCCGTGGGTTTGTCACCCAGGTGGGAAGCTCCCAGTGACCAGAATGTGATGTCCAGAGGTTGAATTCACGGGGCCTGGCACTAAATCGTGGCAGGTCACCAAGCAGTGTCTCATTTTATTCTCCTTCCAGGAAGGATGCGGAGAGCCCTGTCCCACGCTCACCTCCTACCCCGGGCCCCTCTGATACGCACGCGGAGCAGAAGCAAAGGGAGATGTGTTTTGCAAACAAATGAAGAAGGTAAATGAGATGCTGGTATTGACATCGTCGTGTTATTGATGCCGTTTAGAGCAGGTTGCGGCAGCTGGAGGATGGATGTAACCAGACGGCACGCCGTGTACCAGGCAGTAAGGGGAAATTACGGACAGCTTTGGAGCTGAATGAATGTCTCTCCACAAGATCTGCTTCAGCTTGCTCCAGCGGTAAGTGACACGAGTTTAATTGGCTATAACAGGCCCTCACTTAGTACCAGTCTGGTGCATTCGTGTTATTTAATGCCTTCATCTGGGGCTCCAACACTTCTGGCACAGAGGGGGGCTCTGAGCACAGGGCTCGGAGGCAGCAGTTCACAGGCTTGGCTCCAACACTTACTGTCACCGTGGGAATTTTCTACGCTCGATTCCCCCACGTGCAAAAAAGATGACAGCTCTAGCCTCAATCACAAGCGGGTCCTGGTGATGACTTACAGATCAGCTTCAAAGTGCTGTGAAGATCAACTGGAATTTTTCGAAGCGCCGGGCTCTGTCCCGATTCGGCTCTTTTGGCGTTCACTGCCCTCTCTGAACAGGTTAAGGGCCGTGCAGCCCCGGCGTTGTGGGGCAGCTGCCCTCGGAATGCACAACCCCAGCTGTATGTGCTTTCACTCAGGCTCATTGAATATTTTCAGCCACACCCTGGTGAAGTCAACCCTTAGCGATGCACCCTGTTACATATTTGGGGTTTTTTTCTTTACCAAATAATTTTATAATGAAACATGAAGACACGGTGCTTTGGGCTTTGGTAAAATGTGAGTAGAAGAGAACTTCTTCCTACCTGAGAAATCTAGCAGGTGGGAATAGCCCTGAATTATGAACCCTTGTGCGTAAGGCTCCTTCCCTCCAAGGCTCTCCTAACGTCGTAGGAAGGTGGATATGGTTTTTATCTCTGTTTTGCGGGGAAGGCGGCGATGAGCAGTGACTCACTGTGCCTCTCAAACTTGGAATCCAGATTTCCCAGCGTGGTTTCCCGCTTTAAGCAGCAAGCTCTGAATTGTGTTGCCGAGTTTATCCCCACCGCCTCTTCTGCTGGTGATGCTGTGCAGCACTGCGTGCGCAGGAGCTGGGCACTCCAGGAGGGAAACCAAAATCCTTCCAGAGGAGCGTGATGTGGATTTTTCAGCAGGTGTTTGGATGTTCTTGGTGATTCATGACACAAAACTGGGAGGAATGACACAAAACTGGGAGGAGTGGTGGATACACTGGAAGGCTGTGCTGCCATCCGGTGACACCTGGACAGGCTGGAGAGTTGGGCAGAGAGGAACCTGATGAGGTTCAACAAGGGCAAGGGCAGGGTCCTGCACCTGGGGAGGAACAACCCCAGACACCAGTACAGGCTGGGGCTGACCTGCTGGAGAGCAGCTCTGCAGAGAGGGACTGGGAGTGCTGGGGGACGACAGGGTGACCATGAGCCAGCAGCGTGCCCTGGGTGCCAAGAAGGCCAATGG
>Ga0065711_1007471_pt1 | contig 19023 bp, 13 predicted proteins | sample Hoacrofraction12_FD_59098 | JGI IMG/M metagenome (GOLD analysis project Ga0065711, IMG submission 59098) | Hoatzin crop microbial communities from Cojedes, Venezuela - Epithelial fraction 12 v2 (version 2) | ecosystem: Host-associated > Birds > Digestive system > Esophagus > Crop | place... | reverse complement strand
TCTGAGCTTGTCTTCCAAATTGCTAATTTGTTTATATGCTCCTAAATGGCTCTAACTGGGTTTCCGCCAGGATTCTGGTAGAATCTGAAATTTTTAGGTAGGTAGGCTTTTTTCGATAAATCAACGTGCAACTTGTATAGCTTTTATAATAATATTTGATTACTGCTCATCATGTTTTTACAAAATACTTTAATACAGTAAAGGACAACACCAGCCTGTGGGTACAGTGGCTGCTTTTGTAAATGCTGTAACTTATCCTTCCAGTGAACCCATTTAAGTAAGCTGAAGTTAGCCTGCCTAAAATTGTCCCAAGGGAACAATGTGATCTATTTTTTTAATTTTTTTTAAAAGGTACATTTTCGTTATCACAGACTCTGAAAATTAAAGTCATATTGCCTATTATAAAGAAATAATAGCTTAGTAAGTATAGAATGCAAGCCACTGAGTTACTTTTTACCTGCAAGGTGGTGGCATCTGTTCCAGTCATACCGGAATACATGCAAGCACGAAGTGGTGGGAGAGAAGATAGCAGAGGCAGACCAAGGCCCTTCAGCCAGGTGACCTCTGTAGGGTCCTGGCAGTGGAGGTGTTCCCTTAGCAGCAGATGACTGAGTCTGTGGCAGAATATGGGTGCAGCCTGGCAGTAAGAGGCTGAGCCCACTTGGTGCCACTCAGTGTGCCCTCCTTGGCAGCCCGTTTTCCTTAGGGATCTGCTAAATCCCAACTCAGCTCGTTACAGTTTGCCTGTGTACACTCTCAAGACAAAAATAACCTCTTCATTTCCATTCTGAAACGGTAGCTCTTGCACACTTGCTGTCTGGAGAGCTGCACTCCATTTCAATCACCTTATTACCATCTAGTGGGCAACTTGAAAGAGTTTGCATCTAAGTGTCATGTTTTTAACTCAGAAAATGCAGGAGAAAAGATCTAGCTCCAGAGAGAGATGAGTGTGTTACCAGCAACTTAAATGGACCACACTTTCCTTTCTCATCCGTGCCATCTTTGGATCTGATTGATCGCCTCTCCTTTTTATCTCTTTGTAGTGCTCTCTGTGTTACTCTCTGGCATGTGTTTTGGACGCTTCAAAAGCAGAGGGGAGAGATGGCAACCTTGTTAACCACACAAGTGAAATTCTCCTCTCGCTAGGAGAGCAGTAAGCTCGTCAAGAAAGCACTCAAGCAGCTAAAACACCAAGGAACAGAAATGTTATCCTCTTTCATGCATAGAGTAAGAGCTGCGCTTTCGAGAACTAAAGAGCGAAGTCTCTGTGCAGAACTTGGGCACAGTAAGAAAGATTCACAGGTTCCTATATCCTACAGCACTAGCTTTGTGAAATTAAATCACACAGTATAAGTTGATATATAAGATATATTTATGGAGTGTATGAAATTATATTTATAAAATTATGTATATAGTTTCTCTCCCGCTGTAGCGTTGTAGTTGTTGATTATGAACTAGAAAACTAATTCTGTAACTCTCTCAGCAAGGAGAGAAATGTGAAGATGGGGATACATCCACGAAGCTTCTTCTCATTTGCTGGTAACTCAGAATGCCCCCAGGAACTGTAATAATGCAAAGGACATCTCAGGCTCAGAAAACCAGAAAGCATAAAGGTATCACCTGCTATGTACAGAGTAACGTATGTTTATCAAGCATTTGTACGTGACAGACTGATATTTTACCAGATTTTGCTACGGTCAAAATTTATCTAGACAATGCTTCATTTGTCCTTACAAATAGTCTCAGTATTTACTGAGGCTTGGGGATGTCCAACTGACTGCAACACGGGCTTTACTTCCTGCCAATAATGCTTCGTCTATAAAACACGCACTGCCAACAAACGGATTAAAACAACCAGGGCCAAGAGCCTTGACCACAGAAGACTTCTCCTCGTTACTGCAAACAGGCTTAAGCCCCCAGCAATTTCATTCATTACAAGCCTTGTTGGTGCAGGCAGACCTTAACTTTATTCTATCAACCTTTGTTCATCCACTCCGAACGGGAGCTGTGGAGTGGTAGGTATCTTGCATTTTTCATTTAGAGCTGTTTTTCTTTCATGCTTTTCCTCTAGGTTTTCTCTTAAGACAAAGTTAAAAGGCACATTTCAATCAACCGGGTTGATGTTGTCAAGCTCATGCCCTGAATCCTCATGGGGGAAAAAAAACAACAAAACTTTCTACTGAAAAGTGAAAAACAAAACTCACTGCTCCAATTATGTTAATCAGGAATCTATCTGGAGGATGGGAGTAAAGGGCTGGGTAGAATTAATGGAGGAGAAAAAAACAATTTAATTATTTATATTTGAGTCAATGCTTCTGACATCTTGCACTCCAGGGGCCTCGCTGTCAATAAAAACACATCACCAAATAGTGTTACAGAAACTGTACAGCAGCATTTCCTCTTTCATATGAGGCAGAAAATATATTAAAATGTACATCATAATTATACAGTCATAGAAAATACGGCTGGAAGGGACCTCAGTTAATCATCAGGATCATGTTGGCACCTTGTGCCTAAAATATTCTTGGCAGACATCAGGAAAACCTCGGGCAGTGGACATCCCACAGCTGCTTTGGACTCTCTGTTCACAGGAGTGGGTGCAAAAAGGAAACCGAAGCTGAGAGAGGGGCAAACACCACACCTGTAAGGTACTAGTGGGACCTTGTACTGGCTGCATAGGTCCTGCCAATTTTCCTCTGAGTTGCCTGGCAGGACTAATGAGAACCGCTGGCAAGTGGCATGAGGGTAAATCTAGTTGATTGAGTGCGATAGGCGATGATGTATTCACGCACTGTTAATCAGAAATTTGGTTAAACGCCAGTTTTCCCCTCCTCCTCAGTGCAGCAGTTGCCACTATGTGCCCTTACCACTGGGAGGACAGGGACAGGAGTAAGACTCTCCTAGGTGTAAAGGGCTTCAGTTGTGCTCTGAGTAATTTGTTTTCAAACACAAGCAGAAATACCTGGAAGTGCAGTGTTTAGGTGGTTTTGGGCTTTTTTTTTTTAAATTCTGTTTTCCATTACCTATGTCATGCTACCTTGTCAAGTAGTAGCACATGCTTCATACCACATTGTTTCCTCCCTTTCGTCTGGTACCTGGGGCTTTGTAGCTGTGCACAGCACAAACCAGACACTCTCCTTTTGATGCTTAGCTTCATAACATCTTGAAAAAAATCTTTATTGAAATGGAATGTCTAGCAGCCTCTGTTATTCCAGTGTGATTTTCACAAATAATGGAATTACTTCTGTAACTGTGTTCTTGGCTCTTGAAAATATATCTGCTGTGTATTCTTAGCACAGATTTACTTTCACCCAAAAACAGTTCAAAATATTTTACTGCTGAATTAGGATAATGATATGGTAGATTTTAGCAGAAAATGAACTTATTTCTAATTTAAATGTTGTAGGCTTTTCAGAGAACAGATCTCTTTTCATAATGTTGCAAAAACCTACCATTTTATGTAACTGAAAGTTCAGCTACGACTGGTAAAATAATTAAGAATTCAATTTCTGCGTAGTGTGCAGCAGGAAACAAGCAGCTCCGACCAGTTTGCTTGCTTGACTGAGCAGACAGTTTTAAAAATGGCCGTGGCGTCTATGAGCACCACATCGCATCCAGACCCCATGCCCTTCCAAATGCAATCTCTCCTCAGCAAACATGCCCTGTGATGAAGACTCGTATCCAAATCACCAGGCAAGTCATGGTACATTCCTAGCATCAGGTTAAGGACTCTGTTTTGTTCTCTTTGTCTATGCAAAATTTCCATGGGAGCAGAAGTGGTTTGGTGAAGTGGCCAGCAGGTCCGAGGGAGGTTCTCCTCTCCCTCTGCTCTGCCCTAGTGAGGCCCCATCTGCAGTACTGTGTCCAGTTCTGGGCTCCCCAGTTCAAGAAAGATGAGGAGCTACTGGAAAGAGTCCAGTGGAGGGCTACGAGCATGAGGAGGGGACTGGAGCATTTCTCCTGTGAGGAAAGGCCGAGGGAGCTGGGATTGTTCAGCCTGAAGAACAGAAGGCTGAGAGGGGACCTTAGAAATGCTTATAAATATCTTCAGGGTGGGTGTCAAGAGGGTGGGGCCAGACTCTTGTACACCTCCACCCTCCTGCCCCCACCCCTTATGGGCCAGCTGCGCCCAGCTTTATTATCCAGGATGGTGATGCTAACACCATATAAACAAGGTGATAACAGGTAGAATCAGCGGGCCGAGGGATGGAGAATGTCCCCCCTCCGTTTAAAGAGCATCCACGCCTCTCACCTCATCCTCAGTCGGCAGAAAAGCATCTCCCCTCCTGTTCCAACCTCCTTTTAAACACACTGCATCGGTCAGAGGGAGTTTGGCCTCTTCGAGGGGCAGAGAACAAGCAGAGAAGTGCCCATTCCCAAACCAATCTTTCTCTGCCGGAAGGTGCAGGATGCAGGCTGGGGCAGCAGGATGATTTCAGACAGCAGGCTCGCTGGGGTAATATATTTATCTATTTTTCATGTTAGGCTTTGTTTATAAAAAAACATGCTGGTGATATCTGTAAATATTTTAAATGCTTCAGTTGGTGGTGAGCGTGGGAAGGGGATCCGAACAGGGATTCTGGGCATTTTCCTTCCTGTTCCTTCTGACATGTCAGTTCAGAGCAGTTGGTAACACAGCGACAAGCTGCAGCGCTGAATTATCGTCACAATCTGCTACCTTTTTAATATAGTATCCGACATTTCAGTCAGAGAGCTTTGTCCTTAAGCTGGCAGGAACTTTGCCTTGCACTCGAGAGGATCACCTTGCCGGATATACGGACCAGGCAGGGCACACGCTGTCGGTGTTTATTTACATATGTAACAGCATGGCATTCAGATAAAAGGCAAAAATATATAAACACAAATGGAAAATTGCAAACAAGACCTGAGCCATCCCTTGTGGTCTGACAAAATAATCTCCTTGTTACACAGTTTCCGGCAAAGGATCACGCAAGTATTTTATGAGAGAGGAGAAAATCCCGAGCTGACCCAAACTTTGGTAGCGGGGCTGGGGTACCAAATCGGGCGAGCGCTCGCGTTGCCTGTGCCACGAGGTTGTAGGGGAGGAGATGCTGACACCAAAAGCCACGGAGCGGTGCGGCTGCAGGGACACAGGGCTGCCACGGTGCTGATGAGGTGGGAGGCACAGCCAGGGGTGCACGTTTGGGACTGCAACGCAGGGAAAAATAGCTTGGGGAATTCTGATTTAAAGGAAGTATCTCCATGCCTGAGTCTTTCCCTCAGTTGTATTAGAAATTTATGATTTCAGGCATATCTTCTTGGTGTGGTTTTGTGTGGCTCATCTTTTACGTTCTGTCATGTTCTGCCTACCTGCCCTTACTGGGAACTAGCAATCAGAACACCTAACTAAATTTCAGAAATGGGAAAGTGAAATAATATCTCATTTTTATTTGCATCTCTGGATCTCAGGATCTCTTAAGTATTATCAAAAATTTAATAAAATCAGACCTGGAATGTAGATGTTACTAATATTAATTTTCCAGATGGGTAAACTGAAGCACAAGCAATTACTGGCCATTTACAGGTTTCCCTACCTCTACTGGGAGCAGGAAGTCTACTGGGAAGTCTGAGAAATTCATGTATTATGTGGACAAGATGCTGCTCCACACGTACGAAAGTCAGGATATGGCTCCAAACAAGTAACCTAATCTCTAGATCCGAAAGGTCTGATTTTGTTGGATTTTGCTTTCCTACTTTAACACCACTGACAGGCCTGAGGTTTCCTGTCACGATTAGTTGAGATTGGGGTCTGCGGTACCAGCATGACTGGGAAGTCGAGCCTTTCCTATGTTAGATGCTGATGACTAGAAGGGCTGCCCCGAGTTTGGCCCCATCCTCCTGACACCCATCCTGCAGATATTTATAAGCATTGATAAGGTCTCCCCCCAGCCTTCTCTTCTCCAGGCTGAACAAGCCCAGCTCCCTCAGCCTTTCCTCATAGGAGAGATGCTCCAGTCCCCTCATCATCCTCGTAGCCTTCCGCTGGACTCTCTCCAGTAGCTCCTCATCTTTCTTGAACTGGGGAGCCCAGAACTGGATGCAGCCCTGCAGATGGGGCCTCACTAGGACAGAGTAGAGGGGGAGGAGAACCTCCCTTGACCTGCTGACCACACTCCTCTTAATGCACCCCAGGACTAGATGACCCACAGAGGTCCCTTCCAACCCCTAACATTCTGTGATTCTGTGATTTACCCCAGAAGCAGCTACACACAAGTAATTTGTGAAATCCTCATTATTTGCGATGCCTTCTGTGTTGTACAGCTTGAAAGGCTATATAGGCTTTTGATAATATTTCAATTAAAAATTGTACCTTAAGAGAAACAAATCTTTGATCAAAGCCTAAAATCACCTTGTTTGATCTAAGCTGACTTAACAGATAGAAGTAGAATAAGAGGATGATTTTCAGTACTCACTGATTTATCTTGGCTGGAATATTTTTCCTTAATAATTCATGTACTACAACATCCATACTCCTTCTTTTATTAAGGTTAGACTCTTTGTTTTAATGCTAGGTTTGAAATGCCGCATAGGGTAACTCTAGGGGTTCTGTGAACTGAATTGTTGACAACATTTTTCTCCTTTGTAATTCACTTAAACCGCAGGCTGATTGTGAGACTAGAAGCCTGCAGCCTTTAAGTTCTACTGACACATGATGTTTATAGCAGTGAAAAGAGAAAGGTAAAATCTTTTTCTTATCAAGGAGAAGCACGCATGTAAAACCTAATCCTGATCTGATTTGTGTACAGTATTCTACACCAATGATTTAGAGGAAACTTTTCAAAGGCGCCCCAGTAATTTAACAATGTTTGTCTGAGTTTTCAAAAGGCTTCAAGACTTAAGGGAGCATAATTTTTGTCACAAGCCAGTGGGACTTGGATGCCTAAGTCATTAAGGCCTTTTGAAAAACAATTATTAAATTCTCAGGAGCCTGTTTTTCCCTCTAAAACTCTCGGTTGAAATTCGGGGTTTTTTAACATATTAAACTGCCTTAATACTAAAGCAAGTTTCCCTCAATCAGTCTTTCGAACTACTGAGTGGGTACATATGGGAAATATGTGGGATTCTGTGTTATACCAAAATGCTTTGGAACGTTGATTACGTTTAAAGGTTAGACAATGGAATTACTACCTTCTAAAAAAAGTCTGTCACACTGCAGCAAAACCAACCACTCTGCATATACCTCCACTAGTGTGCATGACTGCATCTACCTTCAAATGAGCTAATACACGTAAGCAGTTTGTGCACTGCACTGTGTGCCATGCTGCAACACTGGGCAGCCAAGTCTTGCAGAAACCAGAGGGGAGATTAGTCAAATCTTTGTACAACGCAGTTATTCTCTAGGTTGGCCAACACTATTGAGAAGTCACATAAATGCTTCAAAATAACCCAGAACAGTGAGGCAGGGAGTTAATTCCCTCTCCTTCCTCCATCCAGTCTCATTCCTAGAGCAGGAGACAATGAAAAGTTGGGTTACGGAGGCAGGATACCTGGCTAAGGACGCAATCATCATTTCAAAGCCTAAACTAAGGACTTTGTGAGGACGTGATATATCCTCAAACAAACTACGTTAAAGTCCAACAAGATGTCTGATTACCAATTTAAAGAGTCCCTATTTTTGAAACACAATTTATGCAATAGCTGTGCTAATGGGAATTGACCTTATTCACGATCCTTAGGAAATACCCACCATTGCAGGTAGGTAGACATTTGTGTTGCCAACATCCCGACTGATCACTGGAGTACATCAAAGCATGTGATATAGGCCAAGGCCAAGCAGTACAGTGAAAGTTAAGGCTTGGTTTTACCATAGCACTGTAGTTTTACTGGCTTCGGAAACAGCAAGTTCTATCACATCTGTGACATCACGCTGATCTGGTTGCTAAACAGGGTCGTTATGCATCACACGGGAAAGACAAGACTTGCTCGCGGGAGTTCACCATTTGACTGTGAACGACAGAGTAACAAGATACTCAGAGAGGCAGCTGACCATGCATGAATTGATCCAACATACCTCTTGCCCAGTGGAGGACTAGCAAGCACCAACAGACAGCACTTGCAGCCTGAGAGGGCATCACACAGAGAGAATGTTCCTGGCAATCACCCTAATACTGTTGCTAGATGAGCTGAACGTGCTCCTCATAGTGATCGGGAATCAGCGGTGTGCTGGTGGTCTGATAATGCCAGCAGTCAGCAAGGAAACATGCAGGAGATACCAGCTGGCAAGCAAATGAAGAGCTGTTGAATTTACAGCTCACAGCCACTGGAGCTATGAGACGGCTGGAGTCTACTGTGCAAAACCGTTTGTGACATTGCGTAACAGAAGTTGGTTAACAAATATAATCAAAGGAGGAGAAACAAACACTCAGTGTTTAAGAAGCAGAGTAACTTCAGTGCGAAGTCTGTTTTCTACAGATTTGCTCGTTTGGTACGAAGTGAAAGGGATTCTTGACCATTATGGCACTGGACTTATTGCTAAGACCACTCTAGACTTTGCATCTCATTTCGTAACAGGTATTTCCATGAAAATAAATGCTTGCTGAGGCATTCTGGTTCTAAAACAGGTGCTGATCCTAATGGAGGAGAAGAAGGGGATCTGAATGAAGAAGTTGTTGTAATGCACTATATTGATGTCTCAACATTTAGAGATTTCTGACAGTACTTCTCCTGCTGTTCTGTAAAGCATTACCCCCATTTTATTAACAATGACTGAAAGAAAGAAACAATTACCTACTTTTTCTTCTGAGGCAGCAGCTTCTCCTTCTGAAGTCCTTATAATGAATTACCATTCTCTCTTCCTGTCCCAAAGCAATCTGTTCATAACACTACCTTTGAAAAAGAACATGTTTGAAGATTCCAATTTTCAGCTTTCAGGCTTTAAAGAAGGGAGGCAAAACAAATGAGCACAAGCTCCAAAACTCTCCTGTTTTTTTTTGTTGGTGTTTTTTTTTTTTTTTTTTAAATAAGAGCTGAAATAACAGAATAGGCCAATGGTCCACGGAGATCTAAAACTCTGCAAAAAAACCCAGAAGTTTCCCATCAGGAAACTGCCTAATCATGAAACATTATACAGCTTCATAAAAAAAGAACATCTGCCAAAGTCCAAGTACTGATAATTTGTATTCTGTACGGGAAAAGAAAAGACCTGTGCATCTCATAATTTGTTATCTGAGAAAACACAGCCTGTCAGTTAAAGGAAAGGAAGCTGCTATAGGTCACTTCTGGGACATTGCCAAGTCTATCATTGATTGACAGCACAGCACTGAGCGAGCCTTTGCAGTCCAGTTTATATAACTGTTTAAAAGATGTAATGAACTCTACCTTACAAGGGTTTTTTAAGCCTTGTTTACAAGATACCATGATGGGACCATCACTAGACGGATTTCACAGTATAATTACTACCCTAGGAGTACTAGATCTTTCAATGCTTAGGTGGTGCTTCAGCAATTAACACTGTAGGCTACTTCAAAGTGCCCAAATCCCAAAATTTCAGTCTATCAAACACTGCTGAGCAGTCCCAATCCACAGTAACACATAAAATAGATAAAGAAACATAAAGAGATAGATAAAGAGAGAAAGAGAAAGATAAAAAACACAAACTCTCTTGTTTGGTTCTTCAGACTATGTAGTGAGCAAATGCCATATCGTCCAAAGTAGAAGTGATGAATCCGTTTTTCCTCTTGACTTGTGTTGCTGAGATATTCCTTACAAGTGCAAGGTCCGGCACGTGGGTCAGGGTAATCCGAAACACAAGTACAGGCTGGGCGGAGAGTGGCTCGAGAGCAGCCCTGAGGACAACAACTTGGGGGTACTGGTGGGTGAGAAGCTCAACGTGAGCCGGCAATGTGTGCTGACAGCCCAGAAAGCCAACCATGTCCTGGGCTGCATCACGAGAAGCGTGGCCAGCAGGGCGAGGGACGGGATTCTGCCCCTTTACTCTGCTCTCGTGAGACCCCACCTGGAGTCCTGCATCCAGCTCTGGGGGCCCCAACATAAGAGGGACATGGATGTGTTGGAGCGGGTCCAGAGGAGGGCCACGAAGATGATCAGAGGGCTGGAGTACCTCTCCTGTGAGGATAGGCTGAGAGAGTTGGGACTGTTCAGCCTGGAGAAGAGAAGGCTCCAGGGTGACTTTAGAGCAGCCTGCCAGTACCTGAAGGGGCCTACAGGAAGGATGGAGAGGGACTTTTCACAAGGGAGAACTTCTCTAAAGTAAAAGAGGGCAGATTTAGACTAAATATTAGGAAGAAATTCTTCACCATGAGGGTGGTGAAGCACTGACCCAGGTTGCCCAGAGAAGCTGTGGCTGCCCCCTCCCTGGCAGTGTTCAAGGCCAGGTTGGATGGAGCTCTGAGCAACCTGGTCTGGTGGAAGACATCCCGGCTCATGGCAGAGGGGTTGGAACCAGATGATCTTTAAGGTCTCTTCCAATCTTTACCATTGTATGATTCTACAATTCTGTGAATCTTGGATGTATAGCAGGCATTGATAGTGTTTCTATCTGAATTAACTTGCTGTGAAAAAGGTGGCATTTTAAAAGTTTTCTATTATACGTCACTGAAATTGTATTATACAGGAACATATTAATAATTGATGCCAATGATTGACCAAAGTAAAGCCAATGGATAAGCTAAATTCTCTCCTTTTGGGGTAAACTGAAGGCACAGTTAAAAGTTTGGGTAGCCAGCGATAGGTGCCCACGCCAATGGGAGGTGCTGAGCAGTTCCACCATCCGGCTCCAGAGAGCAGGTGCCAGAGTAGCTGTCACAGACGGGTCCAGCAAGCCCAGACTCATCCTGCCCCGACTAAATTGGCATTTGGCAGTTCAGCTGGTGTGGTGGAGGCCAGTGCCAGACACGCTGGGAAGCGTAAGCCTGAGCAGAAGATGAACAACATCGATGAGTGGGTTCTTGGGGTGCTGGCTGCCAGCACCGGCACCGGGGTACAAATAGATTCAGGAAGGTTTCGTGCGTGTTTGTGCATGACAAAAATGAGAGCAGCAAGTGTTACCAACACTTTGAGAAAAAGCCAAAAGCCCTTATTTTGTTTTGCAAAAACAGAGTTTTCTTTCTAATCAAAGACATTTTTTCCTGCTTGCTTTCTGGAAAATTTTACTTCAGGAATGTTGTAGGATGCTAGTAATCAATTCAATTTTAACCAGTTTCTCCGTCTGTCAGTACTTGCTTCTCAAAGTTTTAAAGCTCTGCCGCTGTATCTTGATACAACAGTTTCTTGGCCTTCCGGGGAAGATTTATTTTTAAAAATTTTCACTGGATAGAGATTATGCTAACGTTTATATGAGTAATAGAGAAGCTGAACACTTTTATTTTTCCTTTGCCATTTAGGAACATAGTGATGAATCAAGTCTTCTAGATAAAATGAAGCATGTTGCAATATATTCAAAGCACTCTGAAGAATAAAAGCAGGATTATAATGAAAATTTTTGCTTTTCCAAAGTACAAAATTTGTACTCACTTCAAATTCAAATCTCTGTAAAATTCAGGCCATCTCTTAAAATGTTCCCACTGCAAAGTGTCAAAGACTGGTTTTCAAAAAACACTAAGATATGGAGCAAGCATTGTATTTGAATCACCACTGAGATGCACAGCTTCCTCTTACAGCTTTCGCTGAGAGAGCTAAGGGCAGAGGATTTGTGCAGGTCTTCAGTGAGAGAAAAACAAACAGTTATACACTGGAAACCTGTCATACAAATAAAAAAAAAGAAAAATATGCCTTGACTTTTCCAAGGAAGTTACCCTATGCGTGAGCTCCTGTATAATGCTCCAAAATACTGGAAGATGAATCAAAGCAAAAAGCCAGTCCCTGTTACTACATGTTTTAGGCTTCCTTTGTATTCCTGTAGCCTTTTTTCCCCCCTTCTTACGTATGCATATTTTTTCTCGGAATGTCATTGTAAGTATTTCACGCTAAAGTTTATGTTCTGCAAAATAAACCTGTTCCAATGTGCATTTGATCCTGTTCTAACAGAACAATAATTGATGTCCCCATGTTATTTAACAGTCACTTAGTCTTGCAGCATCTCTTGTGTTTATTCCCCTCAGATATTTTAACTGTTCTTCTCCAGAAAGATGCAGATCTGATTTCTCTTGCATTTTATTGAAAAACCTGGAGGCCTTATATCACATGGATCACCTTTGGTACGTCTTATGCATAAGGCTGCTGGAAGTACCTTTCTTTATTAAAGTTGTATTTTTTTTTTCCTTTTTTCTTTTTTCCCTTATTCAGGGTCAACAGTGAACAATCTATATACGATGTCATTGTACTGCCAGTAGCAAAGTAGCAGTTTTAAGTCTTCAGAACCCCACTATTAGTTTTGGATTCAGGGCAGTCAACAACTGTGAGCTTGGATGAAGATTCAAGAACTATATTTATATGAATACATTAACAAAAGAGCCAATATTAGACAAAAGAAGTAAACATAGAAAAGACATGAAACCGGGATTCTTTAAACTAGTCACAGACCTTGCAGCTTCATCAGGTAAAGTACTGCTGGGTACAATCTCCTTGCTGAAATGAAATAACTGGACCCATGTAGAAAAGGAAAACAATTGTACTGCATCCCATACAAGGGCAGCTAGAAGAGGGAGCTGCTTTGACCACAAGATGAAAATGCACCAGAGGAGAACCTGATTCCAACAGATGTCCTTCAAAGGGTCTGAATCTGTCAGCAGGTCCAATCAGCTGCAGCTCAGTTTGCAAAACTTTTTCAGATGCTTCTTTAAATGTGAGAGTTATTATTTGAAAATGGATTACTCAGATATTGTAGAAACAGTCAGAGCACAGCAGTGCTGTCAGAAGAACAGCTCGTGATCTTTCTGAACTCCCTGTCATCCTACCAGCACCTTCTTGATCATTTAACGACATGCTCAGGTCCCACACTGTCCAATTGCGTGGAAGAAATGGTGGAGATTGTACCGTTTTTTGCTGGGATGGAGTTCATTTTCTTTATAGCAGATCATGTGATGCTGTGATTTGGATTTGTGACCACAACAGTGTTGATAACATATGGGTGTTTTAGCTACTGCTGAGCAGTGCTGACAAAGAGTCAAGGCCTTCTGTTTCTCACGCTGTCCTGCCAGTGAGCGGGCTGGGGGTGGGAAAGAAGCTGGGAAGGGATGCAGCTGGGACAGCTGACCCCAACTGACTGAAAGGATATCCATGTGACATCACACTTAGCAATAAAGATGGGAGAAAGAAAGAGGAGATGCTCAGGTTATGGCATTTGTCTTCCCAAGTAACTGTCACATGTGTTGAAGCCCAGTTTTCCTGCAAATGGCCAAAGCAGTTGCCTGCTGATGGGAAGTAGTGAATAAATTCCTTATTTTGCTTCGCTTGCATGTGCCACTTTGCTTCACTTCTTAAACTGTCTTCATCTCAACCTGTGAGTTTTCTCCCGTTTGTTCTTCGCATTCTCTCCCTCATCCCGCTGGCGGGGCGGGGGGGAGGGAGCGGCTGTGTGTTGCTGAGCTGCCTACCGGGCTTCAACCACCACAGGCTTCCTTTACTATTGTGACTGGTTGCTAGAGCCAAAGCAGCGGTTTTATTAATGACCCTTCCCTGGCCGTTTCCTGTGACATATCCTAGATAATTGTTGCTCATCAGCTAGTAGAATATTTGGCCACATTAACAGTGTGAACAGTGTTTTGCAGTGATTACAGAACGGCCATCAGTCTCTGCAGGTGTCATTTCCAGTCTCCATTGTAGATGGTTTGTATCATCTAAGGAGGCAGCTTTGTGTCGAGTGCTAGTCTCAGGACATGATTCGTCAGCCTGGGAAATGTAGCCATCACCTCATACACTGTGATGTGCATCAGCCTGAGAGAATCAGTATAGGAAGAAGGCTGTCTGTGTGTATCTGCTCTACAAACCTGCTGAAAGAAGAACATGACCTGTGACTTTCCGAGAACTCACATTTGAAGAGATTTGTATAATTGAAGGAAAAAAATGCATGTATATATTCTGATTTTGAAATGGGGAGAAAGCCGGTGCAGTAAAATAATTGTCACCAAGTGATCTAAAATGTCAAGTGCTTTGATTTCTATCAATTTAGGTTGCTTACAAATGCAAGGGGAGCTAATTCCAAAAATGCCTCTCTGAAATGCGATCAGTATAGCAGGTTCAAGAGCCTTGCAGTGGCAACTTAGTTCCATTATGTAGCTGTGGTAGCAGACGACGAAGCAGAAATGGCACCGTGCATAACTACACTGTTGAAGACCCGCTGTTCCTGATGGATTTTCAGTCCCTGTTGCTGTTACTATGAATGAGCCATGAGTAGAAGATGCAAAAACCTACCTTGCTGCAGCAGAGTAGAGCCATTAGCATGAGCTACTGTACAACTTCCTGAGATAAACCTGGAGCCCGTGTTCCTGAGCAGCGGTCTCCTGTTCCCTTGGTGAGGACAACTATTGGCAGCTGCCAAGAAAGCTGCAGTGTTGTTGGGGGTCCTTTTAAGAAACTTTTCCTTTCAGGGAGGATCAAGATGGAAAGCATGGTTCAAACAAAGGAGGGAGATCTACTGGAGGACAGAATTCCTATAACACCAAGTGACTCGTTGGAAATGTGGCAGATACAGTTTCAAACCCCAAGGAAATCCTGTTTACCGCTTGCAAATGCTCTGTTCCAGTCACCGGCCTCTTTTGCTTTTTTGCTTTTCATGGAATCCTTGTAAAGGTCTTGGTTCTATCCTGATGTGTTGTAGGCCATACTTCTGTGATTACCCAAAGTTTCTTTCATAAGGACGACAATCTTCCACATACAGCTAAGTAAAAATACATTTTATAAATTGAGTAACGTGCTTGTAATTTTTTTTAGGAATATGAAGTGCTATACAGGCATTTTTTTTAAATACGGATTACACGGTGTTGAAAGCTGAGAAAAGACTGAAATTTCATCAAGCTCTGGAGGTGGAAGACAGGATTTGTTTCTCACAACTTTGGTCTCTGGTCTTGGTACTTGTGGATGAGTACGAATAAGAAAGGGAAGAGAAATTAAAGTGAAAAGGGGAAGAATCAGCAATGAAAGGTAAACTGAAAGGCCCACGACCACGTTGTACACCAGCCATGTAGTGTCTGCTGTGCTAAGCCTGGGGAGTGAGGAGGAACCTTCCTTACCCCCCTTATTTAGGTCTGTTCCTTCTGCTGTTGCTGTGTCCAGCTGAAGTTATTTCAGTGACTACCACCGCTTGATGAATTCATACTTTCCCCCAAAATATCATCCACAAAAAACACTTTTCATGAAAAAACTAGGAAAATTAGTGGAAAATGTGACTGCCAGTTTAACAGAGAGTTTTCCGTGCTTTCTTTAAGGATTCAGTTCTAACCCAGGAGCTTTAGAAGGTGACATTTTAGGCAAATGTCAATCAGCAGCTCATATTTCATGCAGTATTTAATATCTCTACTCAAAGGTTAAACCTACTGTTTAAAACAAATTATATTTCCCAATGTGTTGCAGTGCTGGGAATGGTGTGGAGCTGTACTATTTCAGGGCTTGGCAGTTGTCCCCAGGGAAGCTACTTCTCCTTCAAAGAAACTCTGCCTCCAAAACCTCCCTACTTATTCTATGAAGAGATTTCTTCCAGGAGGCCACTGTCCTCCCTTCACCACACTGCTGGGCAACGGTTGGTGGTTTAGAGGAAAAATAAATGTTTGTGTTCCCTCTATTGTCCAAATGAGAAATACAAAAAAAGAACAGAAAGCAGCACATGACACGTAGAATGGTGATGAGGCGGGTCAGCAATGTCCTTGATAAGAAACTTGCTAAAGGCAGAAAAACTTGTAATAGGAATTTTTCAAAATGTCTCAAAGCAGGGAGCCAACCAGAGGGTCAATTAGGACAGAAAATATCCAGATGTAAAAGGAAAACAAAAAGTGAAAAAAAAATTTTGTTGTTATGCCCCAGTTTTCACTGCGGAGAGGTTTAAAAAAGAGTCCTGCATTCAGGTACAAGTCTGAAAACCTCTACAAAATGAAATATCAGCAGAAAAGATATTTAGAATAAACTTCTACAATTAGTAATAACAGCTAAAATTATTTACTAAAGCATATGTCTAACTTTTAAAGTAAGGCTTTGTGTCAGAAAACAGGGAATGTTAAGCCAATTTTTAAGAGAGATTTCAGAAAAATACAGCTCAGTAAATCTAATTTCTGCAGTAGGAAAACTGGTAGACATTATAATAACACAGGAACAGTTTCCTCTGTATAACTACAAAACATTGGGGGAAAACAAACATGTTTGTCACGCATCGCAGATCTGTTAGATCCTTTGAAACAGTCAAAAAGGAAAGAATAAGCAGACCCTGGCAAATACAGCATTATTGACTTTCAATTCAATTACTGAATTTCCGAAAAGCCACTGCAAAAGTAAATACAGTTTACCACTGGTATTTTCACTCAGTATTTTTTTCTAGAGCTGGTGCTATTCCACATATTCATAAATGATGTGAAAGAAGGGGAAATTAGTGAGGTGATAAAATTTGCTGCTGGCACAAAATTAGTCATCATAGTGAAAATTAAATCTACCTAGGGTTTTGCTGGACAATCTATGACATGGAGTTACAGAGACTTGCAATGAGAAATGAAATTTGGTGTTAACAAATGCAAGGTGATATACATGCACAGAGATAAACAAATACAGAAATACCCACATAAGGATAAAAAAAAATGTGGTCAAAGAGAACGCTTGGAAAATATCATAATGCCACGGTGTAAAATATTAGCATCCCATATATTGAATACTTAGCGTATTTACTCAAGAAGGATATAGCAGGCATAAAAAAGGTGCAGAGAAGGACAACACGTATAACAAGGCATGAAGAGATGCTATACAGATTAGGACATCTAAGCTTGGAAAGAAACGCCTGGAGGGAGCTACAATACTCAAAGCAGAAGAGCTCGGGGTGCTCTGATCTCTCTCCAAAACTTAAATGCAAGGAAGTGCTTTTCAAATGGTGCATTGGCAATTTGGGAACTTCTTTCTCTAGGACACCATGGGAAAAAAAGTATTAGCACATTCAAAATTTAGTCAAATTAATCTAAATCCTGTAACTACTTATTTCCCCAAACATGGCAAATACCCAGGCAGACCTGCTCTCTCCTTGCTTTGATGCCATGCTCACCCTTCTGCATCTTCCTGGCACGCTCAGAGACAGAACGCAGGGAGAGAAGAGCTGGGTCTTGCTCTCATTCCGATCCCCACCCATCCCTGAATCTTTCCCGTGGGAACTGGTTTCTGAGGAGACTCTAGAACTTCTGTGGTGTTTTGGGTTAGGGACGGTAATTCAGGGCAGCCTCCCTGCGTCCTGTGTGAGAAGCTCAGGGCGAACCTCAGTCCTGTCCTGCTGGTGCGTGACGGTGCAAAGGATGTCTGAAGGGAAACCTGCTAAGATCGCACTGAAAGTTGCAGACTACTTGTTCACCACAGGAGGACACTGTAGAAAACATACCCTGAAAAAACACCCCAAAACAACCCCACCAAAGTTCTTTCCCATATTATAACACCAAGAAGGATTTTCTTTTCAATGTTGCATTAGAGACACAGTGATACTTGGTACTGCTAAGTTTATCAATGCCAAGAACAGGGAATCGTGGGGGAACAAAAGTTTACTTCTCAGTTAAACTACTCATTATTTATGAAAAAAGTTCCCTGGTTAAGAAACCAGAACACCTTTTCCAAAAAATTTGTAGCAAGAAAACCTTTTTTTTTCGCAGCCTAACACCTTTGGGAGCTTACAAGGATGCTGAAGGCCTCCAATAATCCAACCCAAATCGCATTTCCCTTTGTCACCTTTTCGCCCTGGATCCTGTCACGCTCCAGCTACTCCTAATTAAACCTGTCAGGCAAATATCCTGACATGTTCCGAGTAAGAGAAAAGGTAGCAGACATCATGCTGAGGTGTTACTAATGTGGGAACCATGGACAACAAGTTCAAGCAGCGAACTTGTGACAAGAATTGGAAAAATTGGAAAAAAAAGATGCTGTGAAGGGGACCGGCCAGTTAACAGGACTGGCTAGAGCCACAAACTGCCTTTGACGTTGTTAGTTTGAATTGGTGTCAATACAGCAGTGCCGTTGTTGGTGCTAAAACTGTTGCTAAGCATCTCAAGCACGGCATCAGGAATAAAACTAAGTTTAAACATATGGGGATAGGGGCAATGAGGATGGGGCGGGCAGGAAAGGCTTAAAAAAGATTGCCTTGCTGCTTCCCATGTCATTGTTTGGGCACAGAAAGAGATGACAGCCTTCACTTGTTTCATTCTGGCGTCTTTTCATTAGTGCTAAATTTGCTTTCTAAAATCAGGCAGTAGCACCAGGAACGTTGCCTTTGATTAGAGCAATTTTAAAGCTGAGCTCATGCTTAAGTACCTTGCTGAATCAGTGCCCAAGTTTTCAGCTTTTATTCTTGGCCTTCAGAAATATGTGGAAATGCACTGTTAACGTGATAAACCAGACAGATCTCGCAGGGAACCGTGTATTTCTAGAGTTAAGCTTTCTCTCTTTCCCTTAGAAAAAACCCAAACCAAAAAACTGCATGTTACAAATCTATCTAGATTACATTTTTTTTTCCCCTACTAAACAGTTTAATAGATTTTAAGCCATAAGCTGCCGCGATTGAGAGACGGGACACCGCTTGATGCAAGCAGGATGATCGTTTTATTGTTCTTACACACATACATTTATACAGATCAGAAGGCAGCATGTTTTAAACTGATGGTTAAGTTTCAAACTAGGCACCTATTGATTGGTTAACACAGTTGCTAATACAGACACATTCTTTTCCTAAGCTCATCTAAACTAAGGCCATGCAGACACATGCTTTTCTTATCTTATCCAAGGCCTTGCTTCCTCCCTCAGGATGGCTCGGCACTATCTCTCTTCTTCTCAGGGTCAGGATGGCTCGGCACTAACTCCCTTCTTCCCAGGGTTTATGGCCCACAAGTTCCAACACATCCTCCCTCATCAATTGCACCGCGCTGGGGGCCCTGCTGA
>Ga0065711_1006947_pt1 | contig 19026 bp, 9 predicted proteins | sample Hoacrofraction12_FD_59098 | JGI IMG/M metagenome (GOLD analysis project Ga0065711, IMG submission 59098) | Hoatzin crop microbial communities from Cojedes, Venezuela - Epithelial fraction 12 v2 (version 2) | ecosystem: Host-associated > Birds > Digestive system > Esophagus > Crop | place... | reverse complement strand
GTCAGGAGGATGGGGCCAGACTCTTTTCAGTGGTGCCCAGCGACAGGACAAGGGGCAACGGGCACAAACTGAAGCAGAGGAAGTTCCGTGTGAACATGAGGAAGAACTTCTTCCCTCTGAGGGTGACGGAGCACTGGAACAGGCTGCCCAGGGAGGTTATGGATTCTCCTTTTCTGGAGATATTCGAACCCCGCCTGGGCGAGGTCCTGTGCTACCTGCTCTGGGTGACCCTGCTTTGGCAGGAGGGTTGGACTAGATGATCCACAGAGGTCCCTTCCAATCCCTATGATTCTGTGATTCTGTAATAAGAACTGATATGTTTACAAATCATCTTTAACTGGCTTACAGTTGTCAGTCTGAAACTAATTCACAGTTGTTTCCCAAATAAAAGAGTTAGGAACTCTGACAGAAAAACAAAATGATGCTGCAAAAGTGCAGAAGTCTATATCTTCAGAGATACAGAGATGTGAAATGTTTTCTGTGAGTCTATACCTACAACAAGAGATTTATTTTTATGTTTGCCTAAACTGGAATATGCATGCCGTTTTGGGTTGTCTTGCTCCAAAGCAGTAGACAGCAGAACACATTCAAGTGTTTCAGAATGAGCTCCCACCACCAAATTTCTTGGCCTGCCTCAAAAATGCTTTTGAAAAGAGTAAGGGGATGGACAGGTAAGTAATACTGAAAGAAATTGAAGAATGGAGTAGAAAATCCTCAAGTAGTTTGGTGAAGTACATTACAGGATGGAAATATAATCAAGTAGGAGCTACACTAACAATCTCCACTACTTGCACAGTATTTTTTTCCCCAGAATAAAGATGTGGCTTTCATGTAAACAGAGCCTGTTTCACTGGCAAATAACATTTGTGCTTATGAAGGAGCTGCAAGAAGCTGCTGACAGAGGATGCCAGAGCACTGTTGGTGCATGCCCTGGGTACTTGAGCCTGAGAAAACAGCATTGGGGGAGAGCTTTTAGGGGTAATGACTAGTGCTTTTCGACTATTGTGTTGTTCTAATACAAGGAACTGTGAAAGGATTCTTTGTCTGACTTTGGACTAATTTGCTCTGTGTAACATTAACTTCTGCAAAGCATAATTACAACTAGCTTAGGTCAGAGATACTTGTGTCAGAGAAACATTAATTTCGTAATCTTTCTGCTGTTTACAAGGAAGTAGAGTTATGGACTTCATTAGTATGTTAGCAGGATGTCATCAAGAGCAGCTGGCCTCTTTGTCATCTTTTGTTTCCTTAAACAGTCACATAAGACTATGCTATTTTCACTAAGTGTTTAAGATAAAAAGGAAAATAACACCATGAACAGGGAAGCAAAAAGAAAAGAAAAAGAAAAAAAAGATCAGGAACAGAAAACCAATGTATGAATAAATATATTTAAAAAACAAAACCAAACAAAACCCTAGTCCGCAAAAGAAAAATGTGTATCAATGTTAGCAAGAGAGTTAGAGCCAGGAGGAGCAAGACTGAATTACAGAACTGAATACAGAACTATATTGTAAAAGAACAGAAGACAAAAGATCAGAAATTCACATTCACATCAGGAGAAGTCAAATCTGCATTACTAAAAGCTGCATGTTAGGAAAAATTCACAGTCTGAATTTAGAGCTGATTCAGGAAATTGAACTTTCTGCTGTCTGCCAGGAACAAGGTGATGGATCTTGCTAAGGTATGCCTAAGGTTGAAATGGGTATAACAGCAGGGAAAATGCTGCTGAACTGCATTGTCAGTGGGATAACCAGCACTGTAAGAGCAAAAGTGTGAGTATATCTAGCTGTAGAAAAGGAAGCTCAGGAGAGTTCCTAGGGCCACAGAAATAAAGAGATTTTAAAGATTAGAAGCCAGCCCATATTAGAGCCATGACAACAGTCTGGCGATATTTAATTATTGGGATGCAAGAACCCAAAAAAATATTTTTTTTCAGAATGGCATCAGTCTGTGTTCCTGGGAAATAACTTCCTGGATGAAGGTTGATATGAAAAGCTTGACATTAAGGCATGGCAGGAAGTATGCAATATAGGCACTGATAAAGGTTTTTGAGGGTTCTGATTTTTCCGTAAAGGGTGGATTATGCTAATGCTCTGGATTACATCAGTTAACAAAATGTTTTGAAATTTAATAGTCCACAGTGCAAGGACTGTGAAACAAGTCAAGAAATTTTGTTTTAAGCTTAGGAAGAAGAAATTGTATACAATAGTTATTACAAGACAACTAAGATATGCAGCTGAAAATGAATGTGATTCCTTAACATAAGATCTGAGTGGGATCTAGTAACAGTAAGAATTATTAATATATTAAAACCCTGAGACCCAGAGACTTAGACTCAGAATATTGATGAAGAACTACTCCCATTTTTTTCTTGAGCAAGCTAAAAACTTTTCCTATTTCTGAGGTTGATTTATATGAAACCAAAAATCTAATCTACAATAAACATGATGCACATGACAAGACCAATGTAAGACCTGAAAACAGATGTCTCTTTGTACCTCTGTGGCCTCTTCTGAGTCCTTTCTTTCAATCCATCTTTCCTGTTGAACAATTTTCAGTGATTTCCTGGATTAGATTCTGGATAATATACCTATGAAATTTTGTTGTTCCCCTACCATCTATCTATGTTTACCTTCAACATTCTCCCAAAGGAATTAGCAGATTAAAAATTCTGAACTAACTATCATACAGAGGGAAAAATATTTATGTAACATAGTACCTGTGATGGCAAAGGATTTAACTCGTTGATGCACTGAGCTTCTCTTAGTTGTTCCGTACTACACTAAATCTAGTGCTGAACAGATTAGCAACTAACACAGCAAAGCAGTCTGATCTTCTTCGTTTCTCAAAATGCAGAGAATTCAATGTATGACATTCATCTGATACTGTAGGCAGAAACTCTCATGCTCAGCTGGTGCTAAGTGGCAAAGGGTGAGACAGACTAGATCAGTGCTGATACTCTTTCTACTGTAATATCGCTTAAGAAGAGCTGTTCTCAGCTGAAACGTTGTATGGAGGAACCAGATGCTAGATCTAGAGTCTGATGTGGATATAGTCTGGTCTAGACATGGCTAGATTCTGATGAGGAACAAAGACACTAAACTTAATTTTGTATATAGGTGGTGTTAGTGGGTATAAATGCCATTAAGTCATTCAGGAGTCTTGTATGGCTGACATCCTACAGAATGTCACCTGGTACTCATGTAGTCTATTTTTCCTTTGTTTCACAGTTTGTCTGAAGTTTACTCTAAGTACCTGGATGTTCACTTGCTAAGTATTAGATATTACTATTCCAGTTCTAGAGAAAAATACATTGCTTTTATAATAAATGGCAGCTGCCGGAAAAGTGTGAAGTTCAAGACAGAAAAATAATGAAAAAATAATCTGAGTTTGATCGAGTAAAAATAATTTGGGATTATTTCTGTTCCTGTTCTGTAAACAGACTTTTTCCACCTGTGTAGTCTGAAAACAAGGTTCATTTAACAGTGTTCAAATAAATTGTATTGAATTTTTCTGTTTAATTTATACATTAATATGAAATTTCATAAACTCACACACATGTATAGTGTATAAACACATACACACACACAAATATACACACACACACAAATATAAATCAAATACTTTATTTAAGTGAAGCATATTCTATTCTCTAGCCCTTTTCCTGCCTGGCTGCCACCTATTGCTCCAGAATGGCATAGGTCTCCTGTAGTTCCTGTGTCCTGTCTGACAGCCCCATGTGTGTGTTCCAGAGGGGCATGTTAAATGCCATTGGATGTGTACGGCTAGTCACATTAAGTGCACTGTCAGTGTCTTCAGTTAACACTTTTTTTTTCCTTTGATGTAACCTCTGGCCTCACTTTATTTACCAGAAAGGAGCTTTTCAAAACTAGATGGATTTTTGTTGTTTTTTTTTATTTCATATTTTAGTTCTTAGGTCAATGTATCTTTAACTCCCAGGTCATATGTATTTGATATATTTAGTTCTATATTTGGGTGTGAGTGCAACTCCATTTCTGTGGGCTAATGACAGCTAATGCCAGTGTGAATGTTAATCTCTTTCCCCATACTTGTGACAGTTTGATAGCAGACATTATGGCTGATAACCGCTCATGTAACTTGACATTATCTGTGGCATAAACAACTAAAAGGGCTATGCTCAAAGTTGTGTCTCCTGATGAGCCACTACCAGATAGCTAAAAGACCTGGAGTGCTATAGTGTCAATGTTTTCACAATTGATATTTGTTCCCCAAGTTTCTACCTTGATGTGAAGTTGCAAATAGACCATTTTAGAAATCGGTTTTACAATGGCAGATGGGTACTTAAATACTCTTTATTTTCACTAAAATTTTGAGCTTCTCCACGTCACAAGGAATCTGAGTATTAGGATTACATAATTCTAACGTTTACTGTAGCTAATGAGAAAAGGTCTGCTGAATTCCTGGAGACCAAGGTTGTATGGTCAAAGGACAGAACAGACAGGCTTTCATTGCATTTTTTTTCTCATAGATTCACAGACTTCTGCCTACAACACATAAATTTATTCATCAAAGCTACCTGTCTACAATTCAGAATAGACCCTACAATATATTATAGCCATATGGTTTGAAATTGCATATTTTTAAAATAATAACAAACAACACTTCTCACTTTTAATAAATATTTCAAATAATGGGACTTTATTTTGCCATATTATGGCAAGTCATGACATTATTTCTGATACAACCAACATTATCATGTTTCTGTGACTTTTTGCCTGGCCTTGACATGAGAGAATAGGCGACTGTGTGTACAGTGGCACTTCGGGAAGTTCCGCACAGGCAGAACAGCCTACTGGAAGGTCCCATACCTCCTACATGCAACAGCTAATTAGTTTGATTTCTATGACACTTTCATCCATGTGGTCTGCTGTATTTGACAGTCTGTCCTGACTTCAACAAGGCCAAGTTCTAAGTCCCTTACGTGGGTCAGGGAAATCCCAAGTACAAATACAGGCTGGGCAGAGAATGGACTGAGAGCAGCCCTGAGGAGAAGGACTTGCGGGTGCTGGTTGACCAGAAGCTCAACATGACCTGGCAACGTGCACTTGCAGCCTAAAAGACCAACAATATCCTGAGCTGCATCAAAAGAAGTGTGACCAGCAGGGCAAGGGAGGTGATTCTGCCCCTCTACTCTGCTCTGGTGAGACCTCACCTAGAGTCCTGCGGCCAGATCTGGAACCCTCAGCACAGGAAAGACATGGATGTGTTGGACAGGGTCTTTTGGAGCAGGTCCAGAAGAGGGCCAGAAGAATGATCTGAAGGCTGGAGCACCTTTCCAATGAGGAAAGGCTGAGAGAGTTGGGGTTGTTCAGCCTGGAGAAGAGCAGGTTGTGGGGAGACCTTATAGCAGCCTTCCATTACCTGAAGGGGGTCTTCAAGAAAGACAGAGAGGTACTTTTCAGAAGGCCATATAGTGATAGGACAAAGGATAATGGCTTTAAACTGAAAGAGGGTAGATTTAGATTATCTATAAGAAAGGAATTCTTTACAATGAGGGTGGTGAGGCACTGGAACAGGTCGCCCAGAGAAGTTGAGGATGCGCCCTCCCTGGAAGTGTTCAAGGCCAGGCTGGATGTGGCTTTGAGCACCCTGTTCTACTGGAAAGTGTCCCTGCCCCTAGCAGGGTGCACTGGAACTAGATGATCTTCCAGTGTAAACCTTTCTGTGATTTTATGAATTCCCAGACTTTAAGAAGTAACTGTGAATAGGTTTTTAGGACCTGGGAGTGGCCAGTATTTTCAGCTGGACTCATCTGTTGGAAAGAAAAATTACTCTAGATGTCAATGGGTCTACACCATTTACAAGTAACACCATTCTTAAGTCCCTCACATTTAAACTTGACATTCATCATAACTAGGAATTAGTTATGATGATCGTAATTAGTACTGTAATTACCCAGAATGTAAAAAAGCTCAGCTAAGTGGGTTGTTTAATAGTCATTGTGTTAACTACAACAAAAATCGGCATGTTACATACTTAACAATAAAGTTTTGGAGGTACCTCTGATTATGAAGGTAGCTCAGTGATCATTAGTTAGGAAGTGACTGCTGGGTGACATATTATTTTCAGAGTAATCACCTTCCAGAAATGATGCTTCTCTTATTATTTTTGATAGCATACTAAAGGTGGTTGGTGCTTTGCAGTAGCTATGAAAACAAGCTCACTGTGCAGAAGATCTGTCATTTAAGTAGAATAAATGAAGATAAAGTGAGGAAAATAGAATGTGACTAAAAACGATTGAGCATATATATGCAATTAAAGACGCATATGCACAAACATTTACAAAGAGTTTCATTGCGTCATATCAAGATTACTTTCAGTATCTGGCCCTCTGTACGGTGGGTGTTATTTCCTCTAATCTGTGTTCTTCGTTTCATACTCTTAAGCTTTTTAAGAAATCAATTTTCTAGGGCTTAAAAATAAAAAAAAATTAAAAGGAACCAGATGATTTCTTTTTTATGAAGAGGAGGGGCAGAGAAATTTCATACTTTTATTGCCAACAGGTAAAAGATTTGTGTGTCTTACAAATCATTAACTTTGTCATTCATAGGCTTACCTTAAGTGTAGCTAGAACAAACCTGTAGACATTTTAGAAGGAAAAATAATGGAAAAAATAATAAAACTTCATACATATTTTCTACTGAGTGAGGAAAAGGTGTTTTTTATCTTTAGATTATTAAAGACAAAAGCTCTTCAGTGGTAATGTTTTGGTTATCAGAGGGCACAGTCAATTATTTTTCTTCAGTAAGCTTATACTATCAACTATAAAAGAGTGTGAATCAAAACACTGGATTTAACACCCTGAACCCCAGGGTGTACAAAATCTGATTTTTGCAGCTTGGTTGCACCTCTGTTACTAATGTAACAAAGCTACATGCAGAGTTTCTTAGGTTTTGGAACTCATTTTATTTTCCTTTTTCTTTTTCCTTCTGATTTTCTGTAGGTCATTCCTCTCTCTTTTGATCTGTGATATATTTGCTCAGGTGTTTCCCATTTTTATGGCAGTGTCAATTAACCACCTTAAATTTGCCCCTGTTGCTCTCAAAATGTCTTGATGTTCCCTTTGAAGCCTTCCTCACCATTATCCACCATTTTCAGCATCAGAGGCTGACCTCAGTGAGAGGAAAGTTTGCTGCCAATAAGCCCTGCCCTGTTAATAGGTGTGTGTTTAGATGAAAGAAATGAAATTATGAAATGAAACTAGAAAGCAACACTAGCACAGTCCAAGTACTCTAGACAAGAGTCAGAAATAACTCAGACCCACACTTACTCTCCCAACATTCTGAAGTGTTTAGATGTGGGGTTCAGCCTCCACTGTAATAATTAGAAGTGGTGTTATGAACATTTAACATTACTTTCCTTGTATGTTTTTGAGTGAAGAAAAGGGGAAAAGAGAAAAAAAGATTGAATATTTTAGTCTCAAAGACTTCTAAAAATCTTCTATTCAACCTGTGTAAAAGAAAATAGTAGCAAAAAAAGCAGTCATCTTGAACAAGTTTCCTACAAAGAAATTAAGAGAAATATGACTCATTTAGGGTTGGCTTGAATTTTTTTCTAATTAACCCATAGGAACTCAGAGTTGGAGAACTGACATGAAATTGAGTGCAGTTGTATGTGGCCTGACTTTTTCCTATTGAAATGACCAATGCCTTGCTGTCTAGTAAGTTTTACAGATTTCCCTTCTGCCTTAATTTCTCTGACACGACTTTTTCTTTTCTGAAAGACCCTAAAGGTGAACTAGACACAAACATTGTGATTTAGATGATTGATTATGAGATATTGCTCATACAAAACATGACACTTAAATGAAATCTTCACCTCATTTCTTAAAAAAAAATCCTTTCCTGTCCTACTTCACATTATGAAGCTGAAACACATATGCAGATTACATGGACTACTATTATACTTCTTAAGACATAAAGAGTATGATGTCTTATTAAAACTCTCTATGACACATATCTGTACAGTAAAACATGACATGTATAAAGTGGCACACTTCAGATTTTATTAGTGGGGGGAACAGAAGTCATGTTGTTAAACTGGGAAATTCAGAACAAAGCTCCTCTGTTTTAGTTTTTATTGCTTTCTTACATACTCGTTGCGTGATCTTAACTGAGTCACTCACGGTAAAAATTAAGTAGGTTCAGTAGCTTCTCACTACTAAAAGATTTGATTCCTATCACCTTTCTGGTCCTTGCTTCCAACCACAATCTATTGCCACACACCTTGCACCAACTTTGGTACTTTTCAGAACCTGCCATCAGCAGATTCAACTTCTCAGCCTTAGAGAACACTTGCTACGAAGTCAGCCTGAGTGGTTGTTGTACAGGCTTGCAGATGGTACCAGTGTTGTCCCAAAAGTGGGTTCATTTACCTAGTGTGCAGTACGCCATTCTACACACAGAGCAGAGTATTACCTTTATTGCATATTTGTGCAGATACGGGTGCTAGGTGACAGTTCCACAAAGCTAGCACACTGCTTAGCAGAGTCACAACAAATATGTACTCTTAAAAAAACAAAGAAACTTCTTGTTAGGTTCTGATTGGTTCATCGTGTTACACACTTATCTTAGAAGTATACTTCCTTACTTAACTACGCATGCTCGCAAGCTGGGGGGGTGCAGTCTTGGGTTCTGAATTAGCTTGGTGGTCATGATCTCCCCCTGCTGCCTTTACCTTTTTCCCAGTTACCCTAGATTTTTGTCAGCTTCATTCTTCTTCAGCATTCTTCCAGCTTTCAGCACCTTCTGGGCTGGATGTTCCCCTTTTATCAGTCTCTTAGGCTCCTCTTCAAGGGAATGATTGTTAGTAAGGCATACATTGTTTATACAAAGTAGTCAGGCCTAAATTAAACAATGTCACTGCGACCGAAGCATTTCTGCCTTCTATCATTACAACCTAAGCATCAGTATGCTCTGAAAATTTCTGTCCAATACCACCACCAAAAGCACGTGGGAATGCAGTGGAATTGCAAGGCAACAAATAAAGACAGAAGAAAGAAGCAAAAAGGAAGCAAGACCTTCCTCTTCTGTTAGATTTCAGCAGTTAAGAGTTTGCCATCGTTATGTAGCTTCATTTTTAGGGTAGAGTTTTGGAGTTGTTTATCTGTCACTGACTTGAGATGAAGCATTTAAGGCATGCCAAAGCACTAAAGGGATGACAGATCTACTATTTGTTTCAAGATTAGCGAAGTAAGTTTAATGTGGAGATAAACAGGATAGGAAAAATAAGTTAAGTCATACACCTGTTGGGTAAAATACTGTAGTATGATTCCTGTTTCCAGAATTATTTCTGATTCTTTACCCAAAAACTAAGTTTAGTACAGAGATTGATGGGGGACTATTTGGTAAATTCTGTGAGGGAAATTGTGGAATTCTGAAAAGCATGTCCACCTAATGGGGATTAAACTCTACATGAATATAGAGTTGCTGGAATTTGAGTCATTAATAGATTTTCAAATTGTTATGGTACGCTTCCAGTTCTTCCCACTCTTATTACAAAATACTTACAATACACATGCATCTTCTGTATTTATTCTTATTATTTACATTCATTCTTACAGATTAAATATAACTCTTTATTAATAAAATATATCTATATTTATTTGTTTGTAAAACTATTCCATATTATTAAATTGTTTAAGAAACTTCAACCACTGCTATAATTAAATCACCTACTCATGCCAGAAAACATGTGTGAAATGTATTATTTATCTTCTTGAAACACAAGGTAGAATTTCTGGACTTGCTTGCCCGTTTGTTTACCATTTAATATGTCTAAGTATAGCAAATCAGTAGACTGTGTCTGACAGTTTATGTAATGTGTCTCATCTTCATGTTTCATTTCATATTGTGAGTAAAGATATTTGCTGTTTATTTTTAGAGAAGAAACTTTTATGATAACTTTGCTTCTTCTTGTTTTTCCCTCTTTCCCTTGTATTAAACCTCTAGTATGATTTGCTTTTCCCTTCCCTTCCCACAAGTATACAAAAAAATAAATAGTTTTTGAACATGATGCTGTCTCTGATTCAAAACATCCTGTTACATAGTGTCGTAAAAGCGAGAAGAAGGATGTGGGTAATAAACAACCAGACCAAGTAATCTTACAAATTTAAATATCAGTACTTTTCTATTCATAAAAGAATATTGCAATTACAAATGTTGCATCATCATGTTCTGTCATCTATATCTAGGCTGACTGAGACCAATGATATATGTGATGTTCTTAGGTATGTGTTGTTACTTGTTCATCTTCTCTGTCTTTCTTTCAGCTTTCAATTACCTTTATTATATTGTGTGATTCAGAACACAGCAAGGAAAGTGCACAGCCACTGCATTCTCAAAAGAAAGAAAATGAGGGTCTCAAGCTGTGTCTGTTGTTTCCTTCCAGATTTCTGTCCTTGTTAATTATCTTTTCAGAAAACATCTTCTGGTTGCCAAAAAGAAAGTTACTTCATAGAGGAATGTGACTTCTGAAATACAATCAATAAATAATAAATGACTAAAACAGTAATTTTCATTACACCTGACTAATGTTGTTTAAAAATCCAGAGTACCTGTTGGATTTCAGAAATTTTGCAAGACCGCTAATCTTAATGTATTGCAGCATCTTTCCTTGAGGAGAATCAGATGATACTTTCAAGTACTGTGCTGTATCCCCTTCTAAATACTTTGTTTATCTTGTCACGTAATTTAGGTATCACAGAGTCTCTGGTGCGTGTTTAATTATCAAACAGGAAATGGAAATAAAAAGCACAGAAAAATCCCAATCCAGTTAGACAAGGTATGTAAGCTATACATCTCTGAAAACAGCAAAAAATTATTTGTACACCTACCTGACTTCCCTTGTAAGTTCCACATTAGCCTTTGGGATCTTTCTACAGACCATAACAACTGGGGTGCAATGAAGGCTTGCTGCTCATCATCCTCCCTTCAGTCCAGTATAAGGGTGTGGTTGAAGACTACCATACTTTATTCTCACAATATTTCTCTGCACTGGCGAGACATAAGATCCCACCTTCTCCTTCTTACAGTCTAAATGAAGTCCAATCTCAAGGTCTGAACTTTTGAGTCTACCTAAATGTTGACGTCATTGGGAGGCAGGTTTCTTTTCAGGGACTTCAACAGACATTTATGTTTTAGAGTAAGACACCCAGTGTAAATTGGTCACCTGGCAAAGACATGATTTTTGTGCCATTTTGTAGGTTGCAGTAATTCTAGAAGTCACTCAAATTGTCAGCTATACATTTGTTCCATCTCCTGGAACAGATTCATCATGTACTGCAATAAGAGTGAATATTTATAGAAATTCATAGAATCCTGAAATCATGGAGTTGTAGGCTGGAAAGGATGTTTAAAGGTCAACTATTCCAACTCCCCTGCAATGAGCAGGGACATCTTCAAGTATGCTCAGCATCCTGTCCAGCCTGACCTTGAATGTTACTAGAGATGGGGCATCTACAACCTCTCCGGGCAACCTGTTCCAGTGTTTCACCATCTTCTTTGTAAAAAATTTATTCCTTACATCTAATCTAAATCTTCTCTCTTTTAGTTTAAAACCATTGCCCCTTGTCCTATCACAACAGGCTCTGCTAAGGAGTTTGTCCTCATCTTTCTTATAAGCCCCCTTTAAGTACTGGAAGGCTACTATAAGGTCTCCCCACAGCCTGCTCTTCTCCAGGCTGAACAACTTCAGCTCCCTCAGACTTTCCTCATAGGAGAGGTGCTCCAGCCCTCGATCATCTTTGCAGCCCTCCTCTGGACATGCTCCAACAGCTCCATGTCCTTCTTGTGCTGGGGGCTCCAGATCTGGATGCAGAACTCCAGGTGGGGTCTCACCAGAGCAGAGTAGAGGGGCACAATCACCACCCTTTCCCTGGTGGCCACTCTTCTCTTGATGCAGCCCAGCATACGGTTGGCCCTCTGGGCTGCCAGCGCACATTGTTGGCTCATGTCAAGCTTTTCATCCACCAGTACCACCAAGTCCTTCTCAGCTGGGCTGCTACTCAATCTCTTCATCACACAGCCTGTATTGATATTGAGGGTTGCCCCAGTCCAGATGCAGGACCTTGTACTTGGCCATGTTGAACCTCATGAGGTTCACATGGACCCACTTCTCCAGCTTGTCCAGGTCCCTCTGGACAGCATCCCGTCCCTCAAGCATGTTGACCACACCACTCAGCTTGATGCTGTCTGCAAACTTGCTGAGTGTGCACTCAATCTTGCTGTCTGAGTCATTGATGAAAATGTTAAACAGCACCGGTATCAGTGTGGATCCCTGAGGGACACCACTTGTCACCGGTGTCCATCTGGACATTGAGATGTTGACTACTACCCTCTGGATACAAGCATCCAATCTTTTCCTCATCTACTGAACAGTCCATCCATCAAATCCATATCTCTCCAATTTAGAGAGATATGAGATGTGCATTGAAAGAAATGCTTTTTCTTCCCAATTAGAGATCATTTTTATAGGGTGCTTCACTAGTTAACTTTTTTTAAAGCTTGTTGACTCAGCCAAATTTGAGAGGTTATTTAAAACCTGACAAATACTTCATTTCATAATTTACTTTTTAAAAATTTAGTGTAAAACTGAACAATTTGAGCATAAATTAAGAGAGGCTATTTTCAAAGACTCAATTTCAAGAAATATGGACAGGTAAATCATACAACATTGTGTCCAAAGACAAAATCAAACTTAAGTGGAAATATTATCAGCACACACTTCAAAAAGTAGTTAGAATATGGTACAGCTAGATAAATTACAGTAAAATGGGCTGGTTTGGATTAGGGTTGAGTACCTTGATAAGATAAATAGGCTAAGAAGAAAGATGGAAAATACCCTCTATATAAAAAGTAATACATTGGGGAACAGACTGCCAATACTTTTTAAATCAAGATGCTGAAAAAGTTATCTTACTGGAAACAGTTTGTCATTTTTACCTTAAAATAAGTAATGCTAGTATATTACAAATTTTTATTGTATTATTTCTTTTCACATGGTATGCATTAAATAAGGATACGCTATTCTACCCCAGTAACTGTGACAGAATGGTAAAGAATGTATTTGATTTTGATGTACAGCTCTAACGTTAGTCTCTTTCTGACAAGGATAAGGTCACCTGTCATAAAATTGCATTCACTGTCCAAAAATTGATACATAAGTATTGAAAATAGTGAAACAATTTAAAACTTTAGATACGTGATAGAGCTGTTGACCTTTTCTTCAGTAGAGGTAATACAGATACAATTACCAATACGTTTATTTGATATTTTCTCAAAATTTATGAAGCATTTCTATTTGCAAACTGAAAATAGAAACTTTTGGCAAGTTGATTATACTTAAAAAAAAAAAATTGCACTTTATGTGTAGTGTACATTTGGAATATGCATATCCCATCATGGTACTATTTGTCTCATGTTAGGTCAATTGGAAAAAAAGGGGTTTATTATCTCATGAAGAGTGGCCAAAACCTCTTTGAAATATTGAAAATGAAGGAAGATCCCACACATGCAGTGTTCTTTTTAATTGTTTCTTAAGTTGATCAGAGCAGATATGAGCCATAGAACACACTGAATATATGCATTGGAAGACGTAAATAACATTTTTTTTTCTATAAAACAAGAAGATACAGCTGAAAACATTAAAGGAGACGTTTAAATTTGGTAAAAGGAGATCATTGTTAAGCTTTTGAGATTTTCTACCTTAAATTGTCATTGAGCTTACCATGATCCTATTCCATCATTCTATGGTTCTGTGATTCTACGATTAAGAAGAAATAGTGGAAACACACACAGAAAATTAGACTATTTACAATGCACTTTAGACTTAAGTTTCTAGAAGGAATAAAAACCACTGTTTCAGGGGCTGAGGTAACTCCATTTGGGGCTAGTAAGAAATTTCCTGTAAATACCATGTTCCCTATATTTGTTACCTGTGGGATGTCTTTTACTTGTACTAAGAATATACACTAGGAAATGAACATCAGATTAAAAATGACCTCTGTTGTAATCCTTTGTATGATAGAGAATAATAATGTCTATGATTCTTTGTCCTGTATGACTGAAACAAAAAAATTTTACCAGTGGTTTTATTGGAAGTATGACAGAATTTCAAATACACAGGTAGAAGATTAAAATTAGAACTACCTCCGAGAGGAGGGACATGTTATATTTAGGTATCACCTAGGCATTATCACCTTGTTCTGTGTTTCAATACTGACTAATCAAATTTGATTCATTAAGACTCAAAGGTCTACCTTACATTTTACAACACAATATCATTCAATCAATACAAAAAAAAATGTTCATTCTAATAAGAAGGAAAATTACCCCTTCAATCAACAATACATCAAAGTTATTGCTATGAAAAATCTTAAATGTATTGACTGTTGAAAAAAAGTGCTCCAACTTCTAGTGCATGCACCCAGCTTGCTCATCTCATTAATCTGCAGATAAACATTAGAAGAGGTAATGCTGTTCATCTTTACGGAATGTTTCCTGTGAATTCATCAGGGAGAGGGAGGATTACTGAAAGAACAGGTGGAGCAGTCCACCTATGTAAGGCATCCATCACTCTCTAGGCACCATGCACAGAATGAGTAGGAAAACTTAGACACCTAAATCCAGTCCTCCCAATGATTCTAAGGATAAGAATTTAAGGATGAATGTCTTTTAAAAAGACAGTAATGGCAACGGATATCTAATTTTGCATGATGTGATCAGGAAGACTGTGCAGAAAGTAGGAGACAAATTCTAGCAAGATCTCAATCTTCAGGAGCCTTGATCTACATCTCAGGAGCATACCTTCTTACCAGACCCCACTAATACAGTTCAAAGTGCAAGAATCAAACTCTCCTTGCAACAGAACACAAGCAAGACAAGCCTCAAGATTAGGTTCAACAGGCTTACTTTTCCTGATTATTGCTGCTTGGACTTTGTTTTAGCTTGCTTGCTTTAACAGCAATCACCTAACTACCAGGAGGCTATTACCTTAGTTGTTTATTTTTGGTTAGTTTTGCATAATTCTGAACTGGAACACCTACTGTTAATAATTTTGATATAGATAGGAATAACAAGTAATCATGCAGTGTGGAGTGAACTGTCTGTGACCCCAAAATAATGATGCTGGCTAAAGAAGGAGTAAGGGCGTAGGGTATCACCTTGAAGGCTGGTACCAGAGTCTTCAGTAACAATTAGCAAGTGACTCAAAGGTGTTCAGCTACTCTTGGCAATGGGAACTTTGGAGCTGGGCAAAATTGATTTTAGGAGTAACAGGAAAGACAAAGAAACAGTATCTAACATAAACAAACAAATAAAAAACAACAGAGCAAATTTGTATGTAACATAGAATTACAGAGCAATATAGAAAGAACAAGGGGAAAAGTATGCTGTAGAACATACTTTTGATAAATATGGTGTCGCTTTAATTTGGCAGAAAATAAACCTCCTTGCGTTCTAACTCTCTTCACCGGAGTGAGAGGCTAGGTGCGGCTAGGTTTAAATTCTGAGTGATGTCCTATTTGCCACCACCAGTCCAGTCGCGTTTAATAGGTATATTAAACTACCACGATTCTGGATACACTAATAGCAGTCTGCACCTTCAGTCCAGTCGTGCTCATGCACTAGCACAGCCGCGTTTGGTCGCATTCAGTGAGAAACTGTGACAACTGGCTACTTAAACAGTGCAGTTTTATTTGTGCAACAGATATATAGGTTTTTTGAATTGCCAGTGATAGTGACTGTCTGCAAGAAAACACGTGCAAATATAAAACACATGAAAAGGTTATAAATACTACAGCCTGGCTATAGACATTAGGGAGTAACTCTCTAGAGAGATTTCTAAGATTCCTGAGTAACTATTCCGGAGGAAAGTGCTTAGTTTAAGTCTCACCCAAGGCGTCCCAAGGAGGGGAGAAGCAAGGCTCAGCCCGTCGGCCGATCCCGGTTGTCAGAGGCAGTCTGAGGTGGAGTTCCCTTGACTTGCTCACGGTGTTATCTTGTTTTCCTCTGAAAATCCACGGTGTTATCTTCTTCTCCGAAAACCCCCTATTTCCCTGGCTATTTTTATATCCTTTCTACCTTTAAGGTGGAGTTTGAGTGACTGTAGTCATACATACCTTTTATCATGATTGGTGTAAAATTCTCTCGCTTCGTTTTTAAAGGTATAGTTTACAAAAACTCAAGGGCGCAGACTCGAAGAGGGGTCGTCGCACCTCGGAGGCAGGTAGCCTTTGGGATGGAGGTGTGTTTTGGTACTAAAATGATATTAAAACGAGCAAAGTTCACGAGAGGATAGCACTTTGGCAAGGTTTCGAAAACCTGTTGGTTCAGGGGGCCAGATGAGCTGCTTATCAGTTCTAGAGAACCATTTCTTCCCGCTTTATCATCACGGAGCATGGCCACAGAATCTTCACTCTGCTCCATCCTCTACGGTATGTTGCAGGGAGCTGCTGTGTTAGTGGATTCCTCACATGCCTGCTGCAGCTGTGTCCCATCCTCAGAGCTCGTTTTGATTTTATGCTTTTCCTCAATGGGTGAACACTGCTATGTTTTTCATATAAACCTTAATTTTCAGATTTAAAACCATAATTTTACTAGTAATTCCACATATTGCCACAAACTGACCCAAAACTGAGGAGCAAGAAATTGTCTACATCTACATCAGGGGTCTCCCAGCAAAGAGAAGGAAGAATCACCTAATTTTAACATCTTCCTCTTTCAGATGAAGAATTCAGGACGCTGACTCTCTCCCCAAGCCTTGACTGAAACTGTGGAGTTTAAGACCCAGAGGAGCAGCAGAACAGGAAGTGCAGCAGAGAGGTGGACACCAAGAGACTTTTTCCTATATAGCAACTTTCAACTGTAGTATTATTAATGAACTTTTTAAATATTAATTAGATAATATAGACTGTGAGTCTTCTAGTATCACTGTAACAGGACTAATAACTGCTTAATTACACTAAAAATAAATTCTTGGTTTTACATATGTGTTCCCGTTTTTTTCCATACGAAGATTATGAATATAACAACAGGGTTAAAAAAGGGGGCAGGTTTGAGGGAACATTACTTCAGTATTTAGCATTAGGACCATATCTGGATAAAGAAAAAAACAATATTAGGAAAAGAGACCACAGCCCTATATGTGCTACACACTGCGTTAATGCATTGAATAAAGCGTGGTAAAGAATCAGTCATTGTATGAGAGTCTTTTTTTTTTAACCTTCCTAGGCATCTGCTAGTCTGGATAATGAAGGACTCTGAGACAATAAGTAGATGAATGTCCATCAGAAGATAACAGTGCTTATGTGTCTAAATTTAAATAGATGCTTGAAATTAGGTTCTTAGAGAAGCTTTCAGGATATCTAGAGAAGTGAAGGATACTTGATTCACACCGATTTTTCTAGCTTTTCTACATGTGTAGACTTTGTGCTGGAAATGTTGATGCTATTAAAGAATCTGTAAAGCATACGAGCCTGTGCAAGTGGAAGTGACAGACATTGGTAGAAGTTGGGATAGAGGAAGACTGAAGAGCTTGGAAACACAGACCTGAAGGCTCTTTGGCATCCCAAACACTTTAAAAGGTATAACTTGGAAGAGATATCTTTTAATCCTGATAGATTTCTTGAGAAATATGCGTGATCTTAGGATTTCAGATACCTTTTTAAGGGCATATTTTAGTTCCTCTGAAGTTCCTGTGTTCTTGTGGTTTATATTAGCTCATCAACAGCCTTTGTCAGGGTAGAAAGAAAAATTCAACCAACCTAGTAAGCAAACAATGGAAGTGATTTTAAGATTGATCTGCATAAATTCTCGATATTCCCATACAGCATAGTTGCCTGCACCTGAGAATACACAAGTTGCCTTCCTATGTAACCTGCACCTTTAAATCTATTTGCCTCCGATGAGCAATCCTCAGATCTGATTGCTTCTAACTCTCTGCCTTTGATGTCTTCATAGTAGCTACTCTGAGACAAGGTCATACCTTGGATATCTTTACTATCCTTCATGCTTCAGAAAAGTTAGAGAGAAGGATCAGCAGGTGAGAGGTAAGTGGTTTTGGCATTTATTGTGTTGAAATCTGTGCAACTACAAGTACGTTTTCAGTCTCCATTGCTGCTCATATATAATAAAGATAGAGGTATGGAACAATAAGAAGAGGAGCAAAACAGCAGCAGCAATGCAAAAAGTAATTGGAAACATCTGATTAACATCACAAAGAATGTCAGGTAATAAATGAAGGAAAATAACTCAAATAAAGGTGAGTGAAAGTGCCAGTAGTTCTAGGCATTTGTAAGTATCCAGTATATTTTTACATAAAAGATTACAGTTGTATTAAACTCCAGCAGTGAACGAATTTAGCTACTTTATGTCACAGTAGCAGCATTTGTTTGAAAATCAATGAATGTACTCTAGAATAGAAGCTTGCTTGGCTGAGGTTTTATTTTTATTAGTTACATTACAAACTTGTGTTTCACTTTTATTTATGTCTATGCTGTTTCTATTGTGCTCAATCATTTTTCTGTTTTTTTTTTTTTTTTTCTTTTTCTCAAAAAAACATGTTTATCTATCAAAAGAAAAAATTACTTGGAAACTGAAGAACTGATCTATTGTACCTGAAGTATCATTGACATGCATTTGTAATGGTTTATTGGATACCAGCAATAGTTAACTCCCTATTATAGTTATTGGCCAGCTATGCTAAATATTCTCTATTAGTTTAGAACATAACAGGAGTGGCAAAAGGACAGTTTTGATTGATAGGGCTTTGAAGATAAAAATGTTTGTGCATCTTTTCTTCAGTAAAGGCTGGAGATCTAAATGAAATATAAAACACACACAGATCTTCACTAATGAACATTACCAAATCCAGATTTCTTTATCTTTTTATGGAAACAGACTTCTTGCTGCCAGCCACTCTGGCATGTCAGCCAAAACTCTTCCAGTGATGGTTATTACTTCTCTTGCAGCATTTACTGGGTTAATT
>Ga0065711_1038208_pt1 | contig 19027 bp, 11 predicted proteins | sample Hoacrofraction12_FD_59098 | JGI IMG/M metagenome (GOLD analysis project Ga0065711, IMG submission 59098) | Hoatzin crop microbial communities from Cojedes, Venezuela - Epithelial fraction 12 v2 (version 2) | ecosystem: Host-associated > Birds > Digestive system > Esophagus > Crop | place... | reverse complement strand
GGGGGCGGGGGCTGCTTTTTTATCGTTTGCTCACTACGAGCAAAATCAATGTTTATCAAATCTCCTGAAGCAGATTTGTATATGTTTAATGAGCAGCATAAATGCATCCTTGGGTACCCTGCTGCCTTTGCCAATCCTGTTTCACCTTCTTTATGGATGCTTTGTGTTATTAGTCAAGATCTGCCAGGGTTTTTTCTAGGAAAGCATGAGCAGATCAGCTTTTAGTAATGGAAGGACAGAGAATGAAATATATTATACAGCAAGCAAGCAAAGGTACAGAGTGAAACCAGACTCCACATTTAAAAATAAGTGACTTGTGCCTTCTGCCACACCTCTACAGTAAGAGCCATGCATACGTATTATTGAGCAGAATGACATCCCACAGCACTGTAGGGAAGCTAAAGCCAAGTTTTTGTCTCGAGCGGACGTGTCCAGTTCAAACAACATCCGCAGAGAGCCCAAAGGGCATGCTGGCACCCACAAACAGTCGAAAGAACGCTGCATAAAACCATGACACCGCCCCTTCGATTTCACAGTAGTTTTGTATCCCAGACTAGACTTCATTCCCAGCACTCAGGAAACGTTCCTTTCCTACACAAACCTAAAAACTTTCAGCTCTGTTTAAGTACCTAAAACTCACAGCTCTGTACATGGATATCAGCCACATTTAGGAGGTCCTTCAGCCAAATGAATGACCTATATTGCACGGAGCCTTGTTTTCGGATCCCATGGCTACCTCACAGAATCACAGAATCACACCTTGACAGAGCAGGCAAGGACTTCTCTTCGTTCTGCAGTGCCTGGTCTACGGGGCAGCTCACAGAGTAAGAGGATGGGGTGGTCCAGCAGTGGTTTCTTGCTCCCAGCAGAACACGTGCAACTTTGGGCTTGTCCAGAGGCCAGCCACAATCTGGCAGTCAGTTAGTTACTCATGCACTCAGTTAGAGCGCTTTTTCTCTCACACATGCCCAGAGATGTAGCACTTCCCATGAGTGGCTGTGAATAGATCTTTGAAGAGGTTCGCACAGAATGAATGTACCTCTGTTTCCACAAAGCGCTGAACAAAAGGGCAAACTTGGTTCAGAAATATAATCTATATTAGTGTATTTATAACTAGCGAGATCTGTGCATTCATATCTCATTTGTTACCCATGCAGAAACAAAATCCAGAGCGTTCTGTGGGGAAGGCAAAAAAAAAAAAAAAGGGCTTCTGAATAGAGCACTGTGCAAGGAATGAGGAAGATATGGCTTGCAGCTTGCCTTCAGCAAGTCACTTTGTTTCTTTGCCCTTCTCTTTTATGGTCCTAAGTCTTGTCTACCTGTATTGACAGCTCCTCGGGAGCTGCAGCTGTGGCTGATGCTCCTAGATTCATAGTACTATAAATATCAAATATCGTTAAGAATATGATTTTGTATGTCGTAAAGGTGAGGGTATAAGTCACGGAACCAGAGGATTGTTGAGTTTGGAAGGGACCTCTGGAGATCATTTAGTCCAGCCTCCCTGCTCAGAGGATGGCCAGCTAGAGCACTCCACTCAGGACTATGTCCAGTCAGGTTTCTGATGTCTCCAGGAATGGCAACTCGACAGCATGTCTAGGCAACCTGTTCCAGCATTCAATTACCTTCACAGCAAAAAGGCTCTTCTAAGTATTCTTCCTGTGTTTTCAGCTTATGCCCATTGCCTTTGGCCCTTTCATGGGATACCACTGAGAAGAGTCTACCTCCATCCCCTTTATTTTCCTCTGTCCCTCTGTCAGATAAACAGCTCCCTCTCTCTCAGCCTCTCTTTTTATGTAAGATGCTGCAGTCTAATCATCATTGTGGCTCTTTACTGGGCTCCCTCCAGTATGTCCATATCTTGTACTGGGGAGCCCAGCACTGGGCACAGTACCCCAGACGTGGCCTCACCAGGTCTGAGCAGCGCAGAAGGATCCCCTCCCTCGACCTGCTGGCAATGCTTTTCCGGACTTCGTACTTCCCTTTGGTGAATGTCAGGAGGTTCCTGCCTGCCATTTCTCCAGCCTGTTGAGATCCCTCTGAATGGCAGCACAACCTTCTGGTGCATCAGCCACTCCTCCCAGCCTTCTATTGCCTACAGAGCAAGTTCCAGAGCCAAACAAACACAATGTGGATTAGAACAGGAGCAGAAGTTCATTTCGACCTATCTTCCCAGTGGACCCTGGCTGTACGGTTTGTGCAGCCCCAAAGCTGCTGAGGCCACCAGGACTTTAAGCTCCCCATCAGCTTGCCCGTCAGAGGCACGGCAGGGCCGCTGTGCAGAAAGGCCGTTTGTCTTGCTCGCGCTGCATCATGCCACTCTCGGTCATGAGAATAAATCAATTACACGGCAAAACGAAGGAGAAATAACAGCTGCTTACTACAGAAGCGCAGCAGCTCTGAGATACAAGTAAACTGTCAGCTTTTTTTATTGGATTTTTTCCATTTTCTGAACAATCTCCTTTTGCAGTTTATCTTTCTGCATAAGAAGGAGGGTGCCTACTTTCTATTTATAACTTTGCTGGGAAAGATTCAATGCTTTGATTTTATTAGAACACTATTAAAACAGAAACATTCCAGAGCCCCAAACTGAAAGATAAATTCATATTCATGTTTGTGTTTCCCTCTAGCCTGCGTTCCCTAGCAGAAACTCTTGATGGGCACAGTGTAGTGTAACTGCCTGACTTGAACATTTGTACCTAGCACATCCAGTGCCTTCTTTACCAGATAATCCTCTACGAGTAAACACTGACACTTAACTATTTTTAAAATTAATCATAATTTAAATTTCCAGATAACCCAGGATGTCTTTTCAGACAAAGAGAATTAAATTTAGGCTCCTAAACAGACTTAATTAAATAATGATGTGCCTGAAAGAGAGGCATGTTCTTTTCAGGCTGAGGACTTGATGAAGATCAGCTTGTGCCAACCCAGTTTCCTGATTTGCCAGCAAATTTCCTGAATATTCGCAGCCAAACTGCTTAATCAGCTTCCCTGTTTCCCATCTGCAAAGGCGGCAGATCCCCACTTCCCATCTTCCTGCATTTTAGCTCTCTCAGTTGTAAACCGGTAGGAGCAGAGCAGCACTCGCCAGAGGTCACAGGCACTAGAACAAGGGCCCAGCGGTGCCACAGCCATCACAGGTTTGTATTTAGGACACCTCCTACAAGGACTGAACACTTCTGCCCTGTAGACAGTTTCAGTACATGCTACCTTAGCAAATGCTCAAATGCCTCTTGTTTCTCTTTGGGCCACATAGTTCAGAGCAATTCTAACTTCACCAAGAAGTGTTTTTCTGCTCTCCCATCTCATCTGCTTTTTTAATTTTCAACATCTCTTTGGAGCAAAACCTAGATAACATGTTATCTCTAACATAAGAGAAAGTTTGGAAGTACACAGAATAGTCCTCCCTTTCAAAATCAGCCATCTATTGGCCTCGGGAAAAAAGAGGAGGGGAAAAAAAAAAGTGTTTCAATACATTTTAAATTCCATTCTCAAGGTTAACTTTGTTTGTGATATGCTAGGAAGAGGTATGTATGAACAGGAAAAAGTACCCTAAGGCAAACCATTGAAGATGAAAGTTAGACCTGCATTTATTTGGGATTTTTCAAAGTACTCGCATATATTCACTTTTGCTTCCTCACATTGCACTTTATTTCTCTGTTTTATTCAGCACAGGGGACAGAAGTACCAAATAGTCATTACAGTTTCTCCACCCAGAGCCATGAAATCCAAGCGCAAGAAAACCAACCCCCTACGAGCAAGAAATGCCATCTCCATTTTTCAACCCCTGCGAGTCATCGCTCTCGATGCAGCCTTCAGTTCCGCGAGAGAGGAGAAGCGCTGGCAAAGTGCCGCAACCACTTCACCAGGCCAGACAGCACGGAGTTAGAGATCTGAGAGGAGAGTCACCAACAGAAGTGCTGAAAACAGAACGTGTTTTGTTCGACTGATATTTATTGGAAGCACTGCACCACTGAAGCATTTCTGAGGCAAACCAAGATTATCCAGGAAACTATCACATACGGTATTTTTCATATTTCCAGTAATTTGACTTTGTTTTGTTTTGTTTTAACTATAGAATGAACCCCTACACAAGGGCTTTATACTGGTGGCTTACAGAATCGTGTCAAGAAATACCAGCTCAAGAAATGCCCTGATGTCATCCAGCCTGACACGCTAGCTTGCCTCTTCACACCCTTTTGCAACGTCCCCCTGTGTGAAGCCTCTCCCGATGTTGTATCAGCTTGAAGAAGCCCTCTTCATCTCCCACTTTGCTGCCAGAACAGAGCCCTGCCAAAGAATAGCTGTTGCAAGAGCTGAGGTTAAATCTGAGACTCCTTGTTTCCTTTTGGGCGGTCCCCCCTCCTCAAAGATTAACTGAAGAAAAACCTTGACAGAAAACACAACTAAACTATACAACTCTATTTAAAAAAATATAAATTAACTTGATTTTTGGCCATCTTTCTCCAGGCTTGATCAAGTCACTCGCAAACTCACCCCCCACCCACCCACCAGCTCAGAGCCAGGAAAACAGCTTTGTGCTACAGGACTTGCTGCTCACACTTTAATTGGCAAGTTCTGTCAGTTATTTCTGCTTGAATTGCACCCTGATTTCAGACTTTAATTAGGAACTATGCTTTAATAAGCTTTTTCTTTGTCGTCCATCGCAATGGCATTTTATCACTGTCATGTAGCATCCTTGGACAGGATACGAACTAGGACAAAACCTTTTGTCTACAGGCACATGGATTTGAGCCTTATTTCTGCTATTCTAAGAGGTATGAATAAATTATGCCATAATTTTCTCTGACATGTATTGTTTACTAGATCTCCCCAGCGACAGACACAGCTGGTGCTCCAGTCTGAGACTGCACATGTGAAATTACACAGTACAATTTATGGCAAAAATGTTTCCTTGCAAGTTAATATCACAACAACAAAATGATATCTTCTCGTCTTGGCTTTTAATCCAGCTGATTTTATCTCTAACTCTACCTTCCAGACCATGTATACAGCCTTGTGTTGGACTGCAAATGACCTCAGTCTGGTAAGCTCTCACACAAGAACTTAGTAACAAAAAGCCACCACCAACCCTCAAACACAGAACTCTCCAAATCATCACTTGATGTTAATGCAGCGGCCTAAAATATTGCCCATCCAACAGGTGCCTCTAAAGGTTCTCAGTACATTAACAATCATACCCTACATAATTATTCCACAATTATGTATTTTTTCAAAGGTTAGGTTTTTTTAATGGTCAAATGACATCACTTTGCCTGAACTAAAACTCTCTCAACATCATTTGAGTACTCAGCTGAAAATATTTGCTTCTATTTATGTAGAGTTGGAGACTACATCTTATACCCTAGAGTTTAATAACATAGCATTTAGGGCCAGAGGCTGACTACTAATATCTAAAGACATCATATGAAAAGACATTCCTGTATACAGCAGGCCATATATCTAGGACAAGGAAAATATTCCTTAATCTCTGCCACATTGACTGAAAAACTCAACTCCAGTTAATAATCCCCCTTTTTAGTTAGCGTTGCTATTTAGGAAATTCCTAACTAATTGTCTACTTCTACTAGTTTTGCAACAGACAAGAATAACATAAACAAAACAAAACAAAAAGTTCATAAAACAAAGGAATGGGTCTGTATTATCTACCTGTCTTTTCTGTCAAAACTAGGTTAACTCAAATCATGGTTAATAAAAACCACAGGAGACCATTCTGCCCCTTCCAACATAATGGCATTTTCTACAAAAGGAGAAATCTTTTCTCTTTTTCGAAGAGTTTTTAGAAGCATTAATTCTAGATTTCAGCCATATTGTGAGAGAAAAGGAAAAACTTACTACCTTCCGTTAGGAGGGGAAATGAGTACATCTTCAACAGTCCTTCCAACACAAAAATCACGGGGCTTTGTGAATAAAGAAACATGACCAAACTGGAAATCTCCACCACACAAAAATTCCTGCCCTTGAGGGAAGGTTAGAAGAGAACAATACATATCTTACAGGTCTGAGTCCCCCTACTCAGTTACTCCTGCGAGGTACTCACCTGCTGCAGCAAGTAGCACAAGTTCTGGTCCACCTACACGGACCAGCAGGACACACGAGGTGATGGCATGGTCCCGCTTTCACCTCCCATGCAAGTACTTGGAGCTATGGGCTCCATACACAGTTACACGTGCGCACCTTCAGAAAAGGAGATCTGGTTTCCCAAATTCCCACCTGCCACAGTCTTCCAGAGCGCCCCTGCTGAGGACACGAAAAGAAGATGCTCAGATTCCTGCCAGAGAGGACACGCAGGAGCAGCTAACAGGCCATGTCATTACTGATAGCTATTCCTGACTACGTACGGAGCTATTTATTTGCAGGCTTCGGAAATCACTGGGGTAATTCTCGCGCTACACGTGGCCACCACTTTGTGATACAGCAACTAATGGAAAGCAGCAGCCAGCCCTGAGCCTGATGAAGCCACCAGGCATTAGAAGAAGGACGGGTCCAACGTGCGCAGAACCTTCCCAGCACCAGGGGGGAAATCAGGCCTCTCGCTGCTGGGCTAGGAGCATGCCCACCTATCGCAGAGGTCTTGTTCTCGTGGAACCAGGCCACCAAGCAGCTGCCAGCTCTACCCGCAGACCGGCCACTGCTGTGTGTTGTGACCCTCTGCCGCGGAGAGGGCAGAGCTTCCCCCCGCGCTGACCTCCAAGCGTCGCTCCCGCAAGGCGACAGCCCAATGCCCCCGCGGCCGCTACAGCCCAGCGGAGCATTTGGGCTGGTACCGACCGGCGTTGTTTTACTGGATGAGGTCACGGCAATGTTTTTGGAAAGCCCTACGCACATCGCTGGCAACAGAGTGGGAGCTCGGAGGTGGCGAGCAGTGCTGTCACCTGGAAAGATTTAAAGCTTCCAAATACTAAGCGCTCATTCAGGGGCTGAAGTTTCCACCAGTAATTAAGGAGAGCTTTTCCATTAGCGAAAGCTACATTAAAATTCTTTTCCATCATGAAGAACAAAACCCTCCTCAAAAATCTGGAAAGATTTAATAAGTCCTCATGATCTGGGGAGGGGGGTGAGGGAAGAGGGAAATCCATCACCTCCCTGGGCAACCTGTGCCAGTGTTTCACTATCCCCATAGTAAAAAATTTCTTCTTTATATCCAGTCTAAATCTGCCCTCCCTTACTTTAAAGCCATTGCTCCTTGTCCTATCGCAACAGGCCCTGCTGAAAATATTTTCCCCTCCTTTCTTATAAGGCCCCCTTCAGGTACTGGAAGGCTGCTGTAAGGTCTCCCTGCAGCCTTCTCTCGTCCAGGCTGAATAACCCCAGCTCTCTCAGCCTTTCCTCAAAGGAGAGATGCTCCGGTCCTCGGATCATCTCCGTGGCCCTCCTCTGGGCCCGCTCCAACAGCTCCATGAAAATAGAGATTATTTCTTCACTATTTCACCTCCCAGGTAAATGCAGCGTGTCTGTATAAAAAAGAAATCGCATGGAAAAGTCTGTGTTGGCTAGATGACCACATCAGCGGACTTGTGTCGGCTTTCCAGCGCCTGCAAATGCTGCGGTCAGGCTAACGATCTTCCCGCGCATCGGCAGAAATAACGAGCCCCCGCTCGGCTGCCAGGCCTCCCGGGCGAGGAGGCGGCCGTGCCTGCGCGGGGACAGTAACCGGGAGGTTCAGCCCGAGTTCAGGAGCTGCGTGGGGCTCGCACGCCTGCCTCGCCATCTGGCCGCCGACAGCATCGCTCCGGCTTCTCTCAGGGAGCCGCGCACACGGCGCTGGAAAATTCAGCTCGCTTGTTTTAATAGGAAACGCTGCAGAGCTGCTGCACAGTTCGAAACAGCTGTACCAAGTATTGTCCAGCCTACTCCGCGAGGGAAAAATACAATAACAGTCTGTGGAAAGAGCATTCACTGCTAGCGTTGCCTCGCTTTTGAAACAGGCGTTAGGCTTGCCCAATTTAGTTGTGGTTTGTTTACAGCATCTCATTGCATTTCTACAGAACAAATTAAATTTGCTTTAAAATGAATGTCTGTGTTTTGCCAATATAATGAACTGTGCTCTGGATTAATTTTTGACTGAATAGAGAGAGCTACTCAAAGAAATAGTTTTCAATAAATATTCATCTCACCCAGAACTTAACACTTACATAACTAATTTTATATTTCTTTATTCCAAAAAGAGCTATTTATGCATGGCCACACTCAACTGTGCTTATTTAGAATGCAAATAGAGGAAAAAAAACCCAAAGCAACCACACCAAAGTAACGAACAGCTCGCGTCTTTTGGGAAACCCCCTGTTATCTTCCTCTGATCCGTAGGGCACGTGAAAGGAAGAGAAACACACCCGTATGCTGTCCTTTTCAGTGGCCCCAGTTTTCAAACAGTTTGGGTCTTGAGGATGTGCACGGCCTGCCAGAGTGACCCATGAAAGACACCGTTCATTTACGCTGATGCCAGTGGATCCCAGTAGGATGAATGATGGGAGAACCCAAAGGGAACAGGATTTGCAGGCAGTCGGTGTGACTGGGAGCAACACAATGGGGAACACGGTTACTGCTTGCTGGGTTTCTGGCTGAAGGATCCCAGGAACGCTCAAAAATTCCTAAAGTATTTGAGAGCGATAATGCAACCAGGTTCTCCACTCATCTAACACGGTTTGCGGTTCCTGAACGTGACTAGAAATGGTGCTAAATTCTATGATGATCCATGCTTTGCGTTCCCTAAAGCACATTTCGTGCACCGTAAGGGTGTGTGAGTGATAAAAGCCAGCAGCAGCAGAACTTCCAAACCATTTGTGAAAATCCCATCCCTTGTTACCCTTAGCTAGAAATAAACTCATTAATCTGGGGTGGGATTCGTTCCAGTTAAATTAGCCATCTAAAGGTTAGTGGGCTAGGGCCAAGCTAGTCACTGCAGGATCCTCAGCGTCAGTGGAAAGCAATGCGCACCTCCCAAGAGGCGCGGTGAATCACAGAAACACAGCGATGCTTTTTTCCAGAGCACCCTTCCAACAACTTCAGGAACTTCTGAGCCAGCGTTCGCAGCTTTGTGTTAAAACCTGTCAAGGGCTCCACTGCAGATCTCTTCCTTCTGTTAAAACTGACCACCTTCTCCTACGCTGTCTTTCCTAGCTTTTAACGTGCTATTTAACCTCATGAAGACCTTTCTTTTGATCCCCTGAGTGTTTACTTCTTTGAGAATTTGCGGTGAAAGAGCTAGCTCAATGTTTTTGGAAAGCCATGTGGTCCATCTCAAGCTTTGTCCACACTAACTGACCCTTTCAAGGGCTTCCAGGCAGCTTGTAAGGCATGACCTCCCTGCAGAAGCTAAGCCAACTCTTCCAAAGTACATTTATTCAGGTTTCCACTAATATGTCATTTATTATTGCTTCTATCATTTTTTCAAGTCCAAACCGACCAGCAGTTTCCCAGAGCTTACCGCTATCTTTTAAGAAAGAGCTTGCAATATATGTTCGACACTTCTCAGTCCTCTCATGCCCACGTGAGATGAGAGGACTCCGGGTACCAGCTCAGCTATTTCACCTTTCAGTTCCTGCAGCAGTCAAAGGGTGAACGCTACCTGCTCCCCGTTACCTCGTTCTGTTGTTTTCGTCCATAAAGCTTCAAATCAGTGTTGTCAGAAGTGAAGCTACACCCCCTCTCCTGATCAGCAAATGCGGAGCTGCTCAATATTTGCAGGATTTGCAAGCCTTTTTTTTTTTCATCCTCATTTTGAACTGACTTGTTTCCTGTCTTATACTTTGATCACGGGCTTTTAAATATAGAGGTATTTCTTTGTCGTATGAGCTCACTGCCTTTAAAATAGCCCAGACAGTACAAACTCTTCCACAGGTCCCTAGGTTCCCGTTATTCTGTGAATAAAAGAGGACTTGGAAGAGCTATGATCCAGCCCCAAAAAAAGGAAAGAAAAATTAAAGGTGTTGGATATTCTTCTAAATGTTGGAAAGACGATCATGACCCCCACAAAAATCTACAAGTCTGCTTTTCCTGTCAGGACAGAGCTATCATCACTCTGGCTGCCTCCTCCCAGAGGAACAAAAAACATTGTAGATGTTGACAGGGCCTGATTTATGGTTTGGGGTTCTTACTCATATTCAATCATCCAAGTGCTAAGAACACATCTATTAAGTTTCTCGTACATACTCATCCAGGATGCCAGCTAAGTTACGCAACCCACCTTCATCACTCTTTCCTTCAACCTCCAAATACAGAGACACGGCTCGAGCACCCCGAGCTGCAATTCAGACTATTTGAACAATCTCAGTTCAGAAGAACGACTTCGTTGTGAAACGACAACCCCCAAGACTCTTCTAGCTTCAGGTTAGACACCACTTCACTTGCAACAGCTGAACTCTGAGCAAGTCTTAACAGAAGAACTTCAATCTGCATAGAAAATACCTCAAAAATATCAGCCAGCAAGCATTTTCATACAAGCTGCGTGAAATTTAAGCTGCTGCCTCAGCCATTATTGCTGAAGAGCTCCCTTTTCACAGAATCACAGAATGTTCGGGGTTGGAAGGGACCTCTGTGGGTCATCTAGTCCAACCCCCCTGCTGAAGCACGGTCCTCTGCAATGTTCTCCTTTTTAACAAATACAACTTTTTTCTACAGATATGAGTAACCTACCTGCATTTAGTCTGACAACATTATTAAAAAAAAAAAAAAAAGCAAGCAACCAAGCCAACCATCTCTCCCACCTCCATGTCTGCAAACAGGTTATTCAAATTCAGCAGAGCGAAAAATTTTCTTCAGGAAAGCGCCTTTTCTTTGTTCCACAAAATTCTGCTCACCTTGCATGAAGATACAAACCTGCTGCCACCACCACTCCCCACTGCGGCCCGTGGTCAGAGCGACCATGTAGCCAAACGCCACTAGCCCAGGATGAGCTCGGATGCCACCACACAGCCCAAGAGCTGGAACCACCCGGAAGGCGTTAGGGCAGCTGTGCCCAGATGCAGCAAACCAGGTAACGCTCGCTTTCCACCCCCGTGGTTGTTTACCCAATATTACAGCAAGTGCTCAGCAACGTGTCCTCTTGCCACGCCACGACCAACATCTGGCAGCACTAGGGCCCCTCTCTCGTACGCAAGCTGTGGGGCGTAGATGGTCCTGCCGGTCCTACGGCAGACAGCAGCAGGGGCAGCTGCAGGTTCAAACGCTGCTGCTGACTATGGTACGCTCACTTCAGAGTTTGTTTTCATGAAATGCATTCATTTTTAAATCCTAATTGCATATAACCTCACCCCTACGCTTTTGTGAAGAGATGTGCCCCAGGCAAAGATTGAATCGCTGTCATCTACTCTATTGGCACGTAACTAAAAGGCTCACAAAATACCTGAACTGAACGAGCTGAGGATGCCTGGGCCACAAGTCATCACTAGCTTTTCTGATGGTGCATTTTTCACTCACAGCTTTCATCGGCAGATTTCAGAAAATTCTGTGGACACTTTCCTACTCTGAAGGCAGCAAAACAGAAATTCTGAAAGCTGAAAATGACTGAAAAAGAGCTTAGAACTGAGCCCGTTTTTCCACGAGCTAAATATACAGTATTCACTCCACAACATGGTTCTCACAGCCACAGGCTTTCCAAGCCTGCTTCCCTCCCAGTCTCCTCCGCTCCTTCACCGCACGGGAGAACTACAGAAGACACAGGCATAAGGGGCTGGGCCACACTAAAAGGTTGCCTCTACTTACAGTCGTCCAGTGGGCTGGGTGAATTCAGGATCAGCTCCTGCTGCTACAAGGAGGATAATAAATGGGAGAAAATGGATCTCCGGCGGTGAGGTTATGGAAGAACTCACGCGACTGAACAAGGTGGGGAATTGGTTGTAGGGCTGATCCTTCCTCTCTCATTTATGTTGCTATCAAAGAAGAAATATTTTTGAATTACAGGAGGATTATAATTTAATACCTCTTCTTTCTTTACAAAAATTGTTCAACCAAACTGAGCTACCTGTCACTTACTGGTTAAGTCCACAACATGCCCTTTTCATCACATTCTGTAGATTTGCCCTTGGGTTAGACAAGTGCAGAGGATCCGACGTTTATTTTCAGACTCCCATTAGTATAATTTTTGCAATACAGGGGACAGAATTTTGCAAAGTCTCTTAGTTTTGGTAGTTCTTATTTTCAATCTAAAGTAGTTAAATCATTTTTGGAAGAAGGTAATTAACGAGGGTATAACATCTTGAGAAAGATTTGGGCTATTTCTTAACAGAAATCCTAATCCCATTTAATTTACTGTTGCTTTGGTTTCCAATACTGGATGATTCTCTGAAGCCCATAAATGAACTTCCCCACTTTGCCAGTCCCAGCCTCCTGTGTCTGGCAGTAGCCAACACGCCACAGAACTCCACTTGGCCCTTGGGTTCTTTAGGCTGACATTGGGTTTCTCAGAAGCTGGTCACAGCTCTTCTGTGAAGTTACGGAAAATTCCATAAAGTTGCATAACTAATCAAGTATTATGAACATATTTAAAGCTAGGACCACAATATACACACCTGAAGGTGCTTCAGGATGTGCCAACACTGTCTTGTACAGAAGGAGCCGCTCCGTCTCTTTGGGACGCAGGGAACCGAACTACGCGCCTGTTGCATGGGAGTGATTCAGGTTTGCCACCCCTGCCCCTTCTCCATCAGCCCTGTGGTTATAAAATGCACCGAGAATGTTACATGGGGCATCATCTCCTCCTCCAGCCAAGTTATCTGTGCGAGGGCCTAAATCCTACCCCTCTCCTTTCTCCCGGTGATGAGGAGAGATGCTTCAGTGCCTATCTGTAAATGCAGGCTACTTCACTCAAGGGTGTTGTGGGGTTCCAAAAAGCACTGAAGCCATCCTCATGGAGGAAGGAAGTCACTGGATGAACAGCAGCAACAGGAGGGGTGAAACACAGAAAGACAAAGCACCGCAGCTTGAGCGATGCTTTAGTATCCAGTAAATGTGTGTGCCGATTCCCAAACCAGCTGCGGGAGGGCTGGTTACTGTCTGCTTTCCCCAAACACTCACACAGCTCTGTGCTGGAGGAAATCCTGACACAAGTGGATTTTGGTTGACTGAATCATCTGCTGAGTATTCTTTTGTTTTTCTGTTTCTTATAAACCAACTGCGCGACCCGGCTTGTGAGTCTGCAGGAAGCTCTTGTGGCGACTCCGAAGACATCATCTTAGTCACGCTGGCAGTGAGTTCTAGGAGAGAGTGCAGGCATCACCATTGCCTGCGTGTAATTCACTGAGATGCTGCTTCATTTTCAGCACGTTAAAGGGACCAGCCATACACCACTCCTCCCCTAAAATTCCTCTACCAAAGGCACGGCATTTTCTGGTATGTGAACTGTCAGGTTTAGACTCTTTGGTCTGCCACGTTGGCCAAATTCTGCCTGAGTCTTTCTGTTACTATCAAAGAGCACTCTGAATTTCTAGGGATTCTGTCACTACTTACTAGAGCATCTGCCCAGCCACTCTACAGCAGTCCCATTTGAAGCTGCACCCTTTTTCCACTGGAAAAGAACCATTATTAATCCTTTCAAGGAATCCATGAATGGCAAAAATATTTCACCGACACAAAGAGCAAGTGAATTGCTCTTTTTGCCTTTCATACATGCCATTTCGATGTCACGGTTTAACATGGAGAAAATAATTGTCGACACAATAATTGGATATAATTTCATAAATGATATGGTATGTGCAATTTAGTTTTATTAAACAAATACAGCAGCTAACCAAAATCTGATTGCTGATAATGGGAAATTATATTAAAGCTTATGTTACTATGGTGATTACTGGTCATCTGAAATGATATACGCCCTAAATCATAACACAGAAAATCATCTTTCTGTGAAATAAGAAATACAATAGAAATAAAGTTAAGGGACATGTTTATTTCGGAGCTTTCTGCAAGCAAAATTGCTTTGATACAAAATGAGTTCAATGATACAGTGCTACCACCCACTCAAGCAAAAGAAAACCTCACATTTACATGAATGCACTTTATATTGATATTCTTACAGAATAACAGTTCAGATATCCAGAATGTGTCTGGCCTCGTTGAAAGCAATGGCACAGAAACGCTGCAAGGTATTGGAGTATCATATTACTGGCGAGTGCTTAATTAACTGTGAGTTCTCTGAGAGGCACGGTATAAATAAGGGTACTGTGAATGTGGGTTTGTATTCCGTAGTAGTTTTGACATACATCCTTTAGTGTTTGTTTAGTTAGCTCAGAATGTGTAATTGTGTCTTTTGGCTTTTTAGTATTCTCTTTTTCTTTTTCAAAGAAAAACCATGAGGTATCCTTTACTGTTAACCAATGACATAGTGATAGGCCTATTCCATTCGGGCTGCAGAGACTTACTGTACATTCAGTACACTGTACATTCGGCAATTATTTTTAGTGTACTTTCTACACATTACTGTGTACAACTGTTAGTTTACATTAAAACTCTTCCCCCTTCTCATAGGATATGGCATAAACAAAACCAAATCTGACAAAAATTATACACATAAAATAAGAAGACAAATACACAAATAAGGCCATCTGCAGAATTAAAAATCCACCTCTTGCGATATTTCACAATAATTTCTACATAATATTTTACATCTTACGAACTTAAATACTTAATGCAAAAGGAAAAGACCTTTACGGAGCCAATCATATTATCTCTTCAAGGACCTGTCCGATTTGCTGGCTAGTGGCCTTCTCTGGGGAGTTGGAATTTTAGAAGGCTTGGCTGATCCTGGCCGAGAACCTGCTCGGGGTGTCGGTCTGCTTGTAGCAGGAACAGTCTCTGACATATCTGAGCATACAGACTGGATTTCTGAAATGTCAAAGTCAGATGCGTCACTGCCTCGGCGGCTACTTGACCTGCTGCCAGCCTTGCTTCCTGCTCGGCTTCCAGGTCTGCTTGGAGTTCTTCTGGTTTCTAGAAAGAGAAAAGATACCCATCAGTATTAGAGGGAAGGATGGAAAAGCTGTGCAGGTCCTTCCTAGCTCTTTGGCAACCCCCAAAATTCCTCATTGTACAAATTAAACTTTAGACCTCTGCCAGGCAAGCTAGAAGATGATGGAAGTTCCTCATGATAATAAACAAGAGCACAAAATAATACGGTATCTCCCACTAGAGAGAAGGAAATGTGAGAGCAAATGCCGAGACATAGTTAATTTGTCACTAGCACATCTCATTAAAATTGTATTATCCTGGCAACTTTTCTTGACTTGCTAGACATGCACTGTATATCCACTCAACAGCCAGATCCTTTCTTTCCCCTGCCATTTTCTCAGCTGTGAACTGAAAGAATTCAGTACCTGGCTTCTTCCTGCATTCAGGATTTCCCAATATATGTACCCTGGCAGACGAATATCCCAATTTTTAAATGTGTGTACCCCTCTTTTTTTTAAAAAATCAAACCCATACAGTCGAAAGCTGCAAGTAAACAAGCACAGAGTATACATTTCTCCCAAACACATCACTGAGTAAATGAGCAAGCCTATTGAAGTGAAATCCTGCCCTGACAATGTGCCATGAAGAAAAAACCACAACAAAGAATCTTTAACAGAAAAACATTAATGTGGTTTTTCATAATTTTCCAATTACTTATTGAATCTTTTTGATCTTGACAAATCTGGTTCCCTGTATGTGTGAAGAACACCCAGCTGAAACTGAAATCTCAGGTGGCTCATTTTTCAAATCACCTATAACTTAAAAGACGCCTACTCTTTGAACAGGATTTTCCAGCACTGCTCAGCATGCTCTGCAGAGCTTAAGATCCGAAGGAAAGCCAGTAGAGCCACCTTCTGTTCTAACCATCTAGCCCTCTCTCCCTTACACAGAGCTGCTCTGAGGATCCTGGAAGAGCACAGCTTCACTGCTTTCTGTTTTAATACACCATTTAAAAAATCTCTGAGGGACATTCCATCAATAGAGTCATCTACAGCTGCTCCCTGCAGTTCTTCTTTCAAAAGAAATGGAAAAGTAACGATTAAGTGACCCCTTTGCTCCACCACAGTTGAGTATAACTTCAATACTGTGAAGAACCTAACCCTTTCTTTTTAAGTAAATGCTTCTTCCCTAGTTCCTTAGGCAGATACATTGCAGATGCCACTGCCAAGAAGGCTGCAGTCATGAATTTGCACATGCAGAGCTGAACTTACCTGCTGTGCAACTACATGAATGGAGGACCATTATCCTGATAACGTGCAACCTAGGCAATACTAACGCAGAGACAGTAAGACTTTCACTCCTTCCCACCCTTGTTACATCTCCCTCACACCAGAACATGACCCTAAGGATTCAGGTGGAAAGCAAAGCAAGCAGTAGATCAAGCCCTGAAGTCCAGACACTCACCTGCAAACTGAGCTCTGACTCTGGTAGCTGCTGTTGAGAGGATGCCGCTGTCTTCTCCAGAGTGGAAACCCTTCCCTGATAGATATCCTGGCAGTCTGAGTTTACTTCCTTGAATTGGTGTTCCCTGTGTAAAAAAAACCCCGAAGATATGGGTTTTTTCAATTGTCACTACTGAAGACAAGGTCTGGTATTAGGTAATATGTAACTTAGAATACGATCATTGTAACAACATTTACTGTGAATCTCAAAGACTGGGCTGAGTCACTATGGACATTTTTCATGATTTGAAGTTTTGAACATTCCTTTAGCAGTTAGTACCTGAAGTAGTCCAAATGTAAAACAACAAAAAAATCACTTTAACAGTCTGCTTGACATTAACATTTTAGCACTCGTTGTGTGTATTTCAATGCATATGAAGAAAGAAAAATGCTACCTTCTTATAATTAGTCAAGCATGTAAGACTAGTTGATGGTACATGACTTCAATAAACAGAGACAAGTAGTTGAGGTTTTATGTCTGCATAGGTTGACTTTCCACCATTCTGACTGGTTATAGGTGGTTATATTTGTTTCAATTTTATAAATATTTTGATGGCAAAACAAAACTATAAAATTTCAAAACCTTTTGCTAGAAAAAGGCAGAAACAAAGACATTGGACTAATTAAAATTGTTCTTGTTGTCAATATATTGTCTGAAACGTTTCTACTCCATAGTCTCACCCTGCCTGCTCTCTCATTTCTGAGATAAAACAAGTCTTGATTTACAATCTACCCCAAACAGGAAGATTTCTTTCAAAGCCACAAGAATTAAATCCTCAAATCTCAAAATGCATGTAACATACTAGATAAGAAGTGTATGCAAATAAGAGGAAACCTACAGTATTCATATTCATTTAAACAACACAAAAATACTAAGTAAATATCCACACTGCAGTGACAAACGCAGCGCGCTGAATGGCCTGGATCCTGTGTTCCGTGCCCTCGAACCCCACACAGTAGTGGGGTAGAAATAGGTACTGAAAACCAAAATCCAGCAGAGTGTGTTGGGAGCTGCCAGAGCTGCCAGCTCGGAGCACTTCTGGCACATCTGAACAAAAGAGCACTGAGATGCTACAGAGCAGACAACCTGCTGGCCCTGACAGGGATGGTCACAACGTTAAACTCTCTGTAGAGCCAAGTACAAGTGCTTAACATCCAGCCAGCCACACCTCGGAAATCTGCTGTACAGACACTGCTTGGGAGGATAAGGAGCAAGGGAATGCTCTCCACTACCACCGCTGAAACTGCTGCACTTTGGGCAAGGCATTGGGAAAGAATCACTGGGGCAAGAAAAGATCAAGTTGTTCTTCAGTTTAGTCCTAAACACAAATGCAGTCTGCATATAAAATACATAACTTCTCCTGGGCAGAAAATGCTGCAGAATGCCTCAGAAATTCACTGCAACCTACCCCAACCTGACTTGTTCCATTTATAATCTTAAACCATGGTGGTTTACATACAAGAAACTCACTGAAACTACTGGCACTTGTAAGAGCAGTGAGAAATACAGTGCCCCCCTTTGGAATCAATGCCAGCTGCTTTCACCTCATTGTGACTCAATGAAAACACCACCTTCCATGTCTGTAAACCCTTTAAAGTACCATCAATTAATCTTACAATTCAGTTACCAGCTATGACATGGAAGAAAACAGAGGAATATATTAGAAACTGACAACTGACTCAACTTTCTGCTGTTGTTAACCATTCCAAGCAACAGCCCCGGTGACTGAAGTGCTGGACAAATACACACACCTGCAGTGTGCACAAGTAACGCACCCGCTCGCACGGAAGGAGGGAGTGAGCAGTGCGTTACGCATCTTTGAGCAGAGCCACGCTGAGGCCACGTAAGCTCAGCACCGGAAGGGATCACGTGAATGGCAACAGGCATCGAAGCGTGGATTTGTGAAAAGCAGATGCAACAGAGGTGATGGTAGCACAAGCTTTCCCTCAGCGATCCCTTCGTCTAACCCAGGGCAAGAGCAACTCCTACGAGTAACAAGTCAGTCTGCAGCCTGATCTGGCTGCAATCTTTCCACTGACTGTAACGACATCAGAGGAGACACTTTGGCTCCAAGCCCATTCAAATTTTGGTCATGCAGCTTGATTGCCAGCACAACCCTGACTGCTATACTAGCAGTTTCTATGTAAGTCATGGGCTGCAAATAAGACCAAAGCTTGTTTCCTGTTAGGTCATCAAATAGCTATCTCATTAGAGAGACGATTGGTCTCCACCCCCCCTAAAGGAAGCTTTCAGTTGTTGGAAAAATTTATATATCACAGTCAGTCTTTTGTGTCACTTTCTTCACAGTCATTGGGTATTTATTTATTTAGTGGCTTTGCACTGGAGATCATAATTAATCTCATTCCTGTACTTCATGAATATTACAGTACATTATGAACTCAAAGTAAAGTTTTAGGAAAGAAACATGCAAAGTATATAAACTGATTAAAAAAAAAAAAAAGTACTTTTCCACATTTGCTCATCCAGTTCATCGCATACTGTTATGATCTATTAATCATTCATACTTCAAACATAAATTCATTGAGGCTGAGTTTTCCTAAAAGTCAAAAGCCAGAACAAACAGAACATCAGAAAAAAAAGACTCGGGGGGGGGGGGAAA
>Ga0065711_1038204_pt1 | contig 19027 bp, 15 predicted proteins | sample Hoacrofraction12_FD_59098 | JGI IMG/M metagenome (GOLD analysis project Ga0065711, IMG submission 59098) | Hoatzin crop microbial communities from Cojedes, Venezuela - Epithelial fraction 12 v2 (version 2) | ecosystem: Host-associated > Birds > Digestive system > Esophagus > Crop | place... | reverse complement strand
CGGGGTTGTGTTACTGGAGGGCTACAAGGATGGTGAGGGGACTGGAGCATCTCTCCTACGAGGAGAGGCTGAGGGAGCTGGGCTTGTTCAGCCTGGAGAAGAGAAGGCTGAGAGAGGACCTTGGAAATGCCTACAGATATCTGCAGGGTGGGCGTCAGGAGGACGGGGCCAGACTCTTTTCAGTAGTGCCCAGCTACAGGACAAGGGGCAGTGGGCACAAAATGAAGCAGAGGAAGTTCCAGCTGAATGTGAGGAAGAACTTCTTCCCTCTGAGGGTGACGGAGCCCTGGAACAGGCTGCCCAGGGGGGAGGCTGTGGAGTCTCCTTCTCTGGAGAGATTCAAGGCCTGCCTGTACGCAGTGCTGTGCAGCCTGCTCTGGATGACCCTGCTTTGGCAGGGGGGTTGGACCAGATGATCCCCAGAGGTCCCTTCTAACCCCTGCCATGCAGTGATTCTGTGTGGTGTGGTAGAATGGACAAGCTAATAGCAGGGCTGGTGTATCTAAGAGAAACTTAACAGACACTTTAACGAGTTGAGATGGTTGCAAGGGTTTATGGGGTTTACAGTTTGATGGTTAAACCCAGTTTATTCAAGAATACATCCACTTCCCTGCAATCGTGCTGAAATGATCCACCAGCTTTTGGTGCACGAGCAGTGGAAGGAAGCGTTGTTCAGTTGTTGGATCAGGAAGATGCTTGTTCAGTCAAAGCAATGCAGCTTTAAAAATAGTGGGACTTCAGTTCATGGAGTTGTTTCCTATCTCTTGTTTTAGTGGTGGTTACATCTGTTTTAAACAGTTACTGTAGCAAAACTTAGTAGCAGTGATGGGTAGATACTGGAAAATGTAACCTCTAAAACATGCGTGAGGTGGTGAAGGATTTCCTTTCCAATTTGTCCCAAGTGAGATTCAAATCTTACTGTTACATTTGATTAAATTTTTAGGTTTTTTTTTAAAAAAAGCAGTAACACTGTGGAAGTCTTAAAGTAAATTGTTAATTTAAAAAGCCTTCTATTAGAATCTTGTATCTGTACAAAAAGGTGAAACACCAGAAAAAGTAGTTTAAAAATTCATTTTTATTTACTGAGACTTGTTTATGAGATGCTGACTATAAAGCCACATGGAAACTTAAGAATCCATTTGTGTTCTTTGTATTTGTATTCTGCAAATAATAACCAAAACGGGACAGCATTCATTTATTTGAGGAATTTTATGGTTGGACACATACCAGTACAATTGTTGTGCAGTAATTCAAGTAGGTACTGTTTTGCACAAAAGCATGCCATTTGTGTGTCTCATAAGCACTACCTGAGACAGAAATGTTGATATAGCTGATTAATTTTTCAATTTTTTTCTGTGTTAGCTGGAGATACAGATGATCCTCCAAGAATCACTCAAAATCCTGTCATTAATGGGAATGTAGCAATGGCTGATGGGCATAACAACACTGAAGAAGACATGGAAGATGGTAAGTAAATAGTTGATAAAAACGTGTGGTTTGTTGGCTTCTTTATTTTTATGTTTTTTGAGGACAAAATGGTACATGTCTTACCTGTGTCCTCTGAACCGCAGCTCGTTAAAAAAATGAAAACCTCTGTAGTTGCAACTGCTGGTTTTCTGTACAGGTGTCCTTTTAACGTAGCTGTACAACAGGATCAGGCATCTGAGGGCTTGGGGTGTTTTTTTTCCTCTTTCTAGGAACTGATTTAAAAATTGCTGAAAGTGAGACTGTCCATTGTTATGTTTTGTGAGATGTCTCTTTAAACGTACTGCAGCTGGTGCTTTGCTGAGCAGTAATTTTGTCAGTTAGGCAATTCCTTCAGGACGTTTAGAATCCTTATCTGTCCTGCTCTCGTGTCAGGTCGCAGCTGCGATCAGTTTTTGTCTTGTATGGGAAGTCAGTACCAACTGTTCTGTCGAGGAACATTTTTTTCCCACCAGCTCTGATGCCCTTTTATGTGCAAGTGCAAAGGAAGAAGTATATATTGATGCCCTGTTAATAAAAGGGGAACATGTGGTTTTGAAATCTTTTGGTTGGTCTGTTAAATGAAAATAAAGGTGTACAGATTTTTCTCTTACAGAAGATCAAATAAATTTTTAATAGGTTTGTCTGGGTTTATTTAAAGAAAGATAAAGAGTTTGTAATTCATTGTAGTCTGTTACTATGTTTAGTGAGGAAAATATACAATGATATTTCTTCTCTTAGGAGAGGATATGGGGGGACTGCTATTATTTTTAAGAACTAAATAAAATTGAATTGGGTGAAGGGAGACGAAACAGGAGCAGGATTTGTTTCCCTCTGCGTATTTCGTGCTGTCTTGGGAGAGTACATTCAGGACTAGGCTTAAACATTTATTTAGGTTTGTGCAAAATGTTGAGTGATTTTTGTTTGAGAGAAGTCAGAGCGTGAGGTTAAAGGTCAAAAAAATGCTTACTTTCATGTGTTCAGGGAATGTATAATAGAATACTGACAGAGAAATTAGCAATGCTTCATGAAGAGAATATGGTTTAAATTCAGGCCAAAACCATCTCACAGTTGAATTGCCTCTGTATCATTGCCAAAGATAGTTTCCTATGATCAGATTCTCGCAGTAAAGTAAAAAGAAGGTCTGCTTAGCCTATGAATTCTTTTTGTCCAGTTGCCTGGTCTCTTTGAGAGCTTTGACTGCTTGCTCAGAGTAACTGGCTGAGACTGAAATAGGGAATTCTCTTTTTATCAAGATTGAGCTACCTGTGATAATAAAGGATGTTAAATGTCTTGGGTCATGGTATTTGGAAGGTGGCAGGAGGAGATCACATGGGTTGATGCTGACCGTCAAGGACAGCTCTGTTGAACTTCTGTTCTCGGTAATGATGTTCGTAGGGAGAAAGCCTGAGAGTGTTTGCTGTCGATACAGCTAGTAGATAACACATTGGTCAATTGGTATAAAACTCTGTCTGGAGGTTGGTCTGTATGTGCTCGCACAAATTAAGCAAAAAGGACTCAATCTGCGGAAGCAGCTGATGAAACCGGGCCACATCAATGTTGTCAAGTAATCAGATGTACACTTCTTAGTTTAGAATAACTGAATACACTTTTTAACCAAAAAACTGCTGTAAACCAGTTTGTCATTTACCAAATATTCAACTCGTCTCAGAACTGAATGTGATGGTGTCATGGTAGGGAGAAGTAGTACCTGAAGGTATTTGGCAAAAGGCTTGTGAAAGCTTCTGTGTTGATGGTAGTACTCGTGTCTTTGTGGACTTTCAATATGGTGAGGAGCTTTGGCCCGCTCTGCTGTGGCACATCTTTCAGGGTTAAAATGTGATTGTTAAGCAATACTGTAACAGTTCCTCGTTATCACATTGGAGTAAGGAGTGCCTGGCTACATCTTGGTGCTGTTACAGCTCTGCATTGACACAGATAGAAAATGGTGTTATTGCAAAATGTTATAATTGCAAAAACATTCCTGAAGGCTTGCATCACGTAAGTGGATGATGCCGCTTTTCCAAGTCTTGTAAATCAGATTAGTTGCTTGCTGTTGCATTATTTACACATCAGTGCAGTTACTCTCTTGCTGTCCTGGTTTGCAGCATGATCTGTGTGGATAATGGACAGCTTGGAGGTTCACAAGATAGGAAGAAATGGAGGAGGGAGACATTGGCCTCTTTGATAAGCATGCTCTGTTATTCATAGCAAGTGGGATCAATCTGAACTGATAAAGAATGCATGAAGAGAATTGAGATACCTCTGCAGTGAAAATCTTAATGAGATAAATGGTTCTTGTGAAGGAGGTGAAGAGTAGGATCAAAGGTTGATGCTTCCAGCTGGGTCACAGAAATTGGCTTGCTGGTGAATTTCTGAGTTCAAGAAACTTTTGAGGTGCTTTTGGTCTTCCTGCTTAGCACAAAAGGAAATGACTGGTAAGACTGGAAGAAAGTGCAGCTCTTGTCCCCTTTGCCAGGCGGCTAAGCGCAGGTGTTGGGAAGAATTCGTGGTGGGGGCAGCAGCAGACCATCAGCAGGGCTCTCGGGTACGGCTACGTTCTCTGGGCGGTTGGGCTAGGACCTGTTGTTGCAGTGTGTCACGTCTTGGCGGTTAAAAAGAACCAGGTGAAGTAATGTGCTGTTCTTCGTGCGGAGAACAACGTAGTGAACCAGGCTTTGTGAGCTGGTATAGCAACTTCTGCAAATAAAGTAAAAAATAATGAAAATAAGGCTCTGATCAAACTTTGTTTGCAAGTGCATCAGTATTCGAAACAGTGTATAGAATAAATTCTCTTAGAAGTTAAAGTTCAAAGAGAAGGTCCCCAGCTAAACATAAACTCACGGCTTTGCAATTACCTACTGAAGTCTCATTTCTGTGAAGAACTGCAGAGGCTAGGAGGCTTTCGGAAGCATCCATCTTAGCCATATGCTAGCATTGCATGCTGTATTTGGATCATTATTAAAATATTCATAGAATATTCAGCCAGTTTCTTCATTAATAATTCAGGTTCAGAATATTTTAATAACGTCAGTGTACTTTAAAGGTAGCAACTTTTGCTAAGATAATAAAGAAATCCGCTTTTCTCAAAGGTATCAACACTTAAATATGTGCTTCAGTCTTAAAATGGATCGCCTTCTGTATATGGATCTCTGATCTGAGCGATATTTGTTGTATCAAGGTGCTAAATGTGACATTCATCTCATCGGTGAAAAAATCTTTGCCACCTAGCAAATATAATGCGTTGCATGTAACTTCACCAAGCGTTGTCAGCTGGGTCTGTTCTTTTTACCTTGTGTTCACGATCACGTGTCCTATTTGTAGCTCAGGGATTTCTAGAAGTCTTACTTGGTAGTCACGACTAAATTACCCTGCTCTCAGTTGCAATCTTGTATTGGGAGCTGGTGGACATGTGTTTGGTGAAAAAAAAGTTCTATTTATGTGCTCAGAATACTCATCACGCTTACTATTTGAACTTCGGGATTTTTTTAGTATAATTCATGTTTTAATCGATTGCACTTGCTAATAATGTGACCTTTCTGGAAGGTTGTTATGTTGAGGGGTTGTGTTCTGTATTTTTAAAGGAACTTCTATTTTAGAGTTGACCTATGTTATGAGGCTGCGTTTTTGTAGAGTCATCGCTAGCGATAGCTCACATATTTTACCAAGCAGAGTACCCTTCCCTGGTGAGCCCTTGTGCACAGGCTTTCCTGAAAAGAAACCCAGAAATGCAGGCAGGCTTTCTCTGAAGCATCTGCCGGTGCTGCGTGGGCTGCCTGCTCCAGCTGGCGCCGTGGCAGCGCCGCTGCATCCTTGTGCGGGAGCGCCCCGAAAGCTGCTCACAGGAGCAGAAAGTGAACCTGGGCAGCTTGTGCCTCGGGAGCTTGGGCCTAGCCCAGGAGTGCCGCTCTTGGTTGTGAAGAGGGAGGTGTTCTCGAGCTGGTTTGAGACGCCGTCTCTGGTGCTGTGCGAAGCTTTCAGAGTGGACACCTGCTTTACCTGTACAGAAATAATCCATTTATCGTATACCGTGCGCCTCGCCACATAACTTCCTGATCCGATGCCTGTCCCGGTGTCGTTGTGCCTCGGTGCGTTGGAGTTTGGGTGTCGCTGCACTTGTGACACGTCTGCTTCGGTCCTGTGTCACCCGTGGGCGGTGCGAGAGCAGCGGCCCGGCCGTGGGTGCTGCCCGCCTCCTCGTACGCTACTCAGACCTCCTTGTGCCCGGTAGCAAATCTGGTGTTGGGCTGGAGCCACAGACAAGGCGGGGAGCGTCTTGTGCATGCTCTGTGCTTCAAATTGCTGGGGTGAGTTGCAGGTTCTTCCTCCTGGTATGCAACTGGAGACATGTCACAATAAAGAGAGGCCAGGCACGTGCCTTCCCGGAGCTGTCTCGGTCTCCTGTACCCTGTTGTAGCTCTGTGCATCAGAAGCAGAACAGATCGTGGTATACAGAGAACTGGGGATGTGGGAAGAAGGCAAAATTAGTTTAATTGCATGTGTCAAAATAAGCTATTAAAAAAACCCAAACCCCACCACATCAAGTGTCTCATTTAACTTTGATTTAGACCACTAAAAATCTCTAAAATTTTCACATACCACAAAGAATACAGGACCTTACTCTTGAGCTATCCTTCAGCAAAGTGTCAGGAGGTTTAAAAAAAAAAAATCACCACTAAAACAAGCCACAGGGTTCATCTGTTTTGAAAAGATACTCCTGCAAGCAGAAGACAACTACATGGTGACTTAGTATCATTAGGGCAGTTGAACAGATTGTGAAAATCCTTTGCGCATCTTGGTGCATGCAAGCAGCTAACTGGAACTGGGCTGTGAAGGTACTACACAGCACACCAGAGTTAAGAGTGGGCTGTGATTTATGTTGTAAAGCATTTGATGTTTCTGCCTTGCTGTACCCGCTGCTTGAGAAGAAATTTGAGTGGTAGCAAAAGAATTAAAATAGTGTGCAGAAGGAACACGTCTCTCGGCGCTGTTTCCCTGCACGGTGTTGCAGTGTTCTGCAAAACGAGAAAATGGAATCTTCAGTTGCTAAGGAGTTCAGTGTCTCGCAGGTTTTGGGGGTTTTTTGGTTGCTTCCAATATCCCACTACATAAAACATGCTCATGTTGCGTGATTTGTGGAAACGACGCTTTGGAGTGAAGAACATCAGGTTTATAACGAATTTTGCGTGTATGTGTTACAGATACAAGTTGGCGATCAGAAGCAACATTTCAGTTTACAGTGGAACGCTTCAACAGATTGAGCGAGTCAGTTCTCAGCCCTCCCTGCTTTGTACGGAATTTGCCATGGAAGATCATGGTTATGCCACGACTCTACCCGGACAGACCACACCAAAAAAGCGTAGGATTCTTCCTGCAATGCAATGCTGAATCTGATTCCACGTAAGACCCTTTTAATTATTGTACAAGTCCTCATTAGATCCTGGTTGATCTGTATTGCAAGAAATACAGACATCTAAATAAATTATTTTACTTAGCTTTCTGCAAGAGGAAGGAACTCTTCCAAGGGTTTGAGTCCCCTTGTTCCCCCACCTTTCTAAATCCCAAAGCATAGGAGTAATCCTCTCTTGAGGTGGAGCTAAAAGTAGCTTGTGTAGCTATGAGTTTCTGGTAGAATTTAGATATATTTCTGTTTGATTGCCGGGGAGAAGTCTTTGACTAACAGTTTTCTTGGCATGGAAAACGTTCTGGGTTGGTTTCAAAAAGAAGTGCTACTGGAGCTCCTCTAACCCTGCAGAGCTATAAACCCCATCCTGTAAAGAGTGTGAGCAGTTAACTGCGAGCAGCGGAGGTGGAGCGGTGTGTGGGGCTGTCGCCTCCTGAAAGAGGTATGTTGCTCACCAAGCAACATACGAACATGTACATGTTCTTGCAGTCCTGCGTGCAAATCAAAATTGCTATCTTTGGCCACTTTTGTAAATAATAGGGAAATTTCAAAATGTAAACACAAATTTCTGGGGTATTACTGCCGCTTATCCAGCTAGAGTGCAGACCCCTGATAGATGTCCTTTCCAGTAGGGTGACTCCATTCCTGCACCAAATCTCACACAACCTATAGTTCACTCTGAATAAGGTGTTGCTCTTTTCCATTATTTTTGTAATCTGAAAGGCGAGTGCTCGGTGCAGAACGTAAAGAAGGTTGTAAGTGTATTAACTAGTCACGGGAGAAGTGGTTCACACACGAGTAGTCACAGCAGAAGGACAGTGGGATCTTCAGCAGTTTCAGCCCAGATGTGGCTAGTGGAGCTAAGCAAGCAGTAATGCTGCTGCATGAGGGTGGCAAGACCTTGTCCGAACGGGTATTCAGTCTGATCATCTTGTGTGAGTGGGATGTGTTTGAAGGGGAACGGTCATAAGGAGGTGCTGCTGAGAAAATCAGAGTGTTGGGGAGTTTATTTTGTGGGAGGGAGGGTAGAATCGCCTCCGCCTTTGCTTGGCGAAAGGCTGAGCTATCGCTCTCTGGAGACACCAAGACGGCTCTGCGTTGGCCTACCCATCTGCGCTGGAGCAGGTGAGAAACAGCTCGCCTCGGAGAGCAGGTGGCTGCTTAAACCACTGTTACCTCCGGCTGCCTCGCAGTGCTTGAACAGCACTGTTGCCCTAAGAGAATCTCCATTCCAGCTTCACGTTCATAGTGTGGCTTCAGAAAGCCCCAGGGATTCGTGCCCTCAATAACAATTAACCAAATCTGAACGTCTAGTAAGGGAAAAAAGAAAAAATCCTGTATGTGAGAGTAATACACCAAAAATCCCTAAGAAAAAAAAAAGTTTACTTTTTATAGAAAGCTTCGTTTTGAATGAGTTTCAAATGTTTCTTCTGTATTTATAGGTCATGGTCTTGTCATGCACAAGCAGTTCTCAAGATAATAAACTACAAGGAAGATGAGAAGTCATTCAGTCGTCGCATTAGTCACTTGTTCTTTCATAAGGAAAACGACTGGGGCTTTTCCAACTTCATGGCCTGGAGTGTAAGTAGTTGGACATGCGGTAATCTGGCACGGGGTAGGAACCGTTTTGAGCTTGCACTCCTGAATACCGAGATACCTATAGAAAAGGAGGGTTTTTTTCGCAAGTGGTTGTGTTTTTTCTGTCATCGCTGAAAATTCTTTTTCAATTTCTTATAAATTCCTGTACTTAATGGCTTTTACTTAGGTTGTGATTTAAATATTCCCTCATTATTATTTTCTTCATATCTGAATGCTTGCCTTTTGTTTTCACTGTGTGATAGTCAATGTAATTCTGAAGCAACATAGATTTTCTTGCATATGTGTACAGATATTTAATGCCCTAATAAGACTACTAAGGCTTATCTTGAATTGAGAGAGCTTTTTAAGCATTTTCACAGGGTGGGCCCTTAATGTTTCATCTAGCTGGAATACTGTCCAGAATAAGCAGAGCTTTGATGACTGACTGTTATTATCCACAAGAAATTTAAATAGCTCTGCAGAATCTTAAAAGCCAGGAACAAGTTTACTGTATTGAGGCATTAAAAAAGAATTAAAGTATATTAAGTTGACAAACAGCTTTGTTGGTGTCCTTCAATTTGTATTCTTCAGCTTATTATTACTGATAGCTCAGGCTTGGAATTTAAGTCTAAACTGGATGCTTCACTACAGTCATGTTGCAAGATCTGGTTTTCATGTCCGTGTGCCATTCCTCTTTTACAGGAGGTTACTGATCCTGAAAAAGGCTTTATAGAAGAGGACAAAGTTACTTTTGAAGTCTATGTTCAAGCAGATGCTCCACATGGAGTGGCGTAAGTCTCTGTTTAAAAATGTTCTTAATTCTAGTATTTTTATGTTGCTTGCGACTGCTCAAATATTTTGCGTTACCAAAGGTGACAAAGCAAGAATACCTAAGGAGAGCTACAAATATGAACTGATGAATTCTCACATGGCAGTATCTTTCATTGGTCACATAGAGAATTTTGTGTAGGTTAAATTTCCACTTGCTTTAGTCAGCAGAATGTTGTGGGACTTTAACTTCTGTATGAATTGATTTGTGATTCAACACCTCTGCAAATCTAGCCTCAACTTTTCTGACCTTACAGCTGAGAAGGCTTGCAGACACAGTCGGGTGGCTCTGCTGCCTGCCTTGCCTTGGTTTACAGCTCTTCTGAACCGCCTCGTCGGAGACGTTCTGCTGTGTGACACTTGGAAATAAGCTGGTTGTAGTGAAATGCAGACTTGCCCTTTAAAAGTGTGCTTCTGGGTTCTGGTACACTTTCGTAGTCAATGATTTTCTGCCATATAGAATATCTTTTAAGAACGTCCTAACAAAGTCACAAAGCACTTCATTGCAAAGACGGTTGTTACTGGCAGGCGCTAGTGAAGCGTAGCCTGTTGTTTGAACCGGAATAGTGAAGAGTAGCTGATACCTACCAGCAGTGCTACCTTAGAACAGGTACTTTTTATTATAGTTAATACAGAACTACCTTGTTTTAACTACTGCCTGTTTTCTAGGTGGGATTCAAAGAAGCACACAGGATATGTTGGCTTAAAGAACCAGGGAGCAACTTGTTACATGAACAGTTTGTTACAGACTTTATTTTTCACAAATCAACTACGCAAGGTAACTAAGATGTGAAAGAAAGTGAAGTTGCTAATTGGAATAGCCAATATGTTCTGTTTATAAATGCTTCAAAACAGACCTGTCTGTTGCTTTTGCCTCGTTTGTCCTCTTAGAGAAGTTATGACTTACACAGTGATGCGCATCTGTCGGAGTTTGTTGAACTCTAGGCTCTTGTTATTTTTGAAAGCACACAGAGTGCCTGGTGAAGATCTGCGCTAAAGGGGTGTTTCTTGGGCTGTCTTATGTGCTAGAGTGGCTATGAATTGTTGCAATAAAAAAAAAAAAAGACCCTACATCTTGCAGAGAAGAGATGCAAGTAATTTTCCTTTCTTGAAATAGTTAAAAGAGTCCGTTAGAACTTCTCTGCCCATAAACAATGTGAAAAGATAAACATGCGTGACCTTTGTTGTTCGTTTGTTTTGTCTTTTAATTTATATTATGCAGCTGAATTTTCTGTTACTGTGGTTAGCATCTCTGTAGTGATGGAAAGCATTATAATTTCAGTAGTTTAAACAACCTAATTGTAGATTTGCTTCATTGGTATATTTTTTATTTACTGTAGATGTTATTTCTTTGCTGGAAGTAAGAACTGCTTTAAATATCAGCTTTAAATCTCTCATCCAAACCCGGGGTGAAATACACTAGCTAATGTATTGGTTTAAAATGGTGCAATAGCTTTAATCGGATAAACACAGCAATGCTGACTTGCTGCTGGTGGTGGCTGTCTGGCAGAGGGGATATACCTGAGAAAAACGTAACTTGGCAGCATTTACTTTATCGGAGTGTCCTGTTGATCCTAACTGATCCTGCTGCACATTCCTGCGCTTACTGTCTATCTCTGGGTGAAAATGAGCTCTTCTGACTTCTGCTTTCTCTCGTGTATGCTGGTTGTTACATTTTCATTAAGCTTTCTTTTCTCTAAAATTTCCCTTTTTAACGTGCCTGCTTTCTACTGTCTTAGATTTTCCCACCATCTTATCATTGTTTATATCTCTGTGGCCTGTAAGTGTCCCAGGTGGGATTTCTTTTTTCTCTTCTGCAATGTGCTGCTTACTCTGAAGCGTTGCAAAAAATAGCTCATCAAACGCCGGTAGACTGTGGCTGGGACCGTACCAATGCCCCACACGAGAAATAAATACTTGACTTGTTTTACATGATGCACCTGTTTCTGTTTTGCAGGAGGTATAATTTACGCTTTCAAGTATCATTCATTAGAATGCCTGTTTCTCTTCGTAATGTTTATGCATTTTATGTTTTTGGACAACTTCATGTTGCTCTTGAAAGAAAAATGTGTTTTTGTAATAGCTCCATCTAATCCAATTGAGTAGTTCCTTTCAGGACTGTCTTGTAGTCAGTAAATCAATATGTGCCACGAAGTAATCTTGTTCTGCGAAGAAGAAATTCTGTTTGTGATACAGATTTGTTTCAACTGAACTAATCTTTTCAGGCATTTCCCGACGCTTCTCCCCCAGCCATCAGATAAATACCAGCATTTAGGGAGGGTTAATAGCTGGATAGTGACTGTATGAGAAAGCTTAACTTACTAGCTGGTAAGTGCAGCTTCCTTTATGGAAGTGTTGCTGGACTTCAGCTGAAATGCCCAATTCTTTGCTCGTTCTATGGAGCCCCTATAAGCAGGACAGACTACAGCGCTGGTTTTAGACAGTTATAATACTCATCTGCCATTATTGGAGATAACGAAGAATCAGTAGTTGTCTCATCTGAAAAAATGAATTTCTACAACGTTTATGTTTCCACTTTGAGCAAACTTGGTCCTTTTAAAACTGAGTAAAATAAAATGTGTGATATCCTCAGTAGACTTATCAACAATTCCATTATTTCTGTTAATCCTCCTTACTTACAAGAAACAGTGATTTCCATTGCTGTTATTTAGAGCTTTGCCAACAGAGAAGTTGCTGTCAAGGGTGGAGCTAGGAAAGCGATGAGCAATAGTAAATGCAAGCACGTACCTATGGCAAGTCAGACTTTGGTGAAGAGTGCGTGAGCGTTGGCGGTGAGCTCCTTTCGTCCTTGCTCTGTTTCGAAACAACAGATGGGAAGTTCCTGGGAGTTTGAAATGAGCCCTCCCTTTGTTAGCAACCAGGTGACTTCAGGGGTAGGCAGTAAAGCAGAGGAACTTTCTCTTCAGAGTGTATCTTACTCGTCTGTTGTAAATACGTGCTTAGCTATAGGCCACCCAGGCAAGGGGTGGTGGTAGCTCCCCGGATAGCTCCAGGCTGGAGCTTGGACCACACCACGCGAGTCTTCCCGTGTCTGTCCAGTGCCCCTGGCCAGCTGGGACTTGAGCCTGCAGCCAGGCCATCTTACAACTCCTTGCTGCTTCCTTTGAAGAACTCCCTACAAATCCTGAGAACAATGCAGAATGTTTCTGTAACTGCGCTAAAAAGTGGAAGTGCTAGCCCAGTACGTTTCTCCCCAATGCGGCTCTGCTCAGTTTAACTGATAGGTTTTACCTTACCTCAGAATTCCATGCATGGCATTTTCTTCCCTGCTTCAATTGTCTTGACTTTAAGCACTGCGTTCAAGCTTACCTACAGCATTCTTTTACCGTATAACTAAAATGTTTCTCATCTCTCTGTTGCTTAGAGCCGTTGCCTGTACATGTTCCTGTCACTCTTTTGTGTTCGCTTCCCGAGGGATCTTCTCGGGTGTTAGATTAGAGATTCTGCTGTTTTCAAGTGGATCAAAATGCCTTACTCCTTGATCTTGAGGTCAAGCTTTCAGAGTTTAGGAGAGTAAGGCACAAAAATAAAGGTTTGTAAAGGATTATATTTGAAAAGTGGTTTGTTTTAGTTTGGCGAAGCACTTAAGCTTTGATAAATGCGTGTCGATACTGCTATACGCGCAGACAGAAGGAAGAAATGGGGAAGGGCTGTGTGTGAAATGTTTAGGCTGTAGTAGCACGTTTAGAACTTCAGAAGAAATAAAACCGGTGGTTGTATTCAATGGCAACTGGAATGTAGTAATTACAAATAAACTGTAAATGACTATTTTAATATTACTTGAGAGAGATAAGAAAGGAATCAGTTGTCCAGATGGTACCTGAGGAAACCAAATAGGAACTAGATGTAAAGGCTGTGGTTTTGATGAAATACCAAGGTGTTCTGGACTCCCATTTGTACCTTTTTGATGGAAGAGTCACCCGCGAGGCTGACTCTTAGCTTGCTGTAGTATCATCTTGGGTTGGTATAATGAATATTTAGCAGTTTAATATTTATTTTGTGAAAATGTATTAACATCAGCTACACTTGAATTTTTTCATTACTTGATTTTTGTATCTTATTTCTGTTTGTTTAAACATAGCTAGTGAATTACTGTATATTTGTTTATTTAAAAAGCATTTATAAGATGTTAAAACCAACGAATAGGGGTTGATTATAGAGATTTGGAAGATTTTTAGAGTTGGTCATTTGACTATTTCCTGTTTCTACCTTTAGCCAGTGAAGACCAATTCATAAAAGAGTTCATAAACCAGGGGCAGGGAGAGGCTAGGTTCACTTTGTAAGATGATGATGTGTTTTAGTGTTCATATTTTAAAGCAAAAAATAACTTTTGCTTGTAAAATCAAAAGTATAACTTCAGTTATTCATATTTGAGTTGGAGTTTGCCCAGATCAGCGTGGTTAACTGTAACTCTGCATTTGGATAATAAAAACGGAGAAGCAATTGAAAATAATTGTCTTTACTGGCTTATTAGAACTGTTTTGAAATCATATGTTCTGATTGTAGGAAAGAAATCTTCGTAATCGGGGTGGTCCAGCTTTACGATAGGATGTGTGGCAAGGTTGAGAGATCTCCGTTCCTGGAGGTACTGGGAACTCAGCTGGAAATGACCCTGAGCAACTGGGCCCAACTTTGAACTCAGCACCGCGATGAGCAGGACAGGAGTTCAGAACCTGCAGAATTCTCTTCCAGACTAAACCACTATAAACTCTAAACTCTTAAAGCACTTGGAAACGTTTGTTGGTGCAACTACATGAGAAAATACTATTGTTTTCTTATGTTTTCCAGGCAAGCCAGGTAGTTAGCCTGATGGATTGGCAATAAATAATGGCATAAGGGATTATTGAATTTCAACAGTTAAAACTTGGTGCTGATGATAAAATTGAAGATGCTATTTTCTTCAATTTATGAAATGTAGAAAAGCAGCTTAAGCAAATTCGGAAATTAATGCAGAGCAAAGGAAGACTTTTTTGTTGCCATTAGGGTGGGGCTGGGCTGTTGTTCTTAAAAATTACCCTAACAAAGGAAGAGTTCTGCTGGCTGTCCTTCCACAAAACGTTGGTGATAAATTCCAGCTAATTCTATTCCTATTTTCCCTTTTATATGCATAAGTACTACTATTAATGATGTAGCTCGCAGCCAAGTAGAAACATAAAATTTGGAAGTTGCTGGTGTTCAGTCATGATTCTGCTTTAGATCATCTCTGCTTACTGGTAGATTTTGGAAATGAATTTTAAAATTTAAAAGACAAAGTCATGTGAACTCTCATATTGTTTTACAGTTGCAGAATTAATCTGTTTTTCTGTGAATAGAAGGCATTTGCTTTCTTTATGAAACTGGTACTTCAGTAAAATAGTTCCTTTTATTTCATCTTATTACTGTAGCTATTCTGCTGATAGCTCCGTATTGTAATGTTCTATGAAGTATTTATGTTGCTGTACTTTTGAAAAATTTTGTGGATATTCAAAATTGGAATAGGAAACTGGCCTGCCGACTTCTTCACAACCGTTTTCTGCTTTTTTTCTTCCTTCCTTTCTTTTTTGTCGTTCCCTTGGGTTCTTTTTGCATGAGCTGTGTCTTCGTCTCATGTCTGTCTCCTCTGTTCCTGTCTCCTCTGTACTGAGCCTTCCCATAACGGTGAATGTGCCTCCCCAGCCATTCGGCTCCGTACTGGAAGTACTGTCCTGGCTCAGGGAACAGGGGACGGAGGGGCAGGATGGGTTAGAGGGCTGGACGCCGCTGAAATCCCAGCTGTTGCAGACACCCCAGGAGAGCTTCTCTTGCAGTAATGTGCCGTTCCCTGTTGTTTCACAGGCAAAAATCCAGGTGGCAATTTTTCTGTTTCTTAACCGGTGATTTTCTCATAAGCTACTTAATATTGAGTCTTTACTTTTCCAACGTGTTGTTACCTAATCTCCTTCCAGAGTCGTCTGTTTTCTTTCTACGTTCGTGCTTTCTAAAGGAGCATCTCCCTGTAGATAGCTCCTCTTTGCTGTTACTTCTCCCTGGTTATATCGGTGTACGCTTTTTAAAAAGGAGATCTCATTTCGGTGCCTGTTGAACTCTCCTTATCCCTGTTTGGTCTATTTGTGTAATTTCTTTGTTCTCAGTCCTTCCTCGACCAGCACAGTTGGGGAATTGAATTGTGAAGCTGTTTGTTTGCTGGACAACAATGATAAGTAGGAAAGAAAGTGTCCGGGAATCTCAGCGCTTCCTCTGACATCCTCTCCTCCACATGGACCATTTCTGGTTTCCTTCACTTGTTGCCCTTCATGGTTTCACGTGGTTGTGTTTTTTGGGGGGTTTTATGGGGTCCCGTCCCCCCCCCCCGTAGGTGACAGCATTCATAGACAGCCAAGCTAGGGCACAAGACTGAAGTTATTTTCAGAAGCCGATAGTATTGATCAGAGTACCTGGTCCTGCTGGGATGATTGCGCAGGCACAACAGGCGTGAGAAGTTGTTGGAAGGTGGTGTATGCTTCAGTGCATTGACGCTCCTGGGGTGGAAGAAGGGAACTATGTAGGTAAAATAACCGTGAATGGAATCTGTTGTTTGCGTCTCTCTAACCACTGTGCTCAAAGAAGAGTCATTCTAGACAATTCCTGTTTTTACACTACAGTACGAGATTTTTTTGAACTCTTTTGGAGTGACAATGAAACAGTTATGTGAAGGAAGTCACTGAAGAGGAAAGAATGCATTAAACTATGAGCAATAAACTTTTCGTTAGATACTAATTGAACTACATACTCTTTTCAGGCTGTGTACATGATGCCCACAGAAGGAGACGACTCATCCAAAAGTGTTCCTTTAGCATTGCAAAGAGTGTTTTATGAGCTGCAACATAGTGACAAACCAGTCGGAACTAAAAAGTTAACAAAATCTTTTGGGTAAGTTTCAGAAATTTGGACTATTTATTGGGCTGTTACAGGCTTCATAAAGCTTTTCTTTTATTTATATCAGGCTATTTTTAGAGGGGTGCAGAGAGGTCTTAATATAGCATTATGTTAATTGGGAACTTCTCTTAGTTTACTTAGGTAAGTTTATGTTTATAGTCAGTGCTCAAGACAGCTGATCCGAAAGTCAGATATTTTGGGGAGGGGAGCGGTACGCAGTCAAACACGGCTGTTACTGTCAGGGTTAGAATTTACCTCTTGCTTGGAAATTGTGTGCTGCACTTGACTTAAGTAAAATTCAGGACAAAATATGTTGTTGAAACATTGCATTTCATGTATTGTTGATGTCTTTTTAAAAATCGGAGTCTGTTTTAAACTTAGAGAAGTAGCAGTGATTTACATTTCCGTATTGTTAGCTCTGCATTGATGACTGCTGTAACACTTTCTTACAACGTATCGAAGATGCGTGTATTTTTGCCTATGTACAGTTTGGAAGCATTTAGTGGTGTGTTCTGTTTCGTGGTTTAAAGCTGAAGAGGAGTGTCTGTTGCATGAAGTAAAGGTGTTGGGGCATGCACACAAAGTTATCCTTTGCATTTTTGTCATTTTAGCACCCCTTTTTCCTCCATAAAACGTCTACAAAAAGGCTTGCTTTCTATTTTCATTTTTGCCAAGTGTCTAGTTCACTGCCTGGTGTTTTTTCCAGTCGGGTGGTACTTCTTGTGAGATCATGCTACAGGGTGTAATTTTAAATCCTGGAGTATCTAGACATAGAATTATACAATATAGCCATGTTGTTGGTGGTGTGTTTTTGTTTTGTTATGTTTTTTTTGTGGTTTGTTTTGTTTTTTTAAGTATATATTAGCTTGATGTTTCAGTTGAGCACAAGTCAGGACAGAGATTAAGATTAGCATAACCTTTACAAGCCTTGTCTTTGCGTGTCATGTGAGCGTGGAGTAGGATTTTATCAAAAAACGTTGTAAAAGATTGTACTTCACATTACTTTGTCGCACTGTGTTTGTAGACCGGTCTTTAGTAATATTGACAAACAATTTTGTATTTAAAAACAGGTTGGGAAGTTTGTGTCATCCTTTTCACATAGTTGTCTCGGTGTCTGCCCTGCATCTTCTGTTAAAGGCAGTAGTAGTGCTCTGTCTTGATAAGACTCTTAGTAACCTTTCCTTTGCACCTTTAGGGGTAGTTTTAAAATGAAATCGGTAACCTCAGTGTTGTGTGTTTATCTGGTCATGCCCACTTCCCACTAGCGCACTGTATATGGAGTTTATCAGTGCTCCTGCTGCCCTGTTATACTAGAAAGACTTGCTGATACTATAAATATTTCATCTTAAGATCCCAACTGCGTCATCTTTAGTAGCATGAAGAGCTGTCTCCCGAGGGTGTTGCAGATGCTTGAGTTTGTATCCGAGAGCGAGGTTTGAAAAACGTGCTCATACCTGCCTTCGTTCTCGGGAAGGAATTTTTGAATACGTTTGAAGATTTGGTCTCTCCCCCCTGTTAAATCAGAGAAGGGTTTCTGACTTGGTGAGACCTACCTGTATGCTGTGTGGAGTGTAACTTCGTACTAGGTGGTGTGAGTTTGGCTTCTTTCAGTAGCAAGCGACGCCGTTGTCTGAAGGAGCCTTTTTTTATCCTAATGTTAGTGTGTAACCTTGCTGCTGGGTTTTGTCCTTTAAGCTGACCAGTGTTTAAAGCCTAGGGAGGGAGCCTGGAGGTTATCTTCCGTTCCTAACCATCCAGCAGGTCGAATTGCTCCCAGGCCTGTTCTGAAGAGTGTTTTTTGATGTGAACTGAGACTGGGTTGTGGACTGGGAGAACTCTTCTCCTAGCGACAGCCAGGCCCTGGCCTCTCCGACTGGCTCCGGCTGCCTTCCCGCTCCTCGTCCCCAGATCCAGGGAGGGAGATGGCGGCGGGGCACAGAGCTGCTGCCGCCCCTTCTTCCGGCAAGTAAATGCTATAGAACTACAAAACCTGTGCGTCAGCCAGTGCGAAAGCTCGGAGTTGTTACAGCTTGCTGTGTATTAAATTCTTGCTCTGCAAAGGAATCACAAAAATGTCTTTTGACCTGGAAATTTTCTTCATAATATATTAATTTTGTATTCATTTACCTTACAAAGGTGGGAAACTTTAGACAGCTTCATGCAACATGATGTCCAGGAGTTATGTCGAGTGGTATGTTTTTACTATTTCTTACAGATTTGTGATGCATAATGTTGTCTGTTGATATTGTGTGTATATATAATATAATTTAGTAACAAACCTAGTAATACTGTCACTGATTAATTTAAATTAGGTCTCTAAGAGTGTTTGCCTTGGTTGATTTCTCGTTTTTAAGAATGGGACTGATTGTGGCCTTTTGCGGGTGAAGGATTTGTAAGGGATAGGGAAGGTTGAAAACATGTGGAATGTATGCTAGTGGTCCGTGTGTCGCCAGGGAGGGAAATGCAGTTTTGAAGACGCAAATGCATTGTTACGTTTGTGAGGTTTTCCAGACTCAGAGGGAAGTAGCTGGAGTAGTCCTCAGTGCAGTGTTTAGGGAGAAGAGGAGGATTTAAAGGACTAGAAAGGAGACACCAGTACGAATAGAGTAACGTTTCATTTTTATGCAAGTGACTTAGAGTTTAATCAGTGAAGTAGTCATCTGTGTGTGATGAATAAATTAAAAACTGCAAGTTTATCCTATGTAAAAACTATTCTTTCTTTCAGCTGCTTGATAACGTGGAAAATAAGATGAAAGGCACGTGTGTAGAAGGCACTATTCCTAAATTATTCAGAGGGAAGATGGTGGTATGTATTGAATCTCTTCCCCCCCCCCCCCC
>Ga0065711_1008558_pt1 | contig 19027 bp, 12 predicted proteins | sample Hoacrofraction12_FD_59098 | JGI IMG/M metagenome (GOLD analysis project Ga0065711, IMG submission 59098) | Hoatzin crop microbial communities from Cojedes, Venezuela - Epithelial fraction 12 v2 (version 2) | ecosystem: Host-associated > Birds > Digestive system > Esophagus > Crop | place... | reverse complement strand
AAGTAGCCAGGGGCTTTGGGCCCAGCACAAATAGGCGAGCAGGAGGGGCTGTGTTCTGTACTCTGTTCCAGCGCTCAGCAAATAAGACAGGGAATTTACTCTTCATTTACTGAAGAGTAAATGAAGGTGGTGCCTTTGGGTGAAGGAAGCAATTCTGTGCAGTTTTTTGCATGCTTTTCTCTAAAAATTTTAAGTTAGTAAAGGTCACCCTATTTTACTATTGGATAAAAACCCAAATGAGCTTTTGCCTCTCCATTTGGGCTCAGCTCCTGTCCCCGACGATGGAAACATTTCACTTCCCACTGAAATGACTCTCACTGCAGTTGCACTTCAATACCAATGCAGTCTTTATGTGTGGGATGAGGGTCACGCACATACAGCCTGAACAGAGTCCAGGTAGATGCCCGATTCCAGTTAGTTTTCACTCTAAGGGAATTTGGATTTCTAAACTACCCAGAGCTGCATTAACGTAACCACCAGTTGAGCACTCGATTACTTTTCCGCTGGGTAGTCTGCTTTTTTCCAGAGTTGTTTGCTTGTGGTGTCCTTTCTGCTGCTCAGGGCACAGCCTAATGTGATGCTCTCTACACTAGCCAGCTCCATGCATGAGATCTCTGAGCTCTGCACCACCATGAGGGTTGAGAACTCAGCTGTGAAGCTCTCTGCTCTCCTTTCTTTTTACAGGACAGGACATAACCGTGAAAGAAGCCAGTGGAAAGGCGTTCCTGCAGTGTGGAACAGGCAGCCAAAGTCAAGTCACATGGCTGAAAGATGGGAATGTGATAGGAAATACAACGCAGCTGGACTTGGGTGCAATTTACGAAGATCCCAGAGGCATCTATGTATGTGAAACGGAGAGGGGAAAGAAGAGGTCCTACTTCCAGGTGTATTATCGAAGTAAGTGTTGCAAACCTGGTTTCTAGAGCCAGAACTGCCTGGAGTTCTCACCCAAGCAAATTTTTGAGGGGACTGCCAATTTCCCAGAGTTTGAGGGTGGTTCCACGTGTTTGCGGCAGTCCTGACAGCTCCTGTGCCAGGCTGGCCTTGGGAACAGCCGAGCTGCACGTTCCCCTGCATGCGGTGTCCCCGTGAGGGCTCTACAGCCTCGGTCAGTGCCATAGCCTGGCACTCACGCTGCCTCATTTCTAGCCGCTCGCTGGCCCTTCTGTGGCCTGCCCTGAGTGCTGGGGACACGTGGCACCTTGCACCACTGCCTTGGGTCATGCAGCAAGCCAGACCTAATCCCTGGTCTCTCACCCGGGGACTGGAGCCTGCCTGGGCTGGCAGGGCTGGCTGAGCGCTCTGGGCTCGGACTGACCCCGGCAGCAGGGTGGAGGTGGCCAAGGGGCGGGGGCATGGTCATGGCCCGGCTTTCGGCATCTGTGTCCTTTTGGGCTTCCAGTGTGCCAGAACTGCATCGAAGTGGACGCTCCCACCATCTCGGGGATCGTGGTTGCGGATGTTGTTGCCACCGTCTTCCTGGCAGTTGCTGTGTATTGTATCACTGGCCAGGACAAGGGACGCATGTCACGAGGTGAGGGGAGAGCCCTGCTGGCTGGTGGGAACGGAGGTGCCTGGGCATCTTTGGGAGCTGCGTGGTACCTAGGACTTTCCATTGTTGCCCACAGAGCCCACTCACTGCAAGCTGCAGGCAGCAGCTGGCACACAGCATGTCTAGGCTAGGGATCCGTGTGAGCACCCTGGGTACTCTTCCTGCCCCTAGCTCAGCTTCCCGGGAGGGGCTATCGAATGCATAAGGTTCACCAAAGCATCATCCCAGGGACACACCAGCTGTTGGCACAGGGACATCCAAGGCCATGCAGGGGCTTTCCACCGAGCCTCCAGAGGAAGTAAAAGCACAGGGCTGAAAGCAGCCAGCCACTTGGCCTTGTTTGCAGATGTTCACCACACTGCCCATGACTCTCCTGATCCTTGACCACCTGCTTTCTTCATTTAGCTTCTGACAGGCAGAACCTGATTGCCAACGAGCAGCTCTACCAGGTGAGCGTGGGCGTGCACATGTGCGTGTGGGTGTGCTGGGCTTCAGCACCTCTGCGCCGCATGGGGCTGCGTGGTGGGACCGGTGTGGCCATGGCGGCACAGCTGCTGGGGGGTGCTCGATGCCATGGGGCACTGGGCTGCGTTGGAGATGGCTCTCTGCTAGGGCATTCGCAGCCGCCTACCGCTGAGTGACCCAGAGGATGGGGAAAGCTCAGCTACGCCCTGCCTCTTACTCTCTGGTGGTGTTAAGCTCTGTGTGCGGGGAGGGAAAGCTTGCCAAACGCTTGGCAAAGGGAGGGCTGGGCCAGCTTCCACTGTACCCTCCCTCCCAGGTCTGGGCAGACACAGTTGTAGCTCATCTCGCCTTTTTATCCTCTTAGCCCCTTGGCGAGCGGGACGATGGACAGTACAGCCGGCTGACTCCTGCCAAGGCCCACAAATGAAGTGGGAAGATGCTGGAAGATCCTGACTCCTTCACACCGGGAATGATATTACAGCAAAGCCTCCACCAGTGCCCGAGAGCACCGGTACCCTGCCCTGCCACTGCCATTGTAAGCTGACTGCTGGCAGAAGACAGGGCGGGTTTTTGCCTGGACAGCCCTCCGGCTCCTTGCCAGGATAGGCTGCTTGTAGCACTCTGCTCTTTTCATGACCTCTTGCACTTCTGTATTCATCTTATTAAAGGTGAGCCTATCCCATAGCCTGCCTGCTCCGTCGGTTGTGTTGAGGCCTGGGGAGCTGCGCAGTCGCTAGGGAAGGTGAGCACTGGGTGCGATCTGCCTGGATCCCTGCAGAGCCATAAGGCTCCTGCCTATCCCGGTAGGACGTGGCTCTACCAGGGCAGGCAGATGCCCATGGCTCTGCCACTGTCTCCACTGGGATCTAAATGACAGCCCGGTCCATTGCTGAAGCTGAGGATGGGGGACCTTGTCAAGGGAAAGGTTTGCTGCCCCTGACCCTAGCAGAGGCTTTGTCTCGTTTAACTCCCCTTCCAGAATGGGGAGCGGGGACGCCAGGAGCACAGTGACCTTCAGCAGGGTCTGTGTCACCCCTGCAAAGTGCCTGCGTACCTCAGTCCCCTGGAAAGAGCTGGGGAGCTGGCAGGAGGGAGGACAGGATGACATTTCCTCTGCACATGCAGGGCTTAGCATCTAATCACAGTCGCCTAATGGCAGCCAACCTGCAAGTTGCCGGAGTGCTTCAGGGAGTGAAGCGTGAGCAAAGATGCAAGCTCTGCGGGCTCCCCAGAAGAGCTCATGGGAGTTGGGACCAAAAAGGGAATGGAAACAGCAGAGGAGGTGAAAACTGCAGCAGTGACCGTGCAAAACTCATGGCAGCAGAGCTGGCCAGGCAGCGAAGGCCAGAGGCAGTCTGCACTCCCTGCACCTCGGAGGTTCTTGGGAGGCTCTCCCGCTCCCCCCTGCCTCTGCAGCCCACTGGAGAGTGACTCACCTTCGTGACCAGGCCAGGGACCTTCCACGGGGCATTTGGCAACCCGTTTTCCAGTCTCACCAGCCATCCCAGTGTGCTGAGTACAGGATGCAAACGAGTAAACTTTCAGAGCCTTTCCCAGCTCAAGCACATTTCCAGACACTGAGCGGCACTGGGTCTCCCCACACCAACCCAGCTCCTCCTGACAAGGTCCCCGCTCCCCAGCTCTGAGCAGAAACAGCTCGTGTGGTCTGACTATGGCCAAAACGGGAGGCGGATAACAGACAGGATCAGTTAGCAGTTAGAAACCTCAGAGACCAGGTCACCCTCCGTGTGCCAGTTGCACACACCTGTAGGTTGTGTTTTCCTGCTTTTCTAAGAATCCGGGTGACTGGCTTCAGAGAGCGCCAGGCTATGAACTGCCTAGTGACTCAGTGGGATGAAGTAAGCACAAAAAGAGTTAATACTCAATAAAAATGGGCCACAAATCTGTGACATATTTGACACAGCAAACAACACGTAGGCTGTGCAAAGCTGTGGGTGCACCCCACATGCCCGAACAGGAATCAGTGTGTGATCAGCCTTGCAGCCAGTGAACATGAAAACGACCTGTTTTCCCATGGTGTCAGCTCTTTATGTAACAGCATTTTGCTCTTCACAGGAGCACAATAATATCTTTGGTTTTTTTCCACTCTAGCCTGGTTCAGTGAAGGGTGAGCTGATACGGCCATTGGAGGTAGAATATGCCGATACCCACCTTTGGTCTGCAAAGCCGTCTGAGTAGGACCTTAGAAAAAAAGTGACCAGCAGACTGCCTAGTTCACAGCGCTTGCATCACCATCGGATCTCAAAGCAACCAGCAAAGGTGGCTAACCCCACCCAAAGAGCAGGAGAAACCCAAACTGGGTATGCTCTGCACAGATCAAAGATTTGTTGCAGGGGCAACATTTACAGCTCGTCTGTTTGTGAAAGGCTCCTCAGCACCTCACTCTTGGGAGGGCAAAGAAATATTTCTATAGTGCAGCCAAGCACAGAGGCAGAGAAAGATGTTGTCACTGGGTGGGCGCTGATCCCGCCAAGGTAAGGAGGGCATGGGATGGCACTGGTTTGGGCAAACATGCAGCCCCAGAAATGGTGGCAGAAGCACTGGGGTGTAGCCTGAAGCGAAATTTAGACCTGGTACACCTGGAGTGGTCCAATCTTCTCACATCACATTTGTGGCAATGGGCTGTATGGCTGGGCTAAGCAAGCGTCCCTGGAATGGTGATGTTTTGCAGAGGCTGAGAACATGGGCCAGAGTGGTTTTAGAGCTGCTGGGGGTTAGTGCTCCTTGTATCTTGCAATCTCCCTCCTACATGTTTAGCACCTTGTATGGTAAACCCAGCTGTGCTGCCTTTAAAACCACATCCTGGAGGGTAAGCGCAGCAATCCGAAGCATGAAACTTGCTGGGTGTTCATCCCCCCAAGCTGAAACTCAAGGGTTAAACCACCCCCAGTGCCAATCGCTGCTGCTGTTTCCTTTCTTCAGAGCTGTTGCTCTGCAGAGCAACAGAAACGTGGCTCGCTCAGCCAGTGTTAGACCAGAAAAGTTCCCAGGCATCACAGCATCTCTTGGGCCCTGCTCCTTAAGTTACTACCTGCCTCATTGCTGCTGCTTTGGAAACCGCAGCTTTTAAAATCAGGCAGACTTAAAACCTGTATGTTGAGTGCATGGGACCTCAGCTATTTTGCTTGCCCGTGGACAGCAGCCCGAGACCGACCTCCCAGCTGCTGTTGACCCTGCGCTGCTCTCAGGCCCTGCTCTCCTCGGCACGGCAGTGTGTGTTTGTACGTGTACTTGTCTGCCCCCATCCTGGTAGCACAGACCCACAGAAGCTCTCACTGTCTCGGGCTACTCCGGACCTCAGAACTCCCCTTACCAAAAAATGTTTTTCTTTAACAGAGAGAAAAACACAGGTGAACTCTCTTCCAATGCATACATGGGGGTGCTCTCTCCCATTTTATTAATATATTAAAGTTTTTATGTGTGTATAAAAAAGTTAAAACAGATCTTTACCAGCGGCAAAGCAGCTCACCGTCTTCCTAACAGAACCCGGGCAGAACTCAGGTTACAGAGCTGAAATGGGGAGAGAAAGGGCAGCAGCAAAGGACAGATCACAAGAATCTCAGAGAGCAATAGCTCTGGAAAATGAAACGCGGCCCGCAGATGTACTTGGACGCCCCTTAGGGTACAACACACTCAAAGAAATGTGTTTATCCTAGACTACACTGTAGAATGTCAGTACAATGGAGTCCATGAAGTCTCTGGGATGAGAAGGACAGCCTAGCAAAAGGGTTTGATGCTCTCTTGGATTTTGTAGGTCCTGGCTTTTATCTCTGTGGTCTCAATGCATTCATTTAAATTCCAGTGAACAAGCTGTTTCAGAGCAGAATGCTGGTCCTGAGGCTGAGCCAAAGGGTCTCACTTCCAGTCTAGGAACCATGAAAATTCCCACTGTGCTGTCTCAGTCAGACTGCAAAGCTGACAGTCGTTGCTAGACTGGGTTTCAAGTCGTAGCTGAAATATCTAAGACCCCACTATTGAATAGTAATGAAGACCTAACGCTCAGCCAAGCACTTCGGTTTCCTAACAGGAGGCTTTCAGATGGCTTGGGAAGGTACCAAATCCCCGTGAGGCTGTTTGTGCTGCAGGTCTGAAACATAAAGGTCGCTGGACGCAAAGTGGTACTCAGCCCCACTCATTTCTTACAGAAGAAGGGCTGGGGGATGGACAGGTCAGTCTGCGTGTGCTCGTAGCAGTGCTTCTCTTTTTTTTAAAGGAAAACTGGTCTTTTTAACTGAAGTACTTTCACTCAAAGCAGTGGCTTCTCTATGGAAATGTACCATTTAGCTTTTAATGTACTGACTGCTTCTGTCTCTTTTGTTACAGTCCTGGGCAGCACAACTAAGATAGGCTCTGACCACGAGCGCAGGACGAGGTCAGGTGCCAGTCATTCCGAGCAGGACCCGCTCTTTGCCCACTAGCTACTCAGGGAGGCACAAGGAGCAAGCAGAGGTGCTCAGGGCAGAAATTAAATGGGAGCGAAAACCAGAGCACGCAACTGGAGCAGCGAGAAAAGTGTGAGCAAAAAGGAGGCCAGGAACCACAAGGGAAGCTGCAGTCCTTTAATGTGAAGGAAGACTTCTCTTGCCAACATGCCCGTTTGATTGTTTTTCCGAACGTTAAACCGAAGGTGGAAGGAACACATCAGGATGGGACAGCAGAGCAGGGTGCCTGTCCTGTGCAGCCGCCTGGCTTACTCCAAGACGTCTGGGCTTCAGCAGGTCGGCAGAGACCCGGTACCAAGCTGGGCAGAAGCACGTAGCCCCTCTGTTGCTGTTTGCCAGCCTGTCATCTGTGGGAATTTCAGAAGCCCCTGGATTCCAGGCCCGCATACACTTCCCGCTGGCCTTTCCGGATGGGCTGTGGGAACAGCAGAGATGTTAGTGCAGGAACCCGTATTCACACACCATCAAACAACGCCAGAGTCTTGGTCCACACAATACATGGAGAAAACCATGACAGAGCGAGCAGATGTAGTGCTGCTCTGGTAGCATGCACAAGAAGCTGCAGTTCTTCTCCCAGCTGCCTGTCTTAGCACCGGGAGAAGAGGGTCCACCCTCTTCCTGCACTCCCAGGAAAGCCTGGAGGTTGACTGGATGCTTCTTCAAATGCTGCAGGTTCCAAGCTCTGTCTATCCCTCCCCAACCAGCAAAGAGAGATGGAAAAAATGCGGGTCCTCCATACCTCATAGTCCGGGTTTGGAACAGGGGGAGGACGCTGCATCTTCTGACCTGCAACAGAGGCGAAGAGAGGTCATCCTTGGTGATGATTCATACAACATAGCACAAGTGACTTCCACGGAGATGACCCCAGGGTAATGTGTACTGTCTCAACTCACACGGCTTTATTATGAGCTCGAAGCTTTTAAAGATGCAAGTGCTGCAGGCAGGAGGACTTATGATCATTTAGGAGGAAATCAGCTTGCTTTCAAAAAGAGTGAGTTTCTAGCTTTGCTGTTTGTGAAGAAACACTTGAAAACAAGAAGGCTTCATAAGCACAGGCCCAGGCTACAGCTCCGTAGTATGGGTACCACATCTCCTCTGCCTCAGCAAGCTGCACAGGCATGAGCACAGCCTCACATTTCTGTGGAGCCCAGCACACAACATGCACGATAAACACACAGTGGGGAATTTAGACCTGCTGAAAGAGTTACATCAGCTCCATGGAGGCTAGGGGAGAAGTGGCCATGCCTGATCTGTGCAAAGTCTGGCTGGTGAGCACCCATGGTACTTGTCTGACAGGCAGTTTCCTGGCACAAATGTCATCTGAACAAATCTGAACTGACGTCATGAGGTCACCACCCTACATCACTTTCCCTCCGCATTTATAACATTAGCCCCACTGCTGGACCCGCTGGGTCACCAAGCCATGGCCTCAGAAGCCAGAAATGCAAATGTATAGTTTTAATAACACCACGATTTCTAATCACATCTTCTGTGTGCGGGCCTAATTCTTGGTCTTTGATTGCCTGAGACTGCAGCTGAGTGGGCCAGGGCCAGGCTGGGTTTGCAGCTCTGCTTGCAAGCTGAGCCTCCACCGTACAGCGTTTGCTTCAGCGCAGACTCCACGCTGCCGCACAACAGCCTGTGAAATGGTTTCCTATGGGCAGGAAGCCTTTAACACAACACGGCAGCCGCACCCGTCCCATACAAGAAGGCAGCCCAGAGCAACAGATGGGGCAAGCTGGAGCATTGTTTGTGAATTCTTGGAGGCTTGGGGGGAACAGAGCAGGCTCCTTCACTCGGCAGGGCAAGTGCTTAATTTAGTGCTTGGCAGACGTCATGGAGAGCAGAGACACCTGAAATGGCTCTTACCTCGTGGTCGACTGCCAGCACCAGTGCTCGCTCTCCCCTTCCTGTCTTTGCTGAAGTAATAGACCAGAATCAACACCCCGAAGGTGATGAGAAGATCTGCAGTGATGATCCCCGTCACTGCCAGGGTATCCAGCTCCTCACAGTTTGCACACACTGCCAGGAGAAGAGATGAAGGCGCTCAGAGATGGGCACCCTTCCTTCCCAGCAAGGAAAGCCCAGGCCTCGCTCATCTGCTTAGTGCTAGCAGAAAAGATACAGTTCTGGGTGGGAAGGAGAAAAGAGCAAACCGAAAGGAAGGGGGACAGCGCAGGACATTCTATCCACCCCACCATGTTGGTCTGCAGACAGACACAGACCAGGGGCTGGTGTATGCAACCTCCTTTGCTACCTTCTGCTGTTTGCATGGCCTGAGCCGGAGGGTGCAAAACATCTCCTCGATCACAGCCTCCTCTCTCTGCCTGTGCTGGACTCTACGCCCTGAATGCAGAGCAGCTGCCCGAATTTCGAACGGCTCAGAGGCTTCAATCACTCCAGGTAAACTCCGCCTGGTTGATGGGTCAGTGAGACCAGGCTGTGTGCTGCAGATGGGAGGTTTCCACTCCACAAGATAAGAAATGCCTCTGGCCTTTGCGACAGACATTACTCTTGCCTTGTAGCATGGCAGAAGCTGTATAAAAAAAGATCGCGCGCTGTGTATGTGGGAACCATTGACATGCAACCAGCTTGAGTTCAGCTGAAGGGAAAAGCAGAGAGCAGCATAATTCCTTTAGCCAAAAAGGTGCTCTTGGGCCCTTACTGCCCACACAGAGCGGGAAGGGCCTCAGCAGAATCGCATTCACCCAGCCCAGCAGCACGGAAAATCAGGTCTCGGCTCCTAATATCTGTCACTGAAATATGTCGACTTCATCTTTAGCCCGCAGACTGAGTGCCTTTTGACTCACCTCTGGCATTCAGGTACATCGCATGCTTCTTATCACCTGATGAACAACTCACGTTGACAGGAGAGCTGTCATGGTTGTCTATAACATGCTGCTTCTTACCGCTGACTCTTGTCCCAGTTAACTGCCACTCTATTCTGTCTTCAGTGATGGGACACGTGATTGTCACCGTGGTTCCGGAAATCTCCACCAGGAATTCTTTATTGGAAGGCGGGCCAACAAGAAGGGGAACCAGCATTACAAACAGCTTCTGGGCAGGCTTCGCTGCCCACCCCTGAGCCCACCATGACAGCTTGCGCTGCAAAATCTTAGTTTTTATGGTGTAATGTAAATTCCCTGGGTATGTGTCTTCCGCATACATGTTTCCCGTTAGTCTTTTTACACTGATTCTTTGCAACACTAAACAGCATGAAAATACCATCGCAGAGTGTTCAACTTTATGTCAAAGAGCTTGGCCACCTGCCAGTCATCGTTCTGTTTATCCATGTGCGTGCTGCTAGCTGCAAGGGGCCAGCCTTGCTTGGAGACTACTAACAGTAATTGGGGGCAACTCATTATAGCTGGTGTTTCTGATTGGTGATGACAGTAGCAACTAACAAACAGGAATTTTTTTCCTCCTAAAATACTGTTTGAACTCAAACATTTCCATCTGCCTTGTACTCCACATCTGTGAGGCATGTTCAGTCTTTATATTACGCTAAATAGTTAAGAATGCTGGTAAAAGACACTTACCCTGCTGTGCTTCGGTATCGTCTGCAAAGGAGAGAGTAATAAGTGTTAACAAATCAGCCCGCTGATACCTTACTGCTTGTTGCTGTTGAAACATGCCCAACCATGCTTGGGGATCACTAGCAATAATTAGGGACAATTCATGACAGCCAGTTTTTCAAATCGGTACGATCAGTAAAAATTCATGAGCAGGGAATTTTTCCTATTCTACAATGTTTGCAAAATTCAAGTATTTCTATTTGACTTTTAGTGCTCGCTTGTGAGGCACAATTGGTCTTTCTATGGTAAGAAATAGTTAAGAATGCTGGTAAAAGACACTTACCCTGCTGAGCAGCGGTGCCAACTACAAAAGAAAGAATAATACGTGTTAAGTAATTTAGCTACTGGTATCATACACCTTTCTTACTTCAAGGATACCCTTTCTGAACTCAGCTGCTTGAAAGAGATGTTTATACTCCTGTATTTGTGCTAAAGGCATTAGAAGCGTTCTGCTAGCTGAGACCGGATGTTGTTTTGAAACAAAGTCTTTTCCTTTGGAAGCCGTTTTTGACACAGACTAACGCAGAATGGAAACGTGAAGAATTTTCGACCCAGTTTAGAGAAAGGGTTATTGCAAGCTGTACACCAACCAATTTTGCTTCATTATCGGGGGCCAAAGACTGCCAGAAAATCATTCCTGGTTTCTGCAGCGAGAACCACTGTCCTCTGCAAGAGTGTACTCACTGGAGGATTGGACCTCGACGCTTGATTTAACACTGTAAAGCAGATTATCTATGTGATTTTTCTCTCTTGGTGGCAACCAAGTAGCTCCACTGAAGTCTCTGGAACCAGAGTATTACAGAAACAGTTTTTAGGAGGTCTGAATCAGACACGAGATTTGCTTTAAAAGCATTTGTTGATAGAACGTAACATAAGTAAATAAAAGAGTGACCTGTATTCACGTATTCAGCGCTGTTGTCTCATCCCAGGTAATGATTGTTTTACAATAGGAGTTACTTGCAACAAAATTGTGGTTTTGAAGTTCCATAGGAATAGGACTTGGCTGGAGAGAAGGTGAGCTGATGCTTTTTTCTCTATATAAGATGAATTTAAATTTGAAAAAAGCACAGGCATTGCTAAACCAAATGTTTTCAGTCTTCTCAAAGAATAGCAGTTGGTATTTGCAGCACATGGGCAGAGTAGCTGTAGTCTTATTGTAGTATCTTTTAATTGCCTTTCAGACTTATCTCTCATAGTTACCAGCTTCTTTACAGTCTTTACAGATACTCTGCTCTTCATCCTAAACCAGATTTCTAAATGCTGCTCAGTTCAAGCCAGTAACATGGAAATTGCTACCACTCCCATGATATCACAGTGAATCTGAACTGAAGTTATTTACCCATGATCACAAAACAGTTTAAGAAAAGTGCACGAATAAAGCGTAAAATTAAATTTAAAGCCATAGAACCTTATAGTTCACACTGCTGCAGAAAGCAGTGCATCAAGCTCCAACCCTGCTGCATGAAGTTTGGAGACCAGGTGTCTCAGCAAGTCAGCTAGCAAGCAAAAATTCACTAGGGACTCCAGGTTCTTTTCTCTAGCCTGAGAGGGCTGGATTCCCGTTTCTCTGTCCCTGCAGTCTGAAGGGAACCCTCACTCCAGAGAGCACCAGCTCCATAGGTGCTGCACGTGCTGCTTGCAGAAGACGTTGCTGCAGGTACTTGGCGAACTCAGCCGCACGCTCATGTGCTTTCTCCTCCGCAACCCCCGGGCAGCCACCCCCTGGTCCCCGCAGGCTTCTGGCCAGCTGTACTCACCTGCACACAGCAGGAGCCCCAGGAGCGGCAAGGACCGCTCCAGCCTCATCCTCGTGGTCCTCCTGCTCTTGCAGGAACACATCGGCTTTTCGAGTTCTTGTTTACAAGAAAGAGGCCCAAGATTTTTTCTCAGAACTGTGTACGGCAACGAACTGAGCAGTGCTGGGGAGACTCACTGTTTCCAGCGAAACCTGCAAGCAGCCGAGAAAGACGCAGAAGACGTACGATAAAGTGAGCCCATGTCAGGAAGTGCGGAGGCTCAAAACGTCTCCACGGAACGTCATTGAGAGCAAGGGGTGGCCACTCTGCACCAGCCCAGTTCAAGCCTCGGGAGACCTGTTGTAACTGCCCTAGGAGCAGCAGGAGAGGTAAACGAGCCTGGATTAGATTTGCCATCAGGACCTTGCTAGCAGCTTTTCAGAGTGTTTCTGAAGTTCAAACTACTGCAAGCAACTTAACATAGTGAGGGAACGACAAAGGAAGCAGAAATGCTGCAAGAAGCTGAGCACTCAGAGACACTGTATGGCCAGCAGAAAGGAGCCTGCTAGTGCCAGGCTGTAAAACCTGGGGGCTTTAGTCAGTGGTGATCTGGCAACCTGGACTCTGCTTGGGCTGTTCTCCTCTGACACCACCCGTTCATTCCTGCTGCCTTTTCAGGAGCGGCCTTTGCCGCACACACCGACAGCGAGGAGCGCTGCGCAAGCGGGGCTGAGCCCCGCCAGCCCCGGACCGGGAGCTGGAGCCCGGCGCCCGNCGGAGGCTCGGCCGCTGCCCCCCGCGGGAGGGGACCGGCTTGGCCGCGCCGCTGGCTCTCCGCAGCTGCAGCGACAGCCTGCCGGGGCATTTCCAGGCGGCCCTGCCGCTCGCGGGACGGACGGCACCTGCCACGCACCAGCTGCCTGTCTTGCTCCGGTTTGATCTCGCTCAGCGGCACCCCGGCGAAAGGCCAGCGCTGGGGGGAAGGCTGGCTGCGCGGCTGCCCTGTCCCGCCCGGCGGCCCGCCGAGGTGGCGGAGCTGCGCCTGTGGCTGCGGGGACGGGGGGGCGGGGGGCGCCGGCCGAGGCGGAGCCCGCAACGCCCAGCCGGGGGGTCCGCTCCTGCCACACGCCCCTCGAGCGACTCCGCCCCGGGTGCCCGCGGGCGTGGAGCTGGCTGCCGGCTCCTTCCCGGTTAACGACGTTGCTGACGACAACGTCGTGGGCCCTCATTGCGTTCTTTGAGGAGCTCCCTCCAGCTGCCAGATCTTTCTGTTGCTTACTTCAGTCGCAAAATGAAAAACGAGAAATTATGTTGCTAGTAAGGGTGCCAGGGACGAGGCCTTCTCTGAAGAGCTGGAGCCAGCGTGTTTGAAACAAGATGTTGAGGGTTAGCACCTGTCTGCAAGCAAAGATCGGAACAGATCCTCTGCCTCGTCCCGTGTGTTACACAAACACGGTCTCCAGTGAGAGGCAGTCGTGTTGGTGCATGGCCAGCGAGGCCAAAGGGCAGCTACAGCAAGGAGCACGCGTGTCCTGCTGCGCTCGCCATGGGCTGCCCGAGGACCAGAAGTTGCTGCTGTGCAGAAAGAGGATCCTGGGAGGCAGCAGCATTTCGACTGCTGAGCGCTGCCTGGCGGATACTTGAAAGAGAATCTGAAAAGGCAAAAGTATCCTGTTTGCAAAACAAACAAACGAAAAAAACACAGAAAAATAAATATTTACCATGGCAATGAAAGAAACAGAGGTGATGTTTTGAATAGTAACTGAGTGGAAATCTGAGGAGCTGCGGTGATGAAGGGCTAACCCAGGGCCAAATTACTGCTGTGAAAATAGAGATACCTGGTATCTCAGAGCTATTAGCAGAGACAAGATTCTCTGTACTGGTCTGTGGACAATCTGTGATACTGATGGCCTCAGTGGTTTTTTACATTGCTGAATCTGAAGTTTAAAAGTTAAAAATGAATGCAGTGTTCTCCTCAGAAACTGCCACGAGGATGTTATGGCAGTAAATGGGAGGAGACATGTCCACATGGTTGCTCTTAGCAGGAAGTTGGAGAGTCCTGCTCCTGTCCTCTTTCCACTAAAACCTCGGTCCGGCCAGTTCTGACATCCTCTTAGTGTGTCCCGGGTAATCCAGAACATCCCCATCGGAGCCCATGCTGCTGCACAGCATGACTGCTCTCCCTCTGCTCCTTAGCTCTGAGCTGAAGGGAGCCCTCCAAAACTTCTAGAGATTAGGGCATCCTCCCCGTCCCTGCAAGGAAAATTAGCATCAGTCACAACGAAAGCTCGTAACCTGGAATGACTTCTTGGAACTAGACTATGGACCAGACACAAACACGGCCACAGCCAGCAGCAGGTTCTGCTGTTAAAGTGATTTATAGTCTTCGAATGCAAACATTTTTATTTTGCCAACACACGCACAACTCATTTTCATGCTCTCACAACTGCCACGTGCCACCAGGAGAATATTTTGCATTGCACGGAGTTTCTCTAGTGCCTTGTGCTGCTTGTCAAGCACAGTGGGGTTTCCCCAGCTGTGCCCGGACTTCCACCGGGCTGGAATTGTCTTTTGAGTTTTCCAAGAACTTTACAAGCCCCAGTTAATGCGTCTCCCAGTTATTCTGCAGGATGCCTGCAGGCAAGTAGCTGTAGTGATCATTTTACTGTAGGTATCTGTGTTTCAGCAGGACATTTCCATCCTCTGGACTTGTGCCCACACTGCTGCCACAGATGGTCTGGTCTGGGTTGCTGTTTTGGACTGCTTGCAGGTTTCTGCCAAACAACTGGCCCTCATTCCTTCAGGCTAGCGAAAACACCTTCAGGCAAATTTTCTTTTAGGAGCAAAATTACCTCCCACAAGAAGTGGGAGTGGTTTCCAGTGGAAGCTGGGAGGAGGGAGGATTGCAACACAAAAGAGCAAAGGAATATGGGAGGCAGAAGAAATTAATCTTACCTGTTTTACACACCAAAGGGAGCTGTGCTGGCCGCACCTTGCCTTGCACTGCACGGGCGGGGATTGCTCGCTGACTCAGGCGAGAAGGAGTGCTCGTGTTGCCTTGCAGGCCAAGCTGAGAGAAAGGAGTTTGCTCTGCTGTGCTGGGAAGGCTTGGAGAAAGTCCTCTGTCATCCAGTTCTCGAAAACCTGAAAGGAACTTCTCTTTCTGGTACTGCTTAGCCCGTGGAGTACAGACCGCTCTTCCTGATGCATGGCCCCAGCTGCCTGGGTGCTGCGCTCTTCCTTGGGGTACAGCTCCAAGGTAAGGAAACCTGGTACTGTCCGGCCTCAGTTGCCATCTTGACTTTCCTCTTCTGATCCCTTAATTATCGTCCTCATTAAGGCAGCGACTTTGTAGGAGTCTCGGATACTTGTGGATGATTGCTGTGATTCTTTCGGTCCGGGGTTCACTGCAAGTGGCACAAAGTGATTGACTTTCATCGACAAACAGGTTTAGGTGTGTTCAAGCGGAAGAAGAACACTGATCTCATTCTGAGCTCTGGTTACACATCTTTTTCTCTCCTGCCAGGAATCTGGACTTTACTCCTAGCTGTTTTTTTCCCTGTCTTTGTTACTAGACAGTCAGCGATTGTTAAGCAGCACTGAGTTTAGATTCTTTACACAACAACGATTCCAGACTGACAATAATAAACGTGCTTGAATTTTCAGTGGTTTATCTCAGTATGGCTGGAACCTGAGAACACCATGTCCTCCTTTCCTAGATGCATCAGCACATGAATACGCTCAGTAATCTGTCTTGAAAAAAGTATTTTACACTTATTTCCCACAGTTGTTCTTTCAAAGGAATTTAACATGAAAAGATTTGGTATTATTGGCAGAGATCATGTTTCTCATCCAAAGAAACATGATCTCTGCCAATAAAGTTTTTCAAATGTGAACACCTTCAGTGTTTTGGCATTTCACACTTTTTCTCTGTTGAGAAAAAAAATTATTTGGCAAGGAAGTCTTTGGTCGTAAGTTATTTTCAAAGACAGGGAACGTATTTATTGTCTTTATCATGAAGCCGTATTTTACAACCTCAGATAAGCTTTTTTGTGCTTGAATCACACTGAGGTGAGTCAACTCATCTTCCGAAAGTGACAGGAAATTATAAGTATTTTCATTTTCTGCTGGGTTAATTTGACCAGCGTGCAAAAGGGAACTAATGGCAGCACATGATCAGGACCAGGGAGGACTGTCCCTTTCCGCAGCAGCAAGAGTTTTAGCTCAGCTCTGCTGTTTTGTGGAAGCTAACCCACTAATTCAGGGAGCTAAAGCGGACAGGCAAGCAACACAGCGATTGCAGGGAAAAAAGCAAGGACTCGCAGCACCACCATTTTGGTAGCACCAGCCTGCCGGAGTGATTGGACTCTGCCTGAACGGCTGGGCAAGCCAGGGCACAGCCAGGCTCAAGCGTGAGAGGCGTCTTCACCAGCAACCCTTTGGGTTTCCTTGTTTCGTTTTTCTCCTTCCTGTGTCTTTTGCTGATTGTCTCTCTTTCAGGGTAGTCTGGCACACTGTTATTTTTAAAGTGGCAGCTGTGGTGGTTTGGCTAACAGAGGATGCGTCTTTGACAGACAAACGCTTACAGATTTACCTTGAGGATTTCCTGTAGAGTTCCTCAGCCTGACTGTATTTGACTGTAGTTGACCAGCTGGGCTATTAACCTTCTAACAGGCACTTCGTACACCAGCGAGAGCAGCTTTCACCCTGGTGTGCCTGACACTCAGGCTGATAGCACAGAGGGTACAAAGGAAAGTTCTAGCATGGGAAACAGCAATTGTTTATTGGGGCTCAGCCATCCTACTTGGAAGGGCAGGACCGCTTTTCTGAAGAAATCTGCTTGGGGAATCGAGTGCAATAGAGTGTAATCACTTGTGCAAATGTGACCAGGACAAGCACGTGAAAAGTTGTATGGTATCTTTAGTGGCAGGAGCAAATGTGTATTTAAGGAGGGGTGGCATTTACAGCAGCACCACACCTCCTAGATGTCAAGTTTGCTCATGCCTGAAGAGAGACATTTCACCCCCTAAATGAAGTCTGTTGTCCTTATAGGCAAGTCCTTCTCAGCGGTCCTCGCTCAACCAGTTACCAGAGCTGTAAGCGTTTAACTGTGCAGCCACAAAACTACAAAGAAAGCACTGTATTGGCAGTTCAGATGAATGCAAACTCCCTCAAAACCAGCGCTGTGCCACTTGCGTATCAACTGACAAAATCCATGAAGCACAGGGGATCTCTTGGATTCTGCACACGTGGGATCACCCGCCTCACTAATTACAGCTGTGTGCTTGTGACTGTCAGATTAAACATTGACAGGGACAGATAAGGCAGGCTCCTGCACAGACTAAATGCAGATAAGGCAAAGTGATGAGCTTACTCCTAGACAGGAGTTTTCTTTACCTCTAACCCTTGCTGTTCTCCCTACAGCGCTGTGGCCTGCGGCAGCCGTGGAAGTTCACACTTCCAAGGAGGTGAATGCTGTGAACGGCACTAACCTGAGGTTAAAGTGCACCTTTTCCAGCAGCAGCCCTATTAGCCAGCGCCTGTCAGTGACCTGGAACTTCCAGCCCGAGGACCTGAGCCCTCATGAGCCAGTGAGTGAGACCTTTACGTTCCATTGCACAGGTGCACGCTTGCCCAAACAAACCAGTCCCAAGGCCCAGCACTGGGTAAGCCCAGTGACGGCAACGGTTCCAGCTGTGGGTATGGGCAAGCTCAGCTGAAACGCACACGTACATACATCTTGGGCCTTTTCTCTGCTACCCACAATGATCACTGAGCAAGTTTTGTTTACAGACCCTGGCTGAAGAAACATTGCTTATGTTTAGTTTTGGGTAATCAGGGTTAAAATATCCAGGGCCTGATGAAACCGTCCCTGCTTGCACCACAGCTGAACATCCTGAACCTGATGTGACTTGCAGAATGTTTTGCTTTGGCCAATGTGGCAGGGCAAGCAGCTCAACTCATACTGCCTTGTAGCTGAACACAGCCTAATGAAGCCCGAGACTCGAGCAGGACAGAGCTTGCACAGCTGCTGGAGCAAGGGCACCGTCTTTTGAAATGGCCTCAGCATTCATCTGAGAGCGACTGGGCCAACAAAGCTGTCCTCAGCTCAGGCCAAGTGCCCCAGCCACTGCCACTCCACTTCCACGTGCTGCTTCCATCACAAAGGCAGCAGTGTGTAGGAATGACAGCTTCTTCTCTTTCTTGTAGGTATTCTACTACCTGAAGGAGCCCTACGAACTGTCTCCTGCACGGTTTAAACAGCGAGTCACCTGGGATGGGAATATTGAGCGTAATGATGTTTCCATCATCATCTGGAATTTGCAGCCCACTGACAATGGCACATTCACCTGCCAAGTGAAGAACCCGCCAGATGTTCATGGCACAGTTGGTGAAGTGCGACTCCGAGTTGTGCAGAAAGGTGAGGGGCCAAGAACCCCACCAGAGGCCACATGAATTTAGCCAGTGCGAAGCACTGGCAGGTATTCCTCCACATTTGGGAAAATGCATGGAAGAAAAGGGACTATAAAGAGAAAGCATGAGGGCAGTCAGTGGATAGAAGGGAAAAAGGAGCCTGAGGAAGTGTTACATTCATGAATACAGGTTCGCAGCCTCACACCAAGAGCCCCCTGCGTGTCCCTCTTGTTCATTTACCTGTTTCTCTCCGCACAGTGCATTTCTCAGAAGTCCACTTCCTGGCGGTGGCCATTGGGTCTGCTTGTGTTCTGATGATCATTGTGGTGACAGTTGTGATTATCTGTCGATACCGTCGGAAGAAAGCGCAAGAGAAGAGGAGCGAGGTGGCAGACACTGAACTGTAAGGACAGAGGGGAGAGAGAAAGGTTTCTGGGGAAGCTTGTCACATAGACCTTCGTAGCTATTCTGAATCATTGGCTTTGACCCTACGCTAAGTGTTTACAATGCAAAACTGCCAGCACAATTAGCAATAGATGGCTGCTCACTTGCAGTCAGAACAGAGCCCCAGGATGAACCAGCTTTGGAATCCTCGTTTTGCTCTTGCCCTTCAAGGTGGCTTCTCACTCAGAGAAGGATCTGGCTGTCGTGCTGGTAGTTGGCGGATGACCACTGTTCCACGAACCTGACGCTGTGGTCACCATGCACGTAGCATGCTTATTACCTTGTCATTTAACTTCTTGTTACGTGTTATGGATGCTATACGTGACTCTGCTGCTCAGGATCTCTGACACTGATTTGGGCTTTTTTCTCCTCCCCCCC
>Ga0065711_1038207_pt1 | contig 19028 bp, 11 predicted proteins | sample Hoacrofraction12_FD_59098 | JGI IMG/M metagenome (GOLD analysis project Ga0065711, IMG submission 59098) | Hoatzin crop microbial communities from Cojedes, Venezuela - Epithelial fraction 12 v2 (version 2) | ecosystem: Host-associated > Birds > Digestive system > Esophagus > Crop | place... | reverse complement strand
AAGCCCCGCCTGGACAAGGTCCTGTGCAGCCTGCTGTAGGTGACCCTGCTTCGGCGGGGGGGTTGGACTAGATGACCCACAGAGGTCCCTTCCAACCCCTACTATTCTGTGATTCTGTGATTCTGTGAATACAGTAGAAAAATCAGGTACAGAAACCACACGTACGTGTATGCATGTGTGTGTGTACAGATGTATGGATTGCAAAAGAACAATATGAAAGCTGAAATGTCAGTAAATCAGAAGATTGCTTTGCAACTGGCTGTGCTTAGGGTAAAGATCTCTCACGTATGTCCTCACACACGCAAGTTTCCTCAGGACCACAACCTTAGCAGGTGCATAAGGAGGACATCGACCATACAATGAGCAGCAACTTAATATTTTCCTTTATCCTGGGTGCTCAGCTGGCAGCTCTAGGTGCTGTTTGCTGCACGCTGCTCAAACCTGCCACCGCAGACAGAATTATTAATTTCCCCCAGACCTGTTTTAGGTGCTGCTACCCAATACCCATATTTCCTATCCCAGGCATCCCTCCCAGTATGAACACCCTGCTGGCCATATTTATGTGTCCAAAGAACAGACACACTCTGAAGCAATGTGCCAAACCGGGGCCGTATGTTGGCCCCTTGCAGTAGTTTGGGTTGCTGCAGGTGGACCTTGGGGACATCTGACACCCGAGTGCAGCACTGAGCGCCCCCAGGATGCTACTTCCCTGCGCTGAGATGTTATGTATTTAAACAATTTGAAGTTAATTAAGAGTATTGGCTTGGAACTAAATCAGGAGTCTCACACATCTGTGTTCCCCTCCTAGAAAAGAGGCAGTTTAAAGAATGCCTGAAGCTAAACACATTATTTTGTACCTTGCTAAAAAGTTGGGTTTTTTCCCTTCGCTTTTAACCTACACTGCTAGATGCCTATGAACATCTTTTTAAAATACGGGGTGATTTTTTAACTGATAATGAAAATTATTGTTTTGTATGCAATTTAACTTCATCCTAACATCAGACTGCATAATTTAAAGTGAGTGTTCTTCATATACATAACATCATAACATTTCAAGACTCAAAGTCTCTAGCGTATTTAAATGCCTGTTGGTGAGGGTTCGCTTTAGATCCAAATCTCCATCGTCCCAAGGATGCTACTTGAGCCTCACGATAGCTAAAACTAGTTTCAATGGAATCTTCTCCAGCAGGCAGGTTAGGTTCTGCTTACCCTGTTTTAAATTAGATATGCTACGATTTTTATGTCTGCTATGAAAATGGCTCTGATCACACCTCGTCATGCCACTTTCACCTAAGCACTTTCAGATGTTGCCAGCCCCCAATGATTCGTTCAAAGGTCTTAAAGAAAAGGGAAAAATTGCAACATCAGATTTTCAGAGATTCAATTGTCAGCTCTGATTTGTGATTTACACTTGACATCATATTCATTTCGGACCACTTCATTTTTACTCTAAAAAACTGACACGTTTTATTCCAAAACAATAAAAAATATGCATTGTTTTTTTTCTTTTCTAGCTTTTAGTGGCACAAGTGATATAGCACAGCACTAATAGTATCTTGGTGAAGGAACAACACGCTAACACACAAAAAAAATAATATTTCACCCAAAATGTGACTATGCCGCGCAATTCCCTGCTGCAGGATATATAGTGGAAGCTAAAAGCTGCATGGGTTAAAAAAAAAGATCACTAGGAAAATTCATGGAACAGAATGACCAAGTATTAATTATGAAAGCACCAGCTCACTGAGGAGGGTCGTGGGCTGCAGAGATCTGCAGCTGGCAAAAGCCATTGGTCACCGATCAGTGCATACGGGACATGGGGCTACACGAATCCTTCATCTAGCCAAACTACCGCTGTTCTCACGTCCTGCTGATTCTAGGAAAATGAAAGTACAGTTTCTAGAGTGATCCAGATGATGGCGAGTTGGAAATGTAGACTGAATTATCAGATTAAATTTAAAATAAAGTAAAATAACCAAGGTAATCTTTGCCTATATTGAAGCAGCACAGCAGTAACAGCAGCTAGATGCAGGTGTAAGGATCTGAACAGCAAAAGCAAACCCTCCAAAGTACTTTTAATGTGGAGGGAGAAAAGAACAAGCTTCATACACCTAACGGTGACACAGAGACGGTAAGCAAGCAAGAAGCTGCTAACGGTGAACTGCTTGTGGGTGAGCAGAAGTAAATGTGATTGAATTAGCAGAGCTGTAAGTTGCATAAAAATAAAAAAACCACAAACACAGCACAGTACAAATATCAACAGGGAAGGCTTAAATGAGGCTTCCCTGTTTCCCCAAGAGGAAAAAACATTGCTGTAGGTCTGCATTTTGTCAGCACCCACACAATGAAGCTAAAGAAAATAACATTTGCTAGAGGTAGGAGGGAGCTGGAGGAGGCAGAGGACTGAAGGTGAAGAAGATGTGCAAAATGTCCATTCTCTGGCCCTTTTGTGCCACGTTTCATGCTGAAATTCCTCTCCCACCACGTCATGCTCAGGGCTCCTGTGTCTGCAGTGGTAGTGGAGGCTGGAATGGGGCTGCTAAGAGCAAGCTCAGTTTCATTTTTGTCTTTTTGTAGGGGAATCTCTTTGGTATAGATTCATGCTGGGTCTTAGCTATCCTTTAGAAACCAATGTTCAGAGCATCTCTGAAGAACAGTAATCATTTAGCAGATCTCTGCCATGCTGCAGCTGCTTTGAAATACAGTAAGCAATTACAATTAACTAACACTGTATAAACATCTGTATAAAGACATCCACATCATTCATCACAGATGGATCAGGACATATTCCATTGCAGGGTATCTTTCCTCAAAGACTGGACTAGAAATAAGTAAACTGCTGTTCTTGTGTTGTAATAAAAGCTCCACAGAGACTCCTCACCCTGCTCTATAATGTGTGGCACTGGCAAATATAAAATGGAGAGAAGCCAGAACAAAAAAGGTTTAAATTCTTTGCAGTGCTCAGATTTTGGCAGCAGAGTGTCCATAACACCTGGGGACTGTTTTGGGTCAGCTGATGAATGTAGAAGGCAGAGCTTTCAGCTAACTTGTTTCTAGAATAAAGCATGGTGACAGGAAAACCACTGCATGCACAGGTTCATAGCACCTGTAGCGGCTTGGAAGTGGCAGAGCTGCTCCTTCTCCTGCAAGGCCCAGGTCTGGGACGAGCCACAGGCCACCAGTGCATGAGGTGCATCCCGCAGTGTGGTGAGGTGGCACCCGGCGACTGGAGGCTGTGTCGGCCCAAAGTTAGCCCTTCCCTTGGGGAAGTTTGGAAGACCTATGTGTGGGACGGTGACTCCTCTCCGAACCAATCAGGCTGAGATGGAAGTGGAAATCACCACGTGTGAGGTGCCCAACCAAGAGAAAAGATGCACGGGTTCCCTTTTCTGTGCACCATTTAGCAGAACAGCATAAAGATCGGGGTACTTACATCCAAGAAGCATGATATGAAATTCGAAAAAGCATTGAGAATCACTCTTTGTGAGTTCACTTGCTTTACTTAAGTTGGTAGTGCTGTTTTTATCTCTCCGACTACTGTTGTTAATAGTCACTGTCATTAAGTACCTTGAATGCCGTGAAGACACGTGTGTTTTGGTGTTTGCTAAAATTCAGCCACCTGTGGCAGTTGCTTATGTCTAAAACATTGACACATACTCAGCGATCATAGCAAATGTTCACTGCTAGCTGTAAATGCAATATGATATTCTGTGAGCAAGGGCAACCAATAGACTACTTCATGGCTGTGGATCTAGCCTGAAACATAATTCATTTAGTGTGAAAAACCTTTTCCAGACTTTTTAAGGCTGTAGCTACAGAAAAGTAAAATAAAGTCAGGTGCTGATGGTGACTGGCCATTTTACTTACGGTGTCCCTACCCCACCAGCCGCTAACAGCGAGCTGTCCGTAGCGGCAGAGAAGCAGGCTTCCCTTGGGTGCATGAAGCCGAGCATCTGTTTCCACAGCTGCCAGTCAGGCGGTGTCACCTGCACGCCGCTCCTTCGGCTTCCATCAAGGAGCAGCCTGTGAGCGCTGCGGTGGAGGTAAGGGCTTCGTTCCCACCGAGGATGATGGAAGCTGCTTGTGTGACTCTTCATCAGCATGATGAAATGATTCGCGGGCTGGCCCCAAACGCGCGCTTGGAAAGCGGGTGAGAAGCTGTGTGAGTTTATCGCTATTTCTGCCATAGGCAGACTCTATCGCAAAACTAATCACGCAGGAGGGGGAAAGGAAAGTAATAGCTCGCTGAAATCTCCTGCTGTACATTAAAAGTATAGAGCACAAGAGGGAACAGCTTGAATATTTCTCCCCCAGGTTATGGGTATAAGACCAAAGCTCTCTGAGATTAAAAAAGGTGAGATCATGGCCCCTCCTGAGCTGCCCAGCGCCAGCGGCTGCAGAAGAGGCCGGAGAGGTGCCGTGGCACGCAGGGCTGGGATCTCAGCGTCACTCGTGCAAGTGTGAGTGTTGCTTACATCAGACACTGCTCGGGGTGGGGATCGGCACAGACCCAGTCTTGCAGTGGTATGTGTGAGTGCGTGGGCATCCAGGCCGGGTGAGAAGATGAAGATGCTGTGCCACACCGCTGTTAGAAGCCATGAGCTGATGGCACAGCTTGTGTCCCAGGCACAGAGCTGGCCCCAGCCCTTGATTTTAGCAGCCTGCTGCTGCCACCCTTGCAGACCTCGTCTGGCATCCAGGTCTCTGTGGCTGTTCCCTGAAGGGGAGCCTGAGGTTCTGGATGAGTTTCTGTGCAGCTTCATTAATATTGCTAATTGCCACAGTCACTTTCTAAGGGGAACCAAGGAAACAAATTTAACCCCAAAACAAACCCTGCTAGATTTCTTTCAAGCAACAATGCCTTCTCTGTGGGACAGAGAGGTTGAGAGGCAGAGCTCGTCTGGTAGAAATAGTCATTTCTTAATGTTGTTAACCTGGCCAGGGGTCCAGGAAAGAATGAGATATAGCGGCTCCAAAAATAACCTTTAAAAAGTCTCCTGGTATCTGTTAGGAAAGTACAACAGAAATGTAGTGGTCTGCTCCTCCAAAAATAAAACAGAAACTGAAGAAAGGTCTATTTCTTGTTTCTCCATTATTTCTCTCTTCAGTCTTCCTTTCCTTCGTCCATATTGAGAGAACCTATACTTAGCAGAAATCAGGCATTCAGACAATATTTACTAGTCCATTGGATGGCATTTTCCATCTAACAGTTGGGAACAGATCCCATAGGGTCCATCTACTTCACAGGACCAGAGGCACATGTGAGCTTCTGGGTTGGGACATCCAGACTCAGTCTTTGGGTAATACCGGGGGGCTCGTCTTCTGTTCCCTCCCTCAGTCTTGCACCCTTATTTCTGCTGTAAAGGGGACTTGGATGACCAGACCAGAGGTGACCTGTGGCATCCTCCAGCCAGGGCCTCAATATGGATGATGAAAAGATCAGAGCTTGTGGCCAGGATGAGATCTGCTGTATTCACAGCCCTAGATAGTCCACGCTGCCCCCAAAAAATCAACCCCTTTTTAGCCACTATCTCTCTGAACATCATGTCTACCCCCAGTGATAGCAGTTTTCCTATTTGTTTTATTTGCTATTAATTGTATGTCAAAAGCCTGGATATCACTATACATACATTTCAAGCTGTCAACCTATATTTTTACAAAGCAAGCAGTCATTTGGAGTCTCTCAGTGATGGAGGAATCCAACCTGAGTACCATTGAAGGTGCTTCGTGCTGGAAATTGGCAATGAAAGCTGGTGCTTTCATGCTGAAATTCCCATGCTGCTGAGATCCTGAATGCAAAAGGACACTGGCAAATACTTGTTTTGTTCCCTTCAGAAATCTGACATCATCCTGCTTGTCTGAATTTCTGTTTGTGATAAAAGAACCTGAATGATCGGGTATTTGGTCTGGGCATTCAAGTCACTCTGGAAATGTCCTGATACAGTGGTCAGTGGAATGGTTAATAAGCCATGTGTGGAAGGGGTAGAATTAGCTGTTAGAGTGAACTGCCAGTAGAGGCAAGGGGCAAGAGGAAAGGAAGAGGGACACAGGGTTTCCTGCTTCCTCTTGCGTTTTCCAGCTGCAGGCTGCATTGTCCCCAGTCTTTTACTGCCCACAGACTGTGCCCCAGCAGCTAACCTAGTTTCTGGGCAACGGACAGTGGAAACCAGTTAGAAAAATGGCCATAATCCCCGACTGACAGGTTTTGTCACCTCTGCCATTTTTCTCTACAACGATGGGTTGCTAGAGAGGGACATCTGTCAGTGTGAAAAATAGTGGTGGCGGGCTCTCGCTCTGGACTTTGTGCAATTTCCTGGCTGGAGTCCCAGGGAGGCTGCAGCCCTCAAAGCCTGGCCGCAGCCACGCCATGTCTTGTCTCCCAGGTCGGATATGCAGCCAGCAGAGCTTCCTACGCTCCTTTTGTTCCACGCTCATTTCCTGGCCTGCAACGCTGTGTGCTCCGTAGGGAAGTTGCACATATCAAAAATGCAGGGTGAAGTTGTCTAGAAATGGAGACAGGTTGTTTTTGGCAGGAGGCCCTTGAGCCAGAAACATTTTACCAGAAGAAATATGGTCAATATTTATGGAAAGTAGGATTTCACTTTCAATGGGGCTTATGTTCATAAGTCACTTAAGGCCCTTCTGAAAATCCCACCAATAATTCTTAAATTAAGCAAGTCAGCATTTCCATGCAAGCTGAAGAATGAAGCGCTGTGTCCCACTTACGGATCTGAGCTAAGCAACTGAAGAGCCAAAGAAATCTTCAGAGGCTTGGTACGATCACGTGGAGTGCTTGTACATTTTTTTATGTGCGGTGTGTGACATGCATCACTCAAAAGATCCTTAAGAGCCATTGCATTCCAGCAAGTACTGGAGAGACCTTGGCAAAATGTATCATCTGGCCTCCTGTACTCACAATGCAAAATGTAATGACTGCTGATTCATGTTCAGGCTGGATTGCAATAATTTTCAGAAAATGTATGGAGTGATAAGGGGTTCTGCTGTTAGAAATATCTCTTCACAAGGCTTGGTTCCAGTCCCGGGTAGTTCCTGTTTTCAAGTGATGGTACAAAATATTCCATTAGAGTAGACAAAATTTTCTTTGGGTATTTTTTGCAGGATATTACATCAAGTCCAGAGAATCCCAAGCCAAGCCAGCTCAAGCCAGTTACTAAAATCAGCTTTCAGACCACCACAGACATACGGAAGACAGCAAAGGAGGCTGGGGACTGACTCCCTGAGGAGCAGCTCTGTCAAAAAGGACCAGGGGGTCCTGGTGGACTTCAGGCTAAGTGTGAATCCACAGTGCATGCTGGCAGCAAGGAAGGCAAGCAACATTCTGGGCTGTGCTAACAAAGGCACAGTCAGGGTGTCAGCAAAAGTGATTATTCCACTTTACTTGGCACTTGTTGGACCAGAACTGAAATACTGTGTGCAGTTTTGGCCCCCCTGTAGAAGAAAGATGGTGAACTGGAGCAGGTTCAGTGGAGACCACCAGGACACTTGGGGCTGGACCACTTGCTGCAGAACTGAGACTGGTTCAGCCTGTAGATGAGATAGCTTTTGGACCGTCTAATAGCTGCCTGTTGGTGCCCTGAGCAACTGTAACGATCCCATGACAGTCAAGAGCATCAGCAGCCGCAATTGCGTTATAAATGTGTCTGAAATCTCAGCCTGAAGTCTCCCACCCAACTATTAATTGGGTAAATTTCAGGAAAGCTGTCACTGATTGCTGGCAGATTGTTTAACTAAACAACAGAGCTTCTCTTCTCTTTAAGAAGTATCAACAGGTGAAGAAATTGATGGAAATGAATGCTGGCAATGATTACAATTGGTAAAATGACTTCTTAGATCCCAGAGAGCACAGCTCCATTCAGAGTATGAGTTAAGGGGGCACTAAGCAAAGCTTTGAAGGTTCCCCTTGGCTTTGAGATCACCTCCAGCAGCAAACTTGGTTAGTGCTGTTGTCCCACCAGCACATAAAGGCAGTTAATGTGGAAGGCAGCGTAACAGGATCCAGTCTTCTGAAGAACATCTGAAAAATCTCCAGCTTTTCTAATAACCATCGGTGGTCAAATACTTAAAATACCTGCCAGATGTTGCAAACAATGAACAGAAAGGGATGTTGAAATAGGGAGCTGATGGACATAAATTGGAATTTGTAGCTGTATAAGAGTGCTCTCCAGTGGTAGCAGTACTCTTTCCCTTGTTGTGTAATTCAGACCTTGTCTTATTAAGGAAGAAAGAGCCCACTGGTTGAACACGAGTGGCTTTGGTAATCTTGGCAAGAGTTGGCTGGATAAATAGACTCATGACTGTCAAACTGTTTGGAGATGTTTTACAAAGGGAAGCAAAAGGGTTCAGATGTGGGAAAAAAAAGGAAAGAATGTAGTTAAAAATGGCTCTATTGCTTTTGAAATCGAGGCTGGAAAAGCAGAAAAGGTTTCAAATGAGACAGATGTCACAGTTCTAGGAGAAAAGACAAAAACTATACAGAAAGTTACTTTTGTGATAGTACCTGTAGTATTACTGGGTAACTTCTACACAACAAAAAATGCTGTTTGCACATATTGTCAGAGCTTAGAGTGCAAATGGCAGAAGAACAGACCCCCCAGTAAAGAGTAAAACAGAAGGCCTGTGTCTGCAGTGATAGTTGTCCTCCTTAGCTGTGACTATTGGGGATGCAAAAAAAGTAAGGACAGCTCCAGGAAACAGCTAAGAAAGAAGACATAGCCATGAAATCTCAAGACTACACCAAGGAGCAAGAAGAAGAAATAATGGGAAGATGGAGGAGAAGAGACCCTGGGGATGTGGCAAGAGGGGCTTCAACTTGAGTGGTAACCAGCACTTTGAGAAAAGCAGGAGGAGGAAATGCATAGCATCTGCAGAGGAGGAGGAAGGAACCAAAGAGTGAAGGTCTGGAATTTCTGGAATTTCTGGAATATTTCGAAGAATAACAGGAAGAGGTACCTAGGAGACCGGCTAAACCAGGAAGTGTGTTTTCAGTGCAGCTGGCTATCACAAGTCAGTAGAAACATAAGATAACGGTATATTTTTCTCTCAGATTTGTTGCCCATGACTTAGGGATGCTACAGGACAAAGATAAAGCTGTAACTTGGACTGGGTGAGATGAAAACTGCAAACAGCTAATCTGAGGCAAACAGGTCAGCAGTAGATTTAATCATGGGACATACCACCAAATTGGTTTATACTGTTTGTTTGATTTGTTGTTTGTTTTTTTTTTTGTACTGTTCTAGCAAATTCACATAATTCAATAATCACATTTATCCTCAGAGTCAAATGAAAAGCAAAACATAGCTAAGATGAGAAAATAAAATTTCAGGAAGATTTCCAATGGCATGTTAAGTCAACCAAGCATGGGCACTGCTCCTGATACCAGAAACACTCTTATGGAGACTGTTTGCTAAAATAAAGCAAGGCTGCAAAGTCTTAAGCACTTACCTCAGACCTAGTGTAAACAGGGACATTTATGTGCTACAGTGGATTACACTAATAATCTACCTCAATGCTACAGGGAAGATGGTTTCCCTTTGTAGGCATGTCCTAAATGATTGAAGTTTCTTTTAGGCCCTGAAAGAGCACGTCCGTTTACTTATATGCTTGCCTTTAATGATATACCTTGCTGTTCTGATTACCTATAGCTGCACTTTTTAATTTTTAATCACTTTCTAAATTAGACAATATACTGCCAGTCTTTTGTGCACTCCAAATTGCCTTCAACTTTTTTTTCTTATAGAAAAACAGGAATTTGTTATCTCTTTTTAGATTGCTGAAGAAGGCCAAGACAGAGATTAGCCATTAGCTTCACTAAAGCCAAATTTTAGTCAAAGAAATGCAAAAATTACAGTTTCATAATCCTTCCAAGAAGGGAGTTACATTATTCATGTGAATGCTAAATATATTTTCCATTATTTTGTTCATGTGAATGCATTCTTGAACCACTGCACTCAACATTTTTATCAGTTTCAGATGCAAAGGCACAGTATCAAAATACTTCAGTAGTATTTAAAGTTGTGTAGTAATTCTATACAGTGGAGCCACCACCAAAGGTAATGACAGCAATACTGCTGATACCAATTTGTGTGTTCTGTGTTTATTCTTTTCACACTGTTGCTTGATTTCCTACAAGCTGCCTTGGGAGGCAGAAAGCAAACCTGAGTTTATCCAAAGGGTTAATAACAAGAAACTTGCTTCCCGAATGCTTCTTATATTCTGAAGCACAACTGATTACTTCAAAGGATTTGGTAGACTCTACCTGCTGTTACGCCTAAGAAGAAAGATAATTTGTTATTTTTTAAAATGTGTGCAAGCCTATGAAACCACTGGTCTTCAGGGACGGGTGTTTTTCATTTCAGATATCACAGCAAACTCTGACTTTTGGGAGAGAGGCTGTCTGAGATGAAGTGTAAATGAGGGGCTTTTAGGACAGGCACCAGATAGCCTGTAACAGAGAAGTATGTCCACAACGTGCTTAAGCGGAAATTTGGCTTTACACCACATTGTTCGTACCGTTACGTCCTACGGTGTTATAATCTCCAGAAACAGCAACAGCAGGATCTTTCTAGCTTTTGCCTTCGCTGGTGGAGCTGCCAGCCATGTCAAATTGCATAACACTGTTGTGTGTCTACTGTGTGCTGGGTGGAGACAACAAAGTTATTCTGCTTGTTTTGTTAGCCAGAAAGCTTCAGACAAAGATATTTCCGTATAGAAACTATGTTATTATTGTACTGATAGGTCAACACCACGGATATATGCTACTAAAAAGAGCACCAAAGCATTTGCTTAAGAAGTAATCTGGAAAAAAAAAAAAAAGGTTTCTGATAAAAAATTAAGAAAGTGCTTTGCTAAAAGGTAAATGCCTGTAGGATGCCATTCTTTCGGGTTAAAGTCAAGAAACTCAATACTCAGTTGTCTCAATCCTGGCACCAGTGCAAACACTGTTGGAACTGGGACAGGCAGAAATAGGAGTATGTCTGGCTTGCTGCAAGACTTGCTCCTTCACCAGACAGTGTAGTCCAGCACTGAGAGCGGCTATCAGCGTTTTGATGCTTTTTCTCTGAGCATTTCTAAAAGAAGATCACAATGTCAGTCAACACCCATTCCCACCTGCCAGCTCCTAGAGCCCCCGACACCACTGCTTAGACAAGCTGCTGACCAGAGTGAGCCTCCAGGCTAGCCAAAACATCTGCTTGGCCTTTATGTCAGCTGATTCTGGTCTGGTGTACTAAGAAAACTCATGACAGTGACATCCCATCCCACCTCACACAGTTTAAAACCACAGGGCAAGGGGATAGAGGGCAGTGATTTATTCTGAGTCACTTCCAGACCTTTGGGTCCACACCGCACAGGGTTGGGTACCACCCACTGGACTGCAGTACAAGGGTGCCCCAGGATGCAAGGCTATGCACCACATATCGGCTGGGATGAAAGCTCCCCTTATTTCCCACCCTGTCCACTATCACCTTTCTGTTCAGTAATTCTAGGACTTAATAATAAAAACTCCTCTGTTCAGGAAGAAACCGCTGGGTTTCCTAGCATTGGCTGGAATGGCCCTGTGAAGGCAAGACCTGTGGAAGCCCACGTCAGCACTGCTGCATGTCACCTTGGCTGGTCTCCTGACCCCATCCTCACTTGCCCAGATGGGGGTCCACTGTCTCGGGGGTGTTCAGAACCTGCTCCCATGTGAACCAGGAGGAGAGAGCAAGGCACGAGGCACAACACAGGGGGTGAGAACCAACACTTTTAAACCACAGACTGATCTGGTACCAGCTCTTGCTCTCAAGAAAGCTCCTAGCTATGTTTCTTTCAATCACCAAGGGTCTCCAAAATCTCATTCAGTTTGATGCCTTTCCTGCTCCTTGTGGCCATAAACTGAGCCACCCCAGCTGCTCCCATTGAGCACTCATGCTTTTGTGTTGGCTTCTTCGAGGAAATCCACCCTGCTCCCCTTTCCTTCTCCCCCATGGGACCTCCCTGTTCCTTCCAACAAGCTCAGTCTCACCGTGCCTGTGCTGCTTTTTCCTTTCCACTCATGTGGCTTAAATGCACTGTGACTGAATTAACCATCAGAGCTCTCCTACTGATTCTGCCATCCAAACTGCACCAAACCAAACCGCTGTCATATCTGGAAAATTATTGTCAGTCGGTAACTGGTCTTAACTATCACTTCCAACTGGCAATGCTCTCTCTTCTCCAGTCACCCTGTTGTCATATGATTTCTGGGCACAGACTTATTTCTGAACAAGAATTGATCCTTATTGGCATGAAGTTGAAGGCATCAAATGAAACAAGCAGGAAGCAAGTTCAAAACAAGCAAACTCAGGAGGTTTAGAGCTTCTAGCTGCAAGATGTGGCAGATTTGAGACATTCACATAGTTTCCTGGGGAGACTGTGCAATTTCATGGCATACAAATGCACTGAAGATCAATAAATCTGTGGAAAGCACACCTGGTCCAGGAAGTCCTATGCCACTAATGGCTGGAGAAGCGAGAGCACTTGTTGGAGGTAACATTTTATACCCTTTTGTGGGCTTCTGCTTTTGGCTACTGGCAGAAACAGTATACCGGGTTGTATAGACCTTTGGTCTGATCCAGTATGGTCTTTCTTATGTTCCTCTGTTAATGTGTCCCAGAAACATGTAGTGAGACAGCAGGGAGCCTCACAACATGGCTGGTAGGAGAAGGATTTTATTTTCCAGCCCCTGTGCTCTGTGGCTTATATTAGAAACAGACTACAGCTGAAGGATCCCTGTGCAGATGCAGGCTGTGCCAGCTTGGGAGCTGGGTGCAGGATCGCTGTCGTGCCCACAGTAATTATCCTGGCAGGGCTGGGCTGACATGGCTAATAAATAAGAGATGTTTGAGCAAGCAGTTCTTTACAGCTTGCTTCATCTTCCTCTTCACAGAGGAGTGAGTGGGACCATACAGGCATGTCCTCAGTTGTTCTCACCACTCAGTCCTCCATCCCAGGGGATTTTGCACCGGAGACCTTAGAAACATTCACAGAAGCAAAGTGGAAAACATGACTTCCCATGGAAGTCCACTCATTCAGTGCCTTCCCAGGAAGACCCAGAAGACTTCCAGGCTAACCAGTAAGGTTCCCTGCCTTCTTGCCACCCAGATGCTGCTGCCAGAAAGATGCAAGAACAACTCAAGAAGAGCCCTTAAACTCACCATGATAAAGGCTTGCTGCTAGAGAGGAAGGAGACAGGAACAGGTCTGAGGCAGCGTTTCAGAAGACAGGATTCAGAGAGGACGTACAAGATTGGGACAAGGATTTGAACTTTCTGACCCCTTTCCGTGCCATGAATAGAGGCACCTTAGGAAGAAAAGTTCGGCACAGCGATGGGCTCTCACTTGTGATTTGCAGCGTTATGAGCAAAGGCTCCTCTCCATAAATAAGCCCCTCTTCTATTGCAGATTAGACAGAACTGAAGACTGTCTTCCTTGCATATTGCTCAGTCAGGCAGCATTTCAAGAGAGCAGAAAAACATCCTCTGATGTTTTTTTTCCTTCATTCCCCTTCACGAAGCAGCTTGAGTGTTTGAAAGTTCTGTGGTTTGGTTTGGAGTTCAGTCATCCCTACAGAGAACTTGTTCTGCCAATCTCTACATACATGTCAGCCTAAATAGCAACAGATGTACAGTACCTTAGATGTATAAAATTTTCATAAAATATAACAAACCCTGTTTTTCCACTTGGGATGAGTCATTAACCATATGCTCATGATACTTCTCTTTTCAGGGGAAGAGCTGAAGTCCTATGTTTGGGCTAGACAGAGCCCAGTCCTGTGAGGCTTCTCAAGAATGAGGGCAAGACCCTGTGAACCTCAGTTCCCCTAAGGACCCCTGAGACCCCTGCACACAGAGGAGTCCAGCTCTTACAGCTTCTTTGTAGGAGCAATGTCTTCTCTGGCATGTGCAATCCCGACTGCTGGTGAGGGAAGGATAGCACCCTACTGCAGGTCTGCAAAAACCTGCCGGCACGTGAGAGGGCACGCAGGGGACATCCTTTCAGGGGATGTCCAAGCAGACGTGGTCTCGTCGTGCTTTCCGCACTTCCGAAGGCAGGGAGGGTGTGCCTGAGGCACGACGCTGCTTGGAGCACCCCCAGGAGAGCGACAAAGCTGCACTCAGCCCTCAGTGTGGGCAGCAGCCTTACAGACCTAGTGGTTTTCACCCTTCCTCCTCCTGTGAGCAGTAATTAACTGGAAATGGTCTCACAGAACTTTTTTTTTTTCTTTTACGTGAGTTTGGAGATGATCCTGATCCACCTCCCACCACAGCCAGCAGGAGTTTCCCCCCACCTCAGCAGAAGTGGAAACGGGCCTTTGCTACTGCGAATGCTGCTCACCAAACCTTCCCTCCAGGTGAGCTCTGTGTGCAAATAGGAGTTAATCCCTTAGCCAAAATATTATTTAAAGGCAGAACTTACTAATTGCTGCTTCACTGGGGTTTAAGGATGTTAGATTTTAGCTCATCAACCAAACCAGAGCTGAGCCTAGAAAAACAGCAAGCCATGAATATAAACAGGAAAATGATAATTGAACTTTGCCATGTATTCCAATTCCTCACATACAAGCAGTACAAATGTAGCCACTTCTTTTTAATTTTAACAAGAACTCCAAATTGCTGTTCTATTCGGTACAATGGGAACATCGATCCGGAACATCGATCCAGTTCCCAGTGAGCTGTACTAGCAAAACCAGCTGTGTTGGCTTCCCCTGGATCCCACAGGAGTGTCCAGTCCTGCGTCCTCTTGGTACAAGCCCTCAACTACTCATGGCGCAGTCCGAGAAAATGGCCCCTGGAAATTCAGTCAGGGAAGAATCCAGAAGCTTCACCAGTGTTTTTGCACACTTATCATGTCCATCCTATCCATGCACAAAATTTACTTCAGTGTCTGGGAAGAGCCACTAATCTGGAGGACAAAGATGTTTTCCCAAGAGTCCAGATGTTGGCCCAAGTGAACCACAGGAGACAGAGAAATGTTCAGTGCACGACAGCCAGGTCAGCTTTGCAGCTGCTAAGATGGACAAGACTGTAATGGTGCAGCATAGGTAAAGAAACACTTCTCCTAGCAGTACATGATAGCAATCCTGGTTGTAGGAATTCCCTCCTTGTTGAGGAAGTGGGCTGTACAGCAGCCAGCGTGGTATAGCTGGCCAGTGCAGGCTGACCCGGAGAGCTCTGCATCTACTATAACCTGTCTTTATTTCACCTCTTTCTGCACAGGCAGTGCACAAGTTAAGATTAAATCACTGGTGCATACCGGTGATCCCCATTCAACATGAGGACAGTATCTCCAACCCTACAGCATCATGCTTCTGGAGTATGGAGGGCTATGATCTGCTTTCCTTTATTTCCTTTAGCTCTGTTGTTTTGTGCATTGTTGAATGCTGTAATCCACACCATGCTTTATTATTAATGACCTCTTCTTATTTATTTCCATTATTATGAGCACTTAGCACACACTCATCCTTGTAGATTACGAGTTTGTTTTATGGGGATTACGTTGAGTAATTATCATTCCAAGAGAAACGAACTGTCATGCTCTCCCACTGCCAGCAGCTTTTAATCTGACCAGACAGCAAGGAACCTAGGATTTCACAGTTTAAACAGATGGAAAGGTCTGGGCAAAGAGGTGTATCTTGCAACTCCTTCTAAATGCGGCCAAGTTCACGCTGAAGCATATTTCTGTCAGGGGCGTATTCCAGAGGTGTGAACCTGGAGTGCCCAGTGAGCATTCGGCTCCAGCTTCCAGCTAAGAATAGTTCATATGGCAGATTGGAGGTAGCGAGGCTGTTCTTAAATGTCCTGGCCTTTGGCTGTAGTGACCACAACCTTGAATTTCACCTACCTGTCAGCTGGGATACTGTGTGGAGAGCAGAGCACTGGCATAGCACAAGACTGGGGCAGCTCCTCTGGGTGTTTTTCCAGGGGTGTTTTCAGGATTTGATGGAGGCACTGTCAAAAAGTACCACAAAGAGGAGTAAGTGGTAGAGCGCAGACTGTCCTGTTGGGGACACTGGGTAAGGAGGGCTTCCTTTAAAAGGAACTTTTGCACCAAAGCAGTACAATGCTCTTGTTTATGTGGTCTTACTTGGGAGAACTAAGCAGATCTCTGAGAACAGGGGCAGGGCCATAGTTGTGGAGTTGGTAGGAGACATCTAAGTCTGGGTTTGGACATGCAGGGAAGAAGAGCAGGGGCTCAGTGACCTGCCAGTCTGAGTGTAGGTGCTGACCTCTGGGGACTGCTGTAGCAGCAACACAATGCTGTGTGCCCCCTCAACGTGCACAGGTAGGGCATTGTGTCAGTGATTAGCTGTTATTCAAGGTCCAGGTTGGTCTGAAGGTTCAAACCAGACCCCTGCCAGCACGGCCTTGGCCAGGGGACTGTGGGATCTCTGCTTTACTCTAAGTTGTAAAATGATGCACACACCCTAGTCGAATGGTGTTTGACTAGGTCAGAGGAGGTAGCCATGGGACTAAGTTGGAGAAGTTTTAGTAGCAAAAGCAAAATGAGGCTAATGATGGAGCTCATCGGTGTAATCCTTTCTTTGAATACCAAAAGCCAGACTTTGCCAGTAAGTAGAGGCCATTTGAGGGAAGGAGGAGATTTTATTGTCATCTATCAATGTACGCTGGTTATGTGACAGTGGGAGGAATCCTTCATGCAGTTCAGGAGTCATAGAAGCACTGTACAGTACTTCTCTGCATGGAAAGTTGCTGTGAGCTGTTATGCAAAGCCAAATCCATGGGAGGAAGAAGCAGCATAGAGGGTTATCTTGGTGAAGAACCGAGATGCCACAGGTATAATATGTCTGTTTGGACAAAAGGTCTCTTCTCCCACAAGCAAGTGATCCATGCTATAGTACTTAGCCCTACTTCTGCTGAAATAAGGAGTCTAACACTCTTCCAGACACATGGTCCAGGCCAGTGAGGTCCTGGTGTGAGGTCCATGCCCCATGTTCTGCATGGTGAGAAAGAAAGGCGTACAGAGGCAGTGGATCTGACCCTTCCTGGAGCGGTCAGCCCGCTTCTAGTTTGAGATGACATTCAGGATGTGGAAAGAGGGACTATGCTCGGGAGACTGGCAAAAATAGATCACAGTTTGACTAGGAGATCACACATAAATATATGTGGGCTGTGGCCAGGCTGTCCCACAAGAGAAGAATTTGGCATGTGTTGAAGATGGGCCAACACACAGGTATTGGATGGTTTCCAGGCATTATTTTTTCTGTAAGCAACACCAACAGAAAGATATTGGATCCCCAGCAGTTGTCAAGCAAAATCATTCTCAATCCATTTCATCCTCATGAGTACTGTTGCCCTCCACCTCACCTTCACAAGAGATGGCGATAGGAAGATCATGACTAACCAGGGAGTTTTTGACTCGGGCTCAGTTTTAGGAAAGGAGATGTGTCGGATCAACATAGCAGTGCTGAAATAGCTTATAAACAGCGTTGCGCATAGCATTCAGTGTTAGAGATGTGTAAGCAAGAACTTCACCGACGTTTGAGCAGCGGCAAACACTGTGAGGGAGAAAGGACGTGGTGTGTGGGGAAGGCCGAGGGAAGGGTAAAAGAGATGGCTGGGCTGGTTTGTGAGTCCCTGCTGCCCTGTGCCCGGCATCTGCTTAAATTCAAACCAGGCACTAGGAACCCAGCTCTCCGTGAGAGCTGTTGTCCAAGCTGCTGCACAGAAAGGAAACCTGAGCTGGAGCGGGGTCTGGTCTGAGTGCTTTGAAGTGATTTCTTTCAGTAAGGAAATCGTTTCCTTTGTCTGTACATGTTCAGGAAAACTGCCTCATCAGAGACTGCTTCTCAGGACATTCGGATCATAATTGTTTTGTCCAGAAAATCTCCATGACTGGAAATGGAAAAAAAAAAAAAATTATAAACAGTAGGTAAAAAAAGCTTGTGAATATATATTACATCCATATGCAGAGGGAGAAAAAAAAGGAACCAGGGCTCGGTTAAAGCAACAGTCAAGATCTCATTCTGCTCTGAGCTACACTGGGGTTGCCCCACTGAAAACACCGAGACGAGCCGCGACTGAAGAAACACGGGGGGTTACTGCAGGCAGCCCTCTCCCTGGCAGACACCCACCGTTTTGTTCGGCACAGCGCCGTTCAATGCCGTGCGGGATTTCAGAATATCATGCACTTCTGCGACACTGCGAGGGGATCAGAAAGGGGCAGCAGAGATAGACACGGGACACACATTTACAGATGTTTCGCTGGGGCGGAGAGAAGAAGTGGTACCTTGTTATGTACGTAAAAGGGCAGCAGGCACTGCTGGGGCTCGGGTTTCTTTTCTTTCGGCTGTTTGTTTCGGCAAGCACTCTCACGTTTCCTGCCAGCAAGAGCCGGGGAGCTTTTCTGCCCTCTCCCCCCGTCTCTGTGCCCTGCTCCCCGCGTGTGGGGCAATGAGCAGCAGGCTTGTGCTGCAGCCACGTCTGGGCTGCCGATGCCCTCATCCCACTCAGGGCCCAACCTGCATCCCCTACCCATGCGTAAATTCTACTGAAGTCGGTGCAAGTCTGTGGGATTAGCTGTGTCCCTGGGCAATTCCTAATATTTTCTTTCCTCACATTCTTCACGTTGGAAGGTTTAACAGAGTCACGGAGCTCCAATGTCCAAAAGACCATTCCCCTTCCAGAGCAGGATCTCTCTCTCCAGTACACTTGCCAGCACGCTGTCCAGTCCAATTTCAAATGAGTCAAATGTTGTCAAATGTTGGTGTTTCCATTGCTTGCCTGGAAGACAATTCCGCTGCTCAAGCTGTCCAAGCCATTAGGAACATTTTCCTGATATTCAGCCTAAATATTCTCTTTCTCAAATTCATCCCATTGCTCCAGGGATTCATGTTACTGGAGATGGGCTCATATTAAAATATCTTGCTGTGCCTTTCCCTGGACAAATTCACTTAGTACTTTCATAGAGGAAGGAAGGGAGGAAGGAGGGAAGGAAGGAAGGAAGGAGGGAAGGAAGGAAGGAAGGAAGGAA